>Ga0310810_10006636_pt1 | contig 13104 bp, 10 predicted proteins | sample NCmetagenome_FD_207641 | JGI IMG/M metagenome (GOLD analysis project Ga0310810, IMG submission 207641) | Soil microbial communities from experimental microcosm in Duke University, North Carolina, United States - NC | ecosystem: Engineered > Artificial ecosystem > Soil microcosm > Unclassified ... | reverse complement strand
CCGAAGCAGCAGTCGGAACACCTTGGGACGTCGCCATAGGAGCCGGCGGAAGGTTGTTCGTCGCCGATCCCGAGGGCAATCGCGTGTGGGTTCTGACCCCTGTAGTTAAGGCGATCGACGCCGTGAATGCCGCCAGCCTGCTGCCTGGCCCACTGGCGCCGGGAATGCTGGTGGCGATTCGCGGAGCCAGTGCGAACGTCACGGAGATATTCTTCGGAGGCTTCCCCGTCGCGATTCTGGCCAGCGACGATGCTCATATTCTGGTTCAAGCGCCGGCCGGGATTGCCGGGATGCGTCAGGTTGAGATCCATGTCGGCCCGTCCGTTATCGTCGCGACGGTGGTCGACGCAGCACCGGCGCTGTTCACGGCCGCCTCCGGACAAGCCGCTGCGGTCAATGCGGATGGAACCCTGAACTCCGCGGAACATCCCGCCGGCCGGGGGTCCTGGATTTCTTTGTATGGAACCGGAGAAGGCATCGGCGGTCTTCCCGTGACGGTGCGCATCGGAGGCTACGCTGCGGAGGTGCTCTATACAGGGGCGGTCGCGGGTTACCCAGGGCTATTTCAGATCAACGCGCGAGTCCCTTCTGGATACGTGCCACCCGGAATCCTGAGCGTGGTGGTCACCGTCGGCGAGGCCGCCAGCCAACCGGGCGTTACGATTGCGGTGCAGTAAGGGCCGCACAGAGACGGGCGGCCACACTGTGCTTCAACACCGATGCCGCCCGTCTTCGTTGTGCGGCCTTCAGGGAATGGACTAACTCCACAGGTCGTGCACGGGACTGTAGGTTCCCTGGCTGGCGAAGGGGACGTACTCGAATCCGCGCTTGAATGGATCGTCGTAGCGGATAGTGGTCCAGTCGATGCCCATGGCGGAGTAAATCGTCGATTCGAGGTCCTCGGGACGGACGTAGCGTGAGGCTTTGGCGGCCAGGGAATTGCCATTGGTGGGGTCCCAACCGAAATCGGTCACCGACGAGTTGTCGGCGTTGGTGGCGCCAATTACTTTCCCGCCTTTAATCCCTCCGCCCGCGAGCATCGAGGAAAGCAGCAGAAAATGATCTCGGCCTCCGGCGCCGCTGATGCCCGGGGTCCTGCCGAACTCGCCCACCAGCACGATCAGCGTTTCGTCGAACTTCCCGGCGGCTTTCAGATCGTCGATCAGCGCGGCCACGCCGCCGTCGAGCTGCGGGCCCATGGTGAACATGTTGCTGCCGTTGGGATTTGTCAGGCCATAAATATCGCTGTGCATATCCCAGCTTCCGAAGCTGATCTGGATGAACCGGGTTCCCTGGTCGGCGGCCAGAATCTGTTTGGCCACCAGGCAGGCATTTCCGAAGGATGTCCCGGCGCTGTTGACTCCGTAGCGCTGGCTGTCCGCGGCCGAGAACTTGAACGCGGCGTCGACGGCCGGATTGTACATCATCCCCTTGGCGGCGCTATAGAACGCGTCGTAATCCTGGAGCGGCGTTCCGTAGGGCGAATTCAGCCGCAGCGGGTCGTCGATCTGGTGCAGCCGCGAGAACATGGTGTTAAACACGCTCTGACCGTTCGCGTTGGTGGTTCCCGGGATTCCGGTGGTTCCATTGGTGCCGTTGGGCTGATTCAGACGGAAGGGCGCATAGGTGGCGGGAAAATAGCCATTTCCGATGCCGCTGCCCGAGTTCAACGCGACAAAGGCCGGGAAGACCTGACCGGGCTTGCGCTCCTTATCCTTTTCGATGGCCACCACGCTGCCGATATTTGGAGCGATGTTGCCGAGCGCGGCCGCCGGATTGCGTCCGATCTGAGCCCAGGTCTGCGCGAGTGAATGGACCAAGGCCCACGCGCTCATGGAGCGGACCAGGGCTATGTCTCCCAAGTGGGTTCCCAGCTTGGGAAAGATTCCCACCGGCCAATTTACGTTGTTGATCAGCGTGGGATTCATGCGGGTGACCACGGAAGCGGCCACGTCGCTGGTCACTTTCAGATTCCAGCTATCCCGCGAGCTGATGGCGCCCGTCAGCAGGATGAAGATGCAGTTCTTCGCCGTATTTTTCGTGGCCATGCTCTGCGACACGATGGTGGCTGGAGTGGAGGCAGACTGGCCCATCAGATAGGAACCGGTTAAGCCGGCTCCGGCCAGTTGGAAGAATTGCCGCCGGCTGACATCCGCGCGATTGAAGAAGGTCTGGTGATGATGCGGATACTTGCGAGCGAACTTTTCGGCCGGGTCCTCGAAGTATTTCGCGGGTTGGTAGATCTCGTCTGGCATGAGGGCCGGATCCTCCTAGTAATTGAAAACGAAATCGACCTTGTTGTAGAGGCTCCAGTACAGGTAACGGGCCTCCTGAGTCCGGGTCGCCGGGGTCGTGAGATGGGAACGCGCGGCGTTCATCTCGTCCGCGGTGGGATAACGCGAGAGCACATTCAAAAAGAGAGTTGTGATCAGCTGGTCGTTGGGCTGGGCCAGCGCTTGAGCGATCAAGCTGTTGGTGGCGGCCGAATTCACTCGCTGCATCACGAAATTGTCGTTCATCAGATCGAGGGCTTGCGAGATGGATCCGTCTCCGCGGCGCTCCTGATCGTCGCGGTTGCCGCGCAGGAAGGCATCCAGAAATACCGCGCTCGCCGCCGTTCCATTGCCGCCCGTGTTGCGTGGCTCCGGGAGCTTCATGGCCCAGCTCACGGGCCCCCATGTTGCGTTGTTGTAGGTGGTTGCAATCCCGGAGCTCTGCGCGATCGAATCGGCTAGCTCTTCCGACCACAGGCGCCGGACCAGGTGACGCGCAAACAGTGTTTGCGAATTCGGATCCCAGGTTCCGTTGTACTGCGAGGAAAGCTGATAGGCGCGCGAATTGACGATTTCACGCATCAGGGATTTCAGGTTGTATCCGCTGTTGATGAAGTCCTGCGCCAGGGCATTCAGCAGGCGGGCATTGGATGGTTGCAGCGTGCAGGGGGTCTTGTCCGTGGGGCAATCCGACGGTGGATTGTCGGGGTCCAGACGCATGGGATCGAACTGGTTCGACGGGCTTACGATCCCGAGGCCAAAGAAATACTCCCAGATATAGTTGACCGTCGCCCGCGCGAACTGGAAATCCGAGGTGATTTTCTGCCCCAGGAACGTCCGGTAGTCCTGGCCGGGGCTGGGGCTCGAACCATCGAAAATATAAGTCGGCTGGACGGTCTTGATGGGGGCCACGCAGCGCCCGTTGGTATCGACGGTGCAGCGCGCCGGGCGGTTTCCGGTGGTGGTGTTTAGTTGATAGTCGGCGGGCCGGTTGTTCTGGATGCTCCAGGGTGGATTCGTCCCGTTGGGAGTCCCCTGCGTCGTCGTGCGCGCCATGAACGACGCCATGCCCCAGGCCTGTTGCCGTGTAGTGTAGTAGCCCCACAAACTGAGCGAGTCCAGATGGCCGTGGCCGTTGTGACACAGCAGGCAGTTTAAATGGGAAATGCCCAGGAAAGTCTCGGCTGCGTTCGCCGCCTGTAAATCGAACTGATCCTGAACCGGGCCGCCACCCATGTAGCCGCCCACCATGTAATTCATCTCGCCTTGCGTATAACTGCTGGTCCCCGTTGCGGCAATCAGTTCTCGAGCCATCTGATCGTAAGGCTTGCCGCTGGTGAGCGAAGTGCGGATGAAGTTGTTAAACGCGACCACGCCCAGAATATTCCGCTGGATCTGCGTGTTCACGGAGTTGTTCTGCAGGAAGTCGCCAAACCAGATGGTCCATTTGTCCACCCACTCGGGCGCGGCCAGCAGCGACTCTACCAGCTTGGCTCGTTTGTCGAAGCTGACGTCATTCACAAACGACGTCACCGCGTTCGCCGTCGGGATGCGCCCGGTGAGATCGAGCGTCACGCGCCGGACGAACTCGAAATCGGTGGTGGGTGGAGCGGGAGCCACGCCCGCATCGGTCATCGCCTGGAACAGGTACTTGTCGATATTATTGCCGCTATGCTGCAGGGTGTCCGTCCGGCTGCCGCCGGGCGCCGAGGGCATCGCCGCTAAGCTAATTGGGGCTGCGCCGGCGGTAAACGCGGCCATCACGTCGCCCGCGGGAGCCAGCTGCGCGGCGATATTAGCGGTCAGCGTCGCCCGTTCCAGACGCTGCCGGCCGATAAATCTTTCGCGATTCGGGCCGAAGAAGGTGCAGCTGGGATCAGATACGGGAAGCGGATCGGCGGAAACGACATCGACCGGCGTGTCTGGCGCGGGATCCTGCGCCCGCAAGATCATGAACCCGGCGGCAACCAATAAGCCCGCACCGCAGGCTGCCGCGATTCTGATTTTCCCCATCCGCACCCTCCCGTTACATTCCTACACCCAACTTTAACCCGAAGCCGGATGCCCAGTTGCGGTTTTCCGTACTTAGTACTTCCTGCTTACTCCCAATGACTTACGCACGGCGCCACCTAACAACCCAGGTATTGTACTTCCTCTTCGAGCAGGAGTCCGCACTGGTCCTGGACCCGGCGCTTGAGGGTTGAAATCAGCTCCCGCACCTGTTGCGACGTGCCAGCCTTCGCATTGTAGATGAGATTGGCGTGGTAGTCAGCCACCTGGACGCCTCCCAGAACCATGCCCTTGGCGCCCGCCAGTTCCAGAAAGTAGGCCGAGGGCACTTTTCCCTCGCGGACCACCCTTTCGGGAACCTGGGCGCGCACGCTTTCGGGCAGCTCGGCGAGGATCAGGTTCTTGAAGATGCTCCCTGCGCAGCGCATGGTGGGCGGATACTTTTCGTTGCGGACCTTGAGGATTCCTTCCGCGGTGGCGCGCAGGTGGGCCGGATCGCCCAGGGGAAGCCGCAAGGTGGTTTCGAGAACCATCCAGTCCTTATGGCGTTTAAAGACGCTTTCGCGATAGCGGAATTCGCACGCGGCGTTGTCGATCTCGCGAATCGTAGCGCCGTCAAAGAAGCGCACGGATTCGACAAACTCATGGATGGAGTGGCCATAGGCCCCCGCGTTGCCGTAGATCGCGCCGCCCACCCATCCTGGTATCCCGGTCATCGTGTGCAAACCCTCGAGTCCCGCCGCGATGGTCTCATCCACCAGATCCTGAAGAATCGCGCCGGCCGCAACGCGCACGGCCTGCCCGTCGATTTCGATATGGTTGGCCGTGTAGCGCAGAACCACACCAGGGAATCCGCGGTCGTCCGCCACCAGGTTGGTCCCGCCGCCGATTAATGTATGCGGATCACCATGTACAACGTCCAACGCCGCGATCAAAGCTGCTTCCGACGTCGCGTCGGCCAGGATCCGCGCCGGGCCGCCGATCGCGAATCGCGTCACGCGGCTCAGCGGAACGTCTTCGATACAGTGCAATCCATCAATCGCGGCGAGGCGTGCTAACATCTCATCTCAGCGTAATATGTTTCCCGGATTTTCTCCCGAAGCGATCACGTTTCTACGGATACTAAAGCGGAACAATCGCCGCGAGTGGTTTCAGCCCCGCAAGGAGGTCTTCGAAACCAAGTGGAAAGCTCCCATGATCCAGCTGGTGGAAGCTGTCAACGCCGAGCTGCTCGATTTTGCTCCGGATCACATCACCGATCCCAAAAAAGCGGTATACCGCATTTACCGCGACACCCGCTTCAGCGCCGATAAGACGCCCTACAAGACGCACGTGGCCGCGATTTTTCCGCATCACAACCTGGGAAAACAGTCCTCCGCGGGATTCTATTTTCATCTCACCGAAAAGTCCGTAGGAATCGGCGCTGGGTCGTACATGCCTGGGCCGGACGAACTGCGTGCGGTCCGCGCGTGGCTCGCGGAGCATCACAAAAAATTCCGCGCAGCCTCGCGGAAACCGCAAAAACTGTTGGGGAAACTCCAGGGCAGCGCCGTCACGCGGATGCCCAAGGGGTTCGATTCAAGCCATCCGGCCGAGGATCTGATCCGGATGAAGCAGTGGCTGTACTGGGTCGAACTGGACGTGAAGCTCGCCACTACGCCGCGACTGCTCCCGGAACTTGTGAAACACTTTCGCGCCGCCGCGCCGGTGATCGCGATGCTGAACGCGCCCCTGAGCGCGTCTGTGCGCAAGTCTACGGCGCGGATTCATTGACAAGGATCAAGCGATTTCCGCGAAATCCAAAGACGGCATCGTAGCGCGGATATTCCGAGGGCGGGACGGATTGCGTCTGTGTCCGGTCCACTTCTATCGACATGTCGCGATAAAAGAGGCGGGTCTCAAAGGTCAGGAAATACGAATCCTTCGGGCTTGGATCGTCGACGAATAATACGCGAGCGCCGCGGCGGAGTACCGGCCGCAACCTGGTTAGGTCCTCCGTGACCTCACGGGATGGCGGCTGCACGCTCATAAAAAGCTGGAGAGTTTTTGGAGCCTCGCGCGCGTGCAGCGGCGCCAGCAAAGCGGCGACGCCAAGGAGCAAGACGGCCTGAGAGGCTCGCGCCAGCAGGCTGCCTTCCAGGGGCGCACGGGGTGCCCAGCGCACGATCGCGCGGCGAGTCATCACCAGGAGGGTGGCGGCGTATAAGGCCCAGCCGGCCGCAGGCAGGTACTCGAAAAAGGCGGCGTAGTGGGCGATAAAAGCAACCGGCAGGATCGTCAGCACGAGCCAAAACCAAGCGAAAAGAAGTACCCGCGAGCGCCGCCAGACAGCAAAGATCAGCATGGCGGCCACCAGCTGGACTGTGTTCGAATCGTGGAACCTGTGATCCTGGTATAAAAACGGGTTCAAGTACAGGTGAAACGTGTCCAGAAAGCGGCCCGGTGAGATGCTCAGCGCGTAGGCTGGATTCTCGACTAAACTGCCCGGCCCGGTGAGTTTCCCTGCGATGTAAATGAGAGTAATCAGCCCCGTGATCCAAATCGTGCGAGCATCCCGCGCGAGCCACGCGAGCGGATGGCGCAATCCCGCGCCGTGGAAAATGGTTTCATACAGCAGGAGAAAGAGCGGAAGGGTGACGGCCATCTCCTTGGCGTCGAGAGCCAGCACGTACAGGCAGCTGATGCCCATCAAGGCGCGAGCTCCTGGCAGGTTGCCGCGGGCGCGAATAGCCATGTACACCAGGAACGTACTCAGGTACAGCGAATAACACAAGAGATCGTAGATCGTTCCGGCGCTGTAGTACAAATCGACAAACCACGCGTGATAGCTTGCGAGGAAGGTAGCCAGGAAGGCAGTCTCGCGCGAGTTCGTCAGGCGAACGCAAAAGTGATAGAGCAGGACTAGATTCAAGCCCAGGATCGCGAAGCAAACGATCCGGTAGGGTAGCGGGTCCAGGCCGAACAGCTGGTACAGCGGAACATAGAACAGAGCTCCCAGAGGCCGATAGGCAGTAGACCAGAAGCGCAGGTTATCGAAGAACAGAGCCGATACCGGTTTCTGGAGATACGCGTACAGGTTCATCAGGTCGTCTCCCGAGAGACCGGCCCTCAAACCTGAGTGCGCGAAATACAAGAACCAGGCGGCGACTGTGGCGACCCCGCCGGCAACCGCCGCAATGGGGAGAGGTTTCAATCCCCCCGATCGTACGACAAAATCGGCTCCAGCTACTTGCCCGAATCCAGCCTGAGGTTGTTGGTCACCTTATGTACGCCGCCCACACCGTTCGCGGCGATCCCGGCTATATTCTTGTCGGTTTCATTCGCCACGACTCCCTCCAGCGTTAGATCTCCGTTCTTGACAATGATGTGGATCGGCGGCACGGCGCCCATCTGGTAGCGCTGCAGCGTTGGTTTCGAATAGATCGCGCGGTACACCGCCAGGCGGATCCGATCGTCGTTGGGCGAGAGCGGCATCACCTCGATTTGGTTATCCACTGAGGACACGCCTTCAATACTCTTTACGGCTTTCTCGGCGTCACTCTTGAGCTGCGGTTGCCGGACCTGCCCGAACAGCGTCACCTTGGAGCCGTCCACGCGATAAGCCAGGTTGTCGAACACCCCGTAGTAGGGCAACGTGACCAGCTCGTGGCGGACTTCTTTTACAAGGTCCGCGGCGAACATGGCCAGGGGAAGCAGGAGCAGTATCAGCTTTTTCATCGCTGATTGGATGCCGCCCGGAGGCGAACGTTTCAGGCGGCTCGAGAGGGAACTCGCAACCCGCTCCACTCTTCGCAGATCAGAATGGAATTTCCCGGATTCCGGGTGGAATATTTCAGGCTGGCCGGCCCGATAACTCTTTCGGGCTCAGCAGGAAGCAGATGACCCAGCCCGCCGAGATCCTGGGAGGCTTCATACTGCACCCCGCGCACCGAGTACGCATAATACAGCATCGTCCCGGTAACTTCCGTGATGAGCGCGTCACCCAGCCGGCCGTGCCGATGCAGTTCCAGACGCCTTTTTCGCTCGCGTTTTTCAGGGTTCGCCTGCATCATCCGCAGAGCCACCCGCACCCCGAAGCTGACCGTTCCCACACCCACTGCTCCGAGAAGGATTAGTTTTGTGCCGGGCGACATGGTCCTGGCAGCTTTTAGCGGCCGGCTGGGGCGTCCTGAAACGCCTTGGCGTAGTCCTTGAGGAATTGGTCCAGCCCCTTGTCGGTGAGCGGATGATTGAACAGCGCATCGAGAACCTTGAAGGGCATGGTCCCGACGTGGGCGCCCGCTTTGGCAGAATCGATCACATGGTTCGAATGCCGCAGGGATGCCGCCAGAATCTGCGTGGTGAAGCTGTAGTTCTTGTAAATCTGGGCGATGTCGCGGATCAGCTGCATACCGTCCCAGCCGGTATCATCCACGCGGCCGACAAAAGGACTGACGAAATACGCGCCGGCCTTGGCGGCCAGGATCGCCTGTCCCGCGGAGAAGCACAGCGTTACGTTCACGCGAATCCCTTCGCGGCTGAACATCGAACACGCGCGGATGCCGTCACGAGTCAGAGGCACTTTCACCACCACGTTTTTGTGGATTTTGGCCAACTTGCGGCCTTCGGTGAGCATTCCGTCGGTATCCGTCGCCACGACTTCGGCGCTGATGTCGCCGTTGACAATGTCACAGATCTTGCGGATCTGCTCCTCGATCGCCACGCCCTCTTTGGCGATCAGCGTGGGGTTGGTGGTAACGCCGTCCACAACGCCCCAGCGGGCGCCGGCCTTCAATTCCTCAAGATTCGCGGTGTCGAGAAAGAAACGCATAGAGACGCTCCCTGTTGTCAAGTGTAGCATCGATACCCGGAAATCGCCTATAATTTAAGCTGTTTCCGCGGCTCCGTGGGCCGTCCCCGCGTCAAGGAAAAACGGAGCTGCTTAAATTCCGATGACCACTTTAGCGATACCCGCATTCTTGTTGGTTGGCGCCCCCTCGTTCAGCAGCCGGATCGTCGACGCCATGTACGACGACACGTTCAAGGGCATTCACCATCTCGCGTTTTTCGACTGGGCGATTATGGTGCCGTACTTCACCGTTCTGGCCGTGCTGTCGGTCTATGGGCTGCATCGCTATGAGACCATCCGCGGCTACATGAAACATCGCAAACGGCTGAGCAACGCCGAGCCGCCTGTCCGTTTTAGCGAGCTGCCGCGTGTCACCATCCAACTCCCGATCTTCAATGAACGCTTCGTGGTCGAACGCCTGCTGGCGGAAACGTCCAGGATCGACTATCCCCACCATCTGCTCCAGATCCAGGTGCTGGACGATTCCACCGACGACACCCATCCGTTCACCGAAGCGCTGGTGCGCGAGTATCAAGATTCGGGTCTGCCGATCGAGTACGTCCACCGGACTAATCGTTACGGATATAAGGCGGGAGCACTCGAGAATGGGCTGAAAACCGCGACCGGCGAAGTGGTCGCCGTGTTCGACGCGGATTTCGTCCCCCCCAAGGATTTTCTGCAGCGCACCGTGCATCACTTCACCGATCCCGAGGTCGGCATGGTGCAGACGCGCTGGACGTATCTGAATCGCGGCCATAACGTCCTGACCGAGGTGCAGGCCATCCTGCTCGACGGCCACTTTGTGCTGGAACACATCGCGCGCTCGGGAGGCGGCCTGTTCTTCAACTTCAATGGAACCGCGGGAATCCTGCGGCGGTCAATGATCGCGGAGGCCGGCGGCTGGCAGCACGATACACTCACCGAGGACTCCGATCTAAGCTATCGAGCGCAGCTTAAAGGCTGGAAATTTGTTTACGCTCCCGCGGTCGAGTGTCCTTCGGAACTGCCGGTGGAAACCTATGGCTTCCAGGTGCAGCAGTCGCGCTGGGCCAAGGGACTGACGCAGGTGGCGATGAAGCTGTTGCCTACCATCCTGCGTTCCAAGCTGCCGTGGCGCGTCAAGGCGGAAGCCTTCTTTCACCTCACCCCGAATATCGGCTACCCGCTGATGATCGTAGTCAGCGTTTTGATGCTGCCGGTGATGATCGTACGTTTCTATATGGGCTGGCTGGAGATGCTGTTAATCGATCTGCCCCTGATCGCGGCGTCCTTCTGGTCGATCTCGGCGTTCTATGTGGTCGCCCAGCGCGAGCTGTTTCCCCGAAATTGGAAACGAACCATCCTGTTCCTGCCGGCCCTGATGGCGGCCGGCGTGGCGTTGACCATCATCAACACCAAAGCCGTGATGGAAGCGTTGGTCGGATATCAGACGGCGTTTGCGCGCACTGCCAAGTACGGCGCCCAAAAGACCACGCTCGCGAATTTACAGTACCGCCGGCGCAGCGGCTGGCTTCCCTACGCCGAGCTGGCCGCCGGGTCAGGATTTCTGGCGATCGTGGTTTACGCGATCCAGTCCTACAACTACCTGGCGGTTCCGTTCCTGCTGCTCTTCGTGGGCGGTTACTTCTGGGCTGGCGTCAGTACGCTGTGGGAAGAATACCAGGGCAAGCTGGCCTTCGAGCGCCAGCGCGCGCTGGCCGCGCCGCAGGCCGAAGCCGCGAAAGCCTGATCGTAATGGCCAAAGGGGACGGAAGCTATTTGCCCAAAAATGGTGTGCGCGGGTGAGATCGCCCTCACAAAATAGCGTCTGTCGCCTTTAGCCCTGAGCTAAGGACGATATGTCGCGCTTTGGATCTCGGTCTCCCAGATCTTCACTTCGAGAATGCGGACCGGCACTGGCGTATTGACCAGACCAGCGGTCATCTGTGAGTAAAAATACTCGGCGATGTTTTCAGCCGAGGGATTTTTCACATCGAACGGTGCAACCTCATTCAGATTCTGGTGATCCAGGCGAGCCAGCACCTGGCCCATGAGGTTCTTCACGTCGATGAAATCGACCAGCAGACCGGCATCATCCAGCTTGTCGCCCGCCAGCACCACCTGCACTTTAAAGTTGTGGCCGTGCAAATTCTCGCAACCGCCCTTGTAGTTGCGAAGCGCGTGGGCCGCCGCAAACGTCTGTTCCACAGTAACTTCAAACATGTTTAAAAAACTTCTCTACCTCTTCCCGCTTCGTCGTAAATCCGTACTCCGGCAGGCTATCGAAAAAAATCTGTCCGTACCGCGTTTTCGAAATCCGGTGATCCAGTAACGCCAGTACTCCGCGATCCGTTTTACTGCGGATCAGCCGTCCGAAACCCTGCTTCAGAGCGATCGCCGCCTGCGGGACCTGGTAGCCATTGAACGCATCCCCGCCATCGTTCTTGATCGCCGCGATGCGAGCCTCCACAACCGGGTCGCTGGGCACCGCGAACGGCAGTTTATCGATAATAACGCAACTCAATTGTTGGCCCGGCACGTCCACGCCCTGCCAGAACGACGAGGTCGCGAACAGCACCGCATTGGGCGTCGAGCGGAACTCTTCGAGCAGCGCGTTCCGCGGACCGGTTCCCTGAAGCAGCGTTTGATACGGGATTTCGAGCGACACACGATCGTGGATCAGGCGCATCTGCTGGTAGCTGGTGAACAGCACGAACGCCCGCCCGCGGCTGAGCGTGAGGATCTCGACGATCTCCTGCGCCGCCGCGGCCGAAAATGCGGGACTGCGAGGGTCGGGCAGATTCTGCGGAACGTATAACAGAGCCTGCTTCTTGTGATCGAAATGGCTGGGCACGAGTTCGGTACGAGCCGCGCGCAGGCCCAGCCGGCCTTTGGTGTATTCGAAGCCGTCCGCCACGGCCAGAGTCGCCGATGTCAGGATCGCTGTATCCACGCGGTCGAAGAGACGTTCGTCCAACAACTGCGAAACCTCGATCGGCGTCGCCTGCAAGAACGTACGCCGGCCGCGGCGCTCGATCCAGTACACGTAGCGCTTATCTAATACTTTATTCGCGCCTTCGTTTGGACCCTCCATCCAAAACTGAAGGCGGCGTGCCATCTCCCGAGCGCGTGCCACCAGGGGAAGCGCCTCATCCGGCGGGGCCTTCAATAGCTCCAGTTGCAGCGTGACCATCTCGAGTGCGCGCAGTACGTCGCGATAGGCCTCCTCGTTCTGCTCGAGGAACGCGGCTTGCGACCGGAATCCCGCGCGGCCCTCCACGCCACCAAATAACACGAAAAACTGCGCGGCCTTCTCGCTCAAGGTGATCAAAATGCGATCCAGCTCTTCGCTGCCGAACTGCTTGCGGTGGGCCAGCGACGCTACGTCGCGCGTCAGATCCTCTACCTGGCCGCTGGAAACCGACACGCCGAAGTACTGTCCGGCGACGTCCTCCAGTTCATGCGCCTCGTCGAAAATGACAGCGGCATAGTCAGGGATGATCGCACCGCGTTCGTCTTCCTTCACCGCGAGGTCGGCGAAGAACAGGTGGTGGTTGACGATGATCAGGTCGCTTTCGTTGGCCTTCTGGTGCATGCGCGTGATGAAGCAGCGCTCGAACTGCGGGCACTTCTGACCGCTGCACAGCTCCCCGCGGGCATCCATTTTGGCCCACACCGAACTGTTTTCAGGAAGTTTCTTGATCTCCGCGCGATCGCCTGTTTCCGTGGTCTTTTCCCAATCCTGAATGATCTGAAAGTCGGCGACCTCTTCGAGGCCGGCCAGCACCGGCTCCTTTTCGGCGTCGTAGATTTTCTGGCGGCAGGCGTAATTGGCGCGTCCTTTCATGTAACAGGCGCGCAGCGGCCCCAAATGCTTTTCGAGAAACGGAATGTCCTTGAAGAAGAGCTGTTCCTGGAGATTCTTGGTGCCGGTGGAGATGACGATACGCTTGCCGGAGAGAATCGCGGGAACCAGATAGGCGAGCGTCTTGCCGGTGCCCGTGCCGGCCTCGA
>Ga0310810_10006634_pt1 | contig 13109 bp, 15 predicted proteins | sample NCmetagenome_FD_207641 | JGI IMG/M metagenome (GOLD analysis project Ga0310810, IMG submission 207641) | Soil microbial communities from experimental microcosm in Duke University, North Carolina, United States - NC | ecosystem: Engineered > Artificial ecosystem > Soil microcosm > Unclassified ... | reverse complement strand
GATCCGTTTATTGCCTGTTCCGCCGATTTCGACCCCTGCGCCTAACGAAAGAATAGTTTCGTGCTCGTCGCTTTCGAAGAACTCGTATTTTGCAGCGACTTCGAGATTGCCAAATCCGGTTTGCGAGGACTCGTTAGGTGGCTGGAGATTGATGACGCTTTTACCGAGCTCGATGCCAAAGTTCGGCGTGATGCGCTTGGCAATATCGACCGCAACTTCGGTGTCGCGGGTACCGCCTTCATCAGATGTGACGATGCTGGATACAGTTGGGAGTGAAAGCTCGTCGTTAACGAATGGATCGTCGGTCGTAAGCGTCGCTGGAAAAAACCTGCTTCCGGCGAAACCGTGCGCCCAACCAGTTGTCGGTATAACAAACAAAACGACGGCGATAATTTTGACCGCGGCTGATTCAAGAGGCTTATAAGAAAAAATCTGTTTCAATTGGAACTCCTTTCAGTGGCGAGGGAGCGCGCGTCGCGCGCATTGTTCCCCACCGGGTTGGCAGCGAACGAACTGCGATCCGCGCACTCGCACGGCGCAGTTTGGTGGTGATGTCGCAATTCGCCGTTAGGCGCTGAAGGAGTTCCTTGGCGGTGGAACCGGCGGAGATTCGCCGATTTTGAAGACTGAAAAATCGCCAGCCGCGTAATCGACGTAGGCAATCAGCGGGACGAGGGTGATCGCGCGTTTTGTGCAGATCATGTCAATCTTTGGCGTGAGAAGTTGCAGATCCGATTTCTTTTCTGTGGTTTTTCCCTTTTCAACGATGTGACAGAGAGAACATGGATGCGCGCCGTCGAACGTTCGCGCTATCGCTTCGCATAGCGAGCCGCGTTTGGAATAATCCACAATCATCGCTGTCCATGCGATGGATTGGAGCGTCAACCACTGCAGGCCGATTGCGCAGCAAAGCGCAAAAATTGTGACGATGCGGCCAATGCAGCGAAACACGTTTGATACTAGCCACCGACAGCTCATGCGTCAACGCATGCGCTCGCGAGTAGCAGGTTTTTTCAGACAAACGGAATCAGCGACATAGCTCACTCGTTCGGCGCCGGAAGATCTGGACCGTGGCGCCACGGCAATCTCCCCTCGATTTCCAGCTGGAGTGACAAACTCAGGAACGTGCGGATGAGCACGATTAATCCGAGGACAAGCACGTTTTGAATTGTGGGTGCTACGACAACGGTTCGAATAATGTCGCCCGCAATCAGGAACTCCAGGCCCAACAAAATCGCTCGGCCGATGTCCTGCCGATAGGACGAATAGTAATTGCCTGTTTTATGCGTGCGCCGCACGAGGAGACGCGCTGTGGCGACGAGCGCACCGGCAGCAACGATGAACACCCCGACGCCATCGACAGCCGTGCCGATGATTTCCATGAGTTGTCGAAAATTTTCCATGAACGTCTTACTTGCCGGAAAGCACGCCATTTTTCAACGCTGTTTGCGGGCATGTCAGCGCAAATGTGTGCCGTGGTGATCAGCTTCTAGCTTGGCTGCCATGGGCTTAATCGGGTCCGCCACAATTCATCGCTAAAAATTCGCAACCAAACGGGAGCGAACTGCGATGCGGCGCGCTAGTCTGCGTCATATGAACTGGAAGATCTTGAAGCTACTGCTCATCCCGGTTGCCGTCTTCTTGACTGCCGCCACGCGTTCACTCGCTCAGGAGGCGGAGGTATCGGCGGTCGAGGTGACAGGCAGCGTTCCCACCGGTCTCCGCCAGGACATGCCCGTTGGCCCATACAATCAGCCGGAATGGACTACCGAACGCGGGTTTGGCACAAGCCGCGTTTACGTCCGACCGCCGGGGACAATCGAATTTAACCAATTCTGGACGCCGGAATTCAAGGACGGCGAGGAGGAGCACAGTTTTCGTGACGAAGTTGAAATCGGCCTCCCGTATCGCTTGCAGCTCGATCTTTATCAAAACTGGGGCATCGAAGAAGGGGACACAGTTTACAGAGGGTGGAGCCTCGAGCTGCGCTATGCGCTGGCCAACTGGGGAAAAATCCCACTCAACCCGACCCTATACGGCGAATGGAATTTTAATGACGAGGCCCCTGACAAGGGGGAGCTAAAACTGTTGCTTGGCGAAACATTCGGCCGGCGCTGGAACTGGGCAGGCAATTTCACCTATGAACAGGAAGTGAGCGGCGAACGCGAGCAGGAATTTGCGCTGAGCAGCGCGCTTACCTATGCGTTGATCGACCAGACGTTAAATGCGGGCGTCGAGATGCTCTGGGAACACAAGACGTCGAAAGATACACGCAGTGACCCGGAAATTGAGTTTTTGGTCGGGCCGAGCATCAACGTGCGGCCAACGCGGAACACTTTCATCACCGCCGCACCACTCTTTGGCATAACCGACGATTCGCCTGATTATGAAGTGTTCGTCATTGCAGGGTTCAACTTCCGCTTCGGCGGCCCTGCCGGACCCGACGAGGAAGGCCCGAGCGCACCTGCATCAATGTTCGGGAGATAAGCGGAAACCTTCGAAAAAGTACGGCGCTTCTGTCGTCTGCATCGTGGCTCACGGGCTCCGCCAGATCGATTTTGATCTCAAACTTGCTCCACAGCTAAGCTTCAAGAACGGCACACGCGACTGCGTAATTTTCGGTGTGACTGAGAGTGATGAGCGCCGAAGCGATGCCCCGTTCTGCGGCCAAAGCTTCCGCCGGCCCTGAAAAAATCAGGAAAGGTTCGCCACTCTCTTTCTTGCGGATATCGATGTTGCGCCATCCCATCGATTTGCCGATCCCAGTGCCAAACGCTTTTGCCACTGCTTCTTTGCCTGCGAAACGCGCTGCCAAATGGCGTTCCGGGAATTTCATCGACATCGAATATGCAATTTCACCGTCTGTGAAAACGCGATGCAGAAACCGGTCTCCGAATCTTTCGATGGAACGCTGGATGCGCGAGCATTCGATCACATCAACGCCGATACCGATCACGCTCATTTGAGTCTCGGCATCTGACACAGACGCCCTACAAGGCTCCGCCCTGAGGTGTTCATTCGGGATAGTTTGCCATAGCGGCGAGCATTTCCTTGATGCCGTGACCTGCATTCACCTGTAGATGCGATTCTGAGGCAGCGCGCGCGGCCGCTCGCAGTTGTTCCAGTTCTTCCTTTTGGATCTTTTCCGTAAATGCATTCGCAAGTCTCCCAGTGTGCAGTTCGACCATTTCCACACCCAGCTCGGCTGCGGCATCCACCTGTTCCAACGTGGGATCGGTGAACAGACTGACGCGAATCCCGGCAACCTGGAGGCGTTTAATGGTCGGCTCCAGTTCCTTTCGTTGCGCAATCACGTCCAGGCCTCCTTCCGTCGTAATTTCTTCACGTTTTTCCGGGACCAGGCAGACTTCATCCGGCAAAATCCGCAGCGCCACGTCGATAATTTCTTCGGTGTTGCCCATCTCGAGATTCAACTTCGTCATGATGTTCTGGCGGAGACGTTCGATGTCATGGTCTTGAATGTGGCGCCGATCACTCCGTAGATGGGCGACGATCCCGCCGGCGCCCGCGCGCTCGCAAATCCGCGCGGCCACAAGCAAATCCGGCTCGGCATTCTTCGATTCCGGCATTGTGGCGTAGCGCGCCTGCCGCAATGTCGCCACATGATCGACGTTCACTCCGAGTCGCAGACTGCTCATCGCGCCAAATAGGACTCACTCGATGAATATGAGCAAGTTGGAACGAGCAAAAATCTTGCGTTGGTGTCGTTGGCGCGAAGCGATGCTGTAGCGGCGGTCTGCGACCGCCGATGGTTGCCCTTGCACGGCGCTCATAGAGCGCCGCTACAGTGCTTCGCATTTCGTTGCAGTGCCGCGCTCAATTCGCCACAGGACGAATCCGCCGTAGCGGACACGACACACTGCTGAACAGGAGTGTCCTAGCTACAGTTACCGCCGATTCACCGTCAGGGCGTCGCGCTCGGCGCCGGGTGTTTCACTGGCGACCTGTTCCCTGCTCCTCCGTGGCTTGGGTGTTCGCTTTGTCGGCGGTCTTCCTGGACTTGTGGTGCGTCTTTTGAATAGTCCCCGCCGCTTTCTCGCCTGTGCCATCCACGGTTTCTTTTGTTTTTGTGGCTACGGTCTCGGCAGTCTCTTTTGTTTTCTTGGCAACTGTTTTGGCAGCCTCCTTTGTTTTCTCACCTGCTGTTTCCAGTCCGTCTTTAATTGTTTCCCCTGTTTTCTTCGCGGCATGCTTTGCATCTTGAACTACACCCTCCTGGCTGAAGGCAGTTAGGGCAGCGGTCACAACCAAAGCAGCAATTAAACTAGTAATTTTCATGTTCCCTTCCTCCTGTTGATTACGTCCTAATATCGGTTCGGATCAGGCAGCGTAATCGCGCGCACGCGGTGCGGGTCGGTTAAATTCGCTCCGACGGACTTCTCGGATTCGCAGCGCAACAAGTGCGTTGGTAAATGCGGGAAAGCGTGGACAGGGAGACGCCGAAAAGATAAAGCGTCGCAATTGATCCATAGGCAAATGTGAGACGTGTCGGTCCAACTGTTTCATAACGCCGTGGACTCGCCGCAATTCGTTTGTTGCTATGCACGAGGCGACCGCAGCGGCGGAGTCGCCGAAAAAATTCCACGTCTTCCATGAGCGGCACGTCTGGAAATCCCCCGGCGGCAACAAACGCTGTTCGCCGGCAGAACATTCCATGATCGCCGCATCGCATCCGGAGCAGGAGTCCCGCGTAATGCGCAAAGCCATCCGTCAGTCGGTATACAGCCGGCGCGGATGGCAGGCGGATCCGAAAAAAACCGCCACAGACTTTTGGATCGCGCATTATGCGACTAATCTCATTTAAAGATTCCAGCGGCACTTCGGCGTCTGCGTGCAAAAACCACAAAATATCGCCGCCGGCGGCATCGGCTCCGGCATTCATTTGTTTGGCACGACTGTGCTCGCTGCTCCGGATAACCTGATCGCAGAACCCTTCCGCCAGCCCGTCGGTGCCGTCAGTGCTCGCGCCATCGACGACAATAATTTCAGCCCCACGGGTTCGCTCGCGCAGGTTCGAGAGAAACGGGCGTATCAACGGCGCTTCATTAAAAACGGGAACGATAATGGAGACCTGCATTGACGATTTTTTAAACTTCTCTTTGCGTAATTACGTACCAAAGATTTTTCTCGAAATAAAATGGTTGCTCGATACGTCTCTTCGACGAATAGAATTCAACAAATCTGAACCGAGAAACTCATATGATCACAAAAATCATCGTCGCAGCAGCCATTGCAGTGCTCTTTACGCCGGGATCATTGCTCTTTTCGCAGGAGCACCCGGAGCATCCCGAACATCCGAAAGCAGGTGGCGCCAAAAAGCAGGTCAGCACGGCTGATATTTCCGCCGGGATAAAGAAGAATATCACCGCCGAGTCGAACAAGAGCGACGGAAAATTCCATGTGAAGTACGAAGGCCAGGATCTCGCGCTCGATTTAATAAAGGTTCACGATGATCGATTGCAGGACCTCGGCGACGGAAAATATTTTGCCTGCGTGGATATGAAGGGAACCGACGGAAAGACTTACGACATCGATTTCTTTCTAACTGGGCAACCGGGCAAAATGAAAGTCACTGAGACCGCCGTGCACAAGATCGACGGCAAACCGCTTTACAATTGGAAAGAAGAAAACGGCAAGTGGAATAAAGTGCCCGTGAGCTGATTGTGAGTGCGCGGACATGTCCGCGCTTTTGAAAGCGGTCCCGCAGCTGCGGGATCACCGCACTCCAAACGGCCAAACGCAAATTAAGTGACCATGCGATATTTAATTATTTCGATCGCTGTTGTAGCTGGCGCAGTGTCTCGTCATGCCGCCGGTGAGCCCGGCATCATCAAAGGTGCCGATGAATTCGAGTTCGTTTATCGCGTCAAACTTCCGGAAATCACCGACACCGCTCGCGTCTGGATACCGCTCGCGAAGACAGATTCTTTTCAAACCGTGAGTGTGGAAAAACTGAACATCCCGATGAAATGGGATAAGGTTCAGGACCGCGATTACGGCAATGACATTTGCGTAGTCAATGCGCAGCCGCAGGACAGTGGCAAAACAATTGAGCTACGATACAAGGTGGTGCGCAAAGAAAAAGCCGCCTATCCGGCGGGCAATGCAGACGCCGCGCGGTATCTTCGGCCGGAAAAATTGGTGCCGGTAAACGAAACGTTTAAGACGCTTGCCGAGAAAGCCGCAGGCGGGAAAAACGATGATCTCGACCGAGCGAAAGCCTTGTACGATCACGTGATCAGTCGCATGCGGTACGATAAATCAGGCACCGGTTGGGGCCGAGGAGATGCCGTCTACGCGTGCGATGCCCGCACCGGCAATTGTAGTGATTTCCACGCGTATTTCATCGCATTGTCGCGAAGCATCAACATACCCGCGCGTTTTGCCATCGGCGCGACCATTCCAGCCGACAAAAATGAAGGCAAGATCGAGGGCTACCATTGCTGGGCCGAATTTCTCGCGGACGGTAAGTGGGTGCCGGTAGATATCAGTGAAGCGTGGAAGAACCCGAAGCTGGCTGATTATTATTTTGGTCATAACCCGGCGAACCGGTTTGAATTGACAAAGGGCCGGGATCTGATCGTCGATCCGGAACCTGAGAGCGGGCCGATTAATTTCCTCGTTTATCCGCTGCTCGAGATGAACGGCGAGGTCGTAAAGCCCGAGACCACTTTCGAGTTCCGGCGCGTTAGCACATAATCTTCCTGCGACTTCACGATTTGCTTCGTCTCGGGGAGACATCCCAAAGCGCCGGAGCACCGGCGCACTCCAAAACACAAACGACGATCGCAGTCCCGATTTGCGGCCACGTTTTGGAGTGCGGTGCTGCCCTGTCCCGCCGTAGCCTCGGCGAAGGCGGATGCCCCGCTTTTTGTGCTCTGCTAAAGATACGTGCAGAAGTAAAACGCTAGCGTATGCGCCAGATTCCTTTCATGGATTACATCGGCAATCCGCTGCTGATTTGCCTTTTTCTGGTCTTGCTCTGGCTTCAGCGGCGATTCCCATTGCGACGACAACATTTCAAAATGCTCCACCGGCTCGTTCGGAATTTTGTGCTCTCGATTCCCGGTTTCGCGATTGTTCGTTTCGCGATGTTGCCCATTCCGATCGCAATCGCGATCTGGGCACAACAGAAACAGGTCGGGTTATTGAATTGGATCCACGTTCCAACGTGGGGAGTCATGATCGCGACGTTTCTCTTGATGGACTACGCCTATTGGTGGTGGCACTGGGCGATGCACATGGTGCCGTTTTTCTGGCGATTTCACAACGTGCATCACACGGACCTGGATCTGGATGTGAGCACAGCGGCGCGATTTCACTTCGGCGAAATGATTCTTTCTACAGGCTTTCTCTCGTTAGCCGTCGTGCTCTTCGGTATTGGTCCAATCATGCTGGTGGCGTTCTTCGCCAGTTTTGAGGCAGCGACACTGTTTCATCACTCGAACTGGCGCCTGCCCATTCACGTTGAGCGGGCATTGAACCTGATTCTCGTTACGCCGCGCATGCACGGAATTCATCATTCCATCGTGCAGCGTGAGACCAATTCAAACTGGGGCACGATGTTTTGCTGGTGGGACAAGCTGCATCGCACATTGCGGCGAGATGTGCCGCAGGATGCAATTACTATCGGTGTCGCGGCGTATCGCGAGGAAAACGAACTGACACTGGGCAAACTCTTTGCGATGCCATTTCGTGAGCAGCGCAAGTGGCGATTACCGGACGGCGAGATCCCTGAACGCGAGCTAAAACCGGCGGAGGAGCTCGCGGAGTAGTCGACATCACAGATTGATTTGAGAAAAGCAATCAACGAGCGAGGGCGTTTGGAAAAACGCGGCTCACTACGAGAATGTCTTTTGCAACCGAAATGGTTTGCCGCGACGAATTGCTTTGGGAGGAAACATCATGTCAAAACGATCACTCGTAGCTTTGCTGGCAGCGGGGTCCACCTGGGCGACTCTAAGCGCGCAAGAACTGCCACTGATTCATCAACCAACTCTAACTCCGCAAGACAGCGGGACTACCAACGGCCTGATCGCAGTCTGGCCGGTGAATCCACAGGTGGTCTGGGCATCCGGTCGCAACGGCACATTCACCGTCACCACTGATGGCGGCGAGACTTGGAACGCCGGCGTCGTACCAGGTGCCGAAGCTTTGCAATTTCGCGACGTGCAAGCTTTCAGCGCGAGCGTTGCGTATCTGATGTCGATCGGAATTTCGGGGAACCCGACAGATTTTCGTGTTTACAAGACACTGGATGGCGGCGCGACCTGGACGATCCAGTTCGAGAACCAGATTCCGACTGGTTTTTATGACGGCTTCGCGTTTTGGACGCCGGAGCGCGGAATTCTGCATGGCGACTCAATCAATGGAGTGTTCCCCGATTTTCGCACAACCAACGGAATGACATGGCAGGACATCAGCAGCAACATGCCGCCGGCGTTGCCCGGCGAATCCTCCTTCGCGTCGAGCGGAACTTGCGTCACAACCCAAGGTGGGCGGAATGCGTGGATTGCCACAGGCGGGGCTGACGTCGCCAGGGTTCTTGCCACGACGGATCAAGGCAACACCTGGAACGCCTACGACACTCCGTTGTTTAGCGGGCCAAACGGCGGCGCGTTCACGGTTGATTTTCGCGATCCGCACCACGGAATCGTGGGCGGCGGTGATTTGGTTGATCCCAACAACGCGGACACTGCGGTTTCAAGCGACGGCGGCGTGACATGGACGCCCACGAATCCGCCCCCGGTAACAGGTGCGATCTTCGGATTGAGCTACGTCGGCCAGACTGGTCGCGGGGCTGGGAACAATCTCGGGCGTGCCGTGGTGATCACGGCGAATGACGGGGGCGCGGCGTGGACTCCTGACGAAGGCACGACTTGGTTCACGTTGCAGGGTGTGACGGGATTTTGGGCGGTGGCATTCGCCACCCCAAAAGCAGGATGGCTCGTCGGAACGGATGGTCGCATTTTGAAAATAAGTTTTTAGCGAGCGACCAGCTTAACTCGCTAAGCAGTCTGTCATCTCGAGCGAGGTCGAGAATGGAGCGGCTGGGGAAGCCGCGAGATAGACGGGAGGGCGGTACGCTGAGCGAACGGGAAGTGAGCGAATCAAACCCCGCGAAATTACATGAGAGTTATGCTACGGGATTCCTCGACGCCGCTCGGAATGACTTTTCTGACATCACGCCTACTGTCGCTCCAGCACCGATGAACCGTTTCGCGCAAAGGCTGAGAGAGCAATCAATCTCTCTTTGCCGCTGCCGCCCTGAAATTCTTCAGGTCAATGTGGGCAAGCTTTGCAATCTCACCTGTGTGCATTGTCATGTAAACGCTGGCCCGAAGCGCAAGGAAATCACGACGCGCGAGACAGTTGACCGGATCATCGATTGGCTCGCGAACACGGATATTCCTACTGTTGACCTCACCGGTGGAGCGCCGGAAATGATTCCTGATTTTCGTTATTTCATAGAGCGTTTGAAAGAGCTGCAGCCGTCACGCCACCTGATCGATCGGTGCAACCTCACCATTTTGCTTGAGGAGGGATATCACGATCTCGCCGAATTCCTCGCTGACAAGCAGGTGGAAATCATCGCGTCGATGCCGTGTTACACGGCGGAAAATGTGAATGCGCAACGCGGGGACGGCGTATTCGAAGACAGCATCGCGGCGCTGCAACTTCTAAACTCGTTAGGTTACGGGATCGATCCAGCCTTGCCATTGCATCTCGTGTACAATCCAGTCGGCGCGTTCTTGCCATCGCCGCAGGAAGAGCTTGAGAACGATTACAAGCGCGAACTCCAAAATCATTTCGGCATTGTGTTCAACAGGCTCTACTCACTTTCGAATCTTCCGATTGGCCGCTTCGCCGCCTACCTGCGCCACAACAATCGGCTTGATGAGTACATGCAACTTCTGATTGAGGCATTCAATCCAGCGACCATTGAAGGTCTCATGTGCCGCAACACGATCAGTGTCGGGTGGCGTGGCGAAGTTTATGACTGCGATTTCAACCAGCAGCTCGGGATGCAATGGAACAATGGACAACCCATTTTCTTGTGGGACGTCGACCCTAGCTCGCTCGAGCATCGCGAGATCATGACCGGCGATCACTGTTTTGGTTGCACGGCCGGTGCTGGTTCGAGCTGCGGCGGCGCGATCGTGTAACGCCGCTCTGTAGCCGCTTCGCCATGCGAAGCGCGCGCGGCTACAGCGTGACACGACCAATATCACGGCTTCGCGACGACAACCACGTGGGCTGCCATCGGTAAAACGAATTTGTTGCCTCGCGCGTATTGTTTGATTCCGTTTTCAATCGCGATTCGAATCTTCTCCAATGTTTCCGGCGATTGCCGCGCCAGGATGCCCGCGGTGCGAACGCCGGCGTTCCGTTCCGCTTCAAAATAATAACCGGCGTGCGGATGATGCCACTCCACCCTGCGCGTTTCATAGCTCATCGAAGCTCCGTCGAACCCAGCTCGATCCAGCACTTGCCGGCATTCCTCGCGTTCGCCGTACAAATATTTCGGCGGACCTTCGGGCAAGCCGACGTCCAAATCCGCGTGAGCTTCAACTGCGTCGTTAACGATCTTCGCACCCGGGTTCTGTTCTGGTCCGGCCCAAACAGTAAAACCAAACTTGCCTCCCGGTTTCAAAACGCGGCACGCTTCGGCGCATGCTCTTTCTGGATTCGAGACGTGCAACAATCCGAAGTTCATAAGCACGCGATCGAAACTGCCGTCTTTGAACGGGAGGTCTTGTGCGTCGCCTTGCTTGAATTGAATCTCCGAAAACATTCGCTTCGCTATCGCGACCATGTTGTCGGAGAAATCTATTCCGGTGGGAACCGCGCCGGATTGTTTCGCTGCGGCCGACACGTAGCCCGGGCCACAGGCCACATCCAAAACCAACATCCCGTCAGAAACGCTCGCGTCTGCCAAAAGCGAGGGAATGAATTGCCGCGTTAGCGGCGACCACACGGAATCGTATTTGTCCGCCACGCCTTGCCAGCCCTCATGTTCAAACCGATGAAAGTCATCTTGGGCGGTCACGATGGGGACTAATTTGCGCTTCGCATAGCGAAGCGGTTACAGTTACTCGAGAGGAAATTCGATTCGTTCTTCTTCTTCGCGGGCTACGAGCTTGTTTCGCTCGATGATGCGGGCGCAAGTGTTCCACCGGAGAATAGCATCGTCGTGACCGGGCGGCTTCAGCGGCTCAGCCTTTTCGAACCAGTCCATTGCTTCGCGCAAAAGATCGTAGGCCTGAAACCGGCAGCCCGGCGTGTGCTGTCGCAGTTTCGTTTTTGCCCGGCGTTCGGCGATGATTCCGGAATAATACGCGCGCTCATATTCCGATTTCACGCGGCTGAGCAATTCCTTCGTTTGCGTCTCGCTGACCCCATATGTTTTTTCGAAGCGATCGGTGAATGCGAGCAAAAGCGTGATGATGGCCCCTTGGTTATCTGGATCGACCGCAAGAATATCGAGGCAGATGCTCTCCGCTTCGCCGGGTTCGTTGAGCAAGCGGTAGCGCTCAGCCTTCTCCAGAGCGGCGGGAATCGCGTCTTTGTGAAGTTGTTTCAGTTCGCTCATCGCTTCGCGAAGGTTACATGGTTAAAAAAGTTAAATCGTTGAAAAGGAAACCGCGAACAAACATTTCGCCTTTCAACTTTTTAACGGTTCAACTTTTCAACTATCGGATTTCCGCTTCAACGCGCGCCAAATCCATCCCAGCGGATCATAAAACTCATCCACCACGCGTTCTTTCAGCGGAATGATTCCATTGTCCGTGATTTGAATGCTTTCGGGACAAACCTTCGTGCAACACTTGGTGATGTTGCAGTAACCGATCCCGTAAGCATTCCGCAGTTCCTCAATGCGATCCTCCGTATCAAGCGGATGCATCTCCAGAGCGGCGACGTGAATGAGGAAACGTGGTCCGATGAATTTCTCATGCATTTGGTGGTCGCGCAGCACGTGGCACACGTCCTGACAGAGAAAACATTCGATGCACTTTCGGAACTCCTGCACGCGATCGATGTCATCCTGCTGCATTCGCCAGGTGCCGTCCGGCGCGTCGGGCGAGCGCGGTTTGAACTTCTTAATCTTTTTCTTCACGCGAAAATTCCAGGATACATCGGTGATTAAGTCCTTGATCGGCGGAAACGCCTTCATGGGCTGAACCGTGACCGGCTTGGCGAGTGGAAGTTCGCTCAACCGCGTCATGCACATCAATTTCGGCATCCCATTGATTTCCGCGGAACACGATCCGCATTTTCCTGCCTTGCAGTTCCAGCGAGTTGCGAGGTCGTTCGCCTGCGTGGCCTGGATGTGATTGACCGCATCGAGCACGACCATCCCTTCGGAGACGCCGGTCGTGTAATCGCGAAATTCGCCGCCGCTCGAGTTGCCCCGCCAGATCCTGAATGTTGCTTGCTTCTGCGCGGTCATTTCATTTCCTCAATCACCTGTTTCAAATAATCCGGCATTTCCGGCAGCGGCTCCAGTCGAACTTCCATTGTCCCGTCGGAGGTTTTGCGAATGATCGTGTTCACTTTGGAAAACTTGTCGTCCTTATTTGGATAATCTTCACGGAATTGCGCGCCGCGACTTTCCTTTCGTTCCAGCGCCGCCCGTGTGATCGCCTCCGAAACGGTCAGCAGGTTTTTCAGATCGAGCGCGGTGTGCCATCCGGGATTGAAATCGCGATTGCCGATTACGCCGACACCGGCGGCACGTTCCCAATAGGTTCTTAGGTGATCAAGTTCGGCCAACATTTCGCTTTCATCGCGCACGATGCCGACGTTGTGCTGCATGGTTTCCTGCAAGTCGCGCTGCACAGAATACGGATTTTCGCCGCGGCTGTTCTCAAACGGTTTCAGCGCTTCGTGCGCGTAGATGGCGATCTTTTCGTTGTCGATCGTGCCGTGCGAATTTTCTTTCGCGAACTTCGCCGCGAATTCTCCGGCGCGTTTGCCGAAGACAATGAGGTCCGAAAGCGAATTTCCGCCAAGCCGATTTGCACCATTGATTCCGGCCGCGCACTCACCGGCGGCAAATAATCCCGGCACATCGGACATTTGCGTGT
>Ga0310810_10006632_pt1 | contig 13110 bp, 14 predicted proteins | sample NCmetagenome_FD_207641 | JGI IMG/M metagenome (GOLD analysis project Ga0310810, IMG submission 207641) | Soil microbial communities from experimental microcosm in Duke University, North Carolina, United States - NC | ecosystem: Engineered > Artificial ecosystem > Soil microcosm > Unclassified ... | reverse complement strand
AATCCCGGCTCGGCTCTCGGGCGTTGCGGGAGCCACGGCCGTTGTGTCTCTAGCAGGTTGGACCTCGGATTTTCCGCAGCCCACGAGGATGGCTGCGCAGCAGAAGAAGGCGAAGCGGCGCATGATAGCCTCCGGTGTTCACAGTTCCAGTGGAGTGGCGGGACCAACTTACGCCCGCGGCGGCGACGGCAAACGACTTGCTGACTGTTGGCGGCGGCCTAACAGTCCCGCTTCCCGTCAGCTGCAAGCGTGGGTTAGGCCGCACCCAGGCGATGGCCGCTGTTCTAAACACGGCCTCATGGGTCGGGGTTTCCGGCGCGCCCCGAGCTAGGCTCTGTCCCTGCTGTCGGCCGATGACGGTCGATGAAATCCTGGGTCCCTGGTGGAAGCAATAGATTGTCAGCGATCGCTGCAATTTCCTCAGCCTCTCGCCAGGCAGCGGTCAGCGCGGCCATCTCGCCCTCAATCGCGCGGCGCTCGCTCTCCTCGTGCAACGCCATCTCGAGTGCGAGGCGCACCTCAACGGGCAGGTTTACCAGCGCGCCGTCGTCCTTCGGCTGCGCCGGCCCACCACGATAGGTGTAGGCCGATCCCGTAACCTCACCGTCTCGGTTGAATCGGGCCAGCCGCTCCGCGTAGTCGCCCGTGCGCGAACGGGACAGCTCAGCGACTTGGTGGAGATAGGCGTCCGGCGACGCCGCGCTCACAAGCTGCGCTACGGCGCCGTCAACCGTGCGGCGGCGAGCGCCAGTTTCGTTCACACGGGGAAGCAATACACCAAGTGCCCGCCGGGCGGACTCCCCCTCGAAGAGGGTCCAACCCCCGGCCGACCGAAGACGCAATTGCCAACCAGCGGGGCCGTTCGGCAGGAGCCCGGTCTCCTTCAAGTCGGCGCCGATAATCTCGAGCGGTCGCCCTGACGGTCGTGGCACAAGCGTTGTTCGAAAGCTGTCGCGGTAGACCGCCATGCCTTGCATGATCCAAATCGATACCGGCCAGAGTGCCGGCGCGAGAGCTGCGGCGGAGCCCAGAACCGAGTTGAATGCTCCTGTCGCGGCACCGGCATAGGCGGCGCCAAGGGCGACCCCCACGCTCGCCAGGCGGACTGCATTACGCCGAAAGCGCACGCGGAACTGGTCTCCGTATCGCCAGGCGGCAAGCTCCGGCCGAAGAGGGGCACCGATCCGAATAAGGTCGAGTCCCTCAGGTGCTCGGGCGAATCCGATGTTGGGCGTCTGCACCCGCAGGCGCAGTTCGCGGAAACGGCGTTCGCACCATTCGACGGCCTCCCAGCGGTCTTCGAATGGTGTCAGGTTCCACCGCGTGCAGTGAGGGCAGACGACCCAGAGGCGCCCCTTTTGATTATCGAACGCAAGACGCCGGCCCACGGGGCATTCAGCGATGACCACGTTCGCGCCGAGCGAGTTGTGGCAAAAAAGACAGGTTGAGTACACGCGTAAGCCGTGGTGACGGTTCGAGGCAGCGATTCTAGGAGCGGCGTAACCAGTAATTAGACCTTCTACTAGACCGGGCGCCTCCTTACCAACGCCCGCGTCTTCGGTTACGTCGCTCGCCTCTCGTAGTTTCTCCGGCCGGGCACCACCACAAGAGGCCACGATCGTAACCTTCGGAATCGTGGCCCCCTGTGGTCCATGTTGGTCTAGCGTGTAGGGGCGGATCAGAACTGAAAATCCGCGTGTCGGCGGTTCGATTCCGCCCCTAGCCATTCGGTAGGTTCCACTTCTAGGTGTTCGGGTCGGAGGCGTTTCAGCGGGCTACACCTGCTTCTCGCCGGTCTGGGCCTCGGGCTGGGCGGAGCGTTCGGCGGCGGCGGCGTCGGTCACGTCCTGCTCGAAGCCGATCTCCCCGTACGAGACCTCCGGACCGCTCACCCGCGTGGAGATGGCCCGCAGCAGGTGGTACCCCGCCAGCGCGACGATAGTACCCAGCGCGATGCCCTCCAACTTGAAGTCGTCGCTGATCGGGTGCACAACTGGCCCGATGGCCAGAATGATGCCCGCCCCGATCGGGACCATGTTCACCGGGTCGGCGAAGTTCACCCGCGCCTCGATCCAGATCTTGGCGCCGAGCAACCCTATCATCCCGTACAGGATGACCGTGATCCCTCCCAGCACGCCGCCCGGTGCGGCGGCGACCAATGCGCCGAACTTGGGACACAGCCCGAACAGAATTGCTATTATGGCGGCGACGTAGTACGCGGCGGTTGAGTAGACTCGGGTGGCCGCCATGACCCCGATGTTCTCGGCGTACGTGGTGGTCGGCGAGCCGCCCACCGAGGTGGTGACCATAGTGCCCACGCCGTCGGCGAAGATCGCTCGGCCGATCATCGGGTCCAGGTCCTGACCGGTCATCTCGCCGACTGCCTTGACGTGCCCGGTGTTCTCCGCGATCAGCGCGATGACCGCGGGCAGCACCAACAGAATCGCCGACATCTTGAAGTCGGGCGCGTGCATGTGCGGCAGCCCGAACCAGTCGGCGTGATTCACGCCGGCGAAGCTCACGCGGTGGTGGTCGAAGGCCGCGGCGATGCAATACGGCCCCTCGGCCGGGCAGGGCTTGCCCGCGGCGTCTCGCAGGTTCGCGCCCGGGACCACCGAGTTGACCTGGCCGAACAGGTCCAGCACCCATGACAGCGCGAAGCCGAAGATCAGGCCCAGCAGGATCGAGATGCGGCCGATGAACCCGCGGAACGACACCATCACCACGAAGACGAAGACCATGGTGATCAGCGCGACCCAGTGGTCCTGCGGCCAGTAGACGTCGGCGATCACGAAAGCCAGGCCGAAGCCGATGAGCATTACCACCGCGCCGGTGACCGGCGGCGGGAAGACCTTGTGGATGATCTGAGTGCCGAGAAAGTGGATCGCCAACCCGGCCAGCGCCAGCACGAACCCGGCGACCAGGATCGCGCCGGTGACCACCGCGTCGCCCTCCCCGGCGGCGCGGATGGCGAAGACGCCGCCCGCGAAGGAGGCGCTGGTGCCCAGATAGCTGGGCACCTTGCCCTGCACGATCAACAGAAACAGGATCGTGGCGACCCCGGACATCATCACCGCGAGGTTGGGGTCCAGCCCCATGACCAGCGGGAAGACGAATGTGGCGCCGAACATGGCGATGACGTGCTGGGCGCCCAGCCCCACGGTGCGCGGCCAGCTCAGCCGCTCGTCGGGGGCGACCACCTCGCCCGGCGCCGGACCCCGGCCGTCTCCATGAACCTTCCACGGGTCCGGGATAAACCGAGCCATATACCCCTCCCTCAGGTTCGGGTTTACGAGCGTGGGCCGGTAAAGCTCGAGGCCCCCTCCAGTGCGGCTCGGTGCCTCCGTGGCTCGACCGCGGTTCTGCACGTACCGGCTGGAATCTGGCAGGCTGGCTCAGGATTGCGCAGATTAGACTCCTCCCCTCCGGACACCAGATCGCCGACGAGGAATCGGCCGTGCGGACTCACACCGCCCAGTGGGACGGGTTCACCTTCCACTATCGAAACGAGGCCGAATTCGAGCTCCTCTCCCGGGAGATCTTTGAGGGAGGAGAATACTGGTTCGCCTGCGACAAGAGGGATCCCACCATCCTGGACTGTGGAAGTCATATCGGCCTTTCCGTGGCCTGGTTCAAGCGGCGCTTCCCGAAGGCTCGAATCATTGCGTTCGAGCCGGATCCCCAGAACTTTCGGCTCCTGCAGACCAATGTCGCAATCAATGGATTCGAAGGAGTCGAGTTGCTCAACCTGGCTGTCTCGTCCCGGCGGGGCACGGCTCGCTTATTTGGAGACTTCGGCGTTGCGGCTCCCATGGCCTCTGCCCACTCGCTGCGGCAGGAATGGGGCACCCAGAGATCCCAACAATGGATCTTCGTGAACACAGTCCCTTTGGCCGACTACATCGTTGGACCGATCGACTATCTCAAGCTCGACATCGAGGGAATGGAGATGGAAGTGATGAAGTCGATCAAGCAGCACTTGCACCTAATCCGAGCAGTCGGTCTGGAGTTTCACGGGACCGGCGGCCAGGCCTGCGCAGACGAGGAGGATCTGGTACGACTGCTGCGTGAGAGCGGGTTCCAGGTTTCGATCACCCACAAGTCGAGATCCATCTTCCCGCCCGACATCAACGCCTGGGTGCAACGGGTTCAGCCTTACGTCTCGATGATCAAGGCGACCCGCGCGTAGTGGCGGCATAGGTTCCTCGGCTACCGCCGGCGGTTGACTTGAGGAACAATCGTACCGTTAGCGACCGAGGCAACGGCTACGTCACGATCGAGCCGATTGCCCCCCAAGCACTTCGTGGGTTAGCTCGGTGCCTGAGGGCTGGTGGTGTGCCGGGAGTGTGACGGCACCACGGACTAGACCCGCGTACATGCGTGCATCATTCACGGGCGGAGGCGGAGCGAAGTAGCTATGGATGCTGTTGGTTGACCCCACCCCACTCTTGCAGAATGCGATCGACGACGTTTTGGACACCACGGGCCAGCTCGCGCTCGTTGGGATCTACCGCGTGTGGGGAGCTGTGGGGAGTGGTACTTGCTCATCTGGCCAAGCTAGCACACCAGCCCCAAGAGCGCGTCCACAGCGACCCGGCAAGTCAGCCGGTAGACAAGGCGCTGGAGGATCCCATGCGCATCCTGATCGTCGAAGACTCTCGGCTCGTGCAGCAGATGTACGGCTTGGCCTTCCCTCGCCGGGAGTACGAGCTCGTTACGGCCGCCGACGGCCGCGAAGCACTCGAGTGCCTCGGACGTGTATCGGGAGTGGGTGGCGTTACCGGCTGCGTGGAGTGCGGTCAGCAACGGCGTAGCAGGCTCCACCACTGGCGATTTGGGGCGCAGCATGTTCGAGTTTACTCGCAGATCATGCCCACACGACCGCCTTCCGCAACATCGTGAACGCTCACGCGGGACCGTCCCGGGTGAGCGCCAAGCTAGCGTGGGCGTAATTCGCGGTCTACCGGAGCCGTGCGACCGCGCCATACTAGATGGCGCCGACCAGTTCGGCCCGAGTGGGCCGCCGGCCGCCGCGGGTGATGTCTGCCCATGCGTGGTCCAGATACAGCAGCATCACGACACCGGTCTCCGCCGCCACTCCGGCCAACGCGATGAAACCCACGGCGACCGCGACGGAGAGGTTGTAGCCGAGCAGCGCCATCGCCCAGACGCCGCCTACGAGCGCGAACGGCAGTGTCAACATCACGATCAGCATCTCGGCCACGGTCCCGAAGGTGAGGTAGAGCAACAGTGCGATGACGCCGATCGTGAGCGGCACGACGACCTGGAGCCGCGCCTTTACCCGCTCGAGCGCCTCGTACTGGCCGCTCCACTCCAGGCGGTAACCGGCCGGGATGTTCAGCTGCCGTGCCACGACCTGTTTCGCCTCGGCCACGTAGCCGCCGACGTCACGGCCGCGGACGTCGATCGAAACGAGGTCGTTGAGATAGCCGTTCTCACTCCGGATCATCAGCCTTTGGCGGGCTACCTCCAGCACTGGCTAACTAACGTGCTCGCCCCCAAGGTCACCGCTGGCACCGCGCGGTCCTATGCTGACCAACTCGAACCGATCATTGACCGTCTCGGCACCTACCGCCTCGATCGGCCTCAGCGCGCACGACATTCAGGCAGTTTACAACGGCCTCTCCGAATCGGGGCTGGCACCCCGCAACGTCCGCTACACGCACACGGTGCTCAAGGCTGCGCTCAAGCACGCGGTTCACGTTCGCCTCATGCCTGCGAACCCGTGTGACCACCTTTCGCTTCCTAGGAGGAACCACAGGGAGTCAACCGTCTGGACGGTGGAGCAGGCGCAAGCGTTCCTCCAGGCGACCCACGATGACCCGAAGCTGCGGGTAGATCACTTGCTCTGGTACACGCTGCTGCACACCGGATTGCGACCGGGCGAGGCGTTTGGGTTGCAATGGGAGAACTTAGAGGGGAACAAGCTGCGGATCGTCCGCGCGGTAGCAGAGGGGAAGCGCGAGGGTGATTACATCCTGAAGGAGCCGAAGACGCGGCGCGCGATTCGTACTGTCGTGTTGACCGAGGAACATGCTGTACTCCTGGCTGCCTACCGCGATGGGCAGCGTCCACGTGACTTCATCTTCAAGCCGTGCGACCCATCTCGCAGCCGTCGGAAGGCCATCAAGACGTGGCCTCACGATAACCGCGCCTCTGCCCGCCTCCGCTTTTCGAACGCTCTCGCGCGAGTGAACCGTCAGCGGGTCAAGGCTGAGCTTCCAACGCTCCCCGCCATTCGGCTGTATGACCTTCGGCACACACACGCGACGGCTATGCTGCGGGCGGGCATCAACCCGAAGCTGGTGGCAGATCGGTTGGGCCATGCGTCAATCGTCATTACCCTCGACACCTACAGCCATGTGCTCCCCGATCTTCAGGCGAGTGCGGTGGAGGCGTACGCGGCGGCGCTCGCAAGTAACGGATCGTCGCCGCCCACACCAGCTGCTCTCAAGGAGAGGACAGCATGAGCGGCGCAGTTAGGCACCTTCGACGGGAGGAGAGTAGCGTACGTGCCGATGAGGTGGCCGGCAGCGTGGAGCACAGCGACTGCGCGCGACTAGTCGCCCGTATGCACAAGCGAGAGATGATTTCGCGGACGGTGCGGGTCGGGTCCTTCAACGCCGCGCAGGCCATCTCGATTTGCGCAGGCGACAGGGCAGGGCGGGCATCTCAGCAACGACCGTTTTCGAGACTCCGGGCGCGTGGGGCGCCCTGGGGGCGGCCCCCTCAGGGCGTTTGGCCGCGCTCTCTGGAGAGCGGAATGGAGAGCGGCGAGGCCGATATCGGCTCCTCTGTCTAGCTTACAATTTGTTCAGCGACAGCCTCTTTGAGGCCAGCTCCCGCTTGGGCGGCAAGAGCACGGGCCGCTGCTTGTGAATCTTGAAATTCCTCGAGTGCATAGACTCTGCCCCACCGCAGGGTGAACACGTGGAGACCACGGTTGACGTACGACGCGTCGCCGTTGAGCAGCGTTGCGGTGCCGTCCCACTGCGCAAACACGGTGGTATGCCACGGCCAGCCCTTCACCCAGATGTGGTTGAGCGTGAGATGGAGAGTAGGGAGGACGCGGCCGAGGCGCTCAAACCAGCGGCGCAGGGCTTCTTTGTCGTGGCGCTCACCACCAAGCGCGTGGGCGCCGGAAACGCGGTGATGGACATGCGGCGCGACTGCTTTCACCGCCTCATTCCAGCGATGGTTGTTGACGTGGTCGAAGCTCTGTCGGATCGATTTCTTGACAACATAACTGTATAGCACTAGGGGTCTCCCAAATTATGCAGGGATGGCCGACACGAGCCGCCCATTGTCGCGCCCGAATCAATCGCCTGGCGCTGTGTCCGGACGATCCTCCGCCTTCTCACGTGAGGTCGGTGATGCATTGTGGTCGTAGAACCTCATGTGCCGCGCCCCGTGGGCTGCGAGGATCTGCTGGGCATCGGTGACGAGTCGTGGCTCAGGCGCGAGCACCCGCGATGAGCGAAGCCCCCGCCTCCGCCTCCTCGAAGTACTCCTGGCTAATCAAGCCTTCGTCGGTCAGCGCGCGGCTGACTGAGGACCAGGCCCGCTGCATCGGCGTACGCTGCTCGTAGATCGCCGCTCGGATCTGGCCAACACGGGCGCCATCCTTGAGGCGGACCGATTTGCTGCCAAGTGACGAAATAGAGACTGGGCAATCGGAGTCGGACCGCGCACGGACCTGTGCGGCAGAGCCCATGATTGGGGTCACTGTGCGACCCCTTACTTCCCGTCAATAATCATGTTGCCGTCGATGTCACTTAGCGAATGGTTGGGTCCGAAGTTGAGCAGCCGGCTGCTGGTCTCGACCCGACGCCCCTTGTTGACGCCTTCGGTGATCTTGCCGACCAGGTGGGTCTGACCCGAGACCACCTCGGCGGTTCCACTCAATTTTGCTTTGAAGGATTCTGAAGCCGGCTCCGCTTTGACTACCCAGTACGAATGAACCAGTGCCTTGCCGGCTTGCCCGGACGACCCCTCGTCGAAGCCGAACACGAGGGTCGCCCGGCCCTGCAGCTCGCCATTCACCGTACCCGACATCGTATACTGTCCCGCGCTGTCCCGCTTGATGGCCTTCACGTGATAGGACAGCTCGATCTTATTATCCTGACTCGGCTTATCGGCCCGAGTCACACTCTGACCGTTTAGCGAGTTTCCGATGGGTACGAGCCCCAGGCTCAGCACCACAAATGCACGACTCTGGATTCTGGTGAACATTGGTGGCCTCCTCAGGAGTAATCGTGAATAGGTTCGGCTCAGCCGAACATGAACGCAAAGACCTCCACCCCCCATCTAGAAACTCGATCTCGAACACGTCGACCATGGGTTGGGGGCCTTTGAGCTCGATTCTCTCCGATGCAGCCGTGGTACTGCACTCCCTTGTTCGTTCGTCATATGGCCTCCTCGGCGAAGCGGGGCAAACGCCCGCCTCCCCAACGTACGGTGCGGGACACCCATTCTCGATATTCACTCAAACTGACCCGTTCTCTCAGTCAATCTGACCTATGCGGGCAAGCGCATTTGTTTCCGCAGACTCTTGTCAAACGCAGACGCGGGAACGAAGCGCCGAAGCAGGCTGATCTGGCGCGCGGCCCGTCCTGCGGTGTAGCGGCGGCGCGGGTTGGCCTCGGTGGAAGCGTTCACTACAGCGCTCGCAACCAGCTCCGGTGTGTCGGCAGTCTTCATTCCGTCCCGCAGGACTCCCTCCGCGTTCGTTCGTGCCGACTGATAGACGTCGAGCTGCTGGTCTGCCTGGTAGACATTGCCCTCGAAAGAAGTCCGCGTGTAGGCGGGCTCGACCAGCACCACTCTGACCCCCGAGCCTCTGATCTCATGGTCCAGCGACTCGGAATAGCCTTCCACGGCGTGCTTGCTGGCTGAGTACAGGGCCATAAACGGCGCGGGGATCAGGCCCATGACCGAGCTGATGTTGACGATCCGTCCCGCCCGCTGCCGGCGCATGGTGGGAAGCACTGCCTTGGTCATGCGAATCAGGCCGAACAGGTTGACGTCGAAGAGGGACTTCGCTTGCTCCAGCGATGACTCCTCCGCCCCCGCAACCAATCCTACCCCCGCGTTGTTGACCAGGAGATCGATGCGGCCGGTCTTGGACAGCACCTCACCGACCACGGTCTTTACCGACTCGTCACTGGTCACATCGCACGCCAGGTACTCGATACCCGGCGACCTGGTCGCCGGAGGCCGACGAGAGGTGCCGAACACGCGATAGCCGGCCGCGTGAAGCGCCCGCGCGGTCGCCTCTCCGATCCCTCCCGATGCGCCCGTCACGATCGCCACGGGCCGAGTCTGCTGCTCATGATTGTTTGACATGCCGTGCTCGCTTTCGGTTGAGGTCAATTCCCTACCTGCATATGATGATCATCATATTGCTAGCCAAGCCCAACCCGGGCACCGGTACATAGGGTTTAGCCTGTTGGGATGAGGTGGTTCAGCGCCGCCTCGCGCAGCGCATCGGAGAGCTTGGGGTCGTCCACGGCGCGGGCCAGCACCAGCGCGCCGACCGCAGTGGCCAGGGTAACGAGTGCGCGCTCGTGCGCGCCCGGCTGCCCCCAGTCGGGCGATTGCCGGGCGACCAGATCGATCATCTCCTTAATCCGGCGGGTGGCGGCCCGCCGCACCTTGGGCGCCTGGCGCGGCATTTCCGAGCCCAGCGCGGCAACCGCGCACCCCGTCTCCACGCCTTCCACATGTTCCTTCGAGAGATAGGCGCGGAGCATGGCCTCGAGCTCCTTCTTGGGTGGTGCCGCGACGGCGACCCGTGCCAGCACGGCAACTGTGGCGGCGCCCGCCCGGTCGGCTGCCTCGGCCAGCATCCCCTCGCGCGAGTCGAAATGGGCGTAGAAGCCGCCATGGGTGAGACCGGCCTCCTTCATGATCTCGGCCACACCCGTGCCGCCGTAGCCGCTGCGCCGGATGGCGCGGGCGGCGGTCTCCACGATGCGCTCGTGGGTGGCTTCCTTGCGGCTGGGGACGGGTCGTCTCGCGGCAGCGGCGCTCATATGATGATCATCATACGCACGCGTCGACGGGAGCGCTAGGGGTGGCTTCCTAGGCGAAGCTTGGCGAGTCAGACACCTCAGTGCTTCCCCGGCGGTGTGCTCGGCGGCATCGTTTTTGAGACTCGCAGCCGGGGCATGGCGAGCCGGGGTGCGAGCGGTTGGTCAGCTCCCAGCCGACGGATGTATACACAAAACGAACGTTTTGTGTACAGGGAGCGGGGTGTACGGCCCTCCCTGGGCCTCGCGCAGCGTCCCCGAACTGATTGAACGCATTCGCGGAATCGGTGGCGACCTGGATGAACTGGTCTACCGTGCCGTTCAATTCGTCCGGGGGAGACTTACTGCGGTGGGTTTGCCGATTTCACGTCCGCGCTCCTGCGGAGCAGAGTGCAGTTCTTGGGAGGACGCCGCGCATCCCGCTGCCGGCTCGCGTCTTGGTGTATTTCGGTGGCTTGCGGCACGCTCGTTGCCGGCCATTCCAGCCTGCGCCCCCTGTTCGGAGCCCGAGATCAGTGGCATGTCCGAAAAGACCCGCTACCGCCACCACGGCTGGCACGCGCCGCTTGAGGTCCTCGCGTACGTGGCCGTGGTCATCATGTTGCTTGGTGCGCTCGGCTACCTAGTCTGGCGAGCGGCCTAGCAGCAGCGGCAACGCCGCCGGCAACTAGTGAGCACCTGTGACGCCGGCTGTGGCTACATCAGCACCGCCAGCCCCGCCTGCTTTCTTACGATGCGCTAGATCAGGTCGGCCTAAGAGGCGGGCCGCGGCTGGCGGACTACTTGCTCGTCGTGGCGGCGGACGGCTATCGCGTGGTGCTGAGTGCTGGTGAGCTCGATTCCACGCTCACCGGCCGAGTGATTCTGCTCGTGGACCGGCAGGATGGCGCGCCCCTCTCACCTAAGGACGGGCCCTGGCGAGTGTTCGTGCCCGGCGATCGTCGCCCGGCACGCTGGGTGCGCCAGGTCGTGCTGCTCCGCGTTGTGAGCGCCGCACCGTAGTCGTTCCTCCTACTTTCGGAACCGCGCCGCCTCCTCTGAACCGCCTGTCGCATTGCCCGCGCTGTAGGAGTGCGCGCCCGCCCCAGCGAGGCGCCCGCCGCTCACGATCAGGTACTCGTCGCGAATGGGCCGTCCCTCGAAATAGCACTCCAGAATCTCGCGGGTGCCCGCCGCGTACCGGGCTTGAGCGGAGAGGCTCGTCCCCGAAATATGAGGGGTCATCCCATGGTGGGGCATCGTCCGCCACGGGTGATCGGCCGGCGGGGGCTGGGGAAACCAGACATCGCCGGCATAACCTGCGAGCTGCCCGCTCTCCAAGGCCGCCGCGATCGCGTCCCGGTCGCAGAGTTTCCCGCGCGCTGTGTTGACCAGATAGGCGCCGCGCTTGAAGTCCTTCAACGTCTGCTCGTTGATCATGTGCTCGGTCTCGGGATGCAGCGGCGTGTTCAAGGTGACCACGTCGCACACCTTGGTCAGGCTCTTCAGTTCAGTGTGGCGAGTGAGGCCTAACTCCTTTTCCACAGCGGCCGGCAAGGGATGGCGATCCAGATAATGGAGCTTCACGTCGAAGGGCTTGAGCAGCCGGAGCACACGAAGACCGATGCGGCCCGCGGCCACCGTCCCGACCTGCATCCCCTCAATGTCGTACGATCGGGCGACACAGTCCGCGATGTTCCAGCCCTTTTTGACGACCCACTGATAGGAGGGGATATAATTGCGCGCGAGCGCGAGAATCATCATCACCACGTGCTCGGCCACGCTGTTGCTGTTGCAGTAGGTCACCTCGGCCACCGTGACGCCACGGTCCATGGCGGCCTGCAAATCAGTGTGGTCGGAGCCGATCCCTGCCGTGACGATCATCTTGAGCTTCGGTGCCTTGGCGATGCGCTCGGCGGTCATGTAGGCCGGCCAGAACGGCTGCGAGATGACGATCTCCGCGTCGGGCAACTCACGGTCCAGCACGCTGTCCTTGCCATCCTTGCTGGAGGTCACCACCAGGGTGTGGCCGTTGGACTCCAGATACTTCCGGAGCCCGAGCTCGCCGGAGACGCTGCCGAGCAGGGTGCCGGGGGTGAAATCAATCGCCTTGGGGGTCGGAAGGGTCTGACCATCGGGATAGCGCTCGAGCTTGGGGATTCCGTCGCGGGCATAGCTCTTCGGATACCCGGTAACCGGGTCGTCATAGAGTACGCAAATAACTCTTGCCATGATCGCTGACTCCCTATTACCAAGATGAGTGCTAAAACGAGGATAGATCGGGCCGAGCGGTGCGCCAAGCTGCCGTAAAGTCCCCTCAGTGTCAAAGTCAGGGGGCCAATCAGATGATCGAAGCCGTATATGACGCTTTTCAGTGTTGCCGGGGGTCTTAGGGTCCCTCGTGGCGTCTCAAGTCTGGCGTCGCGGAGGAGGCGAGGACCCGTGGCTTTGCGGCCCCGGCTTTCGCCGGGTGTGCCTTTGTCGATGGGAACTTGGATTGGATACCGTACGGCCCGGTCCAAGAAGCGTCAAGGCAGATAACGGGCGATTGGCGACGCGCCAGCCGTGCAGTCGTAGCGATGGAATCCATCACGGCCGAGACGTCCAGCCCGGCGGGTTCCGGAAACCTCTACAGATGGTCACCGAAGTGAGAGAGCCAAGCCGTCAAACCCCGTGAAGGGGTCTTTCGACTTGGCTCAGTGCGCAAGCCCTTTCGGGCTCCGCGTTCCTACCCTATCACGCCGTGCCCAAGCCAACAATGACCTCCGTCACAGGTCTGGAAACCGCCCGCCGACGGCCCTCCCGTCGGGCCCCATCCCTCAGCACCTAATGGTCGTTAGGTGGCCGCGCGGGACCGCTCGTCGGCACGAGCACTCGGAACGCCAGTTTCGCCCGAGAGAAGCTCAACTAGCTGTCCTGCGACCACACGGGTACGCTCGAGACGACCAGGCGCTATGGAGCGCATAAACCCAGACACTGCTCGGACAGGCTCCGAGTATTTCGACTCCGCCCAGCGTTGGAGGAATTCAGTGTACGTCAGGACGCGAGCGCCGTCGAGGGCCATCTCGCCCAGCTGGAC
>Ga0310810_10006631_pt1 | contig 13110 bp, 11 predicted proteins | sample NCmetagenome_FD_207641 | JGI IMG/M metagenome (GOLD analysis project Ga0310810, IMG submission 207641) | Soil microbial communities from experimental microcosm in Duke University, North Carolina, United States - NC | ecosystem: Engineered > Artificial ecosystem > Soil microcosm > Unclassified ... | reverse complement strand
GCCGACGAGGTCGTCGACGAGATCCGGCGCGGCGGCGGTGACGCGGCGGTCAACTACGACTCGGTGGCCTCCATGGCCGGCGGGCAGGCGATCGTCAAGACCGCGCTCGACGCCTTCGGCCGCGTCGACATCGTCGTCAACAACGCCGGCATCCTCCGCGACCGCATGATCTTCAACATGACCGAGGAGGAGTGGGACGCCGTCATCAACACCCACCTCAAGGGCACCTTCGCCGTCACCCGGGCCGCCGCCCCGCTCATGCGCGAGCAGAAGTGGGGCCGCATCATCAACATGACGTCGACCTCCGGGCTCATCGGCAACGTGGGCCAGGCCAACTACGCCGCCGCCAAGCTGGGCATCTTCGGGCTCACCAAGGCCACCGCGCTGGACATGGCCCGCTACAACGTCACCGCCAACTGCATCTCGCCCTTCGCGTGGACGCGCATGATCGGGACGATTCCGACGGAGACCGAGGTCCAGAAGGCGCGCGTCGAGAAGATCAAGAAGCTCTCACCCGCCCACATCGCGCCGGTCGCCGCCTTTCTGGCCTCCGACGCCGCCAAGGACGTCACCGGCCAGGTCTTCGGCGTGCGCGGCAAGGAGATCATGCTGTTCAGCCACGAGCGGCCCATCATGCGGCTGCACCACGACGCGGGCTGGACGGTCGAGCGGCTGGCCGAGATGTTCCCGGGCACGTTCCAGCAGCACCTCGTGCCCATGGTCACCTCGGGGCAGTACTTCAACTACGACCCGCTCGTGTGAAACGGCGCCGCCCGCGTTTGCTCGTGGCCCTGGTCGCGCTGGCCGCGGGGACCGCGGCGTGCAGCCCGACCGGCCGCGTCGTCCTGCCGGTGGCGCTGGAGGAGCCGGTGCCAGCGACGGCGCTGCGCTATCCGGAGGCCTTCGGAAGCCACGTGGCAGTGGTGCGCGGCGTCGCCACCCTGCTCTCGCGCGACCTCGGCCTGCCGGTCCCCGATCACGTCACGGTCTACCTCTACGCCTCGCGAGCGATCTTCGAGCGCGGCCTCGTCAACGACGGCCGGCTTCCGACCTTGCGCGCCGCCGAGCTGAGCGAGTTCGCCATCGGCGTGGGCAAGCGTCGCCAGCTCCTGCTGCACGACACCGGCGGGCCGCCGGGCGGGCCGGACTGGGTGCGGCTGATCGCCCACGAGCTCACGCACGTCGCCCAGATCGAGCTGGCCCAGGGTGAAGGGCGGGCCGAGCAGTGGCTGGCCGAGGGCATGGCGGAGTGGGCCGCCTTCGCCGTGCTCGAGCGCCTCGGTCTCGACACGCTCGTCGAGCGGCGCGCGGCGGCGATCGGCAACGTGCGCGATCATCCGGCCATGCGCGACAGGCATCTCGACCTCGACAGCCTGGGCACGCCGCGCGGCTTCACGGCCCGCCACGTGCGCGAGGGCTCGCTCGAGACCTATCAGCTGGCGTTCCTCATGACCGACTACCTGATCCGGCGTCACGGCTTCGAGCGGCTGCCCGACTACTTCCGCTTGCTGGCGACGGGGCGCGGGCGCTACGAGAGCTTCCGGCTGGCGTTCGGCCAGGGCCTGGACGATTTCGAGCGCGAGTTCGTCGGACGCTATATACAGGGACGCCCCTGACGCTGCGCCGCCTCGGGCCGCTCCCGTTCCTGCTCCTGGCCTGGCTGGGGGCCACGGACGCCGCGCCGCCGATCCTCGTCACGGTGACGGAGGTGCGGCCGACGGCGGCGATCGTGTGGGCGCGAGTGGCGACGCCGGGGCCCGTCGGCGTCGCGGTCGGCGTCGCGGACGCGAGCACCGAGCGGTCGCTGACCATGCCCGCCACCCCGGAGCACGACCTGATCATCCACGCCGCGCTGGAGGGGCTGGCCCCGGCGACGCGACATCGCTACCGGGTCACGCACGACGGCGCCTCGGCCGAGGGCACGTTCTCGACGGCGCCGATGGCGGAGGAGCCGCATCGCGTGAGGTTCCTCTGGAGCGGCGACCTCGGCGGCGCCGGCCTCTGCCGGCCGAGCGATGGCGGCTACGCGATCTTCCGGGCCATGGCCCGCCAGCGCGGCGACTTCTTCCTGTTCGTGGGCGATACTGTCTACGCCGATGTCGCCTGCAACAAGCCCGGGACCGTGCGCGGGGCGGCCTTCCGGGCGGCGACGCTGGCGGAGTTCCGCGCTCGCCATCGCTACAACCGTGAGGACGCCGCGTTCCAGGACTTCCTGCGCCACACGCCGGTCTACGCCATCTGGGACGATCACGAGGTCCGCAACGACTTCGCCGGGCCGAGCGAGCCGCTGATGCCGATCGGTCGCCAGGCCTTCATCGAGTACTGGCCCGTTGCGGCGGGCCCGGACCCGACGCGGCTCCATCGCGCCGTCCGCTGGGGAAGCCTGCTCGAGGTCTTCATCCTCGACACGCGCCAGTACCGCAGCGACAACGGCCTGCCCGACGGGCCCGCCAAGACCATGCTGGGTGCCGCCCAGCGACAGTGGCTGCTCGAGGCCGTGCCGGCCTCGACGGCGACGTGGAAGGTCGTCGTGAGCAGCGTGCCGCTCGGCATTCCCACCGGGCGCGCCGAGCGGCGCGACGGCTGGTCGAACGCCAACGTCCTGGGCATGACGCCCGAGCACGGCACCGGGTTCGTGACCGAGCGCGACGCGATCCTCGCGCACTTCCGCTCGCGGGGTGTCCGGAACCTGATCGTCGTCGCCGCCGACGTGCATCACGCCGAGCTGATCCGACACGAGCCCCATCGCGGCTTCACGTTCCACGAGATGATCGCCGGGCCGCTGTCGGCCTCGCCCGGCCAGCCGCGGCCGCTGGACGAGCGGCTGGGCTCGCGCAGCCTGTTCGGTCGGGGCGGGGTCTACAATTTCGGCGAGGTCACGATCGACCCCGCGTATCTGGCCGTGCGGTTCCTGGACGACCGGGGCGCCGTGATGTTCACTCACACGATCACTGCCGAGTAGGAGACGACCATGACCGAGCTGACCTTGGAGATGGCCGAGAAGGCGCTGCGGGCCGCTCAGGCCCGCGCGCGTGAGCTGCAGTCGCCCATGACCGTGACCATCGTCGACGAGAGCGGGCGCCTGGTGCTGTGCGCCCGCGGCGACGGCACCGGCTTCTTCACACCGGAGACCTCGCGGGCCAAGGCCGTGGCCGCGGCCGCGTTCCGTCGCTCGACGACCGAGCTGGCCGAGCTGGCGGCGAAGGGCTCGGCGTTCTGGAAGACCGTCCCGGTGATCCTCGACGGCGAGGCGCTGCCGACTCCGGGCGCCACGCCGATCGTGCGGGGCGGACACTTCATCGGCGCGATCGGCTGCGGCGGCGGCACCGGCGAGCAGGACCAGCAGTGCGCCGACGCCGGGGCCGCGGCGCTCAGCTAGAAACGCGCGATGCGGTGAGGCATCAGGCCGGCGGCGGCGCCTCCGGGCGCCGCCGGCTCGACCACACCGTGCCGGCCACCCACGCCAGTACGCCGAGCACGCTCAGCGCCACGCCCGCGCGCTCGACGGCGCCCGGCGCGTAGCCGAGCTCGAGCGTGGTGGCCCCCGGCGGCACCAGCACCTGAAGATCTCCGTCCTCGCCGCGATGCGTGGCCAGCGCGGCGCCGCCGGCGCTGGCGTGCCAGAGCGGATAGTACGCGCGCCCCACCGGGGTCCATCCTCCCAGCGGCGAGTCCACGGTGACGATCCAGCGATCGACGCCGATCGAGCGCGGCAGCGCCACGGCCGGGCCCATCCACAGCACGAACGGTGGCTCGCTGCGCCGGTGCCGGAATCGTGGATGATCGGCCAGTGCGGGCAGCTCCGGCGCATCCTCGTCGAGCGCCACGATGACGCTGATGCCGAGCGGGCGCGTGTAGCGATCGAGCGTGGTGGCGTCGAGCGAGGCGAGCGGCCGGCCGAAGAGGGAGTGGCCGTCCAGCCGCTCGACGAGGGTGGTGATCGGCCCGCGCCCGGCATCGCCGCGGTAGAGCAGCGCGGCCACCGGCGAGGGATGCGTGAAGGTGCCGTTGACGATGGAGCGCCCGGCCAGCAGCGGCGCCAGCGACGTCGCATGGGTGTGCGGGCGCCACCACTCGGTGCCGAAGGCGGTCGGCACACCGGAGCGCACGAAGAGCGCCCGCCCGGGCGGCGCCTCCCTCAAGGCCTTCCATAGCTCGGGCAGCCGTAGCCCGCGATCGAGCGTGGCCGACGATGGCCAGGCGCCCACGCGCGGCCACAGGGTGAGCGTGTCGTGGCCCAGCAGCGACAGCGCGATCGCGACCGCGACGGCGGCGAGCGATCCGGCCGGGGCCAGCTGGCCCCGGCGCGCGGCGAGACGCTGGACCAGGCGGCCCGTCGTCACGCCAGCGGCCAGGACGACGAGCAGCCAGACGCCGTCGAGGACACGATCGGCCGGGAGCCACGCCAGCCCCAGCGGCTGCAGCACGATCGCGTCGAGGACGACGACGATCGCCGCCGGCCACGGGGCCCAGGCGATCAACCGTGTCGTGCTCTCGCGAGCGCTCGTGACGGCGAGGACGGCCAGCGCGACGAGGACGACCGCCAGGGGGTGGGCGATCAGCGTGTCACGCAGGCTGCCCGCGGTCAGGGTGCCCCAGGCCAGCGCGCGGGTGTCGGCGAGGTGAGCCAGCAGCGGGACCGTCCAGAACGCGGTGAGCAGCGCGGCGACGCCGAGCGAGGCGAGCGCCGCGGTCACCCGCCCGGCGCGGCCGGGGCCCAGCCACGCCGCGAGCAGCACGAGCACGACGGCGGCGGGCGCGTGGGCGGGATGCGTGAGCACGATCGCCGCGACGATCGGCGCCACGGCGAGGACCGGGACTCGCGTGGCCCGGCCCGTCCAGCGGAGCAAGGCGGCGGCGAGCAGCGGGAGCAGCGCCCACGCCACGCGAGCCGGCGCCATGCCCACGTGCACGCCGCCCTCCACGCCGCTGCTCATCGCCGGCCACAGCGAGAGGGTCAGCGCCACGAACGCGCCCGGCAGCGCGGCCCAGCCGTCATCGAGCACGCGTGCGAGCAGCAGCCAGCTCGTCACCGCCGGTGCGAGATAGGCGAGCCACACCAGCGCCTGATACGCCGCGGCGACACCGAGATGGCCGCGTGCTCCGGCGTGCAGCAGCGCGCCGGCGTAGGCGAAGCCCGGCGGGTAGAACTGCAGCTCGGGATAGCCCGTCCACCAGCCGTCGTTCCACGCCCACGGCGCCGGCCCGTGGTCGATCACGTGCTGGAGCCGGAAGAGCTGACCGGGATGGTCGTCGTAGGCGATCGGGCCCGTGCCGAGAGCCGAGGCGGCGAAGGCGATCGCGTAGAGCAGCAGGAGGGCGAGGGGGATCAGCGCAGCGCTGCGCCGCGCCGGCGCTTGACTTGCCACGGCGAGGATCATAGCGTAGCCCGGAAGAGGAGATTGCGATGCCGGTGACCGTGCGCATTCCGACCCCGATGCGAGCGATGACGAAGGGAGCGGCCGACGTGCAGACGAAGGCCGACACGATCGAGGCGCTGATCGCCGATCTCGAGCGGCAGTTCCCCGGTCTGCGCGATCGCCTGCTCGACGAGACGGGAGAGCTGCGGCGCTTCGTGAACATCTACGTGAACCAGGAAGACATCCGGTTCATGGACAACCGCGCCACCACCCTCAAGGATGGCGACGAGGTCGCGATCGTTCCCGCCATCGCCGGAGGGCGCTGAGCCACTCCCGGGCGCCGTCGCATGCCGATCTCCGAGCGGGTCCAGGGGTTCACCGAGTCCGTCATCCGCGAGATGACACGGGTGGTGAGCCAGTACGGTGGCGTGAACCTGGCCCAGGGCATGCCGAACTTCCCGCCGCCCCGCGCCATCGTCGAGGCCGCCCACCGTGCGCTGGACGGCGACTTCCACCAGTACGCGATCACCTGGGGCGCGCCCTCGCTGCGGGCCGCCATCGCCGACAAGTACCGGCGCTTCTACGGCATGGCGATCGATCCCGAGCGGCACGTCACCGTCTGCTGCGGCTCGACGGAGACGATGCTGGCGACCCTGCTGGCGGTCCTCAACCCCGGCGACGAGGTCATCGTCTTCGAGCCCTTCTACGAGAACTACGGGCCGGGCTGCATCATCGCCGGGGCGGTGCCGATCTGGGTGCCGCTGGAGCCGCCGGATTTCGCGTTCGATCCCGAGCGGCTGGCCCGGGCGGTCACGCCGCGAACGAAGGCGATCATCTTCAACAGCCCGAACAATCCCTCGGGACGCGTCTTCTCGCGGGCGGATCTGGAGGCGATCGCCGAGCTCTGCCTGCGCCACGACCTGCTCGCGATCACCGACGAGATCTACGAGCACATCGTCTATGACGGCCTGGGCCACACGCCGATCGCCACGCTGCCCGGCATGGCCGAGCGCACGATCACGATCTCCGGCATCTCGAAGTCGTACTCCGTCACGGGCTGGCGGGTGGGCTGGGCCGTCGCCCCGGAGCCGCTGAGCGTCGGCATCCGTCGCGCCCACGACTTCATCACGGTAGGCGCGCCGCACCCGCTGCAGGAGGCGGCGGTGAGCGCGCTGAACCTGCCCGACGGCTACTACCTGGAGCTGCGCGAGGGCTACCAGGCGCGCCGCGATCTGCTCTTCCGGCAGGTGGAGGCCGCGGGCTTCGTGGCGTGGAAGCCGCGCGGCGCGTACTACATCCTCACGGACGCCGCCCACTTCATCAAGCGCCTGGGTCTCGAGGACGATACCGCCTTCGCACTCTGGCTCATCAAGCAGCTGGGCGTGGCCACCGTGCCGGGCTCGTCGTTCTACGCGCATCCCGAGCTGGGGCGCACGAAGATCCGCTTCTGCTTCCCCAAGACCGACGACGTCCTCATCGAGGCCGGGGAGCGCCTGCAGCAGCTTCGCTCGCTTGTCGGCTGAGCCTCTTGTCGGCTGAGCCTCGCCGGGCCGCCGAGGCCATCTGGCGTGCGGCGCTGGCCGCCGGCGACGTCACACCGCTCCTGCAGCACGCGCTCCGTCTCGACGGCGCGACCCTGAGCGCCGGCGGGCTCGTGCTCGACCTCGATCGCGTGCGACGCGTCCTCGTGCTCGGTGCCGGGAAGGCCGGAGCCTCGATGGCCCGCGCGGTCGAGGCGATCCTCGGCGATCGCCTCACCGAGGGGTTCGTCGTGGTCAAGGATGGCTACCGCCTGCCGACGCGACGGATCGAGATCGCCGAGGCCGGTCATCCGGTGCCGGACCAGCGCGGCCGGGCGGCCTCGGAGCGGCTGCTGGCACTCGCCGGATCCGCGACGGCCGACGACCTGGTGCTGTTCCTCGTCTCGGGTGGCGGCTCGGCGCTCACGCCGGCGCCCGTGCCGCCCATCACCCTGGAGGAGAAGCAGGCCGTGACGCGGCTCCTGCTCGCCGCCGGCGCCACCATCAACGAGCTCAACGCCGTGCGCAAGCACCTCTCGCGCTTCAAGGGCGGGCTGCTGGCCCGGGCAGCGGCGCCCGCCCCCGTCCTCACCCTGGCGCTGTCCGACGTCATCGGCGACCCGCTCGACGTCATCGCCTCGGGCCCGACGGCGCCCGATCCCAGCACCTACGCCGAGGCGCTGGCCATCCTCGAGCGCCGGGGCATCGTCGAGCGCACGCCGCTCGCGATCGTCGAGCGCCTGCGCGCGGGCGTTGCCGGCACGGCCGCGGAGACGCCCAAGCCGGGCGATCCGCTGTTCGCGCGCGTGGCCAACGTGGTCATCGGCAACAACGCGCTCGTCGTGGACGCCGCCGCCGCCGAGGCGGCGCGGCTCGGCTATCGCCCGCAGGTGCTCACGCGCTCGCTGCAGGGCGAGGCGCGCGAGGTTGCCCGCGATCTGCTCGACCGCGCACGGGCGCTGCCGGCCCCGGCCGCGCTGATCGCCGGAGGCGAGACGACGGTGACCGTGCGCGGTCACGGGCGAGGCGGGCGATGCCAGGAGCTCGCACTGGCCGCGGCGCTGTCGCTCACCGCGGAAGAGTCGCTGGTGGTCCTGGCGGCCGGCACCGACGGCACCGACGGCCCCACCGACGCCGCCGGCGGGCTGATCGATGCCGGGACCATCGGCCGCGGGCGGGCGGTGGGAGTGGATGCGAGGCGAGCGCTCGACGACAACGACGCCTACGCGTTCCTCACCGCGACCGGTGACGTCGTCGTGACCGGACCGACGAACACGAACCTGCTCGACCTGTACGTGGTCCTCCGGTCCTGAGCGATGGCCACCGTTTTCTCTCACGCCGTCGCCGGCATCGCGATCTCCACGCTCGTCGAGGCGCGCGGCGTCCGCACGCGCCTGGCGGTGGCGGCGGCGCTGTGCGCGGCGGCGCCGGACCTCGACGTCGTCACCTTCTGGCTCGGCGTGCCGTGGGGCCACGTGTTCAGCCACCGCGGCATCACCCACTCGCTGGCCTTCGCCGCGGTCCTCGCGGCGGTCGTGACCCTCGCGGCGTTCCGTGGCCGCGGGCGAGTGGGGATCTGGCTGGCGCTCTTCGTGGCGACGGCGTCCCACGGCGTGCTCGACGCGATGACCAGCGGGGGCTCGGGCGTGGCGTTCTTCGCACCCTTCGACGACACGCGCTACTTCCTGCCGTGGCGGCCGATCCCGGTCTCGCCGATCGGCGTGAGCCGCTTCCTCACCCAGCGCGGTCTGGACATCCTGAAGGCCGAGCTGTGGCAGATCTGGCTCCCGGCCGGCCTCGTCGCGCTGGTCGGCCTGTGGCGCCGGGGCGGACGCTGAGCGCGTGAGCCTCGATGCGCTGCTGCTCGATCTCGACGGCACCTTGACCGACCCGCGGTCGGGCATCCTGCGTTGCATCCGCCACGCGCTGGAGGGGATGCAGCGGCCGTGTCCGCGCGACGAGGCGCTGGTCACGTACATCGGCCCGCCGCTGCGCGCGACGTTCGCCACGCTGCTGGCCACGCGCGAGACGGCGCTCGTCGAGCGGGCGGTGATGCTCTACCGGGAGCGCTTCGCCGAGATTGGCCTGTTCGAGAACGAGGTCTACGCGGGGATCCCGGCGGCGCTGGCCGAGCTGGGCCGCGCGCACCGGCGGCTGTTCGTCGCCACCGCCAAGGCGGCGGTGTTCGCCACGCGCATCGTGCGTCACTTCGGCCTGGCCGGACACTTCGCCGGCGTCTACGGGCCCGCGCTCGACGGCCGCCTCGACGACAAGGCCGAGCTGATCGCTCACGTGCTGGTCCGCGAGGGCCTCGCGCGCGAGCGCGTGATGATGGTGGGCGATCGCGCCAACGACATGACGGCGGCCCGGGCCAATGGCGTGCGCGCGATCGGCGTCCTGTGGGGCTACGGCTCGCGCGAGGAGCTGCTCGCGGCGGGCGCCGACACCCTCTGCGAGACACCCGGGCGCTTGCCCGCTGTCGTCACCGATCTTCTCGGCGGGGCGGCCAGCTGAGCGTCGGCGACCGGCTGGCTGTGGCGAGCGTCAGCGGCGATTCGGCCAGCGGCCGGTGGCGCGGAGCGCGTCGAAGATCCGCTGCGGCGTCACCGGCAGGCGCGTGATCTCGGCGCCGTACTCGGCGAGCGCGTCCTCGACGGCGCCGGCCACGACCGCGCCCGGCGAGATCACGCCGCTCTCGCCCACCCCCTTGATGCCGAGCTCGTTCACGATGGACGGGAACTCGACGTGGACGAGCGACGGCGCGGGGAAGTCGGCGGCGCGCGGGATCGCATAGTCCATCAGGGTGCCGGTCAGCATCTGGCCCTGATCGTCGTGAACGACCTCTTCCATGGTGGCGCTGCCGAGCCCCTGCGCGGTGCCGCCGTGCACCTGCCCCTCGACGACCATCGGATTGATCGGGCGCCCGCAGTCGTGGGCGATCGCGTGACGCAGCACCGCGAGCGTACACGTCTCGAGATCGACCTCGACGACCATGGCGTGGGCGCCGAAGGCCCAGGTGACGCTGTTCGGATAGAAGAAGACGCAGGCGCCGAGGCCAGGGCCACCGGCGTTCGCCAGCGCCTTGCTGCGCACGGCGGCGCGCGCGACGCGACCGAGGGGCAGCCGCCGATCGGGCGCGCCCGCCACCCAGACGTCGCCCTCGGCGACGACCACGTCCTCGGCGGCGCACTCGAACATCTCCGCCGCCACCAGCCGGGCCTTGCGCGCCACCTCCCGGGCCGAGCGGGCGATGGCCGGGCCGGCGACGGCGGCGACGCGGCTGGCGATGGTGCCCATGCCGAAGCCGACGCGATCGGTGTCGCCGCCGCGCACGACCACGCGGTCCAGCGACACGCCAAGCTCGCCGGCGCAGATCTGGGCCAGCGTCGTCTCGTGGGCCTGGCCCTGTGCTGCGATGCCGACGTCGACCAGCACCAGGCCACTGGGGTCGATGCTGACGTCGGCGCCCTCGAACGGTCCGAGGCCGGTGCCCTCGACGTAGGCCGAGAGCCCGATGCCGATCGGCCGCGCCGAGCCGCGCCGCCGCGCTTGCTCGGTTCGCCACGTGCCGTAGTCCAGGCGCTCGAGCAGCGCGTCGAAGGCCCGGACGTAGTCGGCCGTGTCGTAGCGGATCGGCACGCCGTCGCGGTAGGCGAGTCCGGTCGCGAACGGCATCTGCTCGGCGCGGATGAGGTTGTGACGGCGAAAGGCCGCGGGATCCATGCCGATCGCGCGCGCGGCGCGATCGAGCAGACGATCCAGCACCAGCGCGGCCTCCGGCCGGCCCGCGCCGCGGTAGGCCGCGCCGAAGCTCTTGTGCGTGACGATGTTGTCGGCGCGCGCGCGGTAGTGCGGCACGCGATACGGGCCCATCAGGTGGTTCATCGTGTTGGCGGTCATGGCGCCGCCGAGCGCGGGGAAGGCGCCGTGGTCGCGCGTGAACGTCGTCTCCAGGGCGGTGATGGTGCCGTCGCGCCGCACGCCGAGCCGGGCGGTGTGGGTCTGGTCGCGATCGCCGGAGGCGGTGAGGAAGTGCTCGCTCCGCGTCTCCGCCCACTTCACGGGCCGGCCCAGGCGGCGGGCGATCGCGGGGACCATCACCTCCTCGGGGTAGACGTGGCCCTTGATCCCGAAGCCGCCGCCGACGTCCGGCGCGACCACGCGCACCGAGTCCTCCGGGAGATCGAGCGCCGTGGCGATCGCCGCCCGCACGTTGAACGGGACCTGCGTCGAAGACCACACGGTCAGCCGTCCGCTCTCGGCATCGGGCACGGCGAGCACCGCGCGCCCCTCGATCGGCACGCCGGTCACGCGCGGATACTCGAGGCGGACCTCGACGACGGCCTCCGCCTCGGCGAAGCCGCGGGCGACGTCGCCGGTGGCGCTCTCCTGCCGGCCGAGCCGATTGTCGCGCCAGCCATCGTGGACGAGCGCGGGCGAGGGGACCACAGGCGCGGCGGCCACCGGCAGCGGCTCGTACTCCACGACCACGGCCGCAGCCGCGTCGACCGCGCGATAGACGTCGTCGGCGGCGACGACGGCGACGGCCTCGCCCACGTGGTGCACGCGCTCGCCGGCCATCACCGGGTGGACGTGCGCGGGCCAGTCGGGCTCGCGGATGAGTGGCGGCACGCCGGCTGCCAGCCCGGGGGTGTCGGCGACCGTGAAGACGCCGATGACGCCCGGGCGCTTCAGCGCGGCGCGCGCGTCGATCCGGCGGATGCGGGCGTGGGCGTACGGACTGCGGACGATCGCCAGGTGGACCGTGCCCGACGGCTGCAGGTCATCGACGTAGCGACCGGCGCCGGTCAGGAGCCGGCGGTCCTCCTTGCGCTTCGGCGAGGCGCCGATCAAGGCGTCGCGGCTCGCTCCGCTTTCAGATGGACGTCGCGCTGGGCCTGAAGCGTGGTGTCCGAGTACGACATGAGGTCGGGCCGGCCCTTGCCCAGCATCACCTGCATGTACGCGGGCTCGAGCCCGACGTTGTCGTAGCCGTGGATGACGTTGGCCGGGCAGGATACGCAGTCCCACTCGCCGAGGATGGCGTCGACTTGCTGGCCGTGCTCGTCCTGGAAGAACACGCGGACCTTGCCGCGCAGGACGAAGAAGATCTCCTCGACCTCGTGCGTGTGCGCGGCGTTGCCTTGCCCCGGCGGCACGAACATCACGCTGAGCGTGAAGTGCTCCGCGGGGATGTAGCGACCATCGGTCTTACCGGATGCGCCGTAGCCGATGAAGCGATGCTGCGCGCGACGATATCCGTCGACACGCGCGTCGGCGAACGCGTCCCAGTCCGCAAACCGGTCAGTCCAACGCGCGACCTGGCGCTCGAGCAATTCCGACAACGGTTCGGCCATCGCAACCTCCTTCAGGCAGCGAAATTCTATCAGAGCCGTTGCACAAGAGTCGGGCGAGCCGATGTAAGTAGCAGAAAAGTTGCGGGATGGTTACGGCCACCCACGGGCTTATCCACCGGTCACTCACAAAAGCTGTGGATAGCAGCAACGCAGTTGCTGCGCATCTCTTGCGCCGCTGGATTCAGCGACCGCGGCCGCGCCACGAGACCGCCGTTGGTTCTGCTAGCTGCTGGTCACGGGCATCGAGACTCCGAAGCCGCAGGCCCGAGGGGTGGTCGCCTGGCGGAAGATTCATCGGCCCGCTGGACGGTTAACGCCGAATTTCCCGTGCTATTCTTGCGCGTGATGTTGCGCGCCAACCTGATCGGGCTGCTCCCCTCCGAGCTCGAAGATCTCGCCGTCGCGCTGGGGGCCTCGCGTTACCGCGGCCGCCAGCTGGCGACGTGGATCTATCGCAAGGGCGTGGTCGATCTGGCGGCGATGACCGACCTGCCGCGCGACTTCAAGGAACGTCTGAGCCAGGAGCACGAGATCACGCTGCCCGTGCTGGAGCGTCAGACGCCGTCGCAGGATGGCAGCCGCAAGCTCGTGTTTCGCCTGAACGATGACCGGCGCGTCAGCGCAGTGCTCATGCCCGACGACGGCCGCATCACGCTCTGTCTGTCCACGCAGGTCGGCTGCGGCTTCGGCTGCGCGTTCTGCCTGACCGGGACCATGGGGCTCGACCGCAACCTGACCGCGGCAGAGATCCTCGGCCAGCTGCTGGTTGCCGGCACGCTGCTCGAGGGCGCCGAGCGCGTCACCCACGTGGTCTTCATGGGCATGGGCGAACCGCTGGCGAACTTGGCAAACCTGGCCCCCGCGCTCCGGATC
>Ga0310810_10006630_pt1 | contig 13111 bp, 11 predicted proteins | sample NCmetagenome_FD_207641 | JGI IMG/M metagenome (GOLD analysis project Ga0310810, IMG submission 207641) | Soil microbial communities from experimental microcosm in Duke University, North Carolina, United States - NC | ecosystem: Engineered > Artificial ecosystem > Soil microcosm > Unclassified ... | reverse complement strand
CAACTGTCCATGCCAGGATTGTATCTCCCGCCGGTATTCAAAAATTTGAAGTCATCCCATCCACCCCAGATGATCATCTCGCTGCTGGTCCAGACGGCACTAGGATAGCCTCGGGGCGAGGGCGCGTTGGTTGTGCTGGTAGCTGTCCAACTGTCGGTGCCAGGATTGTATTTCCCGCCCGTGTTCAAGGCAATACCACCAAAAAATCCGCCCCAGACGATCATTTCAGTGCCAGTCCACACTGCCGTGTGACCTGACCGGGCACCTGGCGCGTTAGTGGTGCTGGTGGCTGTCCAATTGTCGGTGCTGGGATTGTACCTCCGGCCGGTGTCCAGCCTAGGGCCGCCGAAACCCCCACCCCAGACGATCATTTCAGTGCCAGTCCATACTGCCGTGTGGCCGGCCCGCGCATCGGGCGCGTTGGTCGTGGTGGTGGATGTCCACGTATCGTCGCTGCAGCCGTTCGCTCCATTCGATATTGCGGGAAGCGTATACTTATTGTTTTGCGTTTCCCCTCGCCGGGATTCCAATGGCACTTGATGATTGGTGTCGACGTTTCGTACCAAACGCTCAGCCAACACCGGCCGAGCCAGACATTCAGCGATTACAAAGGGATCATTCCCCAGCGCTGCAAATACTTCGCGCAACACCTCGGGCTGGTTGGAGTGTCGTGCCATGCGATCCATTTCAGCCTGCAATTGCCCGGCGGTGATTGGCCGATGCCAGTCGTCCTCCAAAACTTGCGAATCGCGCAGATAATCTGCGACTTTCTTTTCAAGTTGCGCCTGAGGCATCACTGCATCGAGCGATGGCTTGGCGTCAGGGCGCTCTTTCGGCCAGTTTCGATGTCGCCAGTAAACTTCCTCAATCCCTCGTTGGTAGTCTACGCGTTCGGATAAGGATAAAGCCCTCTGGAAAACTTTTGAGGGCGCCTCCGGGCGGAAGAAAGCGAACACCGTCGCACTTAATACCCAACAGGCGGCGGCCGCGCAAAGAAGAACTGCAATCGAAGCGCGCAGATTGAAGAAACCACATTGAGCACTGCGTCTCCTGTTCATAGCAGGACCTTTTCCAGAGTCCCGATCCTACGCGTATTCGACGCGCTATGTCACGATTATTTGTTCGTCGCGCCTTTGTGGGTTGGGCGGCGTTGAGTGGTCGAGGTTGTCTTTCAGTCGCGGACTGTCTTAATGCCCTGCCGCGCAATCCGGTCGATCAACTGCGCATACGGCAGACCTGCTTTCCCAGCTGCGAGGGCGAAGTCTTCGTCGTCGGCGAGAATGGGATTCGGATTTGCCTCGATGAAATAGAGTTTGTTTTCGGATGTCAGGCGCAGATCGATCCGCGCGTAGCCGTCGATGGTCAGCAAACGATAGATGTCTTTGCAAGTTTCTTGAATTTTCGCGACGAGCGCCGGATCGAGGTTTTCGGCGAACTGGTTCTCCAAGCCCCAGCGTTTCCGGTATTCTTCGTCCCATTTCGCCTTGTAAGTGGCGATTTTCGGTTCATCAGGCGGCACTTCGCGGAAGACCATTTCACGAATGGGAAAAACTGTCAGTCGCACATTTCCCATCAGGCTGACATAGAGCTCGCGGCCCTCGATGTATTCCTCGGCAATGGCGTCACTACTGTATTTCTCGTGGATGAAAGCCACTCGTTCTCGAAATTGCTCTTCATTTTGGACGAACGACGCCTGGGAAATACCGTAAGACGCCTCTTCCTTCACAGGCTTTACCAATACCGGCAACTTGAGTTGCTTCGGCCGGCCGATGCGCTGGCCGCGTGGAATGACAACGAAATGAGGGACATGGATTCCGTGATAATGCAGGATTTTTTTCGAAATGCCCTTGTGCTTGCAAAGGGTAAGACCTGTTGAACCGCACCCGGTGAAAGGCAAGTCCTGCATTTCGAAGAATGAAACAATGTTTTGGTCAAAACCGGGCTTGTTTTTGAACTGTTCGACGAGATTGAAAAGAACGTCAGGCGCGCAGGTCTCCAGTTTTTGTCGCACCAGATCGACGTCGTCGAATATGGCGAGGTGCTCCGCAGTGTGACCAAGCTTGCCCAGCGCGGTCATGACGTCCGCTTCGGTTTTCCAGTCCTTGGTCTTTAGCTCCTTGGAGAAGTCCTGATCGAGCGTGGTGGGACTGGTGCCGTCAAAGAGCACCAGGACTTTGAGTTTCTTTTTCACACTACATTTTTTTTGCTGTCATCCTGAGCGAAGCGAAGAATCTCAGATCCTCTCTTGGCGTATTTAAGGCGATATTCCAGAGATGTCTCGACTTCGCTCGGCATGACAACATGAGTGGTTATTTCGTGCGCTTGAATTTCCCGGTGAAAAGATAATTCATCACCAGCGTGGTGATAAAAGCGGTGACGCGAAAATCCTGCTGCGGATCGTCATTCAGCACACGCAGTCCAAGCTCGTCGCAACGGCGAGTGAGTCTTGTGAGTAGCTCGTTCACCGGAAATTTCTTTTCATTCGTCCATTGGGAAACCGCATTTAGTAATCGACGCCTTCGCCGCCGCAAATATGCGCTTGCCTTGATTCCAGCCGGTGCGGCGAAAAGCTGTCGCAGGTCGGCATCGTAAAAATCCGGATACGTATCTTCGTTAAGCTTGCGTTTGCGCGCGTAATAAGTCTTGAGTTTGACGTTGAGACAATCGTAATCGGCGAAGCGATATTCCGGTGTATATGTCGGCGGCATGTCCACCAATGAGCGCATTAGCTCATCAATGTATTCCAGTTTTCGTAGCGCGGGCCAACTGGCGTACTCCTTGCGCCAGTCGAGCCCGGGTGTGAGCCAGATCGCAAACGTCTCCGCAAAGTCTTCGTCCGGATGACTCTGCGCGTACCAGTCCTCCAAATGCATAACGTAACTGCGGCTGAACGGGCGTGGCCGGTATGTGTTCGGCGTTTCCTCCTGCGATGTTTGACCGAAACATTGCCGCCATTTCTTCCGGCGCGTCAGTTGATAGGCGTACATATACGCATGACCGGCCTCGTGCCGCATCAGTTTCATGAACCACTCCGGCGTTTCGCCCTCTACTTCGAGCATCATCGTGCGTTCCAAGGCGCGTAGCCGGTCGTGCACGAGAAAAAATGGGATGAAGATCGCGGGAACGCCGATTGGGACAAACCATTCATCTCCGATGTGGCACGGGGGATGAAACATCAAACCCTTTGCCGAAAGCTCATCGTAGAGTTGCTGGACGAACGGTCGCAATGCAGTGCCCTCAAGTTTCAAGCCGAGCGTCGAGATTCGATGCTCGAGGAGGTGTGGGTCGTCCAGCGATGTCCAATCCGTTTCCTCCATATTTGGCACGGTATCACTGGCAATAATACTGTCACGCCTCCGTAGTTTCGAAGGTGATTCTCCGCGCTGTGTGTAGGCATTTTGAACCGTCCCAAAAGCGAAACGGCCAATTCCCAATCACGCAACAACTACTACGCGCGTTTGGTATGCGGATGGTGTCTCAATGTTTTTGTTATCAGTTACTTACAGCTCTCGCGCAGTTCATGGCATGAGGTTTGCATAAGAGCCGTTGTGTTAAACAACCTAAAATTATGAACAACCAATTCGAATCCACTTACGGTCTCCTGGTTCGCTCCGAAGAAAAAGGTCGCGGCGTGCTCGAGATTGCAGTTTATGCGGCCTTCGTTCTGAGTGTCACCTTCGCGATCTGGCAGTTCGCGCAGACGCCGATGCAAGCCTCTGAGCCCGGACTCAAGCCGTGCGTAGCGTGTGACACCACCACGTCGCAGCTTCATGCCGGCAGCTGAGACATCCGGGAGCGAAGACCTTGGCAGGCGAGGGAAAACCTACAGCTTTGCGTAAACACCCATCAGCGGGCGGCGAGATGGTATCGGTGAACGAAAATCGCTGACGAAACCTTCCTTGGTGCGAATTTCAACATGACCAACGCTACGAGCCGTGCCATACACGAGCACCGAGCCTACAGGTGCAGAGAATGGATCCGTTATCGATAGCTTTTTGAATCCGTAATTATTGACGAGTTCGGACGCAGCGTCTCTGGCAAGCTCGGTTTTCGGGCGGGAATCGATGACTCCTGAAGCAAGCAACGCGTCTTTGACGTAATGCCAGCAGCGCGAGCGCGAATGCGCATGTGCGCGTTCCTGAGCGATGCTCGCCGCCTGCGTCAACCTGCTATCGATGTGTCGATCAACTTTGCCGAAAGGATAAACGATTTGCTTAGGGTAATATTGCGTAATGACGGGCGCCGATTCCCTTTTACCGTCGGGCGATCTGAAACTGAACCGGCTGCCAGGTTTTGTCGTGCTGGAAACAGTCGGTTGATTCATGGGTCGCACCGGCTCCATCTCGAAAATTCGCGCATTCGATTTTGGCGCTGCTTGCGCCGGCTTTTCCGCAACCGTCTGCGTTGAATCTTTGGCGATTGTCGGCGCCGACTCTTTCACTACGTGTCGAGCCGGTTTTTTCGTCGCCGCCAATGCGCGCTTCTTCGTGATCGGGTGCACCGGCTTATTGGCGGATTCCCGGGCCGACTTCTCCGTGATCACTTGAACCATGCCGTCAGCAGCCTTCTGATCGTGGCTCTCAGAACCCAGCGTAGAAGGGGCTAGCCCTTGCGCATACGCGGTTGCGCTAAAAACAACGACAAGTGAAATAGTTATGAATGCGACGGAGACCGAGCGCCACATGGACGCGAGGTATGCCGGGAATCACGGCATTAGGCAAGCTTTTTTTTTGAAAAAAAATCGTACGAGACACCAGCGCTTACATACCTACGCCCGAAGCTGATACGGGCCTGCCTTATTCCTAATCGTTAGGAAAATAATCCGGTTCAAATCGAGGCGGGGGAGCAAACGTCTCGTCGCGGTCGATCATGGCGCGGCGGTGCCTGCGAGGACCCAGTTCGTCGTGACCTTCATCAGGGGCCACAAACGCAGTGCGGCCGGAGGGCAGGCGCAAAATCAATCGTCCATCCGACGTAATACCGACGACACGAGCGTGCACCGAACGACCGCCGTGTTGCGTGGAGTCTTCACGCGCAGTTTGACCCGCACGCTCGCGTCTCGAGTTTGATACAGCAGATTTCCTTTTGCTGTGTGAGCTCGATTGGCTGGAAATAATTGGCGGCGCTGTTTCACCAGGTTTTGACGATGCCCTGGTCTCACCGACGGACGAGGAAGAACCATCGGCAATCGCTGGAGGCGAAACCGCTTCGGGCGCCACCGGAGCAGTTGCTTGCGGTTGGGCATTCAGTATTCGAGTCTGCTGAATATCCTGTGATGACGCCTGCTGAGGGGAATTCGAAGCGGTCGCCGAATTCGTTGTCGGTTCACTTGCAAAGGGCGCAGCCCCATTTGTTCGCTGAGATTCGACAGTCGCGGGAGCCTTTGTAGTTGGCGCTGTTTGGGAGGCGGCAGCCGGTGGTGAAGATTCGGGTACGCCAACGAGAACCCCGATGTTCTTTGTCTCGCGATCCTCATGCATGAATCTGCCAATCGGGTCCCGTAGTAAGAGGGCTGCAATCACCGCTGCGGCGAGCAGCAGCGCGGCAATCGGCAATGCTATTCGCAGCAAGCGCGCGGGCCGAGCTTCGGGTCGCCGCGGAATTTTTGTTCTAAATGGGATGCCGTACTTGTCCGCGAGTGCGCGCCGACGCTCGGTTTTCAGCAGGCATTCGCGGATCATTTCAGCCAGCACGACCAAATCCTTCGGACGTTTATCGGCTTCCCGATTTAACATTCGGGCGAGCAAATTTCTCAGCGGTTTTGGAAAACTCGAAAGCTTCGGACTCTGGCGGACCGCCTCGGCCGAAAGTGCAATGCCCGTCAGAAGAAAATAAAGGGTCGCACCGAGCGAATAGATCTCCGAACGGATGTCGCTGGGGGCAGCGGCTAATTGTTCGGAGCTGGCGGAGGATTCGGCAGCGCCCGCTGTGGCCTCGATCGGACTTTCGCGATCCGGTCTGGCAGCGGACAAGCCGAAGTTAGTCAATTTTATCAGCGGCCAGGTGCCTTCAGGAGTCTGCCCCGGGACGATCATCACGTCGGAAGGCTGAATGCAGGGATACGGGAGCTTGTGAAAACTCGCCGACGAGAGCACGCTCACGATTTGCTCAGCCACACGCAACGCGGCGTCAGCCCGCATCGGTCCGTGGCTGCGTACCCACGCCGCAAGTGTTTCACCCGGCAAGTGCTCCGAGACGTAAACAAAATCGCTGCCTTCGCGTCCAAAATCGAAAACTTTTGCAATGTTCACGTGCCGCAGCTTCTGCGCGGTCGATATCTGCTCTTCGAAGTGGCCGCGAACGGCGGGATCGATACTCTCCAGCGGGATCAATTTTAGAGAAACCGGCTCGGCGGTTCTTTCATCTACGGCTTCGTACGTGCCCGCTGCGCCATTGCGATCAACCTCGTACGGACTGCCGTCAGACCTGATTCGAATCCGATAATGTTGAAGGAATCTTGTGCGCTCCATAAACGAACCGTGTTGCCGCGACGAAACGAATCAAAGTCGTCGCTCTGCCACTGGATTCAACCTCGATTGTCGCAGCGAGTTGCTCTCCACAACTGCGATTAAGCCTGAATTTTGGGCATTGCGCTTGAATCGAAAATAGCGAATCTAAAATCGCGGATCCAGATACCCCGTGGTGTAACGGTAACACAGCGCCCTTTGGAGGCGTTATTCTTGGTTCGAATCCAAGCGGGGTAGCCACCTGTTTGCAGTGAGCTTGGGATAATCCCTTTGGGCAAAATTCTTGCAGTTCAAATTATTCTTTCCTCTGCGGCAGTCACATCGGGATCGCTTCGTTTGATCGTGGGCTGTTCCTCACCAAAGACCGGGGAAAAGGCGGTAGCGGGTTAAAACGACGTAGGCTGGCCATTGGGTGTGTTGAGAGAGTACTCGCTCCTCGGCTTGGATGCGGTAAATCAGAGACGCCCAACCGATCAACACCAGCAGGAGAGTAACGAAATTCCATTCCTGCAGGTTATATCCGATGTCTGCAATTACGTACGAGAGATAGATGGGGTGACGGACGAATCTGTAGGGCCCACGTGTTACCAGGCCTCTCAAAGCCGGGCGGATGCCGAAGAGTCTGCCTATGGTGACAAGGCTAACAAGACTAAGAACGGCCCCAACGGTCACCAGGATCAGCCCAACTACTGGCCACGCCACATACCCCGGCCACCAGCGTAAATAGATGACTTGGGCATAGGGATAGATATAAGCGATCCCGACCGCGATGCTGGAGGCTATGGAGTAATCCCGCACTTTCGGGTGGCGGCGCGTAAGCGCAATCCCAAGAACGATCAAATGTTGCAGGACGTAAATCCAGTCTGCGATTGTGAACGTGGGTGTCAGGAAAAAGAGGACTACCAATTCTGTTAAGGTGACGCAGAACAGGAGGAGATCGGCAAACCGATGCCGAAACATTTCAGAGACGCGCGGGATCACTAGCGTCGTCGTTGAGCAGTTTGATGAATCTGGCTGAAGGCTCGAAGCCAGGGGTCGGCGTCGAGCGGGGTTGCAATGGGATGAGCCATCCAAAGAGGACTGCAACCGGCAGCCGCGATTAACTGAAACTCGAACGGCGATCGGAACCCGATATCAATTGCAGAAAGAGAGACTTGGTGCGCCTGGCTAAGCCTACTCGTAAATTGTTAGGCTGTTCTTGTTCGTCCGATTAGGCCCCTAATCTTGTGAATCGTCCTCCACGTCATCCTCAGTTTCTTTCCAAGTCTTGTCGGGATCGTAGCGGTCCATACTCTGAAACGTCTTCAGGGTATCGGGTCCGAGATCCTTCTCGTAAACGACTCCGTCGGGGCCAACCATGAATGTCATCACTCCGGTTACCCGGTACTCGGCGGGCGCAGCCGCCAGGGCGAATCCACCGATCATGGCCCCGCCAACCATGAAGTCCATTTCTCCCATGGACGCCGCAGGTCCTTGCCCCTTTAGCACCTTGAAGAAGTAACCGTGATAAGGCGTACCTCGCTCTACTTTGTAGCCTTCCTGGAGCGCTTTGGCGACTTCTTCTCCGACCGGGCCTCCCCACGTGCCATCCGGATTCTGCCATGCCAAGCCGTTATGTTTTCCAGGGTCGCTGAGAATGTTTTGTGCATACTGGTTTACTTTGGAACCATCGTGTTTTTCCATGGCATACTCGTGTTGTGCCTCTACGAAACCACGACAAATCTCAATGGCGTTTAGCTCATTGGCACCGACGCGCCGGTTCAAAATTTCTTCACGACCAATCTTGGTATCAAACGACCACTTGCCTTTTTGCTTCACGATGGGAATCGGAAGCGGAAAATCATCGTTACCCACCACGAGAATGGCACGATTCGGATCTTTCTTATCTATTTCAATCGAGCTCTTTTCCTTTGCCTTAGCTGCGAAGGCCTGGGCGTTTTTTTTGTCCATCACCGGATCCTCAGAACTAATAATGTCTTCGCCGTCCGGACCCAGTATTTCCTTGGCAGCGGCGATATCGAGACTGCTCGCCACCTGAACAAGGGCATCGGCCGCCTGCTTTGGTGTGTCGAATTGCTTTTGATTAGGCTGCGACGAGGACGTAGTTGACTCTTGTTTTTGCTCCGGCGCCCCTTGCGAAGTCACAACGAGAAGAACGCAAGGAAGGATCGCGTAAGCGACCGTGCACAGTTTCGAGGAAGTCATAATATTTGTTTTTGATTTCATTCGTTTCTCCTCACTGTTTGTTTATCTTCGGCCTCCTCCGCCACCGCCGCGTCCACCGCCGCCGCGACCACCGCCGCCGCCGCGACCGCCGCCACCACCACGGCTCATTCCACCGCCACGACCGCCGCCGCCACCTCGGCTCATTCCACCGCCACCACCACGGCTCATCCCTCCGCCGCCCATGCTATGGCCGCCTCGGTTGCTGCTGGCTCGCGCGTAGTTTCCGCTGCCGCCGCCACCAAATCCACCTCCACCGCGAGATGCCGAACTAGGTCGCGAAGATGCGCTGCGGTTCCCAACCTGGTTCTTTGCGCTACCACCACCCGGACGAGCTCCACTTCCCCCCCCGCCGGGGCGATTACCCCCTCCTGCTCCTCCACCGGGGCGATTGCCAGCCCCTGCGCCACCGCCAGGTCGATTACCGGCTCCTGCTCGACCGCCGGGTCGATTACCTGCTCCAGCGCCTCCGCCGGGACGATTACCTGCTCCAGCGCCTCCGCCGGGACGATTACCTGCTCCTGCACCACCGCCGGGACGATTACCGGCTCCTGCACCACCGCCTGGACGATTACCTGCTCCTGCACCACCGCCGGGACGATTACCTGCGCCAGCTCCTCTTGCCCCTTGGCCGCGTTGGCCCCCATACTTGTTCGCTGTTTGCCTGTTTCCATAGGGCGCATTCCCCCGGTGTTGCGGGTTATGCTGCCACTTGTTACCGCCCTGGACGTTATTTCGATTAAAATTATTGTTACGATTGAAATTATTGTTGTTGTTGATGTTCACGTTGCCGCCGTTCCAATCGCAATTGCCCCAGTGACCACCCCAAGCGCCCCAGGCAGCCGCGCCAAGTGCAATGCCAGCGCCCCACGCTAAAGCCGTTCCCGGCACATACCCGGGGTACGTATAGGGATAGTAAGGATACTCAGCGGGAGCAGGTCCGTACACCACAGTCGGGTCATAAGAGGGCACGTAAACAACATCCGGGTTCGCTTGCTGAATTTCTATTACCTGCTTGCCGCTCGAGACTGTCTCGGTCTTCACTACTGATTGGGCGTTGGTCTTAAGATTTCCTGTGCCCTGCGCCTTTCCTCGCAGGCGCTGGACTGCGTCCATCACGTCAGATTGCTGCGCCAGGAATGCGTTTCCCAAATCGGTCGTCCACTGGATATTGCCCGCCATCCGCTGCACCACGTCTGGAAATTCTACCAGTGACTGGACGCTTGGGTCCCACGGCTGCTTTGCCACGGCGTCCGCCAGCGCTTTACCTTGCAAATTTTTGTTCCGATCCATCCACTGCTGTAGCTGGATAATTTCCAGGGGATAAGTGGAAGCGGCGAGTGTCTGAGCCAGTAGCGGGTCGGGGTATAACGCGATCGGCGCGACCAAAGAATCCAATTCACCACTCGGAAGCGTGGGCGCCTGCTCCGTGTCAGTGTTTGTCGTGGTGGTCATGACCTGCGACTGCGCCTGCTGTGCAAACGCTGCCGTCGGCGCCGATGTCACCAATGCGACACCCGCGATTACAATCATGCCATGAAATAATTTGCGGCTTTGTGATTTCATAACTTTTCTGCCTTCCAACCGTTACCCGGATGTATAGATGAATTTTGTCGATCGGGATATTGGACTTTCGTCCAATGAACTCGCTGTATAAAGTACTCTTCTTCTGGCGACTTCGGCAACTCAGCCGCTATAACGTAAACGGTCGCAAAACCTGGAAGTGCAGCCTGGTTTGAGGATTAACCACTGTTGTGCCCGCGGTGTGTCCATACTGCGCCTGGCGCGCTGTTTGCGGCGGGCCGTGCGGTTGGACGCTGTTTGTCTTGACCGCAATTCTGCGGCCATTCACGTCAACCGATGCCAGTTCCACCGAAAGTGGCCCCGACTTGCGGGGATTACGACGAGAAGAGCTAACTTTCCCAAATGCCTTTGTTCCGGCTTTCAATACGACGTTTCCCTTGACTGAAACATCCTGAGCCACCTTCGCCTCGAAGCTGCTGCCCACGGCATCTTGCGAAGTGATCAGGCTAACCGTGCTTACAGTCAGCGTCGTTCCAGCAGGAATCGTAGCTGCATTTAGATACGAAGCGGCAAACAAAGCGCAGATTGTTGCGATTAATGCAGTGAATTTATTCGGTATCATATCCAGGTAATAGTTAGGAAGTTATCTCTGATTACAAAGCAGGCACCTGCGGCCGTCAAGACGAATATACAGCCGATCAACACAACCCCCCCACGACCTGTCGCAATATCGTGAACAACATGGCTTCAGTGTCCATAACTGGATTTTTTAACGTCATTCAATGTGTTTAGGAGCTGGAAACAGACGGCGATAAAGAGAGTTGCCAGCACGGCATGGACCGCAAGGGCCGGGAGCAAAAATCTTCCGACTGATCCAGCGCCAAAGCGCATGTACCCTAGGTAGATCGTTACTAACACATTATAGATCAGCATAACCATGAGGCGCGGCGCGATTGGTCCGAACTGCGGCCAGCAAACAAAGCCATCCGGGCGATGGTGATAGTCGTCCCGAAAATATCCGTTCCTAACAAGAATTTAACCATCGCTGGAGCGAAGATTAACCCAAGTCCCGTAACGGCTTCGAATGTTGAGGCTACCACAAGGAGCACCTTGCTCGTCATATGACGTCACTATCTACCGCAGTTAGCTAACCTCGCCAACCGGCTTAGACTGGAGGTCTCGTGCTCGATCATCAGCCGCCAAATCACTCTCAAGAAAGCCGAGAGCGTGTGGCACCTTGATCACCCGTACTCCCGCCGCGCGTTGCTGCTCGACAATCTGATCGTGCAGGGTCTGCATTTTCGTCCAATGCACTTTGGGGCGAAAATGATGCTCGGCATGATAGCCATTGTAGAACCAGGTCCAATTGTACACCCTTTCGTAGGTGCTTACCCCCCATGCAATCGGCTCATCGGGATTGCCACCATAATGCCGATAGTAACCATTCAAATAAGACAGGCAGTGGCCGAAGTACCAAAATGGCAACAGGAAACAGATGTAATGCCAATTGAGAATGCCGAGAATAACAAACGTGGTGACAAATGACGCTAGCTCAAAGACTCCCCAGAAAGCTTCGCGCGGATTTTTACGTTTCAACTCCTTAAGGACTGTCTTGGGGTCTTCGCGAAAGAAACTGAGAAAAGTGTACGTCAGCGGATGTTCGGCTTCACCGTCGTGGCCGTGTTTGTAAATCGAAATCCAATCGATGGTCTCGCCGTGGTCGTCAGGTCGGTCGGCGTTCCCCTTGTGATGCTGCATGTGAATGCATTCATAAAAAATCTGGCTAAACCCAACGGTGATCGATTCCATGATGCTGAACACACGATTGAGCAAAGAGGACCGAAAGTACGGATTGTGGATGAAGTTATGGGAAATGCCGTTGATGTTCCAAGAGATGCTAACTGAGTAGATAAAACCGAGAATGAGCATGACCCAGAGCGGAACACGCGGAAAAAGATAGAACATCCCGAAAAAATAAGCGCAGTGACTGAGGCCCGCCGCGACTGGAATCGCATCCCAGCGTGTGTGCGCAAAGACGCGAGACTCAGTCCTGGGGCGGTCGACATTTACGAACTCGCTTGATGGGAGCGGCATTGTCAGCAAAGAATGTCTCAGCCTATCGGGCCTTCTGCAAGCTGCGAATTCCACTTTGGGCCTGTATCATCGACGGCGCGTAATTCTTTCGAGTTTGAGGGCTGGCCCTGCGAAGATGCCGCGTTCAAGAGGCGAAACATTCGCAAATCTGCCGATCCGACGTATATTTGTCGTTCGCTTATATGAAGGATCTGAACATAGAGAACCTGCGTGTAGCCGTGGGGGGTCAGGAGATTGTTCGCGGATTGACGCTTCGCGTTCCTCGCGGTGAAGTGCATGCGCTCATGGGCCCGAATGGCTCAGGAAAGAGCACATTGGCCAAAGTGCTCGCCGGTCATCCCGATTATCAGGTAATCGATGGCAAGGTATCGATGGATGGTGAAAATCTTCTCGAACTCGAACCGGACGAACGAGCGCGGCGCGGCCTTTTCCTTGCGTTCCAGTATCCGAGCGAGATCCCTGGTGTCACCATTGCAAATTTTCTGCGCGCGGCGTTGCAATCGCGTCTGCCAGAAGGTGAAGAACTCGAGGCCACCGATTATTACGCGAAGCTTTACGAGAAAATGGAACTGCTCGGCATGGATCGCTCATTTACGTCCCGGGCGGTGAACGAAGGTTTCTCCGGCGGCGAAAAAAAGCGCGCTGAAATTCTGCAACTGGCCGTGCTCGAACCAAAATATGCCGTTCTGGACGAAACGGATAGCGGCCTGGACATCGACGCGCTCAAGACCGTGGCGCACGGGGTGAATTCGTTGCGCGGACCGAATCTTGGCATATTGTTAATCACGCACTATCAGCGCCTC
>Ga0310810_10006629_pt1 | contig 13111 bp, 14 predicted proteins | sample NCmetagenome_FD_207641 | JGI IMG/M metagenome (GOLD analysis project Ga0310810, IMG submission 207641) | Soil microbial communities from experimental microcosm in Duke University, North Carolina, United States - NC | ecosystem: Engineered > Artificial ecosystem > Soil microcosm > Unclassified ... | reverse complement strand
AACCGCCCTGGGAAAACAACAGGTGATGCAGCGGGGTGTAGGGAAGAAAAACGCCCAGGTCGCGGTTTCCTGGCGCCACGTCTGCGGCAACTGACGTAACCGACTTTTGCCGCATAAGAACGATGGGCCGCTGCATGGACTGGAGCAGTTCGCGCGAGTGATCATCCACCTCGCAGATGGCCTGTGCCTTTTCCACGCCCGGAACCATGACTGCGAACGGTTTGTCTACTCTGCGTTTACGTTCACGCAAGCGATCTACGGCGGCGGCGTTGGTTGCGTCTGCCGCCAGGTGGAAACCGCCCAAGCCCTTTACAGCCACAATCAATCCGGCTTTGATCATTCGAACAGCTTCCGCGACCGGATCACGAGAGCTGACCAGCCGACCATTGCAATCTCTCCACTCGAGTTGTGGGCCGCAGTCCCAGCAAGCGTTAGGCTGGGCGTGAAAACGGCGGTTCAGCGGATCCTCATACTCTGATCGGCACGCGCAACACATCGGGAATGCAGCCATCGAAGTGTGCGGGCGATCGTACGGTATATTGCGAACTATGGTGAATCGGGGCCCACAGTTGGTGCAGTTTATGAAGGGGTAAAGATAGCGGCGGTCGCGAGGATCAAGCATTTCCCGCAGACAATCGTCACAGACAGCTACATCAGGAGAGATGAGAGTCTGGACGGAGATTCCACGCTGGCTGGCAACAATTCTAAAATCCCGGTCACTGTTGCAAGGAATTTCAAGAATTGCCACGTCCGTTATTCGAGCCAAAGGCGGGGCTTCACGGCGCAAACGCAGCACGAAGTCATCTACGGTGTGCAGCGGCCCCTGAATCTCAATGGTCACGCCGGACGAAGTGTTGCTGATATTGCCGGCCAGGCGCCGTTCTGTGGCGAGACGATATACGTAGGGCCGGAACCCTACTCCTTGGACAATGCCGGAGACCGCTATGTGACGCCGTACGTGCATAACCGCTAAACCAACGTTGCTCGAGCCTCAACAAATGTTTGCCGACGCTTTTCAATCCAGGTAAGCCAGTCGGAGAACCCGTGACCACTGGTGCAGGAGACGCGAACAATCTCCATACCGGGGTGAACGCGTCGCGCGTTTTCTTCGGCAGCTTGCAGGTCGAAGGGAACGTGAGGGAGCAGATCGAGTTTGGTCAGCACGAGCAACTCGGACTTGAAGAAAATCGAAGGATACTTAAGCGGCTTGTCCTCTCCCTCGGTGACACTCAGCAAAACAACCTTAGCTGCTTCGCCGAGATCGTAACTGGAAGGGCAGACGAGGTTTCCCACGTTCTCCACGAACAACAGATCGATGTTTGCAAGATCCCAATCGGCCAAGTGACGCTCAATCATGCGCGCATCCAGGTGGCAAGTGCCACCAGTCGTGATCTGCCTGGTCGGGAAACCGAATCTGCGCAGGCGCGCAGCATCGTTTTCCGTCTGGATATCGCCGGTGAGAACCGCAACCCGCGCGCTGCGCGGCAAAGAGTCCAAGGTTCGCTCGAGCAGAGTTGTTTTGCCGGATCCGGGCGAACTGATCAGGTTGAGGCAGAAAATTCCATTCTGGCGAAACCGCTCGCGTAACTCAGCTGCGATGCGGTTATTCTCGTTCAGCACGGGTTTTTCAAGCGTTACTCGGTTCATGCTCATCAACCTCCAGGTAGGCCAGTTCCAGTTCTTCACCCCCAATGCACAAAGCCGTGACCTGGCCGCAGCGGGGACAATGCAGGTCGTAGTTCTTGACATCAAATTCGGCATGGCAGCTTTCACAGCGGTGCCGCCGGGCGCAGAACTCAATCTCCAATTCCAAGTTCGGCAGTCCCGCATCTTCTTTCAGAGCGTCGAAGCAGAAGCACAGAGATTCGGGGTCGAGGGCCGCCAGCTCGCCGACGCGAACTCCGACTTTGCGGGGCTCCGAACCGGGCCGACGGGCAGTTTCGGTTCGGACCGCGTGAAGGATCGAATTGGCGATGCCCATTTCGTGCATAAGCTCAGCAAATCCGGGGAAGCTGATCCCCTGCCAGCATATCCACGATGCGCGTGGTTCCCAGCGGAGTTCGCATGATGACGATGCCAGGATTTTCCGCGAGCACCGTGCCGATGATTCGCGCCTGGCTGCCTAAGGGATGCTGCCGCATGGCATCAACAATACGGTCGGCATCACGGCTGGCGACTACGGCAACCAGCTTGCCTTCGTTAGCCACGTAAAGGGGATCCAACCCCAACAACTCGCAGGCACCTTTGACCTCGTCGGATATGGGGATTGCGGACTCCTCAATCTCTATCGTTACTTGAGATTGCTCAGCGATTTCATTAAGCGTGCTGGAGAGACCGCCGCGGGTCGGATCTCGCATGCAACGGATGTTGTGGCTTACCTCCAGCATTCGAGCCGTGAGCGTATGCAAGGCTGCACTATCGCTCAAGATGCTGCTCTCGAATTCCAGCCCTTCGCGTTGAGCAAGAATGGCGATACCGTGATTGCCGATGGAGCCGCTGAGGAGCACCTTGTCGCCAGGCTGTGCGCGGTTTGCGGACATTGTCAGTCCTTCAGGTACGAGTCCGATACCGGTGGTGTTGATGAAGAGACCATCCGCGTTGCCTTTTTCCACAACCTTGGTGTCTCCGGTTACGACCTGCACTCCCGCTGCACTAGCCGCGGTCTGCAAAGAATCGACTATGCGTCGCAGCGTCGTCATCGGGAGCCCCTCTTCAAGGATGAAGGCCGCGCTGATGAAGAGAGGTCTCGCGCCACCCATCGCCAAGTCATTAACGGTGCCGTGGACAGCCAGAGAACCGATGTCGCCGCCAGGAAAGAATAGCGGTTTCACGACGAATGAATCGGTGGTAACTGCTACGAGCGATCCATTCACGTTGACAATGGCCTGATCGTCCATACGCGATAGCGCAGGATTGCGGAATGCGGGCAGGAAGATGTTGCGGACCAGTTCTGCGCTGAGTTTTCCGCCGCTACCATGCCCAAGTAGAACGGTGTCTTTGGCAGGCAGAGGGGTCGGGCAGCTGATCTCGGCAATCGTTTTGGCGTTTCCCATAGTCACCTCATCTCATGCCGGCGGTAATGGTAATAAGCGGCGCACGCGCCTTCGCTAGAGACCATGGGCGCTCCCAGTGGGTTCTCGGGTGTGCAACGTATAGCAAAGGCGGGGCACTCGGTGGGCTTCTTCAGGCCTTGCAGCACAAGCGAGCTCAGGCACTCGGCGGGTTCGTCAGCCGTTATGAGTTCCAGATCAAAAATCTTGTTGGCATCGAAAGCCGCGTATTGCTCGCGCAAACGAAGCCCACTGCGAGGGATCATGCCGATGCCTCGCCATTTCTGGTCTGCGATCTCGAATACCTCCTGCATGACGTCTTGTGCCAGCAGATTGCCGGCAAAACTGACGGAGCGGACATACTGGTTCTCGACCCGCGCCTGACCAGTCTCGAGCTGTTCTACGAGCATCAAGACGGCTTGCAAGATATCCACGGGTTCAAAGCCGCCAACAACAACCGGCACGGCGAAATCGCGCACCAGAGCGTCATATTCCTGATAGCCCATCACGGTGCAGACGTGACCGGGGGCGATGAAGCCTTGTACCCGATTGCCCGGCGAAGTCATCAGCGCGCGAATAGCAGGGGGGACCAGGACGTGAGAGACGAGCATCGAGAAATTGGCCACACCCTCGCGCTTGGCCTGCCATGCGGCCATGGCATTCGGAGGGGCCGTGGTTTCAAATCCGATAGCCAGGAAGACAACGTTGCGGTCCGGATTAGCCTGGGCAATCTTGATAGCCTCAGTGGGAGAATATGCGATGCGAACGTCCGCGCCTTGCGCCTTAGCGCGGAACAAATCGGAGTTCGACCCGGGTACCCGGAGCATGTCACCGTAGGAGACCAGAATTACATCCGGGCGGAGCGCGAGGGCAATGGCCTTATCGATTGTTTCCAGGGGGGTTACACATACCGGGCACCCCGGGCCGTGCACCAATTCGACCGACTTGGGGAGAAGTTCGTCGAGCCCGTAGCGCATGATGGTGTGTGTCTGGCCGCCACAGATTTCCATCAGCACCCAGCTCCTGGTGATTTTTCCAGCGATCTCCTGGGCCAGACGGCGGGCAATACGGGCATCGCGATATTCGTCGATGTATCTCATGAAAGAGACAAAGCTGTATGAAGTCGAACCCCAGCTGACTGTAGCCCTGGGTAACCATGCCAGCGGTGATATTGGTCACATACACTTGTGATGGCGAGCAGGAAATGCCTCAATTCTGTTGCAGACAGGGTACTTAGAAAGCGGGGTAATGTGTTCCGATGAAGTTGCTGCGAAACGAATGAACGCTCAGGTTTCGGAGGTTGGCAGTTCGGTTTCCAACATTCCCATTTCCTCGAGCAGTTGGTAAGTCCGCTGTGCCTCCGCGGCATCCACGCGGCTAATGGCGAATCCGACGTGCACCATGACGTAATCGCCAATTCCAGCTTCGGGGACAAAATCAAGGCGGGCCTGGCGAACGATGCCTCCGAACTGGATTCGGCCCGTGCGCAGGCCGCCATGCTCCACGCAGTCGAGGATCTTTCCGGGGATCGCGAGGCACATAGGAAACGCTCCTATTCGAGGAGGCTACTTAGATGTCTCACGCCTGTCTGTGACGTAGGACACAAAGCCTGGGCGGGACGGCTTACTGAGGGATATAGCCGGGACTGGAAGGCGTAGGCTTGTCGTAATCCCTTCCATACTTGTTCTTGTGCGAGGCCACAACCTCGGTTTCCCTGATTTTGATTATGCCGAGAGACGGTTGTTCGCTGGAGACGGAGACTTCACGAGTCAACTTCGACAGATCTTCGGGCAGGGAACGCTCATCCCAGACATGCAGGATGTACTTTCCGGGGGGAACGTTGGGAATTTCGGCGGTGCCCCGACCGCGGGCCAAGGCATAGTAAGTCGTATCGAGAACCACCACGATCGCGCTCATTTCCGGATGAATATTGCAGAAGATGTAGCAAATTCCGGGCCTGTCGAAGCGCACGTGCCGGGTCGAACCTGCTTCATACAATCCAAGGTCGAAACGCTTCCCCTCGAATAATGAAAAGACGTTATGGAAGAAAGGATCGTGATTGGGAAAATCTACGACGCTGCCAACTTGAACGATCAGCAGGTGAGGAGAGAAGCTCTTGTCCTTTTGCGTAAGCGAGGGATGCTGCAGGTCGGACGTCTCAGTGAGTTGAACCGGGGCCGAACCTTCCTTAGGTGTTAACCACACGACGACGTCGCGGGCAGAAGTGTTGCGAGTGCCGCCCGAATTGATCGCTTCGATGCGAGCCGTGACGGTCAGCGGCTGGGCCGCATCGAGATGAAGGATGGCTGCGAAAAGCAGGAACAGAAGCAGACTTTTTTGAAGATTGAGTCTCAAAATAATATCCCCATACTCAGGCTCACGTGATTTGCCGAGCTGTAGTCATAAATGGAAGTGGTTCGCAGGCGAGCGAACTCCGCCGAGAAAAGCAGGTCGGAGCGGGGACGGAATATGAAGTTCCCTAAAGCACTCCGGTTGCCGGAAATCAGGGAATTGTAGGTTGCTCCGGGTAGGGCAAGGACCTCGTTGCGATAAGAGCTATCCTGCCCCGCCGCCACATTAAACTCCAGCTTCGATGTAGCCTTAAACTTCAGCTGAGACCAGCCTCCGATGTCGTCGAGGCCGCGCACCGTGATGTCAGGACTAGAGAGATCGCCACTGGCGAGAATGCTTCGTCCCAATGCTCCGCCTAATCCTCCAATACCGCGTCCGCGGTAAAACTCGCCGGAAAGCTCAAAGCGGCTTCCCAAAGGGAGAGTGACGTCGGTAGTACCGGCCCAACCGTCAACTTTGCGGTCAAAGCCCCAGTTTTCGCGGCCGTAATAACCGCCGACACCGACAGTCAGCGGTTGTCCGAACGCCTTGGTGCTGAAAGCAATGCGGGAAGCAAAGGCCGGCGTTCCTGACAGCTCTCCCGACTGGGCTTGACGATTAAAATAATAGGAGGACCACGGCGCTTCACCGCTTAACGGATCGAGGATTCCAGCTTGGACTGTAATTCCTGAGTTCGCGGTGAGAGTAAAGCGATGTTCGACGCGCAACTGGGGAGTCCAACTCCAGAGATTGCCGGTGTAGGAGAGCGCGGGCGTGGCCAGCGAAGCGATTGAGGTCGGGGACAAGGGTGAAAAAAATAATCCGTCCTGACCTCCGATTACAGAAGTGTTCTCCCAGTCGAAGTGCAGGGTAGCAGTCCGTAGTCGTACCAGGCCAAAGGTAACGCCATTGGACGTCTGGGGAAAACCGCCGGAAAAATCGAATTGAACATCCCCATAAGTTTTCGCTCCAGCGATCTGCGGGCCAAACACTTCAAGTCCGAGAAGCGATTGCCGCAAACTTCCACCCAGGCTGGTTTGAGGATGGCCAGGAAGTCCTAAAGTTACGAGGCGGGGATTGTCGACATTGTCGACGTTGCCTCGATTGTCGAACATATTGAACAGAACCAGTCCTGAGAGCCTCACGCGATACTTGGAACCACTCTCGACCTTAGTCTGATACTGATCGTCGATTTTTCCGCTGAGAAGATCTAATTGCTCCTGCAAGGAAGGCTTGCTTGGTTGAGAATTGGGCACAGAAGCAGCGGGTTCCGTCACACTCTGTGGCGGAAATGATGTGGGTGGTTGGTCAGAGATTCGAGCATTTTCCAGGGTATTGGAGGCGGCGGGCGCAATTTTCTGTTGCAGCGAATCGAGATGCTCGCGAAGAGTTACGTTCTCGGCATGATATTGAGCTGCCTCGGACCGTAATTCTGCGACTGCGGAACGCAGCTGCTCGACTTGCTCCCGGAGGTCGCGGATGGATTGGGTCAGAGTGGCATCTGGAGATTGAGAATCCCGTGCTTGATTTTGGGCTCTGGCGGCACCACCAGCGAACACGATCGTCGCGAGTGAGAGGGCAGCGATTGCCCTTAGCAATACTGCTGGACGCATAGAACGCCTCCTGCGCTATCTCATCGGCAACTGCTGAATGTCACGGTTCGGTGTGAGTCAGTAGTGCGGTCGCGGGGGCCGCATTGCTTGTGGCATCAGCTTTCGGCCGAACAGTAAGCGGCAATGTCATGACAAAAATCGTGCCGCTGGACGATGTTTTTTCTACTGAGATTCTGCCGCCGTGGTCTTCGACAATCTTCTGCACGACTGTAAGACCAAGACCGGTGCCGTAGTGTTTACCACTGCTCACGAAAGGCTCGAACAGCTGTTCACGGATATCGTCTGGGATGCCAGGACCGTTGTCGTCGATTCTAAATTCGATGTTGGTTTCAAGGCGACGCAACTGAACATTAATGCGTCCGCTCTCGCGCGAGACGGCTTCGAAGGCATTGAGCAGCAGATTCTGAAAGGCGCGCTCCAGGCGTCGGAAATCGAACCAGCCTTCGCAGCCCTCGCCGCACATAACGGACAAAGCGATGCGGCCGAACTCGGGATTGGTTTTGACAGTTTGAATCGCGCGTTCCAGGGGCTCCTGTAGATTTCCGAAGGCGGGCCGGAGCATCTCGCTGGTTCGAGAGAACTCCAGCAGAGACTCCAGCATTTCCGTCATCTGGTCTACCGCCAGACGCACTTCGCGGTAAAGTTCTTCGCGTTGGTGGATGTCAAGACGGGACTCTGAGAGGAATTCGGCGTTCGCGACGACGGCTGCGAGTGAATGCCGCAAGTCATGGGAGATAGAACTTGCCATGCGGCCAATGGTTGCCAGGCGTTCGGCCTCGAGCAGTTCGCGCTGGGTATTGCGCAGAGTCTCACGCATTCGACTAAAGGCGGTCGTTACTTCAGCCACCTCATCTTTGCCGCGCGCCTCCAGGGGATACTGGAAGTCACCCTTCTCCAGGGCGCGGACGCCGGAAACCAGGGTAGACAAAGGGCGCGTGAAAGTATGCGAGATGGCGAACACCAAGATGCTTCCGCCAAGAACCGCCACCAAGCCCAGTCCCAGGAGCAAACGATTGAGCTGATTCAAGAATGCTGTGGCTTTATCGTAAGACTTCAGAACATGGAGTCGAACGACCGCGGTATTTCCGGCGGTCAAGTCAACAGAAGTCGAGAGAAAGCGCTCACCCCCCAACTCTATCTCCCTTAGTTCCTCGCTAACGGGGAGAACGTTGGGGGGCCGGACTTCCTGCAGCAACTCTGTTTCCTGGACGCGGGAGAGCGTACTGCGCGCAACAATGTTGCCGTAGAAGAAAGCGACCTGGCTCCCCGCCACTCTGCTGGTATCGCGCGCCAGTTGATCGCTGATTTCGTATCCAAGGGCGAGGTATCCGAAAAGACGGTTTTCTGACTTGGAGCCGAAGTAGATTGGTCTAACGAAGACCTCATACAGACGGCCCCCGCCGAACCACCAATGATTGGGAGCGTCCAGGCCGATGGTTTTCGCAAAGAGCGCCTCGGCATCGGAGGACTGGAGCGTGTTGCCCGTTGTGTGCAGGGCGACTACGCGATCGCTGCGATCCACCATCAGGAGGAGATCGCTGCCGCCCAGTCGCCAGACTCCGAGTGATGCGTCTTGAATAGTTGCAGCGTCATGAGTCGTCATGAGGGCGCGGACAATGGGCAAGTTAGCCATCAGCTCGGCCGACCGCGACCACGCGACTTCCCGCTCGCGCTGCACGTTCTGGAAGGTCGCCACCGAGTTGCGCAGGTCGGCGAGAATCTCTGCACGAATTTGCGACTGCAAGGTCCGGCGCACAAAAAGCAGACTGGTAGCGGTAAGTCCCGCGGAGATCAGCAGCATGGAAAGCAGGAATTTGGTGCTGAGGCGAAGCTTGATCATTCTGCCGACCTGAGGTTAGCCATGCCCTGAGTACTCAAGGAACGAACTTGTAGCCAGCTCCGTGCATAGTGCGGAAGTGCACCGGCTGCGCGGGATCTTTTTCAAGTTTCTGCCTGAGCTTGAGAATGTGATTATCTACAGTACGAGTGGAAGGATAGTTCTGATATCCCCAGACCTCGTTAAGCAGTTCCTCGCGAGAAACAACCCTCTCCGCGTTCTCAAGGAGGAATTTCAGGACTTTGAATTCTTGCGCGGTCATAACGACCGGCTGCCCGGAGCGGATGACCTCCATTTTGGCGAAATCTACAGATACGTCTCCAAAACCCTGGGCGGCGGCCGAGGGGCGGCGTGTGGAGCGTCGGACGGCGGCTCGAACGCGAGCCAGAAGTTCGCGGGGACTGAATGGTTTGGTGACGTAATCGTCAGCGCCGAGCTCCAGCAGGAGTACCTTGTCGGAGACATCGCTGGCGGCGCTCAACACGATCACCGGTAGGGCGGGTGCGCGCTCCTTGATTGCTCGGCAGACATCGCGTCCCGAAATTTTTGGAAGGCGGAGGTCGAGCACCACGGCGGTGGGTGAGGTGGATCGAAAAGCGCCCAATCCCGCCTCACCGTCCAGGGCGGATTCCACCGAATAACCCTCGGATTCAAAAAGCCGCTTTAGCGCCTTCTGCACTGCGCGGTCGTCTTCGACCACCAGGATACGATCCACGGTTTCCGTCCATTCACTAGCAAAATAGTGCAAGTGTATACATCTTTCCCGTTCAAAGTAATGGGGCTGTCACAAATTTGCTGTACTTGAGGCGGCAAGGCTGCAAGTAATTGCGCAATCGGGTCCCAGTGCTGGCCCCCAAGTCTTAGAGACGGTCCAAACGGAGAAATGGTTAACAACTGTTTTGAACAATTTGCAGGCGCTTGCAGGGTGTTCAGGATGGGGCGGGTGGGCGGTCTATTGGGCGCGAAAATGCAACGTTGGGGGGGTAACTCGTCATGGCAAGCGCAGAAGTCGAGCTAAAATGAGCACTGCGGGGCCGGCAAGAAACCGAGCCGGGAGATCAGAATCGGGGAATTCAGATGACTGACACCAAGAAAGCGGTCAAGGACAGACGAATCGAACGCGGATTCTCGCTTATCGAATTATTGATAGTGGTCGCAATTATTCTCATCATTGCCGCCATGGCAATTCCCAGTCTGCTGCGTGCCCGGATATCGGCGGATGAAGCATCCGCGGTTGGCTCGATTCGTGCCATTCACCAGGCCGAAATTTCTTACCAGACATCGTTTCCGACAACCGGCTTTGCGCCGAACTTAGCGAGTTTAGGTGGGGCGGCGCCTTGCGCTCCAGCGCCCGCCAACGCCTGTTTGCTGGATAATTCATTAGCCACCGCCTCACCCGGCTCGGGTTCAAAATCCGGGTACGTGTTCCAGGCGACCGGCCAGACGCCGATCAACGGGGTTAACAGCGAGTACACGTCTGGGGCGTCGCCGTTGAGTTACAACAATTCGGGAGTGAGGAACTTCTGCTCGAATCAGGATGGAGTGATTCGCTTCAATTCCGGGTCTGCGGGGAGTACGCCTGTGACCAACAGTGCGGCGTGCCTGAACTTCACCGTGATGCAGTAGGGCTCTAATCGCGCTTGTGAATTTCGTCCACTTCGCGCTGAATGCGTTTGTAGCGACGCGCGATCGAGGCCAGATATAGGATGTGGATGATCCAGGTGGCTGCGTAGGCTGCGTAAAGGTAGGTCATCGCACACCTCTCGTTTCCAGTAATCCTTCCAGCGCCTGCGTTTCTTCGACCTCACGCTGTAGGCGCTCCAGACGGTAGCGCGACCAGCAAATCAGAAATGCGAAGCATAGAAACGCCGCCCAATTGATCAGAAGTACGCGTCCCATTCGAGGGTCAAGCGACCCGCCGCGGCCGATCACCGGAGAGGGATGCTGGGTGCGGAAATACCAGATAGAAAAATAAACCAGCGGAACATCTACCGCACCGAAAATTGCCAGCACCGCGGCGAGGAGGGGGGTCTGACTGCTGCTGGAGAACCGCCGCAGGACCAGGTAGCTGACGTAAATCAGCCACAGCACCAGGGTGAGCGTCAGACGCATGTCCCAGGTCCACCAGATACCCCACACCGGGCGCGCCCAGATCGGTCCGGTAACCAGCACAACCGTGCAGAATACTACCCCCACTTCAGCGGTGATGGCGGCCACCGCATCTGCTTTCGGATTGCGGTTAATCAAATACAGTATTGAGGCGATGAAGTTTATTAGAAATAGCAGGAACGCCGTCCAAGCCGAAGGCACGTGGTAGTAGAAGATACGCTGCACATCACCCATGGTTTGCTCCGTGGGAGCGGCGACCAGGGCCTCGTAAAGTGCAAAGCTCAGCAGAACAAGCGTGAGCAACCCGAAAATGGGAAAGGCTTTTTTCATAAGATCACTCGGCCTGCAGAATGCTTTCGAACAGGAGCAAACAGACTGTAGTAAACACCAGATCGTAGACCGCTAGCAACACGATCCAGAACCTGGCGGAAGCTTCGCCGGTCAGGATCGAGGACGTCGCCTCGACCATAGCCAGAAGCGCTGGAATTGAAATCGGGAACAGGAGAAGTGGCAACATGATTTCGCGGCTGCGGGTGCGAATTGAGATCGCGGCAAAGAATGTGCCGTTGACGACCAGCGCCCAAGTACCAAGCATCGCCACTGGCATCAACTGCCATGCGGGACCAAGCGCCCGAAGGGTATAGAACACGATGAATAAAGGCGTCATCAGCGCTTCCAGGACACTGACAAACAGGAAGTTGCCGACCGCCTTGGCCAGGAACAAAGCATTGGCCGGAGCGGGCGAAACCCGATAGGCATCAAGCACCTGGTTGCGCAACTCGCGAGCCCAGGTTTGGTTCAGGGCCACAACCGCAGCGAACAAAAAAGCGACCCAGATCAGCCCCCCAGCAATCTGCCGTGATTCCTCTGCAGTGGGGTTGAATGAAAAACTGAAAATCACGACCACCAGCAAGGCGAAGAACAGCATAGAATTGATAGCATCCTTGGAACGCCATTCCATGCGCAGATCTTTCGCAAGAGTCACCTTGGTTACGGTCGGCAAAGACGTCATGTGGCCTCCGCCAGTTGCAAGTCGCGCGTGCGACGGATGATTTTCCCTGATTCCATCCAGATGAACTCGTCAGCGGTTCCTTCCAGAAGCGAGGGTTGGTGGGTTACGACAAAAATAGTTTTACCGCTATCGCGCATGCTGCCGAGCAGTTGAACCATCTGTTTCGCGGAACCAATATCCACGTTGGAAAAAGGCTCATCCAAAAGTAGGATTTTAGGATCATGAAGGACAGCCCGGGCGAGCGACATCCTCTGGCGCATGCCTTGGGAATATTGGCCAACCGGACGGTTCAGTTCCGGCTCCAGCTTGACCGACAGAATTGCAGAGCGGCAGCGCGCCTCATCGTGCAAACCATACAGCCGACTGAAATAGCGGAGATTCTCCATTCCGGTCATCTCGTCATAAAGGAGGGAAGGGTGAGCCATGTAGCCCACTTGATCGCGCATCGATCGAGGATCGGTACGGCCCAACATGGTTACAGTTCCGTGCGACGGTTGAGAGAGTCCGGCCAGGGTGCGAAGGAGCGTGGTTTTACCGGCGCCATTGTCGCCGAGAATTCCGTAGAGCCGCGCGGCTAAAAACTCAGCGGTTACACCACGCAGGGCAGCAAAACGCCCGAATTGCTTAACAAGATTTTTGATTGAAACGGTGGGGTTGGGATTCGAAGAGGTCGAGGATGGGTTCACGAGAGAATTGGCAGGTCGCGGCCAGCCCAGGATCGGAGCCTAGCTCCGCCGGAAGGGAATGAGTGGCGACTCTACATAGACGGTTCCGCCAACACTCCTTTATGGTCATCCCGGGTCATGTTCTTCGTCGGTTGGTTAGCCGGCGCGCCCTGCTGCTGCGGAGCGTACTTGGAGGCACACTTCGCTTGCAAACCTTTGGCATGGAAAACGCCGTCGCGCCCGAAGCTGCCGTCGGCCAGCGCCTGGGAATCATCTTTAAAGGTGTCCGGAGGAGCTTCAGTTCCGTTATAGATCACCGGCAGAGTCTGGCCCTGCTCGATGAGCACGAACTCGACCTGTGTGCCTCTGCGCTTGATGGAGCCGGGTTGAACGTTCCCGGCTACCCGCAGCCGCTTGGTGTAAGCGCCATCCCCCATCCCCCGCAATTCTTTGATTGTGACGTAATAGCTCTTGCTCTCTTGCACACCGGTATA
>Ga0310810_10006628_pt1 | contig 13112 bp, 9 predicted proteins | sample NCmetagenome_FD_207641 | JGI IMG/M metagenome (GOLD analysis project Ga0310810, IMG submission 207641) | Soil microbial communities from experimental microcosm in Duke University, North Carolina, United States - NC | ecosystem: Engineered > Artificial ecosystem > Soil microcosm > Unclassified ... | reverse complement strand
GGGAAGGGCGGGAGGGCCCGGCAGCCGACGCGCCTGAAGCCCAACGTCCAACGCCCAAAGCCTATCTGGCGCGCTTGGGGCGCGTGCGAAGGCTGCGCCTTACGCGCGCGCTCTCATCATCGCCCACGCACCCGTCGCGACCAGACCAGCCGTCAGGGCCGCCCGTGTCGCCGGAGCCCAGCTGCGGCGCGACATGTCGTCGTGATGGTTGATCGCACTGCGCAACCGCAACCACTCGATGTCTCCCGCCGAGTCGTACCCGTCGAGCTCGTACTGCACAGAGTGAATGCCGCGTATCGATTCAACCCCGTTCAGAATGTCGACCACTTCCGTGTTGAGCACGGGTCCGCGAAGTGTCACCCCGCCGTTGTGCACCTCCACGTCCATCGCTCCAGGATGGGAGCTGAGACGGCCGAGCTCCGAGCGGACTCGCTTGACCAGGCGGGAATCTTCCATTCGGCTCGAAGCACTCATCAACATGTTTCGGAACATTGCGTCACCTCGATGCTTTTGGGAGGCAAACGCGATGCCGTGCTTCAACCCGGACCGTACCGGCCGACGCGCAGGGCTCTGGCCAGCAGCAGCGCAACGGGCGCCGCGACGAGAGTGAGAAGAACGCCCAGGCTGGTCTCGGCCCGGACCTCACCTGGCGCGATCAGCTCGTTGGACATGAACAGTCCGATGCTGAATCCGATCGCGGCGATCATGCCGATGACGAACAGTTCGCGCCAGGCGACCTTGAACGGCAGGTGCATCCCCAACGCGACCGCGACGCCACCAGCGACGAGAACGCCAATTGGTCTGCCGATGATGACTGCGATGGGCACGCCTAACGCGCCAGTTTCGATCCCGTGCAGCCTGACGCCGGCGTTCACGAGCCCGAAGAAGAACAGCGTGATGTGCGCCGGATAGCGCCACCAGATCTCGAACTGGCTGAGCGCGTCCTTCGCGGCGGGGCGCGCGTCCACCATGAACCCTCGATCGTGCGCGGCGTGCGGAAGGAACGGGATGATCGGCACGAGCGCGAGTGCCGGATGCAGGCGGCCTACGAACAGCGCCGTCCACGAAATGGAGCCCGCCAGCAGAAGATACGGCCAGAAACTCTGCACGCGAGCGCTGCGGAGTCCGGCCGCAACCGCGATGGCGACGAGCATCACGACACCCGCGCGCACCAGGTGCAGATCGCGGGTGGGATCGAAGACGCCAAGCGCGAGAAACGCGAACGCGTCAGCGATGATCACCAGCAGCAGGAGAAACGGAACGGCGCCGGTCCGTCCGAAGATGAACCGTCCCACGAGGTAGGTGACCACGACATCGATCCCGAGCGACGTCGGCCACGCGAACTTCAAGCCGGGTTCGCCGAGCCACTCAACGGTGCGCACATACAGCAGCGCGGGAACGACCGTCGCGCCGACTGCCGCGATGACCGGGAGCAGCGCCCGTCGCCACGAGTGGAGCACGCCGCCGTGCGCCGTCGCCTCGACCACTTCCTTCGTGATCAAGCCGAAGTAGAACATCATCGCGATGTCGTTGACGACGAAGGACAGCTGGATTCTGAAGCGGTAGTAGCTCTCGGCTTCGAGGTTGACCCACACCATCGCGATGGCTGCGCCCAGGGGCAGGAGCAGGAGATGTTCGATCGCGAGTTGCGAGATGGCCTGGCGCCATCGCCGACGGGGCTTCATCTGCAGGCGACCCCAGCCCTGAATTTGGAAATCAGCAACTCTCACTTCTCAATTCAGGTTGCTGGGATCGTCAGCAGCAACCGGCTTACGCGAGCGCTTTGCTATACAGCGCGAGCAGACGAGCCCACGCCTTCTCGGCCTGCGGCTCGTTGTAGACACCAGAGTCAGGCGGGCACCAGCCGTGCGCCGCGTTCTCGTACACCTCGATCTCCGCCGGCAGTTTTGCGGACGCGAAGGTCTCCTTCAGCACGTTCTTCTCGTTCGGAGACCGTTGATCGTCGTTGGTTGCGATGCAGATGAGGAACTGCGCCTTCGTCTTCGACGCCTGCAGGTGCGGGCTGTCCGGATTCGGCGTGACGAGTCCGCCGCCATGGAACGAAGCGACGGCGCCGACGCGATCGGGCACTGCAGCCGACGTGCGGAACGCAATCGGGCCGCCCATGCAGTAACCCTGCGTGCCGACCTTGCGGTTCTTTGCGACAGACGCCTGCTGGTCCAGCCAGCCGATGAACGCCTTCGCATCCGTCATATGCGTCGTCGCATTCAGCGACTGTGCCAGCGGCATCAGCGACGGGATCGGAGTCGCCGCGCCGTTCTCTGCCGTTGGCGCCTTTTTCGTCCGGTAAAAGGGGTTCACAACGAGAACCGAATAACCCGACTCGGCCAGCCGCTTGCCCATCTGCCGGAAGGCGGGCCGCAGTCCGAAGATGTCGGGCCACACGAGTACGCCTGGCGCCGTGCCGCTGCTCGGGTGGACGAAGTAGCAGTCGGCTGTGCCGTCCGGCGTCTTGACTGTCACCTCCGATTCAGTGACTGCCACCGCACCAACGACCTTCGGCAGCGCCATGAGCATGCCCGCACTCAACAGGGCTCCGAACTGCCGGCGCGTGACCATGCCGCGCGCTTCGAACTCGAGCCGATCGTCTTCAAAGTGATCCTGGTCGCACATATCTGCTCCTTCTCGTGCTTGCGAAGTTTCGGGCCGGGTGCGGCCCGGAGAGCGACACTTTAACAGGCCGCTTGACCCGGGAATTGAGAATTGAGAGTTGAGAAGTCAAACCTGTCTTCGGCGTCGGGCCTGAAGAGCCGGTGTCACACTGCGTTCCGGCACCGCGCTCCGTCTCAAGACACGGCGCCAGACCTTGCTCTTGAAGACCCGCTGATAGGCGCTTTCGCCGGCCGGAGCCCCCTCGAGACGATGGCGCACGAACGCGAGCAGCTGCTCCGACTGCCCGAGCACCCGCAGGTCCTGGAGGAAGACCTGCGTGGGACTGGCAGGGCCGCGCATCAAGAGCGTGAGGCTGGCAGACGCGGCCGTGTACGGGAGCTGTTGGTCGATCCGCTGCGGGATACCCGGTTGAAGTTCCGTCTTCGTCTCGAACTGCACGGAGCCAGAGACCGAGCGCAACTGGAGCGTCAGCACGACCGGCTGATCGGCAACCAGACGGTCCACATAGAGATGGCTCACATCCTCGTCGCGATCGCCGAAGACCACGTCGAGCTGCTCGGCGCCGGTGAACATCAACGAGCCGTACTCCTGTTTCAGGAATCCGAATCGCGCCGTGCGCTCGTCGACCGGAATGGAGCGTCCGTTCTCCACTACGGCGTCGACACTTGCGGCGTGCGCCAGGTTTTCCGTGAACAGGCGAATGTTGGATCGGTAGTCGCCATTGTCGGCGTCGTGAACATACATGCCGCCGGCCGGAACTGCGTCGATCAACCGGTAGTGTCCGCCGAGGAGTTCCTCCGGCGTATGGCCGTCGTGCGACGTGCGAAGCAGCCCACCGGGAACGATGATGAACCGCACGTCCTGGTAGAGCAGGTACGCGGACGTCGCCTCGATCACCGGACGATCGAGCAGCGGAGCGTACCGGCCGGCCTCGGTGAAGATCACATCACGCGTCGGCATCCGTCCGTAGAACTCTGAACAGATTCCGAGGTCGTCGATGTTGTCGGCGTCGAGCATGAACGGTACGAAGCCGGCCTGGTTATAGGCCATGCGATCGCCCGGATGGACGTATCGCGCAGCCATCTCGTAGACCTCGTAGTACGGCCGGAAGAAGTCCGGCGCCTTCAGCGTCGGATGCTGCCACCAGTTGGTCCGCCACGACGTCGCCGTGTACTCGCGTTCGAACGCGACATCGCCCACACCAAGCCACACAGCGAAGGCTGCCGTCACCGCCCATCCGATCGGCCGCCTGCCGCCGATGAACTCGATCGAGATCACCTGGCCGACCAGGATCGCGATCAACGGGATGATCGGAACGAAGAACCGGAACCCGAACATCCAGTCCCCGACCACCGACACATACGTGATCATCAGCGCCGCAGCGAGGAGGCAACGCCGCACCTGGTCGCTCCGCACAGCCGCGTGCGCCGCGATGACGGCGAACGCCGCTACGACCGGCCACCCGAAGGTATCGACGAATTGCCGCGTGTAGTCCTCGCGTGGAGCGCGCGTCACGAGGCGCGGATCGTCGCTGACCTTGTACAGCACCTTCGCATACGCAGGCATGTTCAGCGGGTGGCCGAAGTAGACCATGCGGCCGATGTGGTACATCGCCGCAATCGAGGCGACGGGCAGGCAGATGTGCAGCAGGATCTCCGCTCGCCGTGGCCGCGGAGAGAGCAGCACCCATGCCGCGAGCGCCGATCCAGCGAACACCACACCGTCAAGCCGCTCGAGACACACGAGCACCGCCGCCACACCGGCGACCCGGTTCCAGCTGCGCGACTCCTCGTTGTCGTCGCCTGCGATCAGCGCCACGATCAGCAGCGTCACCAGCCAGGCGAAGGGAGCCGTTTCGAGCGACGAGCAGCTCCACACCGCAAGGGGTCCCGAGAGTGCGACGAACGCCAGGGCCGCGCTGGTGCCCACGTTCGTGACTGCGCGAAAGCGTCGAAGCGCCGCAAACACCAGGCAGACCGTGCCGAGACCCGCGACGAGTGAAAGCGCCTTTCCGACGAAGAACACGTCCAGGCGAGACGCGCCGACCGCGCGCGTCACCGCAAAGATCAGCCCGTCGATCACGACATGCAGGAAATCGGAATAGCCTTCGACTCTGCCCTCGATGGAGTTGTAGGTGAGGCCGAGCCCCCGGACGAGGCGAGAGCCGAAGACGAAGGGGATACCTTCGTCGTCGACGAAGAACGTCAGGTAGTTCAGCGCATGTGCAAGGAACACGAGGAGGGCAGCGGCGAGCGCCCAGCGAGGTTGGCCTGTTCGTCGTGCGAGCGGCTGGGAACCGGAGTCCTGGATGTTCACCAAGCGGGACCGTGGCGAGTCTATGGTCTCCGCCTCTAAAGGTTCCATGGCGAACTGCTGTGCATGTTTCTGGCCTGAGCCTCGGCCTCACCTGCCGTCAGCGAGCGCCGTCCGAATACAGCCGCTTACGAGGTCGCCCATGAATCGGTCGCCCGGCGGCGTGAAGTGAATGCCGTCGGCGCGAAAGAAGGGACGCCGCGTGCGCCCGAGCTTGTCCATCTCCGCTGCGGCATCGCAGAGCGTAGCGTTTTCGTTCATTGCGACGTCACGCGTCGCCTGGACGTACGACGCGTGCAACGGCACCAGGTCGCCCAACTCGCGCAGATGACGAGCGCGAAGATAGTCCGGCTCGGCGCCCACCTCGTGATCGGTCGGCGCCGTCACAAGAACAACCTTCGCCCCGATACTCTGTGCGCCGTGAACGATCTGCCGAAGGTTAGAGCGATAGCGCTCCATGGCGACCCTGCGCGGAAGCGTGTGCTGGCGTGAGGTCTGCCAGCCGAGAACAGCCTTCCGGTACGCCTGATACACGCGCGCGTGATCGGCCAGCCAGACGGTGACGGCGGAGGGATGGGTTTCGTCGTCGGGTGGACCGAGCGCATCCCAGTGGTCGTTCCACCCGAACTCCACGACCACGACGCGCGGGTGCAGCGTACTGACATCGCGTTCCATCTGCGCGCGGCCCTGTTCGCTGGACCACCCGGGGACTGCGAATTTCTCACCCCTGAGGTTCAGTGCCCCGAGCGTCCGCTCGGGATACCGGCTGAATTCCACGCAGGAATCGCCCATGAAGATCACATCGGTCCCGGAGCGCGCTCGGTGAAGGCGCTCCTGGTAGTCCGGCGTGACCCATAGCAGATCTGGATCGCTCTTGAACTCGTTGACGATCACGTCGGGCTGCGGCCATCCGAACTGCACCTGCGGGATCGCCTGGAACGAGAAATGAGCTATGCGAAGCGCGATCTCCGCGACGGCAATCGCGCACGTCACGCTGAGGACGACGCCGACGGCGGCAACGATCAGCAGCCCACGGCGGTTCACGGTCCCCTCAGAAGAGGGTGTAGATGAAGGGGGCAATTCCTGTCGCCTCGCCGACGAGCAGCAGCACCGCGACGATCAGCAGAGTGATGACAAACGGCGCGATCCACCAGAGCTTCCGTGCCCACAGGAACTGGAACAGCTCCTTGATGGTCTGCGCTCCGCCGACGACGTTCCTGGCGGCTTTCATGAGGCCTTCTCCCCGGATTTGAACACGATGGTGCGATCGAGCACGAGCGCGTCCATCCCGCTTCGTTGAAAGGTGCTGAGGGCTTCAGCCGGCGTATTGACGATCGGCTCGCCACGAAGGTTGAAGCTCGTGTTGAGAATCACCGGCACGCCGGTGGCATCGCCGAACCGCCGAATCAGCGCGTGATATCGCGGATTGGTTTCGGCAAACACCGTCTGCACGCGAGCGGATCCGTCGACGTGCGTCACGGCCTGCAGTTGGTCGCGCGCCGCGTCGCGGACTGGCGAGACCAGCAGCATGAATCGTGCAGCCATCTGCGACTCGGGATCGGGCAGGTCGAAGTAGCGGCCGGCGCACCCGGCCGCCACCGACGGTGCAAACGGACGATACGGCTCGCGAAATTTGATCTTCGTGTTGACGATGTTCTTCATCGCCGCCTGCCGCGGATCGGCAATGATGCTGCGATTCCCCAGTGCGCGCGGGCCGAACTCGAAGCGGTCCTGTGCCCAGCCGAGCACGTGGCCGGACTGCAGGAGGTCCGTGGTCCGATCGAGAAGCGCGTTTTCATCGAGCGGTCCTGTCGAGGGCAACCCTGTTTGTGCGACGGCACGTTGAATCGCCTGCTCGTCGTGGGCCTCTCCCCAGTACGCATGATCCATCAGACCTCGACGCGACTCCCCCAGCACGCTCGCCGAAACGTAGAGCGCTGCGCCGACGGCGGCACCGCTGTCTCCGGCCGCAGGCTGCACGTAAAAGCCCTGCGGCTTCAATTCACGCAGAATGCGTCCGTTCGCCACGCTGTTCAACGCGACCCCACCGGCCATGCATAAGGTGTCGCATCCAGCCGCCTGCTGCGCAGCTCGGGCAAGCTTCAGCACCAACTCCTCGGTGACAACCTGGATGCTCGCCGCAATATCGGCGTAGTGCTGATTCTCCGTCTCCAGTTCGGCCAGGTTGCCAGGAGGCATTCCGAGGTCGGGCGGGTATCCCGACACCTTGGTGAAGAACGGCGTCTCGGGTTTGCGTGGTGTTCCGAACAGATCGACGAATCGGCGCGAGTAGGTCTGGGTCGAGGAGTAGTGAAAGGAGAAGTAATCGAGATCCAGCTCGAACGATCCGTCGGCGCTCTGCTTGACGACGCGCCAAACCTTGTCCACATACCGCGGCACACCGTACGGCGCCATGCCCATGACCTTGTATTCGCCTTCGTTCACCTCGAACCCGAGGAACGCCGTGAACGCGGAATACAGAAGCCCGATCGAATGGGGAAACCGGATCTCACTCGACAGCGAGCACGTGTTACCGCTGCCGGCACCGAGCCCTGTCGTTGTCCATTCACCCACGCCATCCACGGTGAGGATGGCCGAACGTTCGAACGGCGAGCAGAGGTAGGCGCTGGCCGCGTGCGACAGGTGATGCGGCACGAAGAGGATGCGATCCTCTGCAATCTGAAGGTGCTCGCGGATGCGGTTCTTCACCCACAGCTTGTCGAGCAGCCAGGCGGTCATCGCCTGCCGGAACACACCCGACGTCCTCGGCGCATAGCTGACGACCGTCGAGAGGATCCGTTCGAACTTGATGAATGGCTTTTCGAAGAACGCGACGTAGTCGACCTCGCGCCGATCGAGACCGGCCTGCTTCAGGCAGAACGCGATCGATTGCGAGGGAAATCCGAAGTCGTGCTTGATCCGTGAAAACCGCTCTTCCTCGGCAGCGGCGACGACGCGGCCGTCGACGATGATCGAGGCCGCAGCATCATGGAAGTAGCAGGAGACGCCCAGGACATTCATCAGAACTGGGACCTGGCCTCATCAAGTGTGGGTTCCTGATGAGGAAGGGAGCGCCAGCCATTGGAGTCGTGAGTGCGCCGCATCCGGAACAGGACGGATGCCGGTACGACGAACAAATAAAACATCAGGAAGAGGAGGACGTTCGACTGAACTTCAGCTGCACGGTGGGCGACGCGGCGCCAGCGTTGCCACGCGCGTTGCATGACCGTCACGGCCAAGGAGTATAGAGCGGTCCCATAAGGCTTCCGTGATGTTCGCCCTTCGATAGATAATCTTTCCATCCTTTCGTGACACTGCAGCCCGGCACTCGTCTCGGCCCGTATGTGGTCCACTCCCGCATCGGGGAAGGCGGTATGGGCGAGGTCTACCTCGCGCGGGACGTCCGGCTCGATCGGGACGTCGCCCTGAAAGTGCTGCCCCAGCCGTTCATGGAGCATCAGGGCCGGCTCGCGCGGTTCGAGCGTGAAGCCCGGGTCCTGGCGTCGCTGAATCACCCGAACATCGGCCAGATTTACGGTCTCGAAGAGGCCGAGGGGCTGCGTGCGCTGGTGCTCGAACTGGTCAAGGGACCGACGCTGGAGTCGCGCCTGCTCGAGGGTCCGATTCCGCTCAATGAAGCGCTCGCCGCCGCCATCCAGATCGCTGACGCGCTCCAGGCTGCACACGCTCTTGGCATCGTCCACCGCGATTTGAAGCCCTCGAACGTCATGTTCGGGGAACACGGCCACGTCAAGGTGATGGACTTCGGTCTGGCCAAGCGGCAGTCCGAGGAGAGCAGCGCGTCCGACAATGCCGAGACGCGTGACGATCTGACCCGCGTCGGCACCATCATCGGCACGCCTGCCTACATGGCGCCCGAGCAGGTCCTTGGAAGCGATGCCGACGCACGGTCCGACATCTTCTCGTTCGGCGTGGTCCTGTACGAACTGATCGGAGGCCGGCACCCGTTCAGGAAGTCGCTCAAGACGGACACCATGGCCGCGATTGTCCGTGAGGATCCGCAGCCACCCGCGCGTCCGTTCGACGCCGCGCGGCAAGCCATGTTCGATCGGCTGCTCGCGAAACGTCCCGCGGATCGCTTTCAATCGATGGCTGACGTCGGCCTCGAAGTGCGTCGGCTCCGGGAACGTCTTGGCGGATCCGGCACGGAAGACCTTTTTGTTTCACTGCCTGGCAAGTTCGATCCGGGGCGCGTCGGCGGCATCGGCAGCGACGCGGTCACGATCGACCCGTTTGGTCCCGTCGACAGCCTGGACACGACCGCGGTGCATGCCTACGGCTCCTCGCTCTTCGTGGGCCGGGGCCGCGAGCTCGCGTGGCTGACCACGAGGCTGGAAAGGTCGCTGCAAGGACACGGACAGCTCGCATTCGTGGTCGGGGAAGCGGGCAGCGGAAAGTCGACCCTGCTTCGCGAAATGCGTCGGCAGGCGCAGGCCGCTCACGGCGGCCTGCTCGCGGCAACGAGCGTCTGCAACGCGCACACGGGGTTCGACGATCCCTACCTGCCGTTCAGTCAGCTGCTGTCGATGCTGCTCGGGAACCTGGACGACTCGAACGCTGCGCTCGTCGATCCGGTCAACGCCGCCCGGCTGCGCGCGTTCTTTCCGACCGCCGGTCCGATTCTCACCGAACAGGGTGCTGACCTCATCGACGTACTGGTTCCGGCCGGCACGCTCGTCGCCACCGCAACGCGCGAGCTGCCGGAGCGCTCGGAGTGGCTGAACGCGCTCGAGGCCGATGTCCGCCGGCGCCGGAGCCTGGCATCTGCGGGGACGCTGGATCAAACGAAGCTGTTCCAGCAGTACACCGACGTGTTGATACGGCTCTCACGCCACCGGCCGCTGCTACTCGTCATCGACGACATGCAGTGGGCCGACAACGCGTCGATCGCCCTGTTCGGACGCCTGGTCCGCCACCTCCAGGGCGAGCGGATCTTCCTCGTCGGCGCGTATCGGCCAGACGAAGTGTCTGCCTTGGAGCGGAAGTCGATCTTTCCGAAGTCGCTGCAGGAGTACAAGCGGCAACTGGGCGACATCTGGCTCGAGGTCGGACCGCGCGACGACGACGGCGCGCGTGAGTTCCTCGATTCCTACCTCGACGCGCAGCCCAACACGCTCGATGAGAATTTCCGGCGTGCATTTCTTGATGCGTCGAGGGGGCACGCGCTCTTCACGGTCGAACTGTTTCGCTCGCTCGTCGACCGCGGCGTCCTCGAGCAGGACGAAGAGGGACGGTGGCGCTGCACCTCGCCGCTGGAGATCACGGACTTCCCGGCGCGGATCGAAGGAGTGATCGAAGAACGCCTCTCGAGGCTCGACGCGGAGTCGGCCGAGATCCTGCGCCTGGCGTCTGTGGAAGGGGAGCGGTTCACGGCGCAGGTCGTCGCCAGGATGCTCGGCGCTGACGAGCGGAGCGTGGTGCGGCGGATCGCGGTCGAACTGATGGAGCGGCACGGCCTGGTCGAGGAGGCCGGAGAGGCGCGCGCCGGCAGCACGTTCCTCAACCGGTACCGGTTTCGTCATGCCCTGTTCCAGCAGTACCTCTATCAACGCCTCACGACCGGCGAGGCGCGCATCCTGCATGGCGACGCGCTCCATGCTCTCGAAGCGATCTACGGATCCGATCTCTCGGGCGTCGCGATCGCGCTCGCGCGTCACGCGCGGGAAGCGCGGATGGACGATGTCGCCGTCTCGTACCTGATCCAGGCCGGCGACCTCGCGGTCCAGAAATACGCGCACGCAGAAGCGCGTGCGATCTTCTCGAACGCGCTCGCCATTCTCGACGGCCTCTCGCCGACCGACACCGTCGTCCGCCAGACGCTGGACACCGTCGTGAAGTACACGACCGTGTCATTTGCCGCGGTGTCGCCACAGGAACATCTTCGACGGCTCGGGGCGGCGGAAACCATTGGATGGCGGCTTGCGGCAGCCGGCGATCGCGACGACCTGCTTCGCCTGGCCAGGCTCGATTTCTGGATCGGCCGTGCCCGCCACTACCGCAACGAACTGTGCGAGGCGATCGAGCGGTACGAGCGTGTGGCGAAGACCGCTGAGAAGTACGCGGCGCCCGAGCTCGCATCGATGAGCACCGCGATGATCGGTCGCGCGCAGTGCCTGCAGGGGCACTTTCCCGCAGCGGAGGCGCGGCTCCGCCAGGCGCTGCCGCTCCTCGAGGATCAGCAGAACTGGGGCGAGTACATCTGGGCTCGCGGGTTCCTTGGGCTCGTGCTCGCGTCGCGTGGTGCGTACGCCGAGGGGCTTTCCCATGCGACCGAGGCGCTCGATCTTTCGAAGCGCCTGCAGTTCGGGACTGGCATTGCCGCGAGCCAGATTCTGCTGTGGGGCGTGCACCTGCAGGGGCGGGACGCCAGGGCCATGCTTCAGCACGCGCAGGTCGTGGAATCGATCGCGAACCAGGCGGGCGACCGTATGTACGTGTACCTGGCGCACGGGATGCTCAGCTGGGCGCACTATCTCCTGGGCGATCTCCAACAGGCCCGGGAACAGATCGCGAAGTCGAAAGAGGTTCGCGAGCAGCTTGGCAGCCACGCGCTGATTACCGACTGGTTCGAGGCGCTCGAAGCGGAGATCCTCGCGGATGCGGGTGAGCTCTCTGCGGCGGTGGCGCAGGCGGAGCGGGCGCTCGGGATCGCCGACCGTTCGGATGGCGTGTACGCCCGCGGCATCGCATACCGCGCCCTGGCGACGGCACTCGCCGCGGTTGCGCCGCCTGACTGGAGTCGTGTAAACGATGCCTTCGGCCGGAGCGTCGACGCCCTGGCAGCCGGGGATGCACGGCTGCAGCAGGCCAGGACTTACACACGATGGGTGGACACGCTCCGGCGGGCCGGACGCGTGGAAGACGCCTCGCACGTCCAGGGAAGGATGGATGCATGGAACCGCAAGACAACCTGACAGCGGCTCTTGAACAGGCTTCACTGTCTCGCGCAGGCTCCGGTCTGCGCGGGCGGCTGCAGCAGGCGCTCGAGGACCGTCTGCGTTCGCTGGGATCGGCCAACTCGTTCTCGCTTGTCTGGCCCGACGGCGACGTGCAGCAGTTCGGCAGCGGCCGGCCGACGTTCCAGGTGCGGTTTCGCAACGCGAAGGGTGTGCGCGCCGCGGCCACGCTCGACGAACTGCGCTTCTGTGAAGCCTACATGGAGGGGGACATCGACATCGACGGTTCGATGTACGACCTGTTCCACCTGCGCGGCGTCATGCGCGACGACCGCCCGCTCAAGAGGTTCGTCGCATTTCTCTACCGGTACGTGTTGAACAACAGCCGCCTCCGCGCGAAGTGGATCGGTCATCACTACGACGAGCCGGTCGAGCTGTTCGGCTCCTTCCTCGATCCTGAACATCTCTGCTACAGCCACGGATTCTTCGAGAGCCCTGACGAACCGCTCGAGACAGCGATGACGCGCAAGCTCGAATACGCGATAGCCGCGACGGGACTGAAGCCAGGCATGCGCGTGCTCGACATCGGCGGCGGGTGGGGATCGTTCCTCCGCTTCGCCGGCAAACGCGGCATCCACGTGACGTCGCTGACCATCTCTCCTCGACAGCACGAGTACATGACGAAGGCGATTGCCGCTGAATCGCTGCCGTGCGAAGTGCTGATGCAGGATGTCTACACGTTCCGCGTGCCCGACGATCGGCGCTTCGACGCGATCGTGAACCTCGGGGTCACCGAACACCTGACCGACTACGCGACGCTCACTGCGCAGTACCGCCGCCTGCTGAAGCCAGGTGGAAAGATCTACTTCGATTCCTGCGCGTCGGAACAGATGTACGACGTCGGCACCTTCATCGCCGAGCACATCTTCCAGGGGACGACTTCGTACCTCTGCATCTCGAAATTCCTCACCGAGGCCGCGAAGCAGCATTTCGAGATCGAGTTGATCAACAACGACCGGCGCAACTACGAGTTGACGACGCAGAAGTGGGGCGAGCGGCTCGACTCGAACCGCGAATATGTCATCCAGCACGTGGGAGACTGGACCTATCGCAAGTTCCGCCTGCTCATCTGGTCCTGCGCGGCGATGTTCGACCTGAACGTGGTGACCGCGTACCACGTGGTCCTGCGCGGATGATACCGCCGGTGTTACAGGACTCTGGGCGGTAGGCGATAGGCGATGGGCGGTA
>Ga0310810_10006627_pt1 | contig 13112 bp, 5 predicted proteins | sample NCmetagenome_FD_207641 | JGI IMG/M metagenome (GOLD analysis project Ga0310810, IMG submission 207641) | Soil microbial communities from experimental microcosm in Duke University, North Carolina, United States - NC | ecosystem: Engineered > Artificial ecosystem > Soil microcosm > Unclassified ... | reverse complement strand
TGGGAGTACGACCCGGCGACGGACAACTACCGCGCGATGGCGCCGATTCCGGGTCCCCGGTGTTCGGCCGTCGCCGCGACCGTGAACAACAAGATTTACTTGATCGGTGGCATCGAGCCGTTCGAGAACGGCAAGGGCAGCCGCATCAGCGGACGGAACCAGGTATTCGACCCGGTCGCCAATACGTGGGCCTCCACCGACCTCAGCCCGATGCCGACCACCCGTAATCACGCCTTTGTCGGCGTGGTGAACAACAAGGTGTACGTCATCGGCGGCCGTCAGTCGGCCGGCATGATTCCCTACAGCAGCAACACGGATGTCGTCGAGGAGTACGACCCCGCTACCAACACCTGGGGGAACGTAAAGCAGCGCATGCCGACGGCACGCAGCGGCGGCGGCTACGCCACCTACAACGGGAAGATCTACATCGGGGGCGGTGAGTGGATTTCGCGCGAAGTGATGGCGTCGTTCCGCGCGCTCGAGGCCTACGACCCGGCAACTGACACGTGGGAGTTGCTGCCGGCACTGCCGGGCGCCGTGCACGGCAACGCCATGTCGTTCATTGGCAATAAGCTCCACAACGTCAGCGGCAAGATGGAGAACGGCGGCCTGCCCGATCAAATGGCGCCGGCGACCGCCGACCACAGCGTGATGGAAATTCCGGGCGCAACGGGCCGGACGAACTAGCGGGGGCACGGACATGAAGACACGAATTCTTTCGGTTGGAGCGCTTGCCCTCGCGACGATGGTCGCGGCGCTGGGAACACAGGCAATTGTCCGCGCACAGGACCCGACGCTTCGCTGGGTCAAGGCCGCGCCGTTCCCGATTCCAGAAGAGGAGCTGTACGGCGTCTCGGCGAACAACAAGATGTACGTCATCGGCGGCTACGGGACGACGGGGCAGGCGGCGCCGGCGATGGTGTGGGAGTACGACCCGGGTCCAGACAAGTGGACGCGCAAGAAGAACCTGCCTGTCGCCGTGCATCATCAGGCGCAGACCGCGATGAACGGCAAGATCTACTTCTTCGGCGGCTGCCAGCGCCCGACGAGTGGCCCCGGAGTGAACGGCTGGGGGCCGGTGGACAACGCGTGGGAATACGACCCGATGGCCGACACGTACAAAGCGCTCGCGCCGATGCCTGGAAAGCGTTGCTCGGCAATTGCGGAGAACGTCGGCGGCAAGATTTACGTGATTGGCGGCGTCACGACGATGGACAACACGACGGATGTGGCGTTCAACGGTCAGGGACCGGCGCGTGTGCTAGGGGTCAACCAGGTGTACGACCCGGCGACGAATACGTGGACGAACAAGAGCCCGATGCCAACCGGCCGCAACCATGCGTTTTCGGGCGTGGTGAACGGCAAGATCTACGTCATTGGCGGCCGTATCGGCCACGGCTTCGTCACCACCTCGAGCAACACGGATGTCGTCGAGGAGTACGACCCGGCGAAGGATCAGTGGGGCGTCGCCAAGGCGAGGATGATCAGTCCTCGCAGCGGCGGCGGGTGGGCGACTTACAACGGCAAGATCTACGTGGCCGGCGGTGAAGTACAGAACGAGCGTTACAGTGCCGCGTTCCGCTCGCTCGAAACCTACGATCCCGTGACAAATCGCTGGGACATCCTGCCGTCATTGCCCGGAGCCGTGCATGGGAACGCGGTCGCGTTCATCGGCAACAAACTGCATACCGTCAGCGGCAAGATGGAAGGCGGCGGGTTCGCCGACGCGCCGGGCAAGGCGACCGCCGATCACAGCGTGATGGAGATGCACGCGGCAGGAACCCAATAGGGTTCGCGGGTTCGAGGTTCCTAGCTCAGTACGTAGGGGCCGGCTTTAGCCGGCCCAACCACGTCATTCAACACCGCGTCGGGTGCCGGCGCAAAGACCGTAACGCACCGTTCCAGTGCCTCCGGCGCCGCGGCGACTGGCACAGCCGGATCACCAATGATGGCGTATCCGTCGAGGCAGGCACCGTCGGCTTTCGCCGCGCGCACCACGTCGGCACACGCGCGCTCCCCAGAGACGAGGGCACGAAGCAAAGCAACGGCAAGAACGCGATTGTGCTCGTGTAATGGATCGCCAAGCGGCGCGAGTACCGCGCCGGCGAGGCCGCACCTCAACACGTCTTCGGCGAGACCTGGCGCCGGAGTTTCGGATTCACCGGCCACAGCCGGTTGCGCGGCGCGACACGATAACGAAAACAGCACGCCGATCGATTCGTCCGCCGTTCGTGTCGGACCTTCGGACAGCGCATTGGTGCTGACGCCCCCGTAAGCGAACCAGCCGCGCGCGTTTCCATGGCCGGTGTAGATCGCCGCGGCGGCACCCTGCCGAAGCGCCATCTCGAGACGATGGCGCGCCAGACGCTCCGCGTTCCAGCGAAGGGGAACCAGCGCAGGGGTGGATTCGGCGGTGATTGCCAGCTCCTCGAGCAGGTCGAGGTACCGTTGTTCACGCGGGCCGAGCAGCGCGAGCGGCAGCCTGGGCTGCGTGGGCCGCCGCAACAGCGCCACCGCACGATTCGCGTACGCCTCCAACGTCTCCGCATCGAACCGCAGCCACCCGACCGTGACCGCAGCTCCGTTTTGGTTCTTGAGCAGCGGCGTGGGGCACGTCCAGCGCACGCTCCGCTCTGCGGGATCTTCGGCGACCAGAAGGGTCATTGCCTCGCCGTGCAGTTCGCCCGCCACGTCTTGCGGTCGAGGCGCGTCTGCGACGATGAGTCGGGCCTCGCCATGGCGGAGATGCTCGTCCCGCAGTGGAGCGAGCACCTCCATCAATGGCGCCGGGCCGATCGCGGCCCAGCGCCGTGGACGCTCACGCGAATACGACATTCGCGTACGGCTGCCACGCGGTGACGTCACGCGGCGGCGTGTCGGTCTTGCGCGCGTGGTAATGCATGATCACCTGCGCCTGCTGCTCAGGGTTGAACTTGGAGAAGTCGCCGCCAGCCGCGGCGAGGTCGTCCTCGCCGCCGACGCCGAACTCGCGCCCCTCCGTGGTCTCGTCGTAGCCGTAGTTGTAGCCGGCGCCGACAAGCTGCGCCTCGAGCGCCTCCACCATGTAGACAGGCCCTTCCTGCAGGCCCTGCCACACATGGGTGAGCTCATGGACCAGCGTATCGAGCGTGAGGCGGTCCCACGACGCGAAGTTGATCAGATACATCGTCGTGAACGCGCGGCCGCCGTTCAGCTTCTCGACCAGGTCCACCGGCAGCGACTTGACCGCCAGCTTCACCTTGTCGAGATCGATCGAAGATCCGAAGACGGCCTGGGCCTCGCTACGCTCGACGGCACTCAACGCGCGATACGAGCCCGGGAACCAATCGAGGATGATCGCGACGAGGAGCGCAATCTGGCTCAGAGGCAGCTCGATCGCCGCGGTCAGGATCTGGACCGCGGTCTTGCCGATATCGCGCAGTGCGGCGAGAGCACGTCGCGCCGTGTCCTCCGCTGGCTGCACGATGGCCACCGCGACGAGCTCCTTCAGCGTGCGACCGAGCTCGTCGAGCGCCTGCATCAGATCGCGAAGCGCGTTCCCCGGGTGCACGATCATGTCGGCAACGAGTGTCGCCACGGATACGCCGAACGCCAGCAGCTCCTCGGTCACCCCTTTGATCACCTGCACGCCGCGGTCGGCCATCCAGGCGACGAAGTCGGCGACCGCCGCTCCGGCGTTCAGCATGCCGTTGATAATCGCGTGCCACTTGTCGACAGCCGTTCGGCCGACCCACAGCAGGATGCCGTCCACTGTGTTGCCGGCCTTCACGAGCACTTCGCCGACGATGGCGAGCGCGCGATCGCCCGCCGTCACCGCCCATTCGATGACGCGGCTGACGATCATGCCGGCGGCCTCGAGCGCGACGACGACACGGCGCAGCACCTGCTCCGACTTGCTCTTCGCGTACGCCAACACTTCCTCGATGCCGCGGCCGATCATCTGCATGCTCTCGACGAGGGCGCTCCACGCCAGGGCGGACACGTCGGCCGCCTGCGCCATGATCCAGTCGACGACGTCGCCGATCGGGCCGAAGTTCTGCAGCAGCGCGTGCAGCGTGCGCCGTAGAATCGCGAAGCCCTGCTGCATCGCGGTGCCGAGAATCGACATCACGGCGACACCGGCGTCCACCGCCGCCTTGACGATCCTCCGCGCGAGGTCGAATGACGCCGCCATGGTCGCGCGCAGGAGCTCGGCAGCGGAGCGCCCGAGCGCAAACACCGCCTTCACGGTCGCGGCCAGCGCATCGCCCACCAGCGCACCGAGACCCTGAACGATCTGCACGAGCGATTGCCCCAGTGCGAAGGCCGCTTCGACCAGCTTGCGCGCGAGGTCGACGCTCGCCTTGGCGATCGCGGCGATCACGTCGCCGATCGTCCGCCCGATGTCGATCAGCCCCTGGACGATCTCGCGCACGACGGCAATCGCCGACGACGCAACGACTGTGGCCAGCTGGATCAGCGCGCCGCCAATGCGACCGATCGAGGCAACGGTCCGACGAACGAACTGCAGGCCAATGTTCGCCACGTCCCGAACGATGTCGCCGAGATTACGTCCCAGGTCGCGCAGCGAAGCCATGGCGACGTCCAGAAGCTGGTCGGGATGGGTGATCGCCGCGACGACGATCTGTGCGACCGCCGTGCCGATCGCCACGAGCGAGCGAACCGTATCGCGGAGCAGCTGGGCGCCGAACTGGAAGGCGGCGCCGAGCATGTCCGCCGCGCTCTTACCGAGCTGCACCATCGCTTCGACGAACTTGCGGAGGACGTCGAACGTGGTTTGCGCCAGCTGCGCGAACACCGTTGCAAGCGTACGGCCCATCGCGATGAGGGCGTTGATCACGGTGCCGATCTGCTGGACTGTGAAGTTCACGATCCCCTGGAAGACGCTGGCGAGCGAACGGCCGACGTCGAGGATTCCCTGGAGGATCTTCTGCAACGGTCCGACGCCTGCCGCGATCGCGTCGCCGACGATGCCGGCGATCGTGTAACCGGCCGCGAGCAGCCCATTGACCAGGTCTTTGACCTTGCTGGCCGCCCAGCTGACGATCTGCTTGAGTCCCTCGGCCAGTCCACCGACGACGTTGACGACCGAGTCGACGACCGCCTTCACGGCGTCGACCACCGCGCCGGCGGCATCGGTAATACCGTCCCAGATGTCGTCGAACAGACCGTCGTGCGGCGAATCCGGCGGTGGAATCTGCAGACCGCGCTCCTCAATCGCCTTGCCGGCAAGCGCCAGCCACTCCATCACGGAGCCCATGGCCTGCTCATCGACCTGGCCTGAACGAAGCAGGAAGTCCTGCATGATCACTCGGCCCGGCGCGGCCGGCAGCAGGGCAACCCCGTGCACGACTCCGAGGCCGAACCCTGCGGCCTTCTGCGCCTCGATGATGGTGGTCCGGTCCGCTGGTGCTGCCAGCGCCACCTGCTCGAAGAACTGACCGACCTGATCGTTGGTCTGCAGCGAGCGGGCGAACTCGACCGAGAACGTGGCCGCGCGCGCGGTGCCCTGCTTGCGTACTTCGTCGAAGGTGGCGGCGAAGGTCTGCACGGCCACCGGTCGTGCCGCGATCTCCCGCTCGATGACGGCCGCGTCGCCGGACGCGAGCGCCGCCAGGCGGGTCGCCGCGACGGGAACGGTTCCGGGTGTAACGGCGTTGCCGATCCGAATTCCTGAGACCGTCGCGCGGGCGGCGATGAAATCTTGTGGGTCAGGCATGACAGTCTCCTTTCACTTCGGTTGGGAGAGAACGACCGTTGTCGGCGCCACCGCGTTCGTCAAATCGACGAGGCTGCCGAGGACGAGCTGCTGACGCGGCTCGACGAACACTGCGACGACGCCGTTCGGGAGCGTCTTCACGGAGAGCACGGCAATCGCAGCACCATTGTCCGTGTCCGGCAGCGTCAGCAGCTCGTAGCTGCTCCACAGCAGCGGATCGAGCCTGGCGCGGAGCACCGTGGTAACAGCAGCGGCGTAGGTCGATGAGTTTGCCTCCGTCAACGTCCACTGCGTCGGCGTCAGCGCGATGCGCCGGTTGGCGGCATCGAACCACACCTCGACGAGGAGCTCGATCGCCGCGGTCACCGGGCCCGTTATCGTGGTGCCGAACGGTCCCGACGCGATAGCGCCAATCCCCTGCATGATGACCTTCAGGCGATGCCGCCGGTTGTGCGTCTGGGCTCCGTCGAATGAATAAGCAGTCGTGCCGACGAAGCTGACCGACTGCACGGTGACGTTGTTGCCCTGCAACGCCGCCTGGCCGATCTTTCCAATCGCTGCGACGGCAACGTCAGCGCCCGAGATCGTCAGCGACGTTCCGTCACTGGTGGACGACAGCGGCGCCAGGGTTGTGGCGCTGGTCGCGCCCCGCACCCAGAACAGCACGCCGTTCTCGAAGTCGCCGTATCGGTTGGCGCTTCGCGCCGCCGGATCGGAGGCCGGCAGCGAGTTGACGAGCACGGCAATGGCGTCAGGATTGAGCGTGACCGCCGACACCGGCTGCACCACGGCTGCATCGCTGGTCAGCTTGGGCACGTCAGCGGTGCGCTCCGACAACCGTCCGAGTGCGCTTTCGGTTGCCGGCCTCGCGATCGGTGTTGCGATGGGCCGAGCAATCGTGGTTTCGCGGACACGCGTCGCGATCGTCGGCTGCGTATTCACGACGCTGGGCGGGAATCCGGCGAGTGCCGCCTCGGCCGGCAGCTTCACCATGTCGCTCGGCATCGCGACGATCGGTTTTTTGATCACTTCGGGACGCCGATGGCCGATGCGCGGGTCGGGGATCAGCTCGTCGCTGATCGGATACCCGAGTTGTGGATTCCGTTCCCACCCGAGACTCGCCCATCGATCGCGAATCAGACCGTGCACCTCGTGGGCCGAGGTGGCCGGCGTCCAATAGATGGATCCCCCCTGGAAGTGGTTGAAGCGGCCAATCCCGTCAGGCGTGGAGGTTTCGTCTGTGCGCGGGTAGCCGAGGATGCTGGCTTCGGCGCCGAGCGCCAGGTACTTGGCGCGTATCGCACCGTGCACCTCGAATGCGCCGGCGCTCGTCTCGATTGTTCCTATAATCCCAGGAGTGATCGACGCGTCAACCGCTCCCGCGACGCGGACGTCGACGGCCAGTCGCTCGCCCACGGTCGTGACGGCTCGCAGCGATGACGGCGCGTCGGCGACGGTCGTCCGATTCAGTTCACTATCGATCCCACGCCTGACGATCGCCGCGCCGAGGATCGAAGGGGCCGGGGCTGGCGCCGGTGATGACGTGCCGCCATTGACACTCGCCGCGATCGGGGCCACAGCAACATCGGTGAACGCACCCTCGCGCCGGGGCAGCGGAGCCCAGTAGATCGAGCCGCCCTGAAAATGCGCAAATACGCCTTCGGACCGAACATCTGCACCGGGCGTCACGTCGCTCGTCGGGAACCCGAGGAAACTGGTTTCCGCTCCGAGCTCCTGCCAGCGAAGACGCACCGGTCCGTGCAGTTCGTGCGCGCCGACCTGAGGGTGGAAATAGATGGCTCCGTGCTGAAAGGTCCGAACGAACCCGGCTCCATTCGCCGTCGCACTCACTGCGCTGGTCGTCGTGCCGAGCAGGCCGCTGGCGCCATTCAGATCGGCGTACTTCGCGTTGATGAAGTAGGTGGCCAGTTCCAGCGGCGAGGTGAACGCCGCCACCGTCGCGACGAGATCTCGATCGGCCGTGAGGACGTCGGTGGCCACGAGCCGCTTGAACGATTCGACGACGTCTGGCGCGCCGCCGTCGGCTTGGCCATCGATGATTTGAGTCAGGTCAGGATGGGCACTTAGTCCCAGATTCACGAGCGTGGAGCGAGTGATTTCAACAGCAGGCATGGAGCCCTCCACAAAGGATTGAGCGAGTCGGTATGCAGACCGATCGGTCGACTCAGACGGCGCGATGGCGGAGGGGAGCCGCTCGCGTGCAATCCGTCCTGTGGTCTCAACGCGCCGATGGCGTGTTTCGAACAGGCGGACTGTAGAACGGAATCGCAGTGGAGATCGTGGAGAACTTATGGTTCAGCTGGCGAAATATTGAACAAACTGTGCAAACCTTGGCAGCGACACCGAGCGTGTGTGCCAGCACCGCACATCGACAACGTGTGGAAATTCAACGTGTCGCTGACACGTAAGGATCGTCATGACTTCAACGCTTCAACGTTCGCTCCTCTTCGTGCTCGCGGTTACGAGCGTGTCTCTTGTCACGGCGCAGGCGCCTCCGGCGGGCAGCGGCGTCAACTGGGAGCAACTGCGTTCGGAGACTCTGCAGCACTATCGATCGTTGATTCGCCTGGATACGACTTCCGGCCATGAGACGCTGGCCGTCGACTACCTGAAGAAGGTCCTCGAAGCTGAAGGCATTCAGACGAAGGTCTTCGCGCAGGATCCGAAGCGCGCCAACCTCGTCGCGCGTCTCAAGGGCAACGGATCGAAGCGGCCGCTGCTCATCCTGGCGCATACCGACGTCGTCGGCGTGCAGAAGGAGAAGTGGCCGGTCGATCCGTTCGGCGCCGTCATGAAGGACGGCTACGTCTGGGGGCGCGGCAGCAAGGACGACAAGCCCGTGCTGACCGCGAACCTGATGACGATGCTGCTGCTGAAGCGATCGGGCGTGCCGCTCGATCGCGACGTCATCTTTCTCGCCGAATCTGGCGAGGAGGCCGATCCGGACGGCGTGGGCATCAATTTCATGGTTCGCGAGCACTTCGGTGAGATCGACGCCGAGTTCGCGATGACCGAAGGTGGCGGCGCGGACATTCAGGACGGTCGCGTCACACGCGTCAACATCGGCACGGCAGAGAAGGTGCCCGCACGGGTGCGGCTGGTCGCCACCGGCACGGCGGGCCATGGATCGGTGCCGCGCCTCGACAATCCGCTGATTCATCTGGGCGCCGCTGTGGAGAAGGTCGGGACGTGGCAGACGCCGATGCGCCTGAACGAGACGACGCGCACGTATTTCCAGAAGCTGTCGGAGGTCAGCGCACCACCGCGCGCGGCCGTCTACAAGGCGCTGCTCGATGCGAAGTCCGTCGACGCAGCACAGAAGTTCCTCCGCGAACATTCGCCAGCCGAATACTCGATGTTGCGGACGTCAGTCGTGCCAACCATGCTGAAGGCGGGTGTCGGCGCCAACGTGATCCCGTCGGAGGCGGAGGCGACGATCGACATCCGTGCGCTGCCCGACGAGAACGTGCAGGCGTTCTACGCGGAAATGGCGAAGGTCATCGGGGATCCGGCGGTGAAGATCGAGCCGGTGCCGCAGACGCGTCCGGCGTCGCCGGCATCGAGGCTCGGCAGCGAGATGTATCAGGCGATGGAGCGCGCGGCCAAGTCGATTTATCCCGGCGCCACGGTTATTCCGTCGATGTCGACCGGCGCGAGCGACATGGCGCAGCTGCGCGCGAAGGGGATTCAGTCCTACGGCATCGGGCCGGCGTCAACGGAGGCGGACAGCCTCAATTACCCCGCCCATGGCGATGTGGAGCGGCTGGCTGAATCGTCGCTCTATCCGTTCGCGCAATACGTGTGGAGTGTGGTGATTGAGGTCGCAGGTCACAAGTAGGCGATTCGCTGAGTCAGCCTACTAACCCGCGCGACAAGGCCCTGCGCAACGCCAACTCGGACGCCCACCTCGATAACAGCACGCAATGCCGCTCGGCCGAGAATGCGGACGGTCGCATTCCGGGTGAAATTTCGTCTCGCCCTGATGCTCTCCTGGTGTAGGCTACCGGACCAGTTCTCGACCGTTCGGACGCAGTCAGCCAGAACAGCAGCAAACCTGGACTCACCACTCGTTCGCCACGCTTCGTCGATTGAAAACTCTACGCACTGATGAAGTGAATCCAGCCCGCGCCGGTCGCGGGCACGGCCTCCAAGGTTCGGCGTCAAGTCGGTTTCAACGCGGAGGTACAGAATCATGCGTGTTCCGAGGCGTCTCGCAGCTGGACTGATTCTTCTTCTGACGAGCACATCTGCCTGGGCCCAGGCGACGGCAGAACTCAACGGCCGCGTCACCGACGAGAGCGGCGGCGTCCTGCCGGGGGTGTCTGTGACCGCAACGCAGACCGATACCGGGTTCACGCGCTCGGTCGTGACGGAGGCGAACGGTCTCTACGTGGTCTCAAATCTGCCGACCGGTCCCTACCGACTCGAGGCGATGCTGCAAGGGTTCCGCACTTATGTGCAGACCGGCATCGTCCTGCAGGTGGCCGCAACGCCGACGATCAATCTCGTACTGTCGGTCGGCAACCTCCAGGAAACGGTCTCGGTGGAGGCGGCGGCGCCGCTCGTCGATGTGAAGAGCACCGGCATCAGCGAGGTCGTGGAGCAGGAGCGGATACTCGAGTTGCCGCTACAGGGACGTCAGGTCACGGACTTGATCGTGCTCGCGGGGGCTGCAGTGCAGGAGGCACCCAACAACAAGAGCATGCCCGGCTCCACTTTTACAGGCGTAGCAGGAAGCCTGCCTTTCGGCGTGGCGTACCTGCTCGACGGCGCAGCCCACAACAACCCGTACGACAACCTGAACATGCCGCTGCCGTTTCCCGACGCGCTGCAGGAATTCCGCGTAGCGACGAGCGGGCTCTCGGCCGACAACGGCGTCCATTCGGGCGGCACGGTGAACGCGGTGACGAAGTCGGGCACAAACGTGCTGCATGGCACGCTGTTCGAGTTCCTGCGCGACAAGCGGTTTAACTCCAAAGCGTACTTTGCGCCCATCGGTCCCGACGGCAAGCGCCTGGACGACGGCCTCAAGCGGAATCAGCCAGGCGGCGTAGTCGGCGGGCCAATCCTGGCCGACCGTTTGTTCTTCTTCGCTGCCTATCAGGGGACGTTCCTCCGTGTGACGCCGCCCGACGCGATTACGCGCATTCCGACGGCGGCGATGCTGCGCGGCGATTTCACCTCGGTCGCATCGCCTGCCTGCAACCGCGGTCAGCAGATCACGCTGCGCGCCCCGTTTGTCAACAACCAGATCGATCCACGCCTGTTCAGCCCTGCGGCGATGAAGATCGCCGGGCAATTGCCGTCCACCAACGATCCCTGCGGCGACGTGAGGTTCTCCGCGCCGCAGCATTACGACCAGGGACAGGTGATCGGGAAGGTTGACTATCAGGGCGCCAACGGCCATTCGATGTTCGGCCGGTACATGGCGACGTTTGATGACCAGATCCCGAGCTGGCCGGCATCGGGCAACGTGCTGACGACCAGGCCCGAAGACGCGGCGCAGAGACATCGCGCTCACTCGTTGACCGTGGGCGACACGCGCGTCTACGGTTCCAACACCGTGAACGCCGTTCGCTTCGCCTGGAATCGCACGAAATCGCACTACAACCTCGAGCCGTTCTTTGGTGCAGAGACGCTTGGCATCAAGGACTTTTACAACTACGTGCCTGGGGTGATGGGCCTTGAAGTCAGCGGTGGCTTCACGACGGCATCCGGTGGTTCTGTGTTGTTCCAAGGCGACACAGACGCTTACCAGGTCTCCGACGATCTGACGGTCGTTCGTGGCAGCCACCAGTTGGCCGTCGGCGGCAACGTGGCGTACTGGAAGCATTACACCGTCGACGGTCAGCGCGGCGTCGGCCTTTGGACCTTCGATGGCTCGTTCACCGGCCTCGGTATGGCGGACTTCCTCACCGGACGGCTGGCCCGTCTCGAGCACGCGCGACCCGGCGTCCTCGACATGACCCAGGACTACCTGGGTCTGTACGCACAAGACACGTGGCGTGTCAGCAGGACGGTGACGCTGAACGGCGGCCTGCGGTGGGAGCCGTTCTTCGGCGCGAACATCCAGAACAAGGCGATTGCCAACTTCGATCTCAATCGATTCCGCCAGGGGACGACGAGCACGGTCTTTCTCAACGCGCCGCCTGGATTCCTCTATCCCGGCGACGCCGGTTTTCCGTCCGGGACGTCGGGCCTGAACAACAACTGGACCAACTTTGCGCCGCGCATCGGGGTGGCGTGGGATGTCACCGGCGACGGCCACACGGCGTTACGTTCTTCGTACAGCCTCGGCTACGACTTCCAGGGCGCGTCATACCTGTTTATCAGCGCGACGGCACCGCCGTTCGGAGGCCGGCTTCGTATAACGCAATTGCCCGGCGGCTTCGACGATCCCTATCGCGACTTCCCCGGCGGCCCGCCGCATCCATATCCGGAGACTCCGGGTCCGGATGCGCAGTTTCCGGCGTACGGCGCGCTCGCGTCGGTCGACCCCGACAACAACGCAACCCGCATCCAGTCGTGGAACGTCATCGTCGAACGACAGATCGGTGCAAGGTGGCAGGTGTCGGCCAGTTATCTCGGCAGCTACACCGATCGGATCTGGGCGCAGGTGCAGCGCAATGCCGGTGTCTTCCTGGGCACCGGGCCGTGCACGCTCGCCGGTGTCTTCTATCCGACATGCACGACGACGGCAAACCTGAATCAGCGACGACTGCTGTCACTCGAGAACCCGCAGGCGTCGCGGCTGATCGGCTCGATCGAACGTCACGAGGCAATCGGCACGCAAACCTACCGCGCGCTGCGGCTGTCGACACAGCGGCGCGCGGCGCGCGGCGTCAGCCTCAGTGCCAATTACACCCGCTCCTACTGTGTGGGGAACTTCGCGCAGACAACGTTCTTTACAGGGGGCCAGAGTCTGCAGAACCCCGACGACCCGAACTGGGATCTCGGCAACTGCGCGTTGTCCCGCCGCCACATCGCGAACGCGACGGCGACGGTGGAGACGCCGACATTCGCGAACCGAGGGCTGAACATCGTCGCCTCCGGATGGAACGTGGCGGGCATTCTCGGCGCGCGCTCCGGCGCATGGCTGTCCGTGATGACGCTTCGTGACATCGCGGCCAACGGCATCCTGCAACAGCGCGTCGACCAGGTGCTGGCCAACCCGTACGGGAACAAGACGCTCGACAATTACTTGAATCCGGCCGCGTTCGCGTATCCGGCACCGGGGCAATTGGGCACCCACAAACGCAACAGCATCGAAGGGCCTGCGTACTGGAGTATCGATCTGGCGCTGTCGCGGCGGATTCCACTCGGTGGCGCGCAGAACGTGGAGTTTCGGGTCGAGAGCTTCAATCTGTTGAAT
>Ga0310810_10006626_pt1 | contig 13113 bp, 11 predicted proteins | sample NCmetagenome_FD_207641 | JGI IMG/M metagenome (GOLD analysis project Ga0310810, IMG submission 207641) | Soil microbial communities from experimental microcosm in Duke University, North Carolina, United States - NC | ecosystem: Engineered > Artificial ecosystem > Soil microcosm > Unclassified ... | reverse complement strand
AGACGCCGTGACACGCGGTTAGGCCACCGGTTCGAATTCCTCCTCGAAAGCGCCGGTGAACGATAGCCCAGCGACGAGTGCAGCCGTCGCCGGTTGTAGAAGACCTCGATGTACTCGAAGACAGCCTGGCGCACGTCGAGGGACGCCTATCGTCGTAGACGCCGCGACAACGATCAGGTCCACGTCGCCGTCGCCGTCAAAGTAGACGACCACGACCAAGACCACGTCGACGTCGACGTCGACGTCGACGTGATCGGTGGATCAACGCTTGATGCCGAGCACCAAGCCGTCCGGCGTCGGGATGCACACGCTGTCGCACGCCGCGGCGACGCCCTCGTGGAACGCGCGCATCGCGCGGCCGCGGTCGCTGTCCTCGAGCAGCTCGCCGAACAGGTACGCGTTGTCGCCGAGGACCAGGCCGCCGCGCCGCAGGTTCGCGATCGCCCACGCGCCGTATTTGTCGTAGTTGACCTTGTCGGCGTCGATGAAGACCGCGTCGAACGGGCCGCGCGCGACCAGCGTCGGCAGGACGTCGACGCCCGCGCCCTCGAGGATCGTCACGCGGTCGGCGAGGCCGGCGGCCTCGAGGTTGCCGCGCGCGATCGCGGCGTGCTTCGCTTCGAACTCGACCGACCACAGATGTCCGCCGTCGCCGAGCGCGCGCGCGATGTGCATCGCGGAGTAACCGACCAGCGTGCCGACCTCGACCGCCTGCTTCACGTTCGCGAGCCGGCAGAGGAGCGCGAGCAGCTTGCCCTCGCTCGGGCCGACCTGGATCGCGGGCACGCCCTCGGGCACCGCGAACGCGCGCGCGAGCCCGGCGTCGTGCGCGGCGTGCACCTTGTTGACGTAGGCGAGCAGCTCCGGGGTCGCGTAGCGGGCACCGGCGCGCGAGTCGTTGTCGGCCATGCGCCGACTTTGACATCTTTCGCGTCCGCGCATCGGCGCATCGGCGCGTCAGCGCGCTTCGAACGGCGCGAACGCGGCGTCGACCTTGCCGTAGAGGCGGCGCAGCTGCGCGAGCCCCCAGTCGAAGCGCACGACTTGCTCGGCGATCGCCGCCGACACCGGCCCTTCGGTGCTGGTCACGGTCCACGCCGCGCGGACGCCCGCGCCGAGCTCGAGCGCGTCGCGCGCGCGGCCGGCGAGCGCCGCGACGATCGCCCAGCGCTCGGGGCCCGCGACGTCGAGCGAGCGGCCCCACGCGAGCGTCGCGATCCGGCGCGCGCCGAGCGCGTGATCGACCGCGCCCCACGCCGCGTCCCAGCTCGCCAGCGACGCGGCCAGCGCGCGCGCGGCGTCGGCGGGCGCGCCGTCGAGCATCCCGGCGACCTCGCCGAGCGCGTCGCGCAGCTCGTCCTCCGCGGCGCCGCCCGACCAGCGCGTCTCGCCCGCGCGCCGCGCGATCAGCGCCGGCACGTCGAGGACCCCGGCCATCGCGACGTGCACGCGCCGCGCGCGATCGCGGAGCCCCGCCGGATCCGCGACCGTCTTCGCGACCGACAGCACGCCCGCTTGATACGCCGTGTACGCCGGCACCAGCGCGGCGCTCGCGTTGGCGGCGGCGGTCGCGAGCGGGCCCAGCTTGTCGAGCTTCGGCGACGGCGACTCCTTCGCGCGCGGCGCGAGCTCGGCGGCGCACCCGACCAGCGATTCGGCCAACCGCTCCGCGTCGCTGACGCCGAGCGGGCGCGCGATCACGTCGATCTCCGCGGCGGCATGCCAGCACGCGTTCCACGCGGTCGCGATGCCGCCGAAGCGCGCGCCCAGCGTCTTTTCGGCCTCGCTCGATCCGGGCGGCACCTCGGCCGCCACGACGAACGCCGGCTCCCACGCCGCGAGGATCAGCTCGCGCTCGTCGTCGGCGGCGATCGCCGCGTCCAACCAGCCGCGCGCGCCGGGCGCGAGCTCGCCGAACCGGCGAGCCATCGCGTCGTCACCACCGAGCTGCCCCACGATCGAGATCGTCATGGAGCGGTTCTACACCCGATCAGCCCGTGGCCTGGCCCTGGCCCTGGCCGACGTGCAGGTGATCGTCGCGATGACCGGGCTCGCGCGCGTGCTCGCCGTACTGGGTCGGATCCTGATCGTAGGCGTCCTGGCCGGGCGCCGCCGCGTGGCCGTGATCGCGCGCGGTGTGTCCCGCGGGCGCGGTCGGCTGCACGATCGCGGTGCCCTGCTGCTCGCTCGGCGCGGCCGGCGTGCCGGGGTGCGCGCCCGCGAGCTGGACGCCGAGGCGGTGCAGCAGCTCCGGCCCCATGTTGCCCTGCTGCAGCTGGTTGCGGACGAAGCCCTCCCAGTGGTTGCGGATGTCGGCCGGGTGCGCGAACCACTCGTCGACGATCTGGTCGATGCGCGGATCGAGGTGCGCGGCCGAGTTCGCCCACGGGTACTCCTGCGGCCCACCGTTGGCGCCCGCGCGGAAGTTCGAGCCGTCCGGCGAGCCTCCGGCGCGCGCCGCCGCGGCGACATCGTTCCAGCCGGCGTTGACGACGTTACCCACCGCGTAGGTCGCGGCCTGCGCCATGCCCTCGGCGATCGGCGCGAGCCACGCGCCGACGTGGACGTGGCCGTGATCCCCGTCCGCGTGATCGTGCTCTTCCTGGTGCGACTGCGGCCCGGCGTCCGGCGCGTGATCGGTCGCGCCTTCGCTGAGCTCGTCGTGGTCCTTCGCGATCTCGGTGTGGCTCGGCGGCTGGTACGTGCGCGGCGCGATGCCGTTGTTCGGCTCGAGCCGACCGTTCGGGTCGCGGTGGTACATGTCGCCGACGCCGCCGAGCGTGCGCGCGACGAAGTTGCGGAGGCCGCCGCCCGCGCCCGCCGTGCGCTGGTTCGACACGTTGGTCGCCGCGCGCACCGACGAGATGACCTTGTTGATCTTCTCGACGCCCTTGTCGATGATCCGGTTCCACATCACGCCGAAGGTGCGCTCGAGCAGCCTGAGGAAGTCGTCCTTGAGCGTGAGGAGGTGCGCCGCGATGCGATCGCCGTAGACCGGGATGTGGCGCGACGCATCGACCAGCCACTGGAACGGGTTGACGTTGTTGTAGACCCACTCGTAGCCGGTGCGGAGCAGGTGCGACTGATCGCGCACCGAGGCGCTGAGGCGGTGCATGCCGCTGACGACGTTGCGGACGCCCTCGGCCGCCTGACCGGTCGCGCCCTCGACGCTGCCGGCGGCGTTGTTCGCCGCATTGGTGACCGCGTGCTGCTGATCCGAGAAGTAGTCGGCGTCGCCGCCGAACGCGGAGTTGATCCGGTTGAGCACGCCGAAGCCGCCCGACGCGACGCGGCCGCCGAAGCGGGTCGCGGTGCCGGCGGCGTGGCCGGCGCCCTCGACGATGTTCGCCGCCGTCGGCGCGATCGTCTCGATCGCGGGGATCGCGCCGTCGATGAGGCCGGCGAGGCGTGCGCCGATGCCGTTGAACTCGGTCGGTGAGTCGCCGCGCTCGATGTAGTCGAGGGTCGCGGCGATCAGCTCGCTCGGCTCGCGGCTGTCGCGCTTGAACGGGTTGTACTGCTTCCAGCGATCCGACACCTCTTCGAGCACCGACGCGATCGTGTCGGTCAAGTTGAAGCTGCCGGTGGTCAGCACCTCGCGCCCGTTGTTCTCGAGGTTCGCGGACATCGCCGTGTTGCCGTCGGCGCCGAGCCCGTGCATGCCGGTGTTGAGCACCTGGTTGTGCGTCTGCTGCAGGCCGATCGACTGCATGACCGCGTGACCGGCGGCATCGTGCTCGCCGGTCGCGACCTGCACGTTGCCTTCGCGGAGCAGGATGTTGATCGCGATCTCGGAGAAGTTCGAGTGCGCGTAGAAGTCCTGGAGGATGTGCACCGCGCTCGAGAACAGGCGCGGGCCGCGGCCGTCGTTGCCGATGCGGCCGATGCGCATCGCGTTCTTGAGCTGGACCTTGAGCAGCTCCTTGCTGGTGTTGACGTAGACCGGGATGCCGGTCTCGTCGACCTGGTACGCCGCGTTGGTCTCACCGGGCCGGAAGTGGTGGCCGGCGGCCGCGAGGCGACGCTGCGTCTCCGCGTACCGCGGATCGACGTCGGCCCACGCCTGCGCGCCGTTGTCGCCGGCGGCGGCGGGGTTGGTCTGCTGGCCGTCGGCCTGGTGCTGATCGGCGTCGAGCTGACCGACCTGCTGCATCGGCCCTTGGTTGTACGCGCCGTCGGCGCGCAGGTCGGTCGGGTTGTCGATGTGCTCGACCGGATCGTAGCCGCCGAACTCGCCGAGGTTGATCGTGCGCCCGAAATCCTTGATCGCGAGGATGTTCAGGATCGGCATGATCGGCTCGATCAGGTGGAGCTTCTGGGTGGTCGGGATCCGGACCTGCGAGAGGTCGCGCTCCCAGTTGCCCATGCGGCCTTGCCGCGCTTGCTGATCGTTCAGCCCCATGCCGCGCAGCGCCTGCTCGGTCATGAACGCGTGGCCACCGTCGGACGCCTGCCCCGAGCCCTGCTTGAAGTAGCGGATGCGGCCCGGGCCCTTGGTCGGCGAGTACGTGCCGCCGGCGAGCGCGGTCGACGCCGCGGCGCTGGCGTCGGCTTCGGCGGGATCGTTGTCGGCGCCTTCCTCGATCGAGTGCTGCGCGCCGGCGTCGGACTGCAGCGCCTTGACCGCGCCGCCCTCCTGCACCGTGTGAGCAACCTCGTGCGAGAGCACGAACGCGCCGTGATCGGTGTCGGGCTGGTACTTGCCCGAGCCGAAGAAGATGTCGTTGCCGTAGGTGAACGCCTCGGCGCCGGCCTTGTCGGCGGCCTTGTTCGCGCTCGCGTCGTTGTGCACGCGCACGTCGCCGAGGCTGGCGCCGAAGGAGCCGCCGAGGTGCGACGCGACGTCGCCGCGAAGCGGCGCGCCCGAGCCCTTGCTCGCGATCGCCTGCGCGGGACCTTCGCCGAGGGTCTGCTTGCCCGGAGCTGCGCCACCACCGCCGCCGGCGGCGGGAGAAGCGGCAGGTGACGAAGCGTTCCCAGAAGCGATGTCGTTGCTCATGCGATGGCCCTCCGACGCGAGACGTGCGGTCTCCATACTACGCGGATCGAAGGGGATTTCTCCCCGCCGCTACCGCTCGTCGTCGACTTCGCTGCGAAAAGGACCGGCAGCCGCCATCTCGTTGATCTCGCGCGCGATCGCGTGGGCCTCGCGCCGGCAGAAGTCGTCGATCGCGGCGGCGAGGCCCGGGTGACGCATCCAGTGCGCGCTGTAGGTCGGCGACGGCAGGAAGCCGCGCAAGAGCTTGTGCTCGCCCTGCGCGCCGGCCTCGAACAAGGTCGTACCGCGCGCGAGGCAGCGATCGATGCCCGCGTAGTACGCGGTCTCGAAGTGGAGGAGCTCGACGTGTTGGTCGGCGCCCCAGTAGCGACCGTACAGCCCGTGCGGCGTCTCGAAGAAGATCGCGCCCGCGATGCGCGCGCCCGACTTGGTGCGCACCTCGGCGATCTGCGTCTCGTCGGGCAGGCGCTTGGCGACCTCGTGGAAGAAGCCGGGCCGCAGGTAATCGCTGCCGCCGTGCGCGTCGACCGTCGATCGATACCAGCGATCGAGATCGTCGAGTAGATCGACCGGCGCGTCGCCGCCGCGGATCCACGCGACCGGATCGCACGCCGCGTGCACGCGCTCGCGCTCCTTGCGCAGCTGCTTGCGCTTGCGCGACTTGAGCGCGGCCGTGAAGTCGTCCCAGGTCTTCCAGCCGTGCGGGTTGCGCCAGTGGTACTGGAAGCTCGCGCGCGGCGTGAAGCCGAGCTGGGCGAGCGCCGCCTGCTCTTCGGCGGTCGTGAACAGCCAGTGGATCGACGAGCACTCGGCCTCGTCGGCGAGCGCGCGCACGCCGGCGACCAGCATCTTGGTGACGTGCGCGCGATCGGCGTCGCGCGCGATCAAGAGGCGCGCGCCGGTCGCGGGCGTCATCGGCGCCGCGACCACCAGCTTCGGGTAGTAGTCCACGCCCGCGCGCGACGCCGCGTTGGCCCAGCCGAAGTCGAAGATGTACTCGCCGTACGAGTGCTGCTTCACGAACGCCGCGACCGCGCCGACCAGCCGATCGCCGTCGTACGCGCCGAGGTAGACCGGCGTCCACCCGCTGCGCCCGCCGATCGAGCGCGACGCCTCGAGCGCCGCCAGGAAGCCGTGGCGCAGGAACGGCGACGGCCCGTGATCGAGCGAATCCCATGCATCCGCGGCGATTTCGGTGATGCGGCCGTGCGCGCGGATCGTGCTATGCATCGCCCATGGCTCTCACGCCCGAGCTGCGCGCAAAGATCGAAACGCTGATCAAGTCCGACGACGTCGTGCTCTTCATGAAAGGCACGAAGAGCTTCCCGCAATGCGGGTTCTCCGCGTCCGTCGTGAACATCCTCAACACCTTGATCCCGAAGTACACGACGGTCAACGTCTTGTCGGATCCGGACGTTCGCCAAGGCATCAAGGAGTACTCGGACTGGCCGACGATCCCGCAGCTCTACGTCAAGGGCGAGCTGGTCGGCGGCAGCGACATCGTCAAGTCGCTCCACGAGTCGGGCGAGCTCGCCGGCAAGCTCGGCGCGAAGCTCGAGCCGCTGACCGCTCCGAAGATCACGGTGACGCCGAAGGCGCTCGAGGTCCTGAAGGGCGCGCTCGGCGACGCCGATCCCGGCTCGGTGATCCACGTGTCGGTCGACGGCAGCTGGGAGCACGGCCTCGACATCGGTCCGCCCGAGAAGACGTCGGCGTCGTTCGAGCAGGGCGGCGTCGCGTTCCAGATCGATCGCGGATCGGCGGGGCGCGCGGCGGGCCTCGTGATCGACTTCGTCGAGGGTCCGGGCGGCGGCGGCTTCAAGATGGACAACCCGAACCGCCCGCCGTCGGTGCGCGAGGTCTCGGCCAAGGAGCTGTCGCAGCTGCTCGCGAGCGGCGCCGTCAAGGAGCTCTTCGACGTGCGCTCGCCGGCCGAGCGCGAGCGCGCGAAGATCGAAGGCTCGCGGCTGTTCGACGACGCGGCGATCGCGTACCTCGAGGGCCTCTCGAAGGACACGCCGATCGCGTTCCACTGCCATCACGGCGGACGCAGCCGCAACGCCGCGGCGCACTTCCTCGGCAAGGGCTTCAAGACGGTCTACAACCTGGCGGGCGGCATCGACGCCTGGTCGAAGGACGTCGACCCCAAGGTTCCCAAGTACTAGACTCACGACGTGAGTCGATTCGTCGACATCCCCGCTGCGAGGCCGCGCGTCGGATCGGTCGTCACGTGGGCGGGGACGTTGGGCATCGCGCAGGCCGGGCTCTTGTGCGCGGTCGCGAACGCGAGCGTGAGCACCTTCGCGGTGCTCGCGATCGTCTTGTCGATCGTCGCGTGCGTGGTCGTCGCGACCGCGTGGTTCGTGCGCTTCGCGGTGCCGGTCGCGCCCCGCGCGCTGCGGCTGCTGGTCCCGATCCTGTTCTACGGCGCGACCGTGATCGCGGCGCCGCAGGCGCGCGCGCTGCTCGCGATGACCTTGCTCGCGCCGGCGATCGCGTGGGCCGCGTGGCTTCCCCGCGTTTCGATCCTAGGCGTCGCCTTCGGCGTGGGGCTGCCCCGCGGCGCCACCCCAGCTCGCTGTCGCTCGCCGGAGACCCCGGCGAGCGCTGCCCCTTCGCCGTCGGCGCCGCGGTGCGTACCGCGCTGCTAGTCGGCTTCGCGATCGCGGCGTGCGGTGACGATCGGATCGCGATCGTGCCCGACGCCGCGCCGATCGCGCCGACCCACGACGATCACCGCGACATCCTCTCGACCGATCTGGTCGTCGATCTGCAGGCGATGACCGGGACCGCGACGATCACGATCGCCGGCTCGCCGTCGACGGGCGCGACCTTCGAGATCGGCGATCTCGAGCTCGATGGCGTGACGATGAACGGCGCGCCGCTGCAATACGTCGACCGCGGCGATCGCGTCGACATCGGCGTGCCGGCGTCGAGCGGGCCGATCGCGATCACGATCGCGTACCGCTGGCACTACTGGCCGGATCAAGAGGGCGCGTCCGCCGCGGGCTGGACGCTGGTGTGGCCGTACTGGTGCGGCCACCTGTTCCCGTGTCACTCCGCGCCCGACGACGGCACGACCTTCACGCTCGCGCTCGAGCACGCGCCGCCCGATCAGGTCGCGGTGTATCCGCGATCGATCGCGAGCGCGGCGCCGTCGTATCAGATCGCGTGGGCGATCGGCGCCTACGACGAGCTCGATCTCGGCACGACCTCCGCGGGCACGCACCTCCACGTCTGGTACACGACCAAGCACGCGACCGCCGCCGCGGTCGGCACGGCGCACCTGCGCGACGCGTTCGATTGGTTCGAGCAGACGCTCGGCCCCTACGCGTTCGGCGACGACGTCGGCTCCGTCGAGGTCGCGTGGGGCGCGGGCGCGTTCGGCGGCATGGAGCACCACCCGTACTGGCACATCGGCGCGCCCGCGATCGGCGACGACGTCACGCACGTCCACGAGGCGGCGCACGGCTGGTTCGGCGACGGCGTGCGCATCGCGTGCTGGGAGGACTTCGTGCTCTCCGAAGGCACGGTGACCTATCTCGCCGCGCGCGCGATCGGCGTCTTCGACGCGACGCGGGGCGATCAGGTCTGGCAGCGCTACGCGGGCCAGCTCGCCGCGATCCGCGCCGATCAACCGGTGTGGCCCGACGGCTGCGATACCCACGACATCCTCGCGACCAAGCTGTTCTCGCAGGCGCCGTACCTGCGCGGCGCGTTCTTCTATCGCGGCGTCGCGCTCAAGGTCGGCGACGCCGCGCTCGATCACGCGCTCGCGGCCTTCTACCAGCGCTATCGCGGCCAGGCCGCGCGCATGCAGGACATGCTCGACGTGATCCGCACCGACACCGGCTACGACCCGACCGCGTGCGCGCAGATGTGGCTCAAGGATGCGTCGTCGGTGCCGGCGCCGGGGCCGTGCCCGTAGGCGCCGTCGCCGGAGTCGGAAGGTCGCCGACGCGCGCGCCCTCGAGCCGCTTCCCGCCCATGAAGAGCACCAGCCCGCGCGCGTGCGCCTCGCCGGGCTCCACGTCGAACGCCATCGGCGCCTGGATCTCCTCGATGAAGAACTCGGTCGCGCTGAGCGGCAAGAGCCGCGTCGGCGCCTGGCCCTGCTGCGTCAGGTACACGCGCTTGCCGCGCACCTCGACGTTGGCCTCGGCGTCGCCGACGCGATAGCGGCCGATCAGCGCCGCGAACTGCGCCGGATCGGGGAACGCGATCGGCGGCGGCGCCTTGCCGTCGAGGACCTGCATCAGCGCGCCGCCCAGGCGATCGACGAGCGAGGTCGAGGTCGACGCCAGCACGACCACGCCGAAGCGCTTCGCCGGATCGAACACGACGAACCCGTGATAGCCGCCGCTCGCGCCGTTGTGCCAGAGGCGGCCGTCCTTCTCGATCCACCAGCCGAGGCCGAGCGAGCGCGGATCGGCGGCGATGCGGATCTCCTGCGACGCGCGCAGGCGATCGGCGAGCGGGCCCTTGCCGCCGTGCGCGGCGTCGATCTCCGCGCGGAGCAGCGCGACCATGTCGCGCGCGGTCGAGTGCAGGCCCGCCGCACCCATGAGCGCGTCGAGGTGCCACGCCGACACCGCGACCAGATCCTCGTTGTGGCCCGGCGCGAAGCGCTGCTCGTCCTGCGCCGGCACGTCGGTGCGCGTGTCGGCGAGCCCGAGCGGCTTCGCGATCCGATCGACGACCATCTCCGCGTAGGTCGTGCGCACGTTGCGCGCGAGCGAGAAGCCGAGCAGGCCGACGCCCCACGCCGAGTAGTTGACGATCGTGCCGGGCACCGCCTCGAGCCGCCCGGTGACGAGATCTTCGTAGAGGCGATCGGCGTTGTAGCCGGCGTACGGATCGGCGTCGAACTGGCGCAGCGCGAGCGAGCGCGGCATCGACGGCAACCCCGAGCGATGGGTCGCGAGCATCTCGAGCGTGATCTTCTGATCCTCGGCGGTCGGGACGGTCACGCCGAGCGGCATCATCTGCGAGACCGGCGTGTCGTACTCGACCTCCTTGCGCGCGACCGAGTCGACCAGCAAGAGCGACGTGAAGATCTGCGTCAGCGATCCGAGCTCGAAGATCGTGCGGCCGTCGGCGCCGCCGAAGCCGTAGATCTCGGTGCGATCGCCGTCGACGACGCCGACGACGACGCTGTTCACGATCTCGGCGTCGAGGTACGGCTGGACCTGCGCGGCGATCGCGTCGGCGTGCGGTCCGGTCGGATCGGGCGCGGGTGGCTGCACGACCGGCGTGACGGCGGCGGCGTGACCACATCCGACCAGCGCGAGGAGAGCGAGGCAACGGGACATCGCGCGCACTATAATGAAGAAGATGGGCGCGGTCGCTCCGATCGTCGGCGGACACGACGCGGTGAGCGGCGCGTGGCCGGACGCGGTCGCGGTCTACGCCAACGGCGAGCTGACCTGCGCGGGCGTGCTGATCGCGCCCGACGTCGTCGTCACCGCGGGCCACTGCTGCGGGATCGCCGGATCGAAGCTCGATCCGCCGCCGGATCACGTGATCATCGGCGCGCGGCAGCTGTCGGCGCCCGCCGACGGCGAGACGATCGACGTGCGGACCGCGATCCCGCACCCGTCGCACACGACCGATCTCGACGTCGGCCTCTTGATGCTGGCGTCGCCGTCGACCAAGCCGCCGCGCGCGCTCGCCACCGGCTGGGCCGCGGCCGAGGCGCACGACGGCGCGACCGCGACGATCGCGGGCTGGGGCGCGACGATGTCGGGCGCGTCGACGGGCTCCGACATCCTGCAGGAAGCGGACGTGCCGATCGTCGAAGGATCGTGCACGTCGGTCGCGCTCGGCTGCCGCGCGGTGCTCATGCCCGGCGGCGAGCTGCGCGCGGGCGGCGGCGGCGTCGACACGTGCGTCGGCGACTCGGGCGGGCCGCTCTACGTGCACGCGCCGTACGGGACGTTCCTCGCCGCCACCACGTACGCCGGCTACGTGACCTCGGGCGCGACCTGCGGCGACGGCGGCATCTACGAGCGCGCGGATGCGTTCATCACCTGGGCCGAACAAGCCTCAGGTCGCACGTTCGCGCGCGCCGCCGGGCCGACCGCAGCTCCGATCGAGGTGATCGTGGGCGCGCGCGGCACGTCGGCGATCGTCGTGAACGATCCGATCGCGACCGCGGCGCACACCTTCGAGCTCGCGACGCCGCCGGCGAAGGGCGCCGCCACCGTCGACGATTCCGGCCTCGTGACCTACGACGCGCGCGATCCGGGGACGGACACGATCGTCGTCCGCGTGCACGACGCGGCGACGCCCGCGCGCGCCGCGCAGGTCTCGATCGACGTCACGGTCGGACCGGGCGGATGTTGCGACGCCCGCGGCGGGCGCGGGTCGCTCCTCCCGATCGCGGTCGTCGCGCTCGCGCTGCGCCGTCGTCGCAGGTAGATTGCACGCATGTCCGGATCGACGTGGATGCGCTGCAGCGCGTGCAAGCGCGACATCGCCTTCGGCGCCGTGCACTGGGTGTGCAGCGTCTCGACGTGCAACCGCGCGCGCACGCGCCTGGTGTTCTGCAGCGTCGCGTGTTGGGACAGCCACGTCGCGATGCTGCGCCACCGCGACGCGTGGGCGGTCGAGGCGAAGGCGCCGACCGCCGAGGCGTGGGCCGCCGAAGAGGCCGCGCGCGAGGAGGAGTCCGAGCGGGAGGAGACCAAGCCGCAGTTCCCGCCGCCCGGGCCGACGCCGGCGCCGCGCCGCGTGGTCGAGCCGCCGCCGGCGCGCACCGCGATGGGGACGTCGTCGGAGCTCGCCGAGGCGGAGCGCGACATCCTGATCGTCGTGTCGAAGATGAAGAAGTACATCAAGGATCGGAGCGGCATGAACACGAGCGACGCGGTCGCCGAGGCGCTCTCCGATTGCGTGCGCGCGGTCTGCGACGACGCGATCCGCGCCGCGGCGCAGGACGGCCGCAAGACGGTGCTCGATCGCGACGTGCCGAAGCCGGTGCGGCGTTGACGTCGTCTTCGAATTCGCAATGGCGACTCGCCGCGCGCCCGGTCGGCGCGCCGAAGCCTTCGGACTGGCGCTTCGTCGAGGAGCCGGCCGCCTCCCCCGCCGACGGACAATTCGTCGTCGAGAATCTCTTCCTGTCGCTCGATCCCGCGATGCGCGGCTGGCTCGGCGAGGCCAAGTCGTACATGCCGCCGGTCGCGGTCGGCGACGTCATGCGCGCGGTCGGCGCCGGGCGCGTGATCGAATCGCGCAACGCCGCGTTCCCGGTCGGCGCGCACGTCACCGGCGTGTTCGGCGTGCAGCGCCTTGCTGTTTCGGATGGGCGCGGCGCTTCGATCGTCGATCCGTCGCTCGCGCCGCTGCCGGTCTGGCTCGGCGCGCTCGGGCTCCCCGGGCTCACCGCGTACTTCGGCCTGTTCGACGTCGGTCGCATGGCGGCCGGCGAGTGCGTCGTGGTCTCCGGCGCCGCCGGCGCGGTCGGCTCGGTCGTCGGTCAGATCGCGAAGGCGCGCGGCGCGCGCGTGGTCGGCATCGCCGGCGGCGCCGCGAAGTGCGCCTGGCTGCGCGAGCTCGGCTTCGACGCGACGATCGACTACAAGGCGCCGGGCGTGAAGCTCAAGCACGCGCTGCGCGAAGCCTGCCCCGAGGGCATCGACGTCTACTTCGACAACGTCGGCGGCGACACGCTCGACGCCGCGCTCGCCGTCCTCGCCCGCCACGCCCGCGTGATCGTCTGCGGCGCGATCTCGCAATACAACAACGCCGGCCCCATCCGCGGCCCCGCGAACTACCTGTCGCTGCTCGTCAACCGCGCCTCGATGACCGGCTTCGTCGTCCTCGACTACGCCGCCCGCTACGCCGAGGGCATCGCCGCCCTCGCGGGCTGGTACGCGAGCGGTGCGTTGAAGACGCGCGAGACGACGATCACCGGCCTCTCCGAGTTCCCGCGCGCCCTCGACGCGCTCTTCGCCGGCGAGAACATCGGGAAGATGATCCTCGCGCTCTGATCACCGCCTCCGAAACCGAAGAATCTTAAAAGGCGGCGGCGCGGAGCCTCGTGATCACACGAACGCCGGCGCCCAACTTCGGATCGGCGTCTGGATCGCCGCCTGAGCGCGTTCCTCGAC
>Ga0310810_10006625_pt1 | contig 13113 bp, 10 predicted proteins | sample NCmetagenome_FD_207641 | JGI IMG/M metagenome (GOLD analysis project Ga0310810, IMG submission 207641) | Soil microbial communities from experimental microcosm in Duke University, North Carolina, United States - NC | ecosystem: Engineered > Artificial ecosystem > Soil microcosm > Unclassified ... | reverse complement strand
CGGGCCCGCCGCTCTCGGACACGTACCTGACGCCGTGCCTGCAACAGCAGACGCGCCAGTACTGGAACTTGAACGCCGCGCTCCCCGATGGCTGCACCGCGTGCAACCAGCAGGACGGCGGCGGCCTCGGCAACGCCGCGACCTTCGTCGCCGACAAGCACAAGGATCGCCGCCTCGCGCTGATCACGTCGACGCGCGACGGCGTCATCCGCAGCTTCCTCGGCTTCGGCTATCCCGACTGCCAGTCGGGCGGCAACCCGATGCCGGAGCAGGACTATGCGACGGGGATCACGGAGCTGCGCGACACGACGCTCGCGTCGCACACCAACTTCAAGGTCTGGTCGATCGACAGCGGCCTGCACGTGTGGCTCGTCGGGCGCGGCGCGCTGTCGTCGGAGACCTCGCACGGCGTGACGCTCGGCGACTGGCTGACGAAGATGCTCAGCGACGATTCGAGCTGGAACAGCGTCGCGCCGTAGCGATAGAGTGCCCGCATGAAGCTTGCGGGGGCCGTCTTCTTCACTTCGATCGTCGTCTCCGGCGCGGCGTGTGGAGGCGGCGACGGGCAGAGCGGCGGGCCGCCCGACACCGGCACGCCGCCGAAGACGTGGACGTACGTCCCGATCGCCGGCAACGTCTGCATGAACAACACGCCGACCGGCATCGCCGTGAACCTCGGCACCAGCGGCGATCTCGTCCTCTACATGGAGGGCGGCGGCGCGTGCTTCAACGACAAGACGTGCGGTTCGGCGGCGCACCAGGACGGCTGGCCCGACAAGGACGGGTTCGACTTCGACATCGGCCCGTACAACATCGGCGTCTTCGATCGCAACGAGCCGACCAACCCGCTGCGCGACGCGACCTTCGTGTTCATCCCGTACTGCACCGGTGACGTCCACGCGGGCTCGAACCCGACCGGCATGGGCGGGCGCGTGATGGTCGGCTACCAGAACGTCGGCCGCATCCTCGATTACCTCGTGCCGATCTCGTCGAAGGTGTCGCGCGTGATCGTCGCCGGCTCGTCGGCGGGGGGCTTCGGCGCGCTGATCAACTACGACCGCGCGGCGAATCGCTTCGCGCCGACGCCGACCGATCTGATCGACGACTCGGGCCCGCCGCTCAGCGATACGTACATGACGCCGTGCCTGCAGCAGCAGTTCCGCGACGCGTGGAACCTGAACGCGGCGATCCCCGAGGGCTGCACCGCGTGTCGCGAGCCCAACGGCGGCGGGCTCACCAACGCGCTCGGCTGGCTCGCCGACGCGCACCCCGACGCGCGCCTCGCGCTGATCTCGTCGACCCGCGACGGCACGATCCGCAGCTTCTTCGGCTTCGGATATCCCGACTGCAACTCGAACGGCAACCCGATGGAGGAGGCGCCGTTCGCCGCGGGAATCGCCGAGCTCCGCGACGTCACGCTCGCGAACCACCCGAACTTCCGCGTCTACTCGAAGGACAGCGACCTGCATGTCTGGCTGGTCCGCACGCTCGACGAGGTCTCGCCGGACTCCAACGGAAGCGGCGAGCACCTGTCGGTGTGGCTGAAGGACATGCTGTCCGGCGCGACGCCTTGGGACAGCGTGAAGCCGTAAGAGCAGGGCGCCGCCCGAAAATGAGAACGGCGCCCAGGGTAGGGCGCCGTTCGCGTTTCAAGCGTGAAGTCTGCGGCTCAGATCAGAGCGCGCAGCCCATCGCCGACGCCGACTGCTTGAGCGCGTCGACGGCCTGCTTGCACGCGTCGCCCGCGGCCTTCTTCGCCTCGGCCGGAACGTTCGGGTCCTTGAGCATCGCCCAGCCCTGCTTCATCTGCTCGATGCCCGACTTCGAGGCGTCCTTCGCCTGCTGCGGGATCTTGTCGCACGACATGTACTTGTCGAACGCCTTCAGGTAGTCGTCGCACTCCGGCACGCCGGTGTCCGCCGACGCGGTGCCGCCCGAGGCAGCCGCCGAGCCCGACGCCGTGTCCGAGCCCGACGCCGCCGCCGAACCCGAGGCCGAGGCCGAGCCAGCGCCCGAGGCCGAAGCCGAGCCCGCGCCGGTGTCAGACGCGCCGCCAGCGCCGCCCGCCATCGCGTCGGACATGCACTTGGCCATCTCCTCGCCGATCTTCATCATGTCTTCGTCGGGCTTCTTGTCGCCCTTGTACTTCTCTTCCATCGACTTCATGAAGTCGGCGTAGTCCTTCTGCACCTTGTCGACGCAAGCCGCGTCCTTACAGGCGCACATCGCCTCCTTCATCTTCTTCATCTTGCCCTTGTCGCCACCACCACACGCCGCCATGAGACCGAGCGCGCCAACGGCAATCGCCATTCCGAATTTCTTCATTGGAAGTTCCTCCCTGAGGTTTCTCTTAGAACGAGGCAGTGAGGTAACACGGCCAGAACGCACGGGAAAAGCCCAGGATGATGAGTTGACATAAGATCGATTCTGCGACGTTATTACAATCTTCTACAATCCTCACGGTCCTTGGCCTGGGGCTCCCGCGAATGCGTTCGGCGCGCTCGAAATGGCACCTAGGTGCCCATCCGTGATGTTGGCGGACGCGCCGGAGCTGTAATGCGCGCGCGACATGGTGGCGATCTTTTTTTCGCGAAGATCGTCGTTCCGGCGGCTCGCGAAGGCCCGATCAGCGCGCGATCGACAACCGGAACACGGTCGCGCCGCCCCACGCGCCGCCGCCCCCGGGCACGCGCGCGACCTCGTCCGCGCGCACGCCGGCGCGACCCGCGCGCAGATCATCGAGCTGCGCTTGCGACTGCCGGCGGCCCTGCTCGTACCAGACCAGGAACGCCGCGCGCCCCCCGAACGCGCGCGCCTCGATCGGCACCGGCATCTGCACGCCCCAGCATCCCGAGTACCACTCGAGCTGGGTCCACTGCCCGCTGTAGACCTCGCACGGCGCCCCGCCCGCCGCCGCGCGCACCGCGCCGGCCGCCGCGACCGCGACGCCGAAGGTCCGCTGCGCGTTGGCGAGCGCGAGCGCGGTCGCGACCACGGTCCCCGCGAAGCTCACCGCGATCGCGCCGGCCGCGAGCTTCGGCCGCGGGAACACCCACGCGATGATCGCGTCGACGCCGGCGCCGACCAGCAGGATCTCGGGCACCACCACGAAGCGCGCCTCGCCGTGCGCGTCGAGCCCGAGCACGACGATCGCGACGATCGACGCGAGCCCGGCGAACGCCGCGACCTCGCTGCGACGGATCACCGCCGCGATCAGTCCGGCCACCACGCAGACCGCGGCGATCGGTCCGAGCCAGAGCCACCACGCGCCCGCGTAGAACACCAGGCCGTCGCCGGTGTAGCCGCGCCCTGCCGCGAAGCTCGCCTGCCGCAGGATCCCGAGCGCGCTGCCGGTCGCGTGGATCGAGTGCACGACGTGCGGGATCGCGCACAGCGCCGCGATCAGCGCCGCCACGACCAGGGGTACGGCGTTCTCGCGCAGCCGCCGCCACCACACGACGAGCGCGCTCGCGCTGATCGATCCCAAGATGCCGATCGATCCGTAGCGGACGTAGAACGCCGCCGCGGCGAGCGGCCCGAGCCACGCGAGCCGCCACTTCCGGGCCGGATCCGCCGAAGGCCCGAGCCCGCGCACCAAGACCGCCGCGAACGCCAGGACGAACACGGCCGCGGGCGCGTCCGGCAACAGCTCGATCGATCGCCGCACGATCGCGAACGACGTCGCGACCACGATCGTGCCCCACGCCGCCGCCTGCGCGCCGTGCGCCCTCCTCATATATAGATACGCGGCGCCGATCATCGCGAGCGTCATCGCGATCGCGATCGCGCGGAACGCGAGGTCCGCCCCGCCCGCCGCGACCGCCGGCGCCGCGATGACCTGCATGCCGACCGGCCGGTGCAGCGGGAACGCCGAGACGTCGCGCCCGAGCAGCGCCGCGCCGCCGAGCGCGTACTGCGCCTCGTCGTGCCCGAGCGGCTCGCCCCAGATCGCAAGCGCCACGAGCACGATCGCGTACGCCGCGATCAGCCCCCGCTTCATTCCGCCGTGCCGATGAGCGCCCGCGCCGCCGACAACAGGTTGATGTCGGTCGTCCCCGCGCCGAGCTCGAGCAGCTTCGCGTCGCGCGCGAGCTTCTCGATGTGCATCTCTTCCATGTAGCCGTAGCCGCCGTGGATGTCGATCGCGGTCAGGGCCGCGCCGACCGCCGCCTGCGAGCACCACGCCTTGGTCGCGTTCACGTACGGCATGTCCTTCACGCCGTGCTTCTGCATCCACGCCAGGCGCACGCACGCGTTCTCGACGTTGCGCAGCTTCAGGTACAGGTCCGCGATCTTGAGCTGCACCGCCTGGAACTCGCCGATCGGCCGCCCGAACTGCTTCCGCTCGCGCACGTACGCGAGCGACTGGTCGTAGCAGCGCTCGATGATGCCCCACGCCATCGCCGGCACGCCCGAGCGCTCGTTGCCGAGGCTCTCCTTGGTGTCGGCGCGCCCGGCGCGGCCCTTCTCGCGGCCGCCGAGCAAGTGCTCCGCGCCGAGCCGCACGCCGTCGAAGAAGATCTCCGACGTCGGCGAGTCGCGCATGCCCATCTTCTTGAACGCCGGCCCGACCGTGAAGCCCGGCATGCCGCGCTCGACGATGAAGGTCGAGATGCCCTGCTGCTCGATCGGCTCGCCGCGATCGATGCGCGCGTACACGACATAGATGTCGGCGCCCGGCCCGTTCGTGATGAACGTCTTCGAGCCGTTCAAGACGTACTCGTCTCCGTCGGGGCGCGCGGTGGTCCGCATCGATCCGAACGCGTCCGAGCCCGCGCCCGGCTCGGTCAGGCACCACGAGCCGATCTTCTGCATCGTCCCGAGCGGCAGGCCCCAGCGCTCCATCTGATCCGGCGTGCCCTTCGCCATCACCGCGCCGCCGGCGAGCCCCATCGACACGCCGAAGCCCATCGCGAAGCCCGGGCTCACGCGCGACAGCTCCTTGATCACGACCGCCATCATCATGGGATCGCGCTCGCGCTCGACCGGCTCCGACTCGGCCCCTGCCCTCGACTTATCGATGCGCTTCCGTATGCCGGCGCCGGCCATCGCGTCGATGCCGAACGTCTTCGCCATCTTCTTCATGAGCTCGAAGGGCGCTTCGGCGCCGGCTTCGAACGCGGGCACCTTCGGCGCGAGCTGGGATTCGCACCATTGGCGCACCATCTGCTGGACCATGCGCGTCTGCTCGTCGAGCGCGAACATGCGCGCACGATACCCTACGCGACGGCCGACTTCAGGCGCTCGATGTCACCAGCGGCCAGGCCGCTCGCCGCCTCGATCGTCACGCTGGCCTGCCGCCCGGTCCCGACCTCGGTCGCGTCGACGTGCAGGATGCCGTCGGCGTCGAGGGTGAACGACACCTCGACGCGGGTGCGGCCCTTCTCGGCCGCGCGCAGATCGCCGAGCACGAAGCGCCCCAGGCGCCGGTTCTTCGACGCGATCTCGCTCGGGCCTTGATAGATCTCGATCGCGACGAAGGTCTGGTTGTCCTCGGTCGTCGCGTAGACCTTGCGCTCGCGCGTCGGGATCGACGTGTTGGCCGGGATCACGACGCTCATGCGATCGCCGCCGACCTTCACGCCCATGTCGTGCGGCGTGACGTCGAGCAGGACGACCTCCTGCAGCTCGCCGCCCATGATCCCCGAATGCACCGCGGCGCCCATCGCGACGATCTCGTCGGGGTTGACGTTCTTCGACGGCGGGCGCCCGAAGATCGTCACGACCCGCTCCTGCACCGCCGGCATGCGCGTCATGCCGCCGACCAGGATCACCTGATCGATGTCGGCCGCCGTGCAGTGCGCGTCGCCGAGCGCCTTGCGACACGGCGCCTCGAGCCGCTCGAGCAAGGGCTTGCACGCCTTCTCGAGCTCCTCGCGCCGCAGCTCGCGCATCAGGTGGATCGGCCCGCCGGCGTTCGCCGCGATGAACGGCAGGTTGATGTCGGTCGTCATCGCCGACGACAGCTCGATCTTCGCGCGCTCGCCGGCTTCCTTCAGGCGCTGCAGCGCGACCGCGTCCTTGCGCAGATCGATCGCGTGCTCCTTCTCGAACTCGGTCGCGAGCAGATCGATCACCTGGCGATCGAAGTCGTCGCCGCCGAGCGTGGTGTCGCCGTTGGTCGCGAGCACCTCGAACACGCCGTTCTCGATCGTGAGGATCGAGATGTCGAACGTGCCGCCGCCGAGATCGAAGACCGCGACCCGCTGGTTCTGCTCGTGCTGCACGCCGTACGCGAGCGCGGCCGCGGTCGGCTCGTTCAGGATCGCGCGCACGGTGAGGCCGGCGATCGCGCCCGCGTCCTTGGTCGCCTGGCGCTGCACGTCGTCGAAGTACGCGGGCACGGTGATCACCGCTTCGCTGACGCCCTCGCCGAGGTAGTCCTCGGCGACGCGCTTCATCTTGGCGAGCACGTGCGCGGAGACCTCCTGCGGCGAGTGCGGCTGGCCGTCGATCTCGACCCAGGCGTCGCCGTTCTTGGCCGCGATCATCTTGTACGGCAGCGCGGTCGCGAGCCGCTGCACCTCGGGCTCGGCGAGCTTGCGGCCGATCAGGCGCTTGACGCCGAACACCGTGCGCTGCGGGTTGGTGACCATCTGCCGCTTCGAGGTCGCGCCGACGACGACGTCGCCGTCGGCGTTCCACGACACCATCGACGGCGTCGTGCGGCCGCCTTCCTGGTTGTGGATGACCACCGCCTCGCCACCCTCGAGGACGGCGACGCACGAGTTCGTCGTGCCGAGATCGATGCCGATGATGCGAGGCAAGGCGCGACGATCTTATCGCTTGAAGAGCCTCGAGAGGAGGCCGCCGCCCGTCGGTTTCGGCGGCTCGGGCAGCTGATCGATCGCGGCCCGCGCGGCGTTCAGGTCGGGCTCGAGGCGCAGCGCGCGCTCCCATTCGCCGCGCGCCTCGTCGAGGCGGCCCTCGTCCTGCGCCATGCGGCCGCGCGCGTAGTGACGATACGCGCGGTACTTCTTCTCGGTCGCGTGCGAGACCGCGAGCTCGCCGAGCGCCTTCTCGGCGTCCTTCCACAACCGGCGGCGCAGGAGATCGAGCGCGGCGCTGAAGCGCTGCTCTTCGCTCATCGCGGTCATCTCGGCGGGCGTGATCTTCTGGACCGGCTGCGTCGCGACCCGCGGCTGCGCGGGCACCCTCTCGGTCGGGCGCACCGGACCGGGCGGCCGCGGCTGCGCGGGCATCTTCTCGGTCGCGCGCTCCGCCGGCGGCACGCGTGGGATCGGCGCGGTCACCGCCGGGATCTTCGTGGTGGCCGGGACGACGCGCGGGATCGGCGCGGTGGTCGCGGGCACCTTCACCGCGCCCGACGGCGCGTCGGCGACCTGTTTCGGAATCGAATCGGAGGTCTTCGACGGCGCGGCGTCGGCGGGGCGCACCAGCCCGTCGTACGCGCGCTTGATCGCGAGGAACGCCTCGTTGGCGAGGCGCACCGTCTCGGGGCTCGATCGTGCGAAGCGCGCCGGGTGGTACTTCTTGCAGAGCGCGTGGAACGCGGCGCGCGCCTCGGGCAGCCCGGCGGCGGGCGCGAGGCCCAGCACGGCGCGCGGGTCCTTGGCGCGCTCGATCACCGAGCGGAGATCGGCTTGAACGGCGGCGCCGTCGCGCTCCCCTTCGGCCACGTCCCCAGCTTATCAGTTGCCGGGGACCGGAGCGAGTTGCTGGGCTTGATGGGCCTGGGCGCCGTCGTCCTTCTGCTGCGCCGGCGGCGCGTTCGCGTTCGGCGCGTTATCGGGCGCGTTCTGCTGTTGCGGCGCCGGAGCCTGCGGCGGCGGCAGCTTCGGTTGCACCTTCAGCTTCTGCTTCGGCGTGACCTTACCCTTGAGCTCGGGCGGCTGCGGAGGCGGCTGGCCGACGGGCGCGGGCGCCTTCTCGAGATCGATCGGCTCGATCTCGCTCGAGCCGGTCGCCTCCGTGAAGTCCGGCGCACGATCGCCGATGCGCCGCATCGGTGCGAGATCGCCCCAGGCGAGCTCGTGCACGACGCAGTGGCCGCCGTCGAAGTCGTAGCTCGCGCGCTCCTTGCGCAGCTCGAGCAGATCGCCTGACGGCCGGTAGTGGTACTCGGCGCGCACCGCGAAGCGGCAGCTCGGCTCGTCGGGCGCGCGCTCGTCGATGTGCTCCTCCTCCGCCGTGTAGACCGTCTCACCCGCGGGCCCGGGCGCGAACTCGAACATGCGGAGGAAGCGACGCGGACCGTCGGCGCGATCGAGCGCGTACGACGCGACCTGCTCGCCGCGGCGCTCGAACGCGCGCAGCGTGCCGTCTTGCATCGCCCACACGCCCTCGAAGCCGCGCACCGGCGCGAGCGTCGCGTCGATGCGATGACCGGCCTCGAGCTTGCGCACGACGCCGGCGTAGCCGGGCTTGACCAGCTCGATCGACCTCGGCCCGCCGCCGTCTTCGAGGCCGATCGTCGTCGGCGTCGCGCCGAGATCTTTGCCGCCGCGGATCACGCGCGCGCCCGCCGGCGTGGTCGTGATCTCGATCTGTGCGCCGCCGCCGCCGCTCGACGACGAGCCGGCGTCCGCGGATCGCGGCCGATCGTGCGTGATCATCCACGCGCCCGCGCCGAGCGCGCAGACCGCGAGCGCGCCGCCCGCGAGCGCGGCGGTCTTCGGTGCGCGCGCGCGCCGCGCGAGGTCGCCCTGCCCCGTCGACGCCGCCGCGCCGCGCGCGATCCCGCCGCGCGCGGTGCCGAGCGCCGCGCGCAAGGCCGCGAGCATCTCGTTCGCGGACGCGAAGCGCGCGTCGGGATCCTTCGCCATCGCCTTCGCGAGGACCTCGTCGACCGCCGGCGGCAGCGCGCCCGCGCCCGTCGACAAGGACGGCACCTTCGCGCGGAAGTGCTTCTCCATCATCGCGGGCAGCGAGCCGGCGCGGAACGGCACGTCACCGGCGAACAGCTGGTACGCGATCACGCCGAGCGCGTAGCGATCCGACGCCGGGCCCGCGCCGTCGGCGCTCCACTGCTCGGGCGCCATGTACGCGGGCGTGCCGAGCCACGTGCCCTCTCCCGTGAGCGTCTCGAGCCGCTCGCCGGTCGCGTTCGAGAGCAGCTTCGCGATCCCGAAATCCAGGACGTGCACGAGCGGCGCGTCGGCCGGCCCCGACACGAAGACGTTGTCCGGCTTGAGATCGCGGTGCACGACCCCGCGCGCGTGCGCCGCGTCGAGCGCGGCGGCGATCGGCGCGAGCACGGCGAGCGCGTCGGCCGGCGACATGCGTTTCCGCACGCGCGCGGTCAGCGGCTCGCCGTCGAGCAGATCCATCACGAGGTACAAGCGGCCGTCGCCGAGCCGCCCGAGCGCGAAGACGTCGACGACGTTCGGGTGATCGACCTGGTTCGCCGCGCGCGCCTCGCGCAGGAAGCGCTCGACCGCCTCGGCCGAGCTCGCGAGCTTGCGCTTGATCACCTTGATCGCGACGCGCTTGCCGATCAGCTTGTGCGCGCCCGCGTAGACGTCGCCCATCGCGCCCGCGCCGAGGAAGCGCTCGACCTCGTAGTCGCCGGCGCGCGCGCCGGACGCCAGTCGTTCCTCGCCCGCGTCGGTCCCCGCGGAGAGGACCGTCGGGCCCTCACCGCTGACGGGCTCGATCACGCGCGTGATGTTAGCGCGTGCCGTGCACCGCGACCACGCCGCCGGTCGGATCGGTCACGACCGCGACGTCTCCGACGAGCCCGTCCCACCCGACCGTGGTCGAATCGGCGTGATACGGGGACAGCACGCCGACCGCGCACGGATCCGCGGGCGCGTTGACCGTGAGCGCGCTGCCGGTGTCGGCGTGCTTCGCGCCGATCACGAGCTCGCCCGCGCCGACCAGCAGCTGCTCGCTCACGTCTTGCTCGCCCTCGAGCACGACGATCACGCCGCCGCGCGCGAGGAACGCCTTCATCTGCGGCGCCCAGCTCGCGCCGCTGGCGGCGAGCGCCGCGCCGCCGTCGGTCGCGCGCTGCGGCAAGACGACGACCGTGCCGATGCCGGCGAGCGAATCGAACGGCGCGGCGCCGAGATCCGTCGACGCGTAGGTCCGCCCGACCAGACTCATCGCCGAGGCGATCGATCCGCGCGCGCGCTGCGCCACGCTCGCGTTCGCGCTGCCTTGATAGATGCCGACCTTCAAGGGCGTGCCGATGCCGAGATCGATCGCGTCGCCGAGCAAGCGCAAGGACGCGCCGTTGTGCGTGTAGTAGTCGTGCCCGATCAGCACGACGTGGCCGCTGGTCGCGCCGACGCACGTGCTGTCCGCGCAGATGCCGCTCGCGCAGACGATGCCGCACGCGCCGCAGTTGTACGGATCGGAGGTCGTGTCGGCCGTGCAGACGAACGCGTCGGGCGGCACCGCGACGCCGGCGTCGATGCCCTCGCCGCCGGCGCCGTCGCCGTTGGCCTGCCACGCGTCGGGCTGATCGTGGTCGGTGCCGGTCGGGATGCATTCGCTGCCGTTCCACGACAGGCCCGAGCGGCAGTGATCGCTGACCAGCGAGTCGAAGCAGCCGGTGAGGACGACCAGGAGGATCGCGATCTTCTTCACAGGCTCGCTCCCGCGTTGGCGGACTGCCGCTCGATCACGAACTCGACGCGGCGGTTGTGCTGATGCGCGTCCTCGGTCGTGCCGGGGTCGCGCGGGCGCGTCGCGCCGTAGCCGACCGCGCTCACGTGATCCGCGGGCACGCCTTCCTTGACGAGCTCGTCGAGCACGCGATCCGCGCGCTGCTCGCTGAGCCACTGGTTGAAGGTCGCGGGCCCGCGCACGTCGCAGTGCCCCTCGACGCTCATGCGCATCCACTCGGGGTGCTCGCGCCACGCCTTCGCGATCGCCGCGATCACCTCGCGCCCGCTGTGCTTGATGCGCGCGCGGTTGAGATCGAAGAGGACCTGCTCGTCGAGGACGATGCGGTCGTCCTTCACCTCGAACAGGCCGCCTTGATCGGGGCAGCCGTCCTGATCGTCGACGCCGTTCACGACCTCGGCCTGATCCGGGCACTGATCGATCGCGTCGGGGACGCCGTCGCCGTCGCGATCCGCCGGCGGACGCGCGCAGCCCGCGATCAACCGCCCGTCTTGATCGAGCGGGCACGCGGACAGCATCTCGCTCACGCGATCGTCGTCGCGATCGGGCGCCTGCTCGACGAAGACCTCCGGCTCGGCGCGCCGCGCGTGCGTCGTCGCGCCGATGCGCGCCTCGAAGCCGACCAACACCAGCGCCGCGGTGCCCGGATCCATCGGCGTGCCGCCGCCGATCACGCGCACGTAGCGCACCGAAGGTCCGAGCTCGATCGATCCGATCGAGAGGAAGTCGACGCCGCCGCCGAGCTCGACCGTCGGCACGCCGTCGCGGCCGGTGATGCCGCCGCCGCCGTCGAGCTCGAGCCAACCCGAGCCCGCGGTGAAGCGGACCGCGGCCTCGAACGCGAGCAAGCCGCCGCGCTGCGGATCGTCGAGCCCGCCGGCCGGCGCGGAGCCGTTGCCGAGCGCGCCCGCGCGCACGCGCGCGCCGACCGCGATGTGCTCGCCGAGATCGACGAGCCCGGCGATCGAAGGCATCGCGCCCGCGTTCCACAGCTCCGCGTGCGGATCCGACAGCGGCATCGCGGCGGGCACCTCCGCGGAGATCCAAGGGCTCGCCGCTACCGGCGCGCCGAGCATGGCGATGATCACGAGCGACGTTCCGAGCCTCATCGTTCCCTCTTGGAAGGGGGGTCGGCCGTACGTCGAAAACGTGAAGACTACTTTCCGGCGGGCTCGCTCTCCTGGAGTAGGCGCACCAGATCCTGTTTCCAGAACTTCGCCCACGTGTGGGTGCCGTGTCCGTGCGTGTCGGCGGTCGCCTGGATCATCACGAGCTCCCCGCGTTTGACGCGCTTGATCTCGCGCTCGGCGATGCCGAGCTCCGGCGGGTTGATGAAGTCGTCGGTGGAGTTCACGTACATCACCGGCGCGACGATCTTCTCCAGATCCTTCGACGGGTCGTAGTCCCACGACGAGCCGACCGCGTAGACGACGTCGTTGGCGTCGTGCGAGGCGAGGAACGCGCGGGTGCGATCGTCGACGTCCTTGTCCGACTTCTCGGGCGTGTCGAGGCGCTTCTGCTGCTCGAGCGGCGCCGAGCCGGCGATCATCAGCAAGTAGCTGGCCGCCTGCATCCCGGCGCGCGGCTCGGTGGCGTACTCACCGCCGCGGTACTCGGGATCCTGCGTGATCGCGTCGATCACCATCTTGCGCCACTCGCGGTTGCGCCCGGCGATCCGCACCGGCAGGCACGCGAGCGGCATCACCGCGTCCATCATCGTCGGCCACTTCTCCGCCCACATCCACGAGTGCATGCACCCCATCGACGTCCCCATGACGAGGCGCAGGTGATCGACGCCGAGCTGCGTCACGACCGCGTGCTCGGCCTCGACCATGTCGTCGTAGACGTAGTGCGGGAACTTCGCACGCAGCCCATCGGACGGCTTCGACGACGCGCCGTGGCCGATGTCGTCGGGGAGGATCAGGTAGTGCGTGCGGAGATCGAGCGGCTGATCGGGGCCGTACAGCTCGCTCGCGAACTGCGGCGCGAAGAACTGGTGCCCGCTGCCGGTGGTGCCGTGCATGATCAAGACGGCGTTGGTCGCGTGGCCGTCCTTGTCTTTGACGAGCGTGCCGAGCGTCGTGTAGTGGATGCGCAGCTCGGCGAGCGACTCGCCGCTCTTGAAGTGGAAGTCGCGGATCGTGACGTCGCCCTCGACGGGCATCACGCCGCCGATCGCGCCGGCGTCGGGCGGCCGGCCGTCGGGCGGACCGGGCATCGCGTCGGCGACGTTGATCGCGGTCGGTTGCGGAGGAGCGTCGCGCTTGCTGCTGCACGCGGCGGCGAAGAGCGCGAGCGCGATCCATGCGGTGCGCATGAGGCGCTGTACCGCGCGAACGGTCGAGAAACAATGTTTCTCGACCGCCGTCGATCGGCTCGCCGCGACGATGATCGTCGGGCTCGCCTGTACGGAACGAGATTGCTCCGCAATCTCTATGGGCGGATGATCATCAACCCGCGCCGCGTCGCGATGTAGCGCGCGCCGTCCGCGGCGCGGACGAACGCGGTCGTGTCCTTGCC
>Ga0310810_10006623_pt1 | contig 13114 bp, 12 predicted proteins | sample NCmetagenome_FD_207641 | JGI IMG/M metagenome (GOLD analysis project Ga0310810, IMG submission 207641) | Soil microbial communities from experimental microcosm in Duke University, North Carolina, United States - NC | ecosystem: Engineered > Artificial ecosystem > Soil microcosm > Unclassified ... | reverse complement strand
GGCGGCAGCGCGTCCACGGAGCCGTCGGCGCCGGCGCCTGACACCCAACCGTAGCGCGCCGAGGAAACCGGGCCCATGCGCGTGAGAGCTGGTACGTTGGTCGTTCTGCTCGCCCTTGCCGCCTGCCGACCGGCGCCGCACCCTCCCCCCGCGGGCGACAATCCGACGTTCGATCTCATCGGCCAGTGGCGGGCGACGCTGCAGTTCAGCAGCGGCGCGTTCGCCTCGGTGAAGGACCTGGAGTTCATGTACGTGTTCAATCCGGGCGGCACCATGACGGAGTCGTCGAACTACGATGCCGCTCCGCCGGTGCCGCCGGCCTACGGGATCTGGCGGAAGGTCGGCCCCAGGGAGTTCGAGGCCAAGTACGAGTTCTACGTGACCAAGGCGCCGGCGGCCTTTGCCGAGATCGCGAAGGGTGGCGGGTGGGGTCCGGCGGGCCGGGGTGTGTTCGTCGAGCGGATCTCCCTGTCGGAGGACGGCGGCTCCTTCACGTCGAAGATCAGGTACGACCAGTTCGATACGGCCGGGAAGCCGGCCGAGGGCGGGGGAGAGGCGACAGGACGGGGAGTACGACTGACGTTCTAGTGAAAGGCCCGGGGCGAACACCCCGGGCCTTCTTGTTTGGCGGAGGAAACTCCAGGGTCAGAACTTGACCGACGTGATCCACGGCGCCGATGCGGTGCTCCTGAGATTGAGGTCGGGCACCTTGGCCCGGAGATCGTCCATATTCTTGATCTGTTCCTGCAGCAGGAACGCCTGGGTCACCAGCACGCCCGGGAAGATGACCTGCTTCTCGTTCAGCTGGCCGGCGATCTGGAGCGCCATCGTGCGGGTGACGCCGGCGCCGATCGCGCGAGGGTCGGTGGTGGCCGTCGCCTTCCAGGGACTGTCCTTCTTGGTCATCAGCTCGATGTCGGGATTGGAGATGTCGATGCCGTAGGCCGCCACCTTGGCCTGCAGCTTGTTCTCCTCGATCGCCGTCACGACCCCCTTGGTCACCTCGTCGTAGGGCGCGAAGATCGCCTTCACCCCGGGCTGCTTCTTGAGCGCGGCGCTCGCGAGCTTGGCGTTGTCCTTGGCCACCTCGTGGCTGAACTTGCCGACCGAGAACTTCTGGCTCCACTTGTGGTCGGTCACGAACTGCTTCCAGACCACGTCCCGCCGCTCGAGCGGAGCGATCACCATCGGATTGACGTAGCCGACCGGCGCCCCGTCGCCGATGTCCTTGGCCATCTGGGTGAGGACCAGCGTGGCCAGGCCGACGTCGTTCTGCGCGGTCTCGACGGCCTTGGGCGCGCAGTCGGCGACCTTGACGTCGTACACCACCACCGCGATGCCGGCATCGGTGGCCTGGTTGATCAGCGGGCAGAGCGTCGGCGAGGTGCCGTGGTCGACGATGATGCCCGCGACGCCCGACCCGATCGCGGTCTTCATGTCGGCCGCCTGCTTGTCGTCCTTGGCCTCGGCATCGTAGTGCTGCATGCTGAAGCCGATCGCGTCGGCCTGTTTCTTGGCGCCCTCGGTCCAGAGCTGGAAGTAGTCGCCGGCGCCGCTGTACTGGACCAGGGCGATCTTCACCGGGCCCTTGTCGAAGGGGGCCGGCTTCGCCGCCGCCTCGGCCCCGCCCGCCGGAGGGCTCGCGCCGGGTTGCTCCTTCGCTCGCTCCTTGGAACAGCCGAACACGAACAGGGCGGTGCTCAGGCCGAGACTCGCGGCCCTATGGATTCTCATGGGAGGCTCCCGTCATCGGACGTCCTCGGATTCTGGTCCACATCGTCCAGAAGAAGATTGCCAGGCCGACGGCCTGGGCCGTTCCGCCTGCCACCACGACCCACCGCAGGGCCAGGCTCGCGTTTCCAGGCCGGAGCAGCTCGCCCAGCACCCGCCCGGCGGTCCCCAGGGTCAGAAACCAGTACGCCACCTCGGCCAGCAGGGGACTGAACTGGGTGTCCACCTTTGCCGGCCGAGGGAACATCCAGAGGGCCACCCCCAGGATCATCATCATGACGAAGCCGACGAGGATGGCATGGGTGTGGGCACTGATCCACCAGGGTGTGGGCCAGACGCCCTGCAGCTCGCGCTGCGCCAGCATGTAGATCCCCAGGGCCAGACCGAGCAGGAGGAAACCGATCGCGGTCTTGAGGTAGCGTCGTACCAGTGGCGGCATGGCATCGACAAGCTACCACAACCTCGATCTTTCCGCCCGAGGTTATCGGGTGAGCAGCCCCGCGTCGAGCACGAGGCTCGCGCCGGTGACGAAGCGCGCCCGGTCGGAGGCCAGGTAGAGCACCGCCTGCGCCACGTCTTCCGGCTCGATCCAGGGAACCGGCAGCAGGTTGCCCGCGGAGCGCTCGGCGATCTGCTGCGGGGTAAGACCTTCGAGCTGCGCGAGGCCGTCGTTCATCGGCGTGTTCACGCCGGTCGGGTGGATGGCGTTCACCCGGATGCCGTGGGGCGCGAGCTCGATGGCCCACGACTTGGTGAGGCCGGTGAGCCCCCACTTCGACGCGGCGTAGTGGCTCAGGCGTCCCATGCCGCGAAGCCCCGCGACCGAGGAGTTGTTGACGATCACCCCGCTCTGCTGCCGGATCATGACCGGGATGACGCGCCGGGCGACGAGCCACGCCCCCTTCAGGTTGATGTCGAGCATCGTGTCCCAGGCCTCTTCGGTCAGCTCGTGGGCCAGCCCGTAGGCGCAGATCCCGGCGTTGTTGAACAGGATGTCGATCCGGCCGAAGCGGGAGAGCGCGAGCTCCACCGCAGCGCCGATCGCGGCGTCGTCCCGCACGTCGCCGGCGAACGTCGCGCAAGTGCCGCCCGCGGCCGCGCAGTCGGCGGCGAGGCGCTCGAGATCCGCGGAGCTTCCCATGCCGTAGCCAGGGTAGGGAAGCGGCCGCGCGATATCGAAGCCCAGGACCGCGGCGCCCTCCCGGGCCAGGGCAACGGCCGTGGCGCGGCCCTGGCCGTGCGCCGCGCCGGTCACGAAGGCCACCTTCCCGCTCAGCTCACCCATGGCGCTCCTCCGCCTGCCGGAACGGCTCCAGATACTCGTCCAGCGGCACCCGCACCGCGTTGTTGAAGACGTTGGTGGCGACCATCAGCGCGCCGAAGGTGGTGAGAACGACGATCTGCTCCCTGCTCAGGCGCTCGGCGATCGGCTGGTAGACCGGGTCCGGCACGACGTGGGGTGTGACCGCGAGGCTCCGGCCGAAGGCCACCACGGCCGACTCCCACTCATCAAGCACCAGGCGGTCGGGATCCTCGCCGGACTGCACCAGCAGGCGGCGGAAGAACGTCGAGCAGATCAGGCAATCGGTCTCGCTGGAGACGGCGTGGGCGAACAGGGTCGTGAGCCGCTCGCCCAGGAAGGTCCGGACCGTGTCGCGCAGCGGGTACCATGTCATCAGCGCCTCGAACGCAGGCACCGAGTGCAGCAGCGTCCGTTTCATGTTGGTGATGCGGGCGATCCGGGTGTGCTCGTCGTGCGCCGCCTTCGCGTCCGGCGGCAGGTCGTCGTAGCTGGCAGGCGGTACCCGGGTGCCTTCGGCCGTGCTCATGATGGACTCCGGAAACGCGAGAACCCGCAGGTTATCCCCGTCTCCGACCCTGTCAAGCCGATAGGCTCATAGGACACCCTCGTCGGTCACGATCAGCGTCGCGGTGTATTTGCGGGCCTTGCAGCGATAACTCCCGGTCGTGGTGAGCCCGGCCTGGCTGCATGCCGCAGCGCCGTTCTCGGGAGTGATCTCGTACCCGAACTCGGCGAAGGCGGTGCCGTAGGCCATGCCCAGCTCGGTCGAGGAGTTGCAGGTGATCCCGAGTCGCGGGATGTTGGTGTCCGTGATGATCCAGCCTACCGAGTTGGCGGCGCTGGCGGCGCTGCCGCAGGTGAGCTCGAAGCGGTAGGTGTGGCCCGGGTCGAGCGGCGCGCGCCTCGCGGCGGCGGCGAGCTCTGGGGTATCGGGCCCCGTAATAGGTGCGGGGCGGTCATTGCAGGCGATCAGCAGGAGCGGGATGCTCAGGCCGGCCAGCAGGGTAGTGGAGCGCATGTTTCCTCCGTTGCTCGGTTCACGAAGAGCCGTGGTCGTCGATCCACCCTGTATACGCCGGGTGGCCGCCGGCCTTCTCACCGGGAACGGGGCGAGTCCTCCGCCGGCGCTCGCGACGGAGGACTGGTGCAGTCGGATGGCCCTACCCGACTAGTGCGACCAGGCGGGTCCCCCCTCGGGCTTGCCGCTCTTCGAGATCTTGGTCACGGACCCGCCGGTCGGGGTCATGGTGTAGATCTGCGACACGCCGGAACGCGCGCTGCTGAAGGCGATCCTGCTCCCGTCCGGGGACCAGGTGGGGAACGCGTCCGAGGTGGGACTCCCCGCGATCTTGGTCGTCGTCCCGGTCGTCAGGTTCCGCAAGAAGATGTCGGTGTTGCCGAATTCGTTCACTGCCTGGACGAAGGCAAGCTTCGATCCGTCGGGTGAGACCGCCGGCTGGGCGAGGGGGGTAGCGGCCGTATAAAGCGCCTTGATGTTCGTGGCGGTGCCGCTCATCCGGAACACCGTCTTGTGCGTCGGACCGACGTAGACGATCAGCCCCGACTTGGTGTAGCTCGGCTGCGTGCCTGGCAGTCCGCCGAACCCCGTCGAGAACGCGCCGAGCTGCCCGGTGCCGAGGATCAGGTAGGCGATGTAGTCAACGCCGTTGAGCGACATCGCCACGACCATCCGACTCCCGTCGGGAGACCAGCTGGGGTGGCCCAGATCGCAACTGCAGGCCTGGGAGCGGGCCCAGTGCCCGTTCGTACCGTCCGCGTTGGTGATGTAGATATCACGACGAGTCTGGCCGGCGACCGTGCGGTAACTTGTGAAGGCGACTCTCTTGTTGTCGAACGACCAGGCCGGTTCCGACTCCGAGACCTGGGTATTGGTCAGCGACACGACGTTCTGCCCCGTTGTCGCATCCATCCGAGAAATGTCGTACCCCCCATTGCGGTAGATGGCGTACACGAAGCGCTGTGGGGTGGTGGCGAAGCCGGGGGTTACGTCGGCGGCCACGCTCGGCGGGGCCGACTCCTGCGCGTCCGGCGCCAGCGACTGCTCGGCGTCGCAGGCGGTGAGGGCCAGTGGGAGAGCGATGATTGCTGCCAGGCGGTAGGTTTGCGGCCTCAGGCGGATCAGGCCGGCGGCGTGCGGGGACATGGGGACCTCCTGGAAACCGGGTCATGGGTGCGGCGGCTGCCGGCCGCCCGAGAGCACAGACCCAGTCTATTCGCCGGCGTCACGCCCGAATCACCTCTCGATCACCAGGGACAACCGCCTGATCCATAAGGTGTTATCTTCCTGTTCCGAGGCTCGTTGCGAACCCCTCCAACCGCCGTACCTTGGTACGTGGCCGACACCGATCAGCTCACCCGTCTCAACACCGCCCTCACCGGTCGCTACTCCCTTGAGCGCGAGCTGGGTCGCGGCGGCATGGCGACCGTCTACCTGGCCGACGACCTCAAGCACCATCGCAAGGTGGCCCTCAAGGTCCTCCGGCCGGAGCTGGGCTCGGTGCTCGGGGCGGAGCGCTTCGCCCGCGAGATTCGGGTCGCCGCCGGGCTTACACATCCCCACATCCTGCCCCTGCACGACTCGGGTGAGGCCGCCGGTCTGCTCTTCTACGTCATGCCGTACGTGCGAGGGGAGAACCTGCGCCAGCGCCTGGCGCGGGAGCGGCAGCTTCCGGTCGAGGAGGCCATCGCCCTCGTCCGCCAGGTGGCCGGGGCGCTGGAGCACGCGCACGCGCATGGGCTGATCCATCGCGACGTGAAGCCGGAGAACATTCTGCTGCACGAAGGGGTGGCGATGGTGACCGACTTCGGCATCGCCCTGACGGCGGGTGTGAACGGCGATCAGCGCCTCACCGGCACCGGCCTGATGCTGGGCACGCCGCATTACATGAGTCCGGAGCAGGCCGCGGGCGAGCGAGACCTCGACGCCCGGAGCGACGTCTACAGCCTGGCCTGCGTGCTGTACGAGCTGCTCGCGGGTGAGCCGCCCTTCACCGGGGCCACCGCGCAGGCGGTCATCGTGAAGCGTTTCACCACCCAGGCTCAGGGCATCCGGCGCATCAGGCCGGGCGTGCCCGCGGGCGTTGAGGCCGCGATCCAGCGGGCACTGTCCCGGGTCCCTGCCGATCGCCACGAATCCGCGGCCGCGTTTGCCAAGGCGCTGAGCCTTCCGGCGCCGACGACGGCGCGGTCCGCCTCGATCGCGGTGCTGCCGTTCCAGAACCTGAGCCCCGATCCGGAGAACGAGTTCTTCGCCGATGGGATGACGGAGGACGTGATCGCGCAGCTCTCTAAAATCCGCTCGCTCCGGGTGATCGGACGCGGGTCGGTCATGCGGTTCAAGCAACGGAAGGAGAGCCTGCAGGAAGTCGGGGCCGCGCTCGATGTCGCCACCGTCCTCGAGGGCAGCGTGCGCCGGGCCGGGAGCCGGGTGCGGATCGTCTCCCAGCTCATCGACGTGGATTCGGACCGGCACCTGTGGGCCGAGACCTACGACCGGGACCTGACCGACATCTTCGCGATCCAGAGCGATGTGGCGATGCAGATCGTCTCCGCGCTCGAGGCGGAGCTGAGCCACGAGGAGCACCGGGAGATCCACAAGGAACCCACCGAGGACGTGGAGGCCTACCAGCTGTATCTGCAGGGACAGCACTGCATTCACCGCTGGACCGGGGAAGGGGCGAAGCTGGGGCTCGACTATCTGGAGGAGGCCGTCCAGCGGGACCCCTCCTATGCCCTGGCCTACGCGGCCATTGCGAAGGCGTACACCGACATGGGCCTGGGAGTGATGGGGTCGATTCCGCCGGACGAGGCCTTTGCCCGCGCCAAGGCCGCAACCGCCCGGGCGCTGGAGCTCGACCCCCGGCTCGCCGAGGCGCACGCGTCTCTGGGCCACCTCAAGTACGTGTGCGACTACGACTGGGTGGGAGCGGAGAAGGAGCTCAAGCTGGCGATCGAGCTGAATCCCAACAGTGGCGACGTCTACGACATTTACGGCCTGCTGCTCTCGGCGCAGGAGCGCTACGACGAGGCGATCGAGGCCCAGCGCCGGGCCCATGAGCTGGACCCGCTCAAACACCGCATGGACATCGTGACCACGTATCTGCGGGCCGGCCGTTACGACGAGGCCTTGCGCGCGATCACCCGGGTCCTCCTGGTCGAACCACACCTCCCCCTGGCGCACGCCACGCTGGGGTGGGTGCACCTGCTGTCGGGGCGGGCAGAGGAAGGCATCGCCGCGCTGCGCCGCGCGGTGGAGCTCTCACCGGACAATAGCCTGTATCGCGCCCAGCTCGGCCAGGCCTATGCGCGGGTGGGAGAGACCGAGAAGGCGCGCGCGATCCTGCGGGAGCTCGAGGAGCTCTCGCAGGTCCGCTACGTCTCTCCCTACCACCTGGCCTACGTGTACACCGGCTTGGGTGACTACGAACAGGCGCTCGACTGGCTGGAGCGGGCCTACGCCGCCCGGGCCGGCGGCATCTTCGGTATCAAGGGCTCGTTCCTGTTCGCGCCCCTCAAGGAGCACCCCCGCTTCAAGGCCCTGCTCGCAAAGGTGAACTTGGCCTGAGCCCGTCGCGGGCCGGCGGTCGGAACCTTGCCGCTACTTCGGGACCGCGACGAACAGGGCGCCGGTCAGCTTGCCGTCGTCGCCGACGAGCGGAGCGTAGTCCGCGTCGTACTTGTGACCGAAGACCGTCACCTCTCCCACGAACGAGTGCTTGTCCTTCAGCGCCTTGTAGGCCGCCGTCTCGTGGTCGAGCTTGGTGTTGGCCGCTCAGAGCACCGCGGTCAGCGCCCCGGTCAGGATGAGCGCCCCGGACCACACCAGGTCGAGATTGACCCAGGCCCGCCGCAGCACGCCGACGCCGAGCCGTTCGTAGACCACAACCGCGGCGAGCATCGTGACGCCCAGGTACCCGGCCGTGTGCAGCACCGTGGCCGACCAGCCCGCCGGAAGTCCGCCGCCCACGCCGGCCAACAACATGCCGGCGTGGGCCATGTGCGGGGCCGGTGCCCCCGCCGCCGGCAGCACCAGCGGCAGAACCATGATCCCGGCACCGTGGGCGGTCGCCATGAGCAGCGACCAGAGCGCCAGGTCGCGCCCGTTGACGCGAAGACTTCCCCGGGGATGCCCGTGCCGTACCAGGCGGAACACACCCAGTCCCACCAGGGCGAGCGCCACCGTCCAGCGCAGCTCCCGGGCCGGGAGGGCGTGCCCCACTCCGGCCGCGACGGCCACCGCCAGGGCGATCGCCCCGGCGTGACCCAGCGCCAGCGGAGGCAGCGCGCGCCACAGCGCGCGCCGGCTCCGCTCCTGCAGTCCCAGGGCGACGGCGAAGAGCCAGCCCATCGCCGGGTTGAGTCCGTGCACGGCGCCGAGTCCCACCAACGCCGCCTCGGCGCCGATGCCGGTCATGCGGCGAAGCAGAACGAGTCGGATGACGCGTCCCCGCCGGCCAGCTTCACCTGGTGGGGACGGAGCCGGTCGCCGGTCTCCGCCAGGAAGCGCGGATCGAGCGCCATGCCGCCGTTCGGATCCACATCGATCTTGGCCATCCAGCCCCGGATCCCGTCGGGATAGAACTGGGCATCCCAGGGAGTGAACAGGGCGTTGGTGAGATACACCCGCCGACCGTCGCGGCTCACCTCGACCATCTGCGGGCCGCCGTTGAGCGGCTGGTCCGGGCGCTTGGGGTGCGCGGCGCGCCGCACGATCCCGCCGAGGCGCACCGAGCCCGCCAGCACCGGATTGAACGGGTCGCTCACATCGTACCGCCGCAGCTCTCCGGTGCCCCAGCAGGACACGTAGAGCCAGCGATCGTCGAGGGACAGGTTGATGTCGGTCACCAGCGGCGGCACCGCCTTGAAGCCCTGCAGCAGCGGCGGCAGGTCGGCCGGATCCGCGGGCTCGGCCGGGATCGTGATCACCTTCCGCACCTTCCACTCGCGCTTGCCGCCGACGCTCTCGGGATCGAGATACCACATCCAGATCGAGGAGCTCAGGTCCTCCAGCGAGATCACCACGCTGGCAAACCCGTAGGCGCGGCGCGGGTCGCGGGCCGGCCGGAGCTCGAGCACCATCTGGTGCTGGGCGCCGAGGTCGAGGGTCTGGACGTGGCGGCGCTTGCGCAGGTCCCAGACGTGCAGCGCGTGGCCGTACTTGCCACCCAGCAACAGCTCGGGATTCACCCCGTCCTTCACCATGTTGGGCGTGCCCCACTCGCTGGTGATCAGGGTATCGTGGCCCAGGTGCCAGGCGAAGTCGTAGGCCAGGTGCTGGGGACCGCGGTCCTTTTCCCACCGCCCGCGCGGCTCGAAGGTCTGGTGGTCGAGGGTGAAGAGTCCCCCCGGACCGTCTCCGCCGGTGCTGCCGAGGCCGTTCATGTAGATGCCGTCGGGGCCGCAGTGCACCGTGTGTGGGGCCGAGTAGCCCACCGTGCGCGCCAGCTCCTCGGGCTCGATCACCTTGACCAGCTGGGGGCGCCGCGGATCCGGCCCGGTATCGACCACGTGGATCCGGGATGATCCGGTGCCGGGCACGATGAGATAGCGGCGCTCGGCGTGGGCGTTCGAGGCCCAGGGGCAGAGGTGCGAGCTGCACGCGTTCCAGCCCAGGTGGTGGAGCTCGTTGCCCGCGTTGGGGAATTCCACCCGCTCGACCAGCTCACCGTAGGTCGAGGAGGTCGGATCGGTGTCGACCACGCCGAGGGCGTCGCGGGTGACACCATCGGTGCCGAGCAGGACGACGTAGGCGAGCGTCTCGGGCGGCGCCTGCATGGCGTCCAGGGCGGTAGGGTAGAATGTCGGGTCTGGTGTCCATCGAGTCATCGAGCCTCCTGGGTGTGGGATCACCCATGGATACGCAAGCGCGCCCCGCCACCGGACATGCCCGCCGGCCGTATCTTGCCCCCATGGCACTCGAGCTGGACCGGGTCACCTCCGTCTTTCAGCAGACCTTCGGCCAGCCGGCCACGGTGGTCGCCTCCGCCCCGGGTCGGGTCAACCTCATCGGCGAGCACCTGGACTACAACGGCGGGCCGGTGCTCCCCTTCGCCATCGAGCGGCGGGTGTGGGTCGCGGTGTGCCCCGCGCCGGGGTATTCCCTCTGGAGCTCGACCCTGGGCGGCGGCGCGATGCGGCGCTCGCCCGGACCTCGTCGGGGTGACTGGACCGACTACGTCCTCGGAGTAGACCACGAGCTTCGGAGCCGGCACCAGGCACCGGACGGAGCCATGCTGGCCGTCGTCTCGGAGCTACCGGTAGGGGCGGGACTCTCCTCCTCCGCGGCGCTCGCGGTCGCGACGGCAGCGGCGCTCGCCGGGCTGACCGGTCGCCGGCTCGACCCCGACGCGGCGGCCGACGCCGCGTACCGGGCCGAACACGACTACGTCGGGGTGCGCTGCGGCCGCATGGACCAGACCATCGTGGCGCACGCCTCGGCCGGCGGGGCCCTCCTGTTCGAGACCGACTCCGGTGCCCGCCGCAAGGTTCCGCTTGGCTTCCGCACCTGGATCCTGCCCACCGGCGTGGACCACTCGCTGGCCGATGGCGGCTACAACGCGCGCCGCGCGGAGTGCGAGCGTGCCCTCGAGATCTGCCGCCGGCGCCTCCCGGACCTGACGGCGCTCGCCAGGCTCGACCCCGAGGCGCTCGAGGAGGTCATGCCTGCGCTGCCGCCGCCGCTCGATCGGCGGGTCCGTCATGTCGTCACCGAGACCGAGCGTACCCGGCTGGCCGCGGTGGCGCTCGAGCGCGATGATCTGGCCGAGGTCGGACGGCTCCTCGTCGCGGGGCACGCATCGATGCGGCAGGACTACGAGTGCTCCGTGCCCGAAGCCGACGTTCTGGTGGACGCCGCCCTGGAGCACGGCGCGCTGGGTGCTCGGCTGACGGGCGCGGGCTGGGGCGGCTCGGTGATCATGCTCGCCCCCGAGGCGGTCGCGGCCCGCGCCGCGGCGGCCGCCTGCGAGCGCCTGGCCCGCGGGTTCGCGCCCGGTCCCGAGCCCTGGTCCACCGCTGCAGCGGGCGGAGTGCGGCTCGACGTAATGCCGTAGGATCGCCGACCGGCCGTCCAACCATCCCGCCACCGGCGGTGTCTAAGCCTCGCAACCTTCCCGTGCGGGGCTTCGTGGTGACACCGCTTCTCGGCATGCTGCTGCTGGTGCAGGCTCAGGTGGCCGGGTCGCCGACACTCCAGGCCGCCGCGACGGTCCGTGCCACCCGCGCCAGCGCTCCGCCGGTGCTCGACGGGAGCAGCGCCGACCCGGTCTGGGCCACCGCCACGCCGGTGGACCGCTTCTTGGAGGCCAAGCCGAGCGAGGGGGCGGACCCCAAGTGCCGCACCGAGGCGCGCGTCGCCTTCGACGAGCACAACCTCTACGTCTTCGTCCGCGCGTTCGATCCCCATCCCGACAGCATCGTGAGCCTGCTCAGCCGGCGCGACGACCAGACCGCCTCGGACTACGTGACGGTCATGCTCGATCCTTTCCATGACCGGCGCACCGGGTTCGAGTTCTCGGTCAATCCCGCCGGCGTGAAGACCGACTACGCCATCTACAACGACGGCGACGAGGACGTGAACTGGGACGCGGTATGGGACGTGGCGACCCGGATCGACTCCCTCGGCTGGACCGCCGAGTATCGAATCCCGCTCTCCCAGCTCCACTACTCCGCCAAGGGGAACGGGACCTTCGGCTTCCTGGTCTGGCGGGTGATCCAGCGCCACACCGCCACCGTCACCTGGCCGCTGTACCGGGTCTCGCACAGCGGGCTGCCGTCGCAGTTCGGCCAAATCACCGGTCTCACCGGGCTGGGCTCACCCGGGCACGCCGAGGTCACGCCCTACCTGGTGACCAAGAGCGTGCCCGATGTCGCGGCCGGCGGCCTGACTCGGGAGAACAAGGTCACCGCCGGCGGCGATCTCAAGTACCGGCCGGCCTCGAATCTGGTGCTCAACGCGACGGTAAACCCCGACTTCGGCCAGGTCGAGGCCGATCCCTCGGAGCTCAACCTGAGCGCGTTCGAAACCTTCTTCGACGAGAAGCGCCCCTTCTTCGTCGAGGGCAAGGGCCTGTTCACCTTCCCGGTGAACTGCGTGGTGGTGGTGGACTGCGGCACGGGCGAGGGGCTCTTCTACTCCCGGCGAATCGGGCGCTATCCCCAGCTGAGCGGGCCGAATGGGGAGGTGCCGTCGGCGATCTCGACACCGATCATCGGCGCGGCCAAGATGACCGGGCGCCTTCCCAACGGCTTTTCCCTCGGCGTGCTCGACGCGGTGACCGATCAGGTCGAAGGTACCGGCAACACCACCCTCGAGCCGGCCACCAACTACGCCGTGGTCCGGGCCAACCAGGACTTCCATCAGGGCACCGGCAGCGTCGGCCTCATTCTGACCGGAGTCAACCGCTCGCTCGACCCGTCGAGCGCGGCCTATCTGCACCAGAGCGCCTACAGCGGGGGTGTGGACGGGCGCTGGCGGTTCACCCCGGAGTACGAGGTGTCCGGCTCGTTCGATCTGAGCCGGGTCGCCGGAGATCCCGCGGCGATCGCGCTGACCCAGCAGAACCCGGTGCACCTCTACCAGCGTCCCGACGGCCCGCTCGATTTCGACTCCACCCGCACCTCGCTCGCCGGGGCCAACGGTGAGGTTCGCTTCGCCAAGGTGGGCGGCCGCCGGCTCCACTTCGAGACCGCCTACCAACACCGCACGCCCGGGTTCGAGGTCAACGACGTCGGCTTCCTGCGCCAGGCCGACTTTCAGGCCTGGACCACCTGGGCCGTGCTGCAGTGGTACACGCCCAACCAGGTCTTCCAGCAGTTGCGCTGGAATTTCAACAACTGGGAGTACTGGACTGCGGCGGGGCTGCCCACCGAGCGCGCGCTCAATACCAACGTTCACATCCAGTTCACCAATCGCTGGTGGCTGCACGCGGGTGGGACGGTGGGGCAGCTGGGAACGACCTACTGTGACCGTTGCGCCCGGGGCGGGCCGGCGGTGCGGCAGGATGCCTACCTCGCGCCGTGGATCTCGATCCAAGGGGACGACCGTCGGGCGCTGGTCCC
>Ga0310810_10006621_pt1 | contig 13115 bp, 9 predicted proteins | sample NCmetagenome_FD_207641 | JGI IMG/M metagenome (GOLD analysis project Ga0310810, IMG submission 207641) | Soil microbial communities from experimental microcosm in Duke University, North Carolina, United States - NC | ecosystem: Engineered > Artificial ecosystem > Soil microcosm > Unclassified ... | reverse complement strand
GAAGCGGCGCCCGCGCGCGAATCATCATCGGTGCCCGCACCCGCCGTGCCGGTGGCCGCCGCGCCTGTATCAACCCGTCCGCGCATCGTCTTCCTTGGCGACAGCCTTACTGCGGGCTATGGGTTGGACCTGGAACAGTCGGTCCCTTCTCTCGTCCAAAAACAATTGGATGCCGAAGGCTATAAATTCGAAGTGGTAAACGCGGGTGTCTCGGGAGACACGTCAGCCGGTGGTCTGCGACGGCTGGACTGGTCCCTCGACGGTGATGTGCGCATTCTTGTCGTCGAGCTTGGCGCCAACGACGGGTTGCGCGGACTGCCGGTCACGGACATGAAACGCAACCTGCAGACCATCATTCAGACCGCGAAGAAGCGCAGCATCGACGTGCTGCTGACAGGAATGGAAGCGCCGCCCAACTATGGTCCTGCCTACACATCGGAATTCCGTCGGGTCTTTCGCGACCTCGCTGCCGAGGAACGGGTAGCGTTGATGCCCTTCTACCTTTACGAAGTTGCCGGCATCCCGACGTTGAACATCGCCGACGGGATCCATCCGAATCCCGCTGGCGCGCGAATCGTCGAAACGAACCTCTGGCGGTCGCTCGAGCCGTTGCTGGAGAAGCAACGGCGATGATTCAGCTCCGCGGGGTGTCGAAAACAGTGATGAGCGGCGGTCGGCCGCTCACGATCCTCCATCCGCTCGATCTCACCATCCATTCGGGGCAGTTCCTCGCGGTGCTTGGCCCTTCGGGCAGCGGCAAATCTACGCTCCTTGGCCTCGTCGCTGGTCTGGACGCGCCGACTGGCGGTGAGATTCTCATCGACGATGTGGACATTACCAGGCTCGGCGAGGATGCACTCGCAAAGCTGCGGGGCGAGAAGATCGGGTTCGTGTTTCAGTTCTTCCATCTCGTTCCGTCGCTGACGGCGTTCGAGAACATCCTGATTCCGATGGAGATTGCGGGGAGGCGCAACGCCTCGGCCCGTGCGAGGCAACTGCTCGGAGAGGTCGGTCTGGCCGATCGCGGACACCACTACCCGTCGCAGTTGTCGGGCGGCGAACAGCAACGGGTCGCGATCGCGCGTGCGCTCTCCAACGACCCGCCGATTATTCTGGCGGACGAACCCACGGGTAATCTCGACTCGACGACCGGCAAGCTGATCATGGAGCTGCTGCTCGACGTGCGGCGGTCGCGCCAGACGACAATGATGCTCGTCACACACGATCCGGAGTTGGCATCGCTGGCTGATTCCCGGCTCGTGCTCCGCGACGGCCGTCCTGTCGAACACACACAATCCGAATCCCGAGTCCCGAATCCCGAATCCCGGATCGAAGTCACCCGATGACGTTCATCCTGCGCATGGCCACTCGCGAAATCCGCTCGTCCTGGCAGCGGCTGCTGTTCTTCTTCGTCTGCATCGCTGTCGGCGTCGCCGCCATCATCGCGCTGCGCTCCGTCATTCAGAGTGTTCGCGCCGGGATGTCACAACAGGCGCAGACGCTCATCGCATCGGACATCCTCCTGACGAGCAATCGCGATTTCACCCCGAAGGTACTCGACACCATTGCCTCCGAGCAGCGCAGCGGCCGTATCGCCATCATCTCCAAAGCCACTGAAATTCCAACCATGGTGCGTCCCGCGGACCCGACGAAGGCGGTTGCGCGGATGGTCGAACTGCGCGCGGTCGGTCCCGAGTTCCCGCTCTACGGAACGCTGACGCTCGCCAGCGGGACGTACTCCCACGCGTTGTTGTTGAATCATGGTGTCGTCGTCCGGCCGGAACTGCTCGCGCAGCTCGATTTGAAGGTCGGCGAGCAGATTCTCATTGGCAATCAGGCGTTTCAGATCCGAGGCGTGATCGCGTCGGAGCCGGGACGTAGCCTCGGCGCGTTCAGCCTGGGGCCGCGTGTCATCATCGACTACACGGCGCTCACCGACACCGGGCTGCTTTCGTTCGGCAGCCGCGCATCCCGGCAGCTCCTGCTGAAGGTGCCTCAACCCGCGGTCGAGCCGCTGACCGCCGCTTTTCGCTCGGCCTTTGCGAACGAGTTCGTTGGTGTTCGGTCGTATCAGCGCAGCGAAGATCAGATGGGCGAGAACCTGACGCGGGCCGAGAACTATCTGAGCCTCGTCGGCCTGGTGGTGTTGATTCTCGGCGGCATCGGCGTGTCGAGCGTCACCCGGGTGTTCGTCCAGCAGAAGCTGCGAAGCATCGCCATCCTGAAGTGTGTCGGCGCGACATCGCGCGCGATTCTCGCGGTCTACATGACCCAGGTGCTGCTGCTCGGCATCGCGGGCAGCCTGCTCGGTGTTGCGATCGCAGGTGCCGTCATCGCGGCGGTGCCTGCCTTTCTCGGGAGCGTTCCGGCCATCTTCCACGTTGAGTACGGACTGACGTGGGCTGCCGTTGTGCAGGGCCTTGCCGTCGGCCTTCTGGTATCAGTCCTGTTTTCGCTCGTCCCGCTGCTTGACGTGCGGCACGTGAAGCCGTCGCTGTTGCTTCGCCACGACATTCCGCCGCTGGCGCGCATCGACTGGATCAAGTGGGGTGTTACAGCGGTCGTGGCTGCGGCGCTCGTCGGCGTCGCGGCGTGGCAGGCGGGATCGCTGCGCGTCGGACTCATGCTGTCCGGCGGTTTCGTCGCGACCGCGATCGTGCTGCATCTGGCGGGCCTGGCGCTTGTCCGCGCGGTGCAGCCGCTTCGCTATTCGCCGTCCTTCGCGCTGCGTCAGGCGGTGATGCACATCGCGCGGCCGGGAAACCAGACACGCGTCATCCTCCTCGCCGTCGGTCTCGGCACATTCTTCATTCTCGGCGTTCGCACGCTGCAGGCGAACCTGCTGGAGGACTTCTCGGTGCAGGTCGGCGACGATGCGCCGGACATGTTCCTGATCGACATTCAGCCCGATCAGAAGGACAGTCTTGCCGCATTCCTCGACGAACAGAACGGCAGCCAGCCCCCGCCGACCATCATTCCGGTGCTGCGCGCTCGAATCACGGCCGTGCGCGGCCGTGAAGTGAACCTCGAGAGCTACGAACAGGTTCGTGGACGCGGCTCTCTCTCGCGCGAGTACACGGTCACGTATCGTCCTCAGCTCAACGCCAACGAGGAGTTGCTCCAGGGACGGTGGTGGGATGCCGCACCTTCATCGGCGGAGCCCGAGGTTTCGATCGAAGAACGCCTGCAGGAGCGGTTCCGCATCAACATCGGCGATCAGATGCAATTCGACGTGCTGGGCCGCACCATTACGGCCCGTGTGACCAGCATACGGAAGGTGAACTGGCGTGATTACCGCTCCGGTGGCTTCATGATCGTGTTCCGCCCCGGCCCCTTTGACAACGCGCCGCACGCCTACATTTCCTCTCTGAATGGACCACGCGATCCGGGTGCTCGAGCGAGGATGCAGGCAGCGCTCGTGTCGCGGTACCCGAACGTATCCGTGATCGATCTCCGCGAGGTGCTCGACACCATTCAGGGCATCGTCGACGGCGTCACGCTCGGAGTCACTGTCGTTGGCGGGCTCGTGCTGCTGTCGGGAATGCTGATCTTGATAGGCGCGGTCTCCATGACGAAGTTTCAGCGCGTCTACGAAGCCGCCATCCTGAAGACGCTCGGTGCCAGCAGCCGTCTGATTGCGGCCATGCTGCTGCTCGAGTACGGCGTGCTCGGGGCCATCGCCGGAACCGTCGGGGCGCTTGGTGCGATTGCCTTGAGTTGGGCTGTCGCGCGGTATGCCCTGGACCTGACATGGCACGCGACACCTGCCATTACGGTCGTCGGGATTAGCGTCACGGCAGTATGCGTCGCAGCGATCGGCGTGCTCGCCAGCCTCGACGTTCTCCGTCACAAACCGCTCGCGACACTTCGAGCCGAGTAGGGGGCCGACGGCCTCTAACATCTCCCATCTCCCGGATTTCCGCGCCATGCGATCGCTCCGTCCGAGGACGGACGGCCGTACCTCCAGGTCCGCCTAAGCCCGTCCGGATACGTTAAAATCGTGATTTGTCCAAGCCAGATTGGGCGCGTTCGGGAGAGCAGTACATGGAAGTCGAACGATATCGCTCGCAATTGTTGCAGAAGCGTGGCGAGCTGCTGGGAGGACCCGCCGCCAAGCCTCTGCAGTGGACGATGGAGAACAACTCGGGGCGACAGGGCGACATGGCCGACCAGGCCAGCGGCAACAACGAAGTGCACATCCAGCTCAAACTGAAGCAGACCGACGCAAAGATTCTCCAGGCCATCGAAGAAGCGCTGCGCCGCATCGATGAAGGCACCTATGGTGTGTGCCGCGATTGCGGAGAGCCGATTGCGGATGCGCGACTCAACGCCATTCCGTGGACCCGCGTATGCATTGCCTGCAAGGAGAAGCAGAAGCCCTGATGTCCGACCTACAGAAGCTGTTGACCGAATTCGCCGCCGGCCGTGTCGCCCTCATCGAGCGCCACGAAGCGAGTGCCCGTGCGGTCAGCCACTACGATTTCAACAACACTTATCAATACGTCATCAACCGCGAGGAGACGCATCTCTCCTGGCTGCAGAACGCGCTCGCCGAATATGCGGCGACGCTGCCGCCGGCCGGGGCGGACGCGCTGCCGGCTCCGCCTCTGGCCAAGCGCGGGACGAAGGTCGAGCCTGCCGCCTTCCGAAGCATTCTCGACGATGACGTGCGCTATCTGGGCAGCTTCGTCGAGAAGTGGCGTCCGCGCATCGACGCGGTGACACACGCACGCCACCGCACCATGCTCAACGTCATTCTCGGCGAATCGATCGAGCACCAGCGGTTGTTCCAGCAAGCCTCGGCTGGTCTGGAAGATCTACTCGGCCGACGCACCGGCGGCGTCCCTCGAGTCGGCGCAGTACTCCCGACGAGGTGGCTGGAGTGAGGCTTTCGGCGTGGAACTTCGGACTTCCGCAAGAACGGTGACGGGTCGCCGTAGCCTGTAGCCCGCCGTCTGACGCCGATGAGAGTCGCCATCGCGCTTGGCAGCAACCTCGGCGATCGCGAAGCGCATATGCGCGGCGCGATTGCGGCGCTCGGCCCCGTTCTGTCGAACCTCCGCGTCTCGTCCTTCTACGAAACAGAACCCGTCGACATGACCGGGCCGCAGCCGATGTTTCTCAACGGGGCGGCGACGGGCGAGTCGCTGTTGTCGGCGCCCGCGGTCCTCGACGTGCTGCTTGCCCTCGAGCAGGGCTTTGGGCGGGAGCGGCCGTATATGGGCGCTCCGCGGACGATCGATCTGGACTTGATTGTCTACGGGGACAGCATCATCGACGTCCCAGGGTTGATCGTGCCGCATCCCCGTTTTCGCGAGCGGCGCTTCGTACTCGAGCCGCTGGTGGAGATCGCGCCCGATTGGATTGACCCTGTGACCGGAAAGACGATGCGGCAGTTGCTGGGAGAATTAGCAAAACCCAAATCCCAAATCCCAAGAATGACGTGAGGTCGTTGGGACTGGGATGTGAGAATTGGTTTTGGGGATCTAATCACACGTGTTCGACCGGCGCCGGTTCCTGATGGTGCTTGCCGAGCAGACCTCTCCAGCCTTCCTCGAACAACGTGTAGACGGCCGGTACGAGCACCAGGGTGACGAGCGTCGATGCCAGCAGCCCGCCGATGACGACGCGGGCGAGCGGTGCCTGCAGCTCGCCGCCATCGCCGATGCCGATCGCCATCGGCACCAGGCCGAGCATCGTCGCGATTGACGTCATCAGCACGGGCCGCAGGCGCGTGCGCCCGCCGACCTCGACGGCCTCGCGCAGCGGCATTCCATCGCGTCGACGCAGCGTATTGATGTAGTCGACGAGCAGGATGGCGTTGCTGACGACGATGCCTGCGAGCATGATGACGCCGATATAGGCCTGCATGCTGAAGGCGGTACGCGTCAGCAGCAGCCCTCCGACGATTCCAATCGAGGCGGTCGGAATCGAGAACATGATGATGAACGGATCCCGCAGCGATTCGTACTGCGAGGCCATCACGGCGTAGACGAGCAGGACAGCGAGGATGAGCACGACCTTCAGCTGGTTGAAGGACTTTGCCTGCTCCTCGACCTCGGACCCGAAGCCGACGGAGAAGTCCTGCGGTACGCGAATCTGGCCGAGGCGCTCCTGCACATTGACGACCGCCTCACTGAGCGCGACTTCCGGCTCCGCGTTGACGCGCATGACGCGTTCCAGGTTTTTGCGATCGATTTGGACGGGACCGGTCTCACGGTTGACGGCGAGCAGGTTCCGGGCGGGGACGACCTGGCCGTTTGGTGTATTGACCAGCACGTCGCCGATGTCCTGAATCAACTCGCGATCCTGCTCGCGCAGCCGCACGACGATCGGATATTCGTTGCCGCGCTGGCGGAACTGCGCGGCCGTCGTCCCGGCGACGTTGGTCTGAATCGTTGTCGCGACGCCGTTGACCGTCAGGCCGAGCATCGCGGCTTTCGGACGGTCGACGCGAATCGCGAGCTCCGGCCGGGCGTCGTCCTGGGCAATGCGCACATCGGCGATGCCTGGCGTGTCCTGCATCAGGCCAATTGCCTGCTGCTGGATGCGCCGCGCGTCGTCAATCTCATGACCACGAATCTCGAGCGAGAGGCGTGCGTCCTGGCCGCCGCCGAGAATCTGATTGAGTTGGAAGTTGCCGCCCCCCGGGTTGGTGCGCACGATGGCACCGGGAACCCCCGCCAGTCGCCGCCGCAAGTCCTGCGCGATCTGATCGCTCGTTCGCGTTCGCTGGTCACGCGGCACCAGTTTGACCTGCATTCCGCCTCGGTTCGTGTTGCCGTTGAAGCCGAAGCCGCCGCCTCCTCCGCCGCCGTTGGTCACGATCGTCGTCGCTTCCGGCACGTACTGCTTGACCAGCTCCTCGAGCCGCAGCATGACGTTCTCGGTGACTTCCATGCGCGTCCCGATCGGCAGTTGGGCGTTGATGTTGACCTGACCCTCGTCGGTCTGCGGCAGCAGTTCGGTCCCGACACGCGGGTAGAGGATCACTGCGAGCACGACGAGAGCCGCCGCCGCGCCAATGACGGTCGGCCGATGCTGAAGCGCGACGTGGATGACGCGGCGATACCCGTCGTCGAGGCCCTCCAGGAACCGTTCACTGGCGCGATAGAACTGCGCGAGAACACCTGTGTGCCTCTTGTGTTCGTCAGGCGTGCGCAGCCAGCGCGAGCAGAGCACGGGCACGATGGTCACAGCAACGAACAGCGACATCGCCAGCGAAAACATCACGACGAACGACAGCTGCGTGAAGAGGATGCTCGAGATGCCCTGCAGGAAGAGCAGCGGCACGAACACGGCAATATGCGTGAGCGTCGACGCGAGGATCGCGGACCACACTTCCTCGCTGCCGTCGATGGCAGCGGTCATCCGATCTTTGCCCATGTCCAGATGGCGATGTGTGTTCTCGAGCACGACGATCGCCGCGTCGACGATCATGCCTATGCCGAGCGCAAGCCCTCCGAACGTCATCGTATTGAGGGTGAAGCCGCCGAAATAGAGCAGCGCGAACGTGCCGATGACCGACACGGGGATCGAGGTGCAGACGATGAGCGTCGAACGGAAGTCGCGCAGGAACGCGAAGATGATCAGGACGACGAGGATGCCGCCCACGAGCGCGTGCTCCTTGACGTTGTTGATCGCGCGTTCGATGAAGATCGCGTTGTCGTCGAGGACCACAAGGCGTATGCCTGGCACGTCGCGGTTGATGCGGGCGACCTCGGCGCGGATGCCCTGCGCGACGGCGACCGTGTTCTCCCCCGACTGCTTGTTGATCTGCATGCGCACGGCGGCATGGCCCTCGCCGAGCTTGCCGTTGGCGTCGAGCGACGTGATGCGCTGGAACTGACGCCGATCCTCGGTCCCGTCCTGTACGTCGGCGATATCCCGTAGATAAACGGGTACGTTCTCGCGCGTCATGACGACCATGTTGCGTATGTCGTCGATGTTGTTGAACTGTCCCTGGCTGCGAACGAGATACGTCGAGTCGCCCTGATCGATTTGTCCGAGCGGAAGATTCTGGTTTTCGGATTTCAGCGCCTGTACCACCCGATCGACGGACAGGTTGAGCGCGGTGATCTTTTCCTTCGACAGGTCGACGTGAATCTGTCGCCGCAGGCCGCCGTTGATGGTGACGGCCGCCACGCCCGGTGCGCGCTCGAGCCTCGGGGACAGATCGTTTTCCGCCATCTCGCGAAGGGTCACCGGGTCGTAGTCACCCTCGACGCCAATCTGCATGATGGGGAAGGCGTTCGAATCGGCCTTGAAGATGATCGGCGGATCAGATTCTTCTGGCAGACGGCCACGCACACGATCGAGCCTGCTGCGAACGTCGTCCGCAGCGGCGTCCAGGTTCGTGCCCCACCCGAAGAACAGGCGGACGTTGCTGCCCCCCTCCCGCGACGTCGATTCCACGCGCGTAATGCCTGCGACGGCGCTGACCGACTGTTCGATCGGTCGCGTGATCAGCTCCTCGATTTCCAGCGGACCGACATTGGCGTAGTTCGTGTTGACCGTGATGACCGGCGCCGCAAATTCCGGCATCAAGTCGACGGGCAGCTTCGACAAGGAAATCGCGCCCAGCATCACGATCACGGCGCTCAGCATGAACATCGTGACCGGACGGTGGATGGCTATGCGTGGAATGCTCATAAGCGCTCTCGACAGCGAACGTTATCGCGAGTTGGGCGCGGCGCCGCCCGTACGTTGGCCACGACGGCCGCCAAACCCGCCACGGCGGCCTTCGCCCGCGGCAGGGCCGTCGCCCGCCGCGGCGCCAGGCTCGACGCTGCGCTGTCCGGGAGCTGACGCCGACGCGTCACCCCCGCCACCGTTGGCGCCCTCCGGCCCCCTTGCACCCGCACCCCCTGCACCCCGGTTCCCCCGGCCTCCGCGTCCACCGCCACCACCCGCGAGCACAATCGGATCTCCGTTGCGGAGACCCGCCGCGCCCGTCGAGACGATGCGGTCGCCGGCGGCGACGCCGTCGAGGATCTCGGTGCGTTCGTTGCCCTCGATACCGATCTTCACCGGATGAAACGTCGCCACGTTGTTGACCGACAAGTACACGCCGCGTGTACCGTTCACGTCCACCACCGCGTTGGTCGGCACGACGAGCGCGTTGGGACGCGACTCGGTGATGATGCCGACGCGCGCGTACATCCCGGGCTTGAGGCGATACTGCGGGTTCGAGATTTCCACTTCGATCGGCGCTGTCCGCGTCGACGGATCCAGGACGGGCGAGACGCGCGCGATTCGTCCCATGAAGTCTTCGCCCGGGAACGCATCCACCTCGACGCGTGCCATGTCGGCGACGGCGATCTGCTTCAGATCCTTTTCGACGATGTTCGCCACGAGGCGCACGCGGGTGATGTCGACCACTTCGACGACGGGCGCATTGGCTGAGACGAACGCGCCCGGGTCCACGCTGCGGCGTGAGACGAAGCCGTTGACGGGCGACGTGATGATGGTGTTCTGAAGGGTGATGCGCAGCTCGTCGAGTCGCGACTGCGATTGGTTGTTCTGGGCGCGCGCGAGGTCGAGCGCCGCCTGCGCCGATTGATACTTCGCCTCGGCATCGTCGAGCGTCTGCTGCGGAAGCAGCTGCCGCTGGAACAGGTTGCGAGAACGCTCGACGTTGGTCTTGGCGAGGGAGAGGTCGGCTTCGCGCTGGCGGATCGTCGCTTTCGCCACTTCAAACGCGGCGTCCGCTTGTCGCACCTGTTCGAGAATTTCTTCGTCTTCGATTTTCGCGATTCGCTGGCCGCGGTTGACGCGATCGCCCAGCTTCACGGTGATCTCCTGAAGACGGCCGGCGGTCTTCGGAACGACCGAGACGGTCTGATCGCCAATGAGGTTGCCGACGACGGACAGCTCCCGGTTCACTGCCGCATGGACGACCGGCGCGAGCTCCACGGTCAGCTGACCGCGCCCACCGCCTCGAGCAGCGCCGCCTTGCCGCGCGCCAGCGCCACCGGCCCGCCCCTGGGCAGGTGGATCCTGCACGCCCGCGGCCTGGGCGGCGCTGTCCCGGCTGAACATGCCGGAGTAGAACGCGACGCCCGTGAGCGCGGCCGCGATGATCACCGCAATGATGACAATTCTTCGCATCAATAGTCCGTTAGTGAACGACCCATATGATTAGTTTCCAGCCTGTACTCCGCCGCCACCGCCGCCTGCCGCGTTGATGGTGGTGATGCCGCTGCCACGCGTCGCCGGTGTCTCCTGCAGCCGCTCGTAATCGACGAGCGCTTTGCGATAGTCGAGCAGCGCGCGCAGTTCCGTATTCTGCGCGGTGGCGAGATCGCGCTGCGCTTGAACGACCAGGAAGTTCGTCGACAAACCGACCTCGAACCGGCTCTGCTCGGCGTCGAGCCGCTGCTGGGCGAGTTCGCGCGCGACCGTCGCCGCCTGATACCGCGTCAGCCCGCTCTGTACCTGCAGGGCCGCATTGGTGACGTCGGTGGCCACCTGCAACTCCAGCGCGCGCAGCTGCGCCGCCGACTGATTGAGCTGCACCTTCGCACGAGCCAGCTGAGCGTCCTGAGCGCTCGCACCTAAGGGATACGACAGGTTCAGCGCCAGGTTCCACGTCGGATAATTGCGCCCCGTCAGGGTGCGCCAGGCGTCGCTATATCCGCCGGGAACCACACCAACGATTTGGCTGGTGACGCCGCTGCCACTGCGCTGGAACTGCGTGCCGCCGAGACCGGCGGCGCCGTACATCGCGGTCAAGTCGAGCTCCGGCAGCGTCTGGTTACGCATGAAGCGGAGCGTGACGTTGTTGGTGTCAATCGTCTTGCGGGCAATCTGCAGATCGGTGCGGTTGTCGAGCGCCTTGCGGACCGCGCCCTGAACGTCCAACGGCTCGGGCAGGAATGTCGGGCGATCAACGGGGTTGATCCCCACATTCCAGAGCGGGTCATCCGTTCCGCTGACGATGAGCCGCTTCAGCGCGAGTTCGGCGGTGCGGGCTTGCGCGTCGGCCTGGGCCAGCGCCTGCCGCCGCGTCGCCTCTTCGGCCTGTGCCTGCACGACATCGAGCGGTGCCAGCGCGCCGACTTCAACGCGCGCCCGGTTATCGGCGACGAGCTTCGTTGCCAGATCAAGCGAACCGCGCGCGACATCGAGCGCCTGAAGGGCGAAGAGCAACTCCCAGTACGCGTTCCGTACGTTCGCAAGCGTAGTGGCAATCGTGCCGCGCAGCTGGATTTCGGACGCGTCGCGGTTCAGGGCCGTCACGATCAGCTGCTGCCGGTTGGTGTCGATGAGAAACCCGCGCAGCAGCGGCTGCGTCAGCGTGAACGCGAAGTTGTTGTTGAACGCCGGGTTGTAGTTCACCAGGTTGTTCGAGGTGACCTGTTTGTTGTTGTTGAACTGAAAGGCCACGCCACCGCCACCCCAGGGCACGAGCTGCTGCAGGCCGGAGTTGTAGGTGGTCGTCGTGTTATCCACGACGTTGCCGCCGTTGAGCGTGCTCGTGGGCGGCTGCACGCGCGAAAGCTGTCCGATGGTCGACGTCGCCGTGGGCCGATACGCCGCGCGGATTCGAGCGATATTCAAATCGAAGGTCTGGGGGTTGAGCCGCTCGACGGCGATATCGAGGTTGCGCTCGAGCGCGCGTGCCGTCGCGTCATCCAGCGTCAGCTCGACCTGCGTGCCGGGTGGCGGCGTCGGGGCGGCGGGACGCGTCTGATCGAGTGCTGGCGAGGTCGCCGCGGCGAAGTCACGCGCGGCCTGGCGCGCCAGATCGTCGAGCCGGGCGCCGTCCGACTGGCCTTGTGCGCCGGCGGGCTGGCCCTGTGCGCCGGCCGGCTGGCCGTAGGCAACAAGTCCGAATACACAGGCAAAAACACGAGCAATGCGGGCAACGGTCTTCATGGCTGTTGTTTCAAGAAAAAGGGAAAAAGCCTAGCGCCGGCTACCGGAGCGGCCGTGATTCCGCGTCTGCTGCTGCAGCATCACGAACTTGACACGCTGATCGGGTGTCAGCACGCGCCGCATGCGCAGCAGCATCATCGTTCTCGACTTGTTCAATTCTGAGCGGGCGGCCTCGACGACGCCGACTTGCGCCATGACCTGTGCATCGTCGCTTGCTTCAATCGTCTGGTTGAAGTCGGCTTCCGCCTTGTCGAGCGCGTCCTTCTGCCGGCGCAGCACTGGCACCGTCGCCTGAAAGATCGCCTCAATCTTGGAGCTCTGGTCGGCGGTCAGTCCGAGCTCGCGTGTAAACGTGTCGGATTGCCACCATTTGAACCCCTGCGCGGAGGCCGGGCGCGCCGCCAGCACCGTTGCGCCGACGACGGCCACGGCAACGACCGCGAACCGCCGGGAAGTCATTGAAAATGTCATAGTTAGCTACCCCGGTCAATACGACTACGACGGCCGCTTTATTTACCGGGATTCAGACATGTTAGCGAAGGCGTCCAGCCTCCGGATGACGGTGCCGACAAGGTTATCCGGCGTCGAAGCGCCGGACGTCAACCCGACGGACACCGGGCCGGATGGCGGAAGCCACCCGGCGGAAAGGCGTTCGTCTTTGCCTCCAACCGGTTTGTGTCGAATTTCCAAGGATGACACAAGACAGGCCGGCTCTGCGACGTGAAATGTCGGCACCTGCGGCTCGCAAATGCGCGCCAGATTGCACGTATTGCTGCTGTTGTAGCCGCCAATGACGATCATCAGGTCGAGCCGTCGTTCGGCCAGCAGCGCGGCGACCGCATCCTGACGGTCCTGGGTGGCACTACAGATGGTGTCGAAGGTGCGGAATCGAAGGTCCAGCTCCGCCTCGCCGTGTCTGTCTTGGACGGCCTCGCGGAACATTTCCGCAATCGACAACGATTCAGAGCTCAGCATCGTCGTCTGGTTCGCGCAGCCCACACGCTCGAGGTCTCGATCCGGGTCGAAGCCGGGAGACACCGCGCGGCCGAAACGAGCCAGGAACTGACCGCGATCGCCGCGCCGTCGGATGTATTCGCAGGCGGCGCCCGCCTCGTCGCGGTCCAGGACCACCAGATAATGTCCGCCGTTGTCGGCCGCCTGGGAGGCCGTCGCCCGTGTTTCCTCGTGCCAGAACTTGCCGTGGATGACCGACGTGAACCCGTCGGCGGTGTACC
>Ga0310810_10006620_pt1 | contig 13116 bp, 14 predicted proteins | sample NCmetagenome_FD_207641 | JGI IMG/M metagenome (GOLD analysis project Ga0310810, IMG submission 207641) | Soil microbial communities from experimental microcosm in Duke University, North Carolina, United States - NC | ecosystem: Engineered > Artificial ecosystem > Soil microcosm > Unclassified ... | reverse complement strand
TGCGAATGATTCCGGGCGTGACGCTCGTCGAGCTGCCCGAAGCGACCTGGTGCTGCGGCAGCGCGGGTGTCTACGCGATCACGCAGCCGGAGCAGGCGGAGCTGCTGCTCCAGCGCAAGGTTTCCAACATCGTGAACACCGGCGCGCGGTATGTGGCGTCGGCAAATCCCGGATGTCAGCTGCAGATCGCCCGCGGCCTGGACGCCGCTGACGCACGCGTCCATGTCGTGCATCCGGTCTCATTATTGGCCGCAGCGTATCGGCAGGGACCACAGTGAGGTGTGCGATGGACGTTACTGAAATTGGCCGGAGTTACGCCGTCGGATGGGGCACCTTGGCGCTGATCAATGCCGGACTTGCCCAGGCCAAGGGGCGAAGCCGCGTGGCCTGGTTTCTCGCCTCTCTGCTTCTCGGGCCGATCGCGACCTTCTTCGTCGTCGTGACGGACGATCCGAAGCTGCCCGTGTCCGGCAGCGCCGGCGTGAACACGAAGGTCGCGTCGCCGCGCGCGCTGTGAAACTCGCGACATCCGCCGGACGGACGATCAGCGCCGACGCGCTGCACACCCGCGCCATCCGCTTCGCAGCGACTCGGTGTGGACGAGATCGGAGAACTGCCATGCTGATCCGAATTGTGACCGGGATTTTCGTTGTGGGACTGCTCGCGTCGTTCGGGCGAGCTTACGGCCTCGGTTCGGTGCAATCCGCAAACCGAGTGGTAGCGACCGGAGTACCGCAAGATCCAACGGCTGTGGGCCATTTGAATCTTCACAAGCGCCATCCCGATGGCGCGGAAGGCATCGTAGAGTTCAACACGGGATACACCGCTCCTGAGGCGCTCAAGCGTTTGAGCCAGCTACAGGGTTTTCTCGCAAGTTTTGCGCGCCTCACTGAACGCGTCAGGGCCAGGCTCACTCGGGCGGATCTCGCGACGATCGGCAACACCGGATCGGACATCCAGACGATCGGCTTCCATAACAGTCCGTTGGTTGTCGAGGGGACGCTTCTGAAACAGGATTACCAGTTGAAGCAAGCCGAATATGCACTCGCCCAGTTGAAATACGCACGGAAAGAGATCAGTGCAGCGGACCTCGATCGGGTCCGAGGCGTATACGCGGAAGCGACGACGAGATTTCAGGCGTTCTGGGACAAGAAGCTGCCGACGGACTAGCGCCCGAACGTCCTGACGCTTGCGTTCGGCGCCGCTGATGCTGCGGCAGCGCGGGTGTCTACGCGATCACGCAGCCGGAGCAGGCGGAGCGGGCTAGGCGGCGGGACGAAGCCGCGCGATGTGCAGAAGTGGCTGCCGGAGATCGGCTGCCGAGGCCAGTCTTGCCGCTATTCCGGACAGGATTACGAAAATGAAAACGACGCGCCGTAATTGGGACGGGTCCGTTTCTATTGGATGGCTTGTCCGGAAGGGACCATCAAGTGCGCCTGCTGTGACGATCGCGTCCTCGCTCTGGCAAGGGAGTTGCGACGCCACACTCGCCGAATCTCATGATCACTGACACGCACTGGTTGCCGCCACTTCTATGGGCGGCCTTGTACATATCCGACTACTGCTTCACGATCACCTGCGCTCGCCTGTACCAGGCCCAAACCACGCTCGTGTTCGAGGGCAGCTACGAGATCACCCCGATCTTTCAGCGTGACGTGAACGCACTGCGCCGCATCAGTCCGAGGTTCGTGGTCATTCTCATTGCGAGCACGGCGTACGTGTGGTGGCTCGCTCGCCTTGGCGCGAGCTCCGAAATGCACGACGTGGTTGCCCTCGCGATTGGCGCGCTGGTCCTGATTCAATTGACGGTGCACCTTCGTCACCTGCGAAACTGGTTCATGTTTCGTACATTGCTGCGAGGCGGCATCACCGGGCATATCGAGTACCCGAGAGCGGTCATGCTTCGCAGTTCCGCGTTCGAACTGCTGGCGTTCGTCGGACTCTATGGATGCCTGTTCGCCGTCACACGCGATGTGTTCGTGCTCGGGGGGGCTATCGCTTGCGCGGTGCTGGCTGCCAGTCACTATCGATTGGCGCGTCAGCATGAAAGCTCGACAGGGCTCGCCACGGTAGCGTAAATAACGCGCTATTCCGTGTATAAGAGCACTGTGCTTGTTCTCACATGCATGGTTGGCTGGCTGTGCGCGATTGCTCCCGCTTCGGGCGATCGCTCGACGAAGCCGCTCCCCCAAACCACCAGCATAGACGGCCGGGTGGTTGATCAGTCAGGCCAACCGGTTCCAGGCGCATCGGTCACCGCGATGTTGCAGACCGGCGGTGCTCGGGTGAGCACCACCACCGACTCGGACGGACGTTATCAGTTTCCTAATCTGCCCGACGGCGTGTACCGTGTCGATTTCGACGTTACGGGCTTTGATCTGGTAAGACGCAATCACGTTCATGTCAGCGCAGCGGCCGCGGGCCACGCGAACGCCACGTTGAACATCGCGACATTGTGTGACTGTGTTCAGGTCGCGGGCTCCGTGCCGCTGTCGATGCTGAGGGAACGTGCTGGTCAGGTGGTTGACCAATCCGGGCATCCTTTGGCGCACGCCCGCCTCGAGCTGGGAATCCCCGCCTTCGTCCCGGGCGAAAGCCAGTGGTCGTATGCCGATCGTGACGGGCGGTTCGTGGTGCGGTTGCCGATGAACGCATCCTGGCCGCTCAAGGCGTCCGACTCTGGATTCGCCGTCGCGACCGTGAACGTATCGGCCAAGGATGATGTCCCCCTCGCGCTCAAGCTCGTCGGCGCTGACACAGTCGCTCTGCCGGACACGGAGCGATTCCGGCGTTCATGTTGCCCGAGCTATTTCTTCACCCACGCCGGCCGATAAGCGAGACTCGAAGACATGTTCGAGCGATACACCGAAAGCGCCCGCCGCGCGTTGTTCTTTGCCCGCTACGAAGCGAGCCAGTTGGGCGATCTCGTGATCGGAACCGAGCACCTCCTGCTCGGTCTCGTGCGGTCGGGAACCGCCGCACGGATCCTCGCTGCTCGCGGCGTATCCCTGCCCGACATTCGGCGCGACGTTGAAAGCCGCGCTGCGGCGGGCAGCGAGAAGGTGTCGACCTCGGTCGAGATCCCGTTCGACCACGAGGCGAAGGTCGCGCTGCAGTTCGCGGCGGAAGAAGCCGATCGCCTTGCTCATCATCACATCGGAACGGAGCATCTGCTGCTCGGCCTTCTGCGCGCCGAGAACTCGAGCGCGGCAGCGATTCTGATGAAGCACGGCTTGCGGTTGCCGGAGCTGCGCGAGATAGTCGCCAAGGTGGTCGCGGAAAGGCCAGGTTCCTCGCATTCCACCGAAGCGTCGTCGCTCATTCATGGTCTGAAACAGCTGCTCGACCGTCTGGCAGCCATCGCATCGGACAAAACCGAAGTCCGCTCCCAGATCGACGACATTCGTCAGCGCGTTGCCGCGCTGGCGCGTCAACTGGATCAATGATCAAAATGACGCAAGCGGGAACCGGCGGCGGCTGGCGCGCACTCTTCTTCGCCGTTGTCGTTGCCAGCGCCTGGGGCACCGGCGCGCTGTGCCAGTCGACGTCCGCACCGGCGCTGCATTTTGTCGCGATTGGCGACGTGCCTCCAGGCATCATCGACGGACTGGTCGCCCACTTCCGCACAAGATTTGGCGTGTCCATCAAGATCCTGCTGCCGCTGACGTTGGACCGCGCGACGCTCGACGAGCAGCGCTCGCAGCTCGTCGCCGAGAGGCTTATTCAGGCGGTACGGTCGCGATACCCGACCTTGGCAAAAAAGCCCGGGACACGCGTAATCGCCATCACTCCGATGGACATGTACACGGACGCGATGCGCGACCGATGGGTATTTTCGTTTTCCTTGCGCAGCCCCGACCGGCATTTCGCGGTGGTATCGTACGCCCGAATGAATCCAGCGAATTTCGGCGAGCGTCCGAACGACGTCTTGCTGCGCACCCGGCTGCAAAAAATGATCGCGCGGAACATCGGCGTCATGTATTTCGGCTTGCCGCTCAGCGCGGACCCGAGGAGCGTGCTGTTTCGCGATATTCTCGGAGTGGACGATCTCGATCGCATAACCGAGGACTTCAGTCCCAGGTAGCAACGACAACGATCGGCGGATTCGCACCTTTGATGACTACGGAACACACGCTTGCCAGTCTATTCGTCAACAACCGCGAGTGGGCGCGGCGCACCACCGCCCGCGATCCGGACTTCTTCCAGTCGCTCTCCGAACAGCAGTCGCCGCGGTACCTGTGGATCGGCTGTTCCGACAGCCGGGTGCCCGCCAACGAAATCGTCGGCCTCAAACCCGGCGAGCTGTTCGTCCACCGCAACGTCGCGAACGTCGTCGTCCACACCGATTTGAACTGTCTCTCGGTTCTGCAGTACGCCGTCGACGTCTTGCAGGTGGAGCACGTCATCGTGTGCGGCCACTACGGCTGCGGCGGCGTGCGCGCGGCCTACCTGCGCTCGTCGCTGGGACTGATCGACAACTGGCTGCGCCACGTGCAGGACGTGCGCGATCGACATCACGCGGCCATCGACGGCGCGGCTGACGACGACAAGCGGATCGCGCGGCTGTGCGAGTTGAATGTGGTCGAGCAGGTGATCCACGTCTGCCGGACGACGATTGTCGAGGATGCCTGGCGCCGCGGGCAGCGCGTGACGATTCACGGCTGGATCTACGACCTGCGCGATGGGCTGCTGCGCGACCTGCATTGCACGGCGGCGGCCTCCAGCCAGGTGGTCGCCGCCCATACGGACGCGCTGGAGCGGCTGGCGGTCAGCTGAATTGGAGCACTGAGGCCCCGGGGCGCTTCAGAAGCTGCCGCTCGGCTTCGAACCAGTCGTCCAAGTGCGAGCCGTTCGTGCGACCGCGGGCCTCGTAGAGCTCGTAGGCCAGGCGCGCAATGTCGGAGTCGGTAACACGTGGCTGCGTGGTCGCGACGCGGCGCGAGCGCTTCGGCTTCAGGGCAATTGCACTGGAATCGGTCTTCTTCGTCGAGCGGGGCATATTTCTCCTCTGTCTTGGTCGGCGTCGTGACGATTCGCGAAGCGGACGAGTTTGTCGCTTCGCTGAACCTGCCGACAATTGTGTCGGCCTTCGATCGCGGCCGCCGTACAAACGACCCGCTTTCGTGAGCGTTTCGGCTGACTGCGATTCGATGCACGATACAACTGCAAATCACGCGCCTGCTCGGCGCCGCAGCGTCAGTAAGCGTTACTTCCAGTTTCCAGCAGCTGCCGGCAGCTGGTAGCTGGCAGCTGGCAGCTGGAAGCTGGAAGCTGGAAGCTCATTTATGCCCCTTCATTTTCGTGTCGCGCTCCTCGGCCAAGGCTTCATGGGCAAAGCCCATTCGAACGCCTACGTCCAGGCGCCGCACTTCTTCGATCTTCCTTACACAATTTCGCGCAAGGTGATTTGCGGACGCGATACGTCCTCGCTTGCGTCGATGGCGTCACGGTGGGGATGGGAGGAGACCTGCACCGACTGGCGCGCCGCGATCGAGCGCAGGGACATCGACGCGGTCGACATCTGCCTGCCCAACCATCTGCACGCGCCGGCCGCAATGGCGGCGGCCGAAGCCGGCAAGATCGTCATGTGCGAGAAGCCGCTGGCGCTGACCGTCGAGGATGCGCGCGCCATGACGCAGGCGGCGCGCGCCGTGCCGTCGCTGGTGTGGTTCAACTATCGGCGGGTGCCCGCGATCGCCTACGCGCGGCAGCTGATCGACGAGGGGCGGCTCGGCACGATCTTCCACTACAACGCCGCCTACAAGCAGCAGTGGGGGCCGGACACCTCACGCGCCGGGACGTGGAAGATGGATCCCGCCCAGGCGGGCTCCGGTGTCGGCGACGATCTGCTGACCCACACGATCGATACCGCGCTGTATCTGAATGGTCCCATCACCGAAACCGTGGCCAGCGCACGCACCATCATGCCGGACCGCAAGATCGATGATGCGGTGATGGCGCTGATGCAGTTCCGGAACGGCAGCGCGGGCACCTTCGAAGCGACGCGCTACGCCATCGGATGCAAGAACCAGAACAGGTTCGAGATCCACGGATCCGGCGGCATGCTGCGCTTCAACCTCGAGCGGTTGAACCACCTCGAGTTCCTCGACTTCTCCAATCCGTCGATCGAGCAGGGGGTGCGCGATGTGCTGGTGACCGACATGAAGCATCCCATCTTCGGCGCCTTCTGGCGGCCGGGGCACATCATCGGTTACGAACACACCTTTATCGCCGCGTTGGCCGAGTTCCTCGAGTGCCTGTCGCGGGGCGCGGAGTTCCACCCGAACTTCACCGACGCGCTGGCGGTGCAGGAGGTGCTCGACGCGGTGCAGCGCTCCGCCAAGACTCGCCAATGGACGACGGTGAACGGCGCATGACCACGATGGAGATAGGAGATAGGACATAGGACATAGGAGAGCGCCTGCGGCCCGAGCGAGCGGCCGGAGGGAAGCGCCGCGTGAGCGGCGCCCGCGAGCGAGAGCGAGTGGGGGTGGGGCCCCACGAGCAGTGAATAAGGCTGACAGAAGACAGGAGACAGAAGACAGAAGACAGGAGACAGAAGACAGAGCGTCCGTCAACTCTCGGCTGACAGCATGGCACGCATCGCCGCGATGCTGGCCGTGACGTCCTCCAGCGTCGTCGGCAGGTCGGGCGCGATCGGCGGTCGCGGTGGCCCGTGCTCGGCGAGCACCAGAAAGCGCGCGAAGTCGGACGCGCGCATTTTCGGATACGCGTCCCAGAAACTCCGGTCCCGAAAATTGAAGGCCCGCTGGCGGTTGGTGATCACCTCGAGCGAGATCGCCCGGCCCGGACACTTGTCCACGAACGTACGGATGTAGCGCGCGAGATCCACCGTCCCCTGGCCCATCCTTGTCCATTCGACGTTGATGCCGTCGGGTGACATCCAGAGCGCGCTGTCGCGCATGTGGCTCGTCAGGACGTACGGCGCGAGCGTGTCGAGCACGTCGTGCGGATCCTCGAGGGTCCAGGCGGCGTTGCCCGAGTCGATGCAGGCGCCGACGTAATCGACCCCGGCGGCTTCGATCAGCGTCTTCAATTCGCCGGCTTGCATGTCGCCGGAGTGATTTTCGACCGCAACCTTCAACCCGGCATCCATGATCCGCGAGCGGACGTTGCCCAGCACGTGCAACGCCGCCTCGATGTGCCGCTCGATGCCGCCGGGCGCGCGCCGGTCGAAGCTGTTGCCGACGACGCAGCGGATGAGAGGGGAGCGGGTCGCGGCAGCGATGTCGATCATGCGGGTCAGTTGCTCGTCCGCAGTCCCTGCCGACGCGTCGAAGATTCCGGACGTCGGCGCGATGGCCAGCATGCCGACCTCCAGGTCCAGGCCCAGCGCGTCAGCGCGCTCGCGCACGCGCTGCAGATGCGCAGCATCGAGCCGGCCGAGCAGCCGCGGCTCGCTGAAGTGGACCACCGTGACGCGCTGCGCCGCACAGAACTCGAGGACGCCGAACGCGTCCCAGTTCAGGAAGCGCAGACTGTAGACGTCGAGGCCGAGGCGCGGCGGCGCGGCGGAGGAATTCGTCATGGCGGTCTCTATTATCGGCCGCCGCTCGCATATGATGTTCCTCCGTATGGTGCTCCCGACTTCCGCGCCCGCAGCCGCGACCGGTCCTGCGACCCGCGCGCGCTACACCACCGTCGCGCTCGCGTTGTCGATCGCGGTCATCATGTACATCGACCGCGTGTGCATCTCGCAGGCGGCGCCGCTCATCTCCAAAGACCTGGGGCTCAGCAAGGTCGAGATGGCATGGGCGTTCTCGGTGTTCGGCTGGGCATATGCGCTCTTCGAAATACCCGGGGGCTGGCTCGCCGATCGCTTCGGGCCTCGCCGCGTGCTGACACGTATCGTCGTGTGGTGGTCGTTCTTCACGGCCGCGACCGGCTGGGTGTGGAATCTTCCTTCGCTGCTGGTCACGCGCGCGTTGTTCGGCGCCGGAGAAGCGGGGTGTTTCCCGAACATCACGCGCATCTTTACGCTGTGGCTGCCGCGTGGCCAGCGCGAGCGGGCGCAGGCCGGGCTGTGGCTCGCGGCACGGTGGGGGGGCGCTTTCACTCCGCTGCTCGTGGCGTCGATTCTCGACTTCATCAGCTGGCGCCGGGCCTTCGAGATCTTCGGAGTGGTCGGGGTGATCTGGGCGATCGTGTATTACAGCTGGTTCCGCGACGATCCGCGGACCCATCCGGCCGTCAACGCTGCCGAGATCGCCGAGCTCCCGCCGTCGTCCGAGACCGCGATCGTGCACGGCTCGACGCCGTGGAACGTCATTTTTTCGCGGTCGTCCATCTGGTTGCTTGGCGCGCAGTACATCTGCCTGTCGTATGGCTGGTATTTCTATATCACGTGGCTGCCGACCTATCTTCGCGAGACGCGCGGCACGAGCGTCAAAATGGGTGCGCTCCTCTCGGGTCTGCCGCTGCTGCTTGGCGGAGTGGGGTGCCTGATCTCGGGCTGGACGATTCCGCGCCTCGCGCGCGTGATCGGCATCAACCTCGCGCGGCGCGTCATCGCCGTGATCGGCTTCGCCGGCGCGTCGGCGTCGATCCTGATCTTCACGCGCATCGACGACCCGACACAGGCGATGCTCGTGCTCGGCGTGGCCGGCCTGTTCAATGATTTCGTCATGCCCGCGGCGTGGGCCGCGTGCATGGACGTCGGCGGCCGTTACTCCGGCACCGTGTCGGGCACGATGAACATGATGGGAAACATCGCGGGGGCGATCTCGCCGCTCGCGATCGGCTATCTGCTCTCGTGGACCAACAACAACTGGCCGCTGACGTTCTATGTCTCTGCGTCGGTGTACTCGCTGGGTGCGGTCTGCTGGTTGTTCATCGACGCGGTGACGCCGATCGAAGTCAGGGACTGACGGCTTCGCCGTCCGTTCGGTGGCTTCGCTGGCCGTTCGGTGACTTCGCGTCCGTTGGACGACTTCGCGGTCCGTTAGTTCGTTCGCCCCATCGCAGTCACGGGACGTTGGCACAGCCAGTGCCTCTCTCATGAGGCATGGCGACACTCAATCTCACGAAGATATTGATGCGTGGAGACTTGCCACCGAGCTGAAAGAGTGGGTGTTTCGGATTATCAAACGCCCCGCGGTCGCGAGGCATTTCAGATTCTGCGATGACATCAGCCGCTCGTCGCGATCCGCGCCGGCGAACATATCTGAGGGCTTCTGGCGCGGGAAAGAACGTCCACGAGAAAACGCGAAGTTTGTCAGCTATGCCCTCGGGTCGATAGGTGAGACAAAGAATCACCTGCGGGATGCATTTATCGAGAAGTACATCGACGAGCAGGAGTACAACACCATCAACGCGTTAGCCGTCCGCGCCCTCCAAGTAACCGAGGGGTGGTACCGACATCTACTGTCTTTGTGCCAGTCTGGCGCCGCTGACAACGGCCCCGAAAGAAAGCCGCGCACGTAACGGACTGCGCCAGCCCAAACGATCACCGCGCCCGCGCCCGACGGACCGCGTCAGTTCCCAACGATCAGCGTCAGCTCTCAACGGACAGCGAAGTCGCCCAACGGACAGCGAAGCTCCTTAACGGCCCGCGTCAGCTCCAAACGATCAGCGTGAGTTCTCAACGGACTGCGTCAGTTCCAAACGATCAGCGTTAGTTCTCGACGATCAGCCTCAGCTCCAAAACGATCAGCGTAAGGACATAATGCCGCATGCGAATCCCGCGATACTGGGCGCGCGCGGAAGAGCAGGCGCCGCCGAACTACGAGGACGTCCGCCGCGTCACCGTGTGGGGCTGGTCCCACGACAGCCAGGTCGATGAGGAACGAGACGCGCGCCAGCGCCTCACCGAGCTGCTCGATCGCTTGCGGCAGGGTCTCGGGTTTCCGAAAGGATACGCGTACGGGACGAGGGCGCTGCGCGAAGAGATTCTCGAAGAGCTGCGCGATCGCAGTGGCACAGTCGATACGCTGCTAACCCGCAACAGCTACGGCAGCGTCGTCCTGAATGCCGGACAAGTGTTGTTCGTCGATATCGACGTTCCGTGGCCCACAACCGGTCAGCGGCTGGCGCGGCTGTTCGGATCGCACAGCCGACTCCTGAAGCAACTACGCTGACGCGTATTCGTGACGTGCTGCAGAACGATCGGGACGGTAGCTACAGAATCTACCGGACTGCCGCAGGCTTTCGCATTTCGCGACCGATCCGCTTTTCACACCGGCTTCGTCGACGGCCGAGCATTTGATGAAAGCGCTCGATGCCGATCCAGCGTTCATACAACTCTGCCGGGTTCAGGAAAGCTTCCGCGCTCGGCTGACGCCAAAACCTTGGCGGTGCGGGCAGCCGAATCCTCCCTCCAGTTTTCCACGCGACGCGGACGACCAGGCGGCGTTTGCTAGATGGCGGGACGCATACGACCGCGCAGCGGAGTCGAAAGCAACGTGCAGATTCGTCGAAGCCATTGGTTGGGGAGGGACCCATCCGGACGCGGTGAAAATCGTGGACGTCCACGACCGCACGACCAAAGCCGCAACCGCTCTGCCATTAGCCTGACATAACGATCAGCGTCAGCTTCCAACGGACAGCGAAGTCGCCCAACGGCACAGCGAAGCTCCTTAACGGCGCGCGTCAGCTCCAACGAACAGCGTCAGTTCCCAACTATCAGCGTCAGCTCCCAACGGACTGGCTTCAGTAGATGGTAAACGCGTACAACGTATCTCCGACGGCGACGAGCAAGTACTGCCTCCCGTCGAGCATGTACGTCTGCGGTCCGTTGCTCATATTGCCGATCCGCGAGTGCCACAGCGGTTTCCCGGTTGCGACGTCGAACGCGATCAGGTTGTTGTTGCCGTCACCAGTGAACAGCACCTTTCCCGCCGTCGTCAGCAGCCCCTGGCCGCCGCCGCCGCCGCCGGGCCACGGATGGCGCCATACCTTTTTGCCCGTCTTCGGATCGATCGCCGTCAGCGCGTTGCCGCCCGATCCGACCGGCGATGTCAACTTGCCGCCGAGTCCCATCGAGCCGCGCGGATCGGGATCGGTCAGATAGACGATGTTGAACCCGTTGTTCTCCTGCGTGTAGAAGAGGCCGGTGTCGGGAGAGTAGGAGGGCGGCTGCCAGTTGGTGACGCCTCCCTCGACCGGGGATACGAGCGATCCCGGGATCGTCGCTTCCTTCTCCGGGTTCGGGTCCGGTGATCCGTTCTCGCGAATTCCCTTGGTCCAGTTCGTCGTCTCGCCGTACTTCACGGTCACGATGTGCTCGCCGGTGACACGATCGACCGTGAAGAAGTAGCCGTTGCGGGACGCGGTCGAGACGAGCTTGCGCGGCTTGCCATTCACGACGCCGTCGAACATGACCGGCGTCTGCGCCGAATCCCAGTCGTGCGTGTCGTGCGGCGACGTCTGGAAATACCACTTCATCTTTCCGGTTTCGACGTCGACCGCGATGAGCGAACACGTAAAGAGGTTGTCTCCTTTGCGGCCGACGCCGGTATACCCGGGCGTCGGGTTGCCAGTGCCGAAGATGTAGAGGTTGGTGTCGGGATCGTAGACGCCCGGAATCCATGCCTGGCCGCCGCCGTGGCGGGCGGCGGCAAGGTTCGGCCAGGTGTCGAGACCCGGGTCCCCAGGGTTCATCGGCACGGTGTAGAACTTCCACTGCAGTTTGCCGGTTTCCGGATCGAACGCCTGCAGGAATCCCGGCATGTCGAGGTCGTTGCCCGTGCCGACGATCACGTGGTTGCCGATGACCACCGGCGCCATCGTCGAGAAGTACTGCTCCTCGAAGCTGGCGATCGGCACGTGCCAGTTCTCCTTGCCGTTGCGCGCATCGAGCGACACGAGATAGTTGTCCGGCGTCTCGACGTAGAGGTTGTTGTGCCACATGCCGACGCCGCGGCAGCCGATGTGGGTGCTGCCCTTCGTGCGCCAGTAGTAGCGCCACAGATTGTGGCCGTCGCGCGCGTCGAGTGCCCACACGTTGTCCGGCGCGCATGCGTAGAGGACGCCGTCCACCTGCAGCACCGCCCCTTTGATCTGCGCGCCTCCGGCCGCGGGAAAGTCTTCGGGACCCTCGCCGCCGACGATCACCGGCTCGCCGCCTCCACCACCGCCGAAACCGCCGAAGCCGCCGAAGCCGCCGCGTCCGCCGCCGCCCGCGCCCGCCGGCGGGCCCGCGGTAACGCGCCCGACCCACGCCAGCGTCAGGTTCTTCACCGTCGACTGGTTGATCTGGGTCAGCTTGCTGTACCGCTTGCCCGTGTAGTCGCCTGAATATGTCGGCCACGAATCAGCAAGCGGGCGACCGATCGTGGACGGATCGAGTCCCCCCTGATTTGACGGACTCTGCGGTTGCGCCGGGGGCTGGCCCGACGCCTGCGCAAGAAGTAACACGGGAGCGGCCGCTAGCGTTGCTGTGACGACCAGTTTTCTGAGTGTCATTTCACGGTCACCAGGTAAGCCGTCACGTCGTGAATGTCCTTGTCGGTGTAGACCGGCAGCAGTTTCCGGTGCCCCTCGAGCGGATCGTTGATCTCGACGCGTGGTGCATCGCCGACCCTGCGGAAGCTGCGCTGCACTCCGTCGGGGGGCGTGAGCACGACGATGAAGTCGTCGATGCGATCGAGACGGCCCTGGACACGTTGCCCCTGCGGTGTCGTTACCGTGACGGTCGTCTGCGCGCGGGAGCCTCGCCCCCCGCCGCGTCCGCCACGTCCGCCGCCGCCCCCCGCGACCCACGCGTTCTGCAGCTGCACGGGCTCGGTGTAGCGCGAGGCTATGCCGGCGAGGTCGCCGGAGGTCGAGTGGCACGACGCACACTTCTGCTCGAAGTAGGCCTTGCCCGCCGCGGGGTCGCCGACGACGATGTTCAGGACGATCGGTTCCGCCCCCAGCGGAGGGTTCCCTTGACCGCGCATGGTGGCGGCCACACTGTGGATGTATTCAGCCAGCGCCTTCACATCGTCGTCCGAAAGCTGCGGGAAGGGCGGCATGGGAGGCATGCCGGGGTTGGCGCGGCCGCCGTGGACGACCGGAAGAATGAGCTCGCCGTGCTGATCCCTGAGGACGAGGTCGGAGCGGAGCAGGTTGACGCCGCCCATGTCGCCGCCGCGAAGATCCGCTCCGTGACAGAGG
>Ga0310810_10006619_pt1 | contig 13116 bp, 13 predicted proteins | sample NCmetagenome_FD_207641 | JGI IMG/M metagenome (GOLD analysis project Ga0310810, IMG submission 207641) | Soil microbial communities from experimental microcosm in Duke University, North Carolina, United States - NC | ecosystem: Engineered > Artificial ecosystem > Soil microcosm > Unclassified ... | reverse complement strand
CCGAACAGCGTACCAGATAGAGTCGCGATTGCCGAAGCCGGAATCGCGCGGAGGGAACGAGACGATGCCCACATTTCGCCTGGTCAAGCGGGAAGGCCACTTCCTGAAGCGACATTCGCTCAGCTTCGCCGCCGTCGGCGTCCTGCTGCTCTGGGTCCTGCTGTACTGGCACGCCGACCCCGACACCCATTGGGGCGCGTTCTTCGGCAACGCCATTGCCGACTGGAGCGGCGTGGTCGTCACCGTGATCGGGACCAAGTTCCTGTTCGAAGCGGGCTCGGCGGAGAGCCGGCAGCCCAAGCGCCTGTGGCACCGCAAGGCACTGGCCTTCGCCCAGCGGCACTCGCTGACCATCTTCCTGCTCGTCACCGGGGCCGCCTGGGTCGCCCTCTACCTGCACTTCGACCCGCAGGGGAAGTGGAACCAGGTCACGGGCAACATCGTCTCGGAGTGGACGCAGATCATCGGCCTGGTGCTGCTGACCAAGCGCCTCATCGAGCCGGGCTCGAAGGAGAGCAAGTAGGGGTTAGAGGATGTAGCGGCTTAGGTCCTGGTCCTTGACGATGTCGGCGAGCATCTTGCGCACGTAATCGCCGTCGACCTTCACGTTCTTCTCTTTGATCTCGGGGGCGGTGAAGCTGATCTCGTCGAGCACGCGCTCCATGATGGTGTGCAGCCGGCGCGCGCCGATGTTCTCCGTGCCCTCGTTCACGCGGAAGGCGAAGCGCGCGATCTCGCTCAGCGCCTCCTCGGTGAACTCCAGCTTCAGCCCTTCGGTCTCGAGCAGCGCGGTCGACTGCTTGACCAGCGAAAGCTTCGGCTCGGTCAGGATCTTGATGAAGTCTTCCATGGTCAGCGACTTCAGCTCGACGCGGATAGGGAAGCGCCCCTGCAGTTCGGGGATGAGGTCGCTGGGTTTGGAGACGTGGAAGGCGCCCGCGGCGATGAACAGGATGTGGTCGGTCCGCACCATGCCGTAGCGCGTGTTGACCGTGGTGCCCTCGACGATGGGCAGGATGTCGCGCTGCACGCCCTCGCGCGACACGTCGGGACCGTGCCCCGACTCGCGTCCCGCGATCTTGTCGATCTCGTCGAGGAAGATGATGCCGGAGTTCTCGGCCCGCTCCACCGCGATGCGCGTCACCTGGTCCATGTCGATGAGCCGCTGCTCCTCTTCCTGGATCAGGTACTCGAAGGCCTCCGAGACCTTCATCTTCCGCTTCTTGGTGCGCTGCCCGAAGATGTTGGGCAGCATGTCCTTCATGTTGATGTCCATCTCCTCCACGCCCTGGTTGGAGATGATCTCGAAGGCGGGGAAGGACTTCTCGCGCACTTCGAGTTCGACGATGCGGTCGTCGAGCTTGCCCTCGCGCAGCTGCTGGCGCAGCTTCTCGCGCGTGCGCGCCTGCGGCTCGGCCTGGCCTTCGAGGAATCCGGCGGACGTCGCCGGCGTCTCGGGCGCGCGTGAGCCCGGCAGCAGCAGGTCGAGCAGCCGCTCCTCGGCGTTGAGCTCGGCCTTGTCCTCGACGTCTTCCAGCTTCTCCTCGCGCACCATGTCGATGGCGATCTCGATCAGGTCGCGGATCATCGACTCGACGTCGCGCCCGACGTAGCCCACCTCGGTGAACTTCGAGGCTTCCACCTTGAGGAAGGGCGAGTTTGCCAGCTTCGCCAGGCGCCGCGCGATCTCCGTCTTGCCCACGCCGGTCGGCCCGATCATGATGATGTTCTTCGGCATGATCTCTTCGGCGAGCTCGGGCGTGAGCTTCTGCCGGCGCATGCGGTTGCGCAGCGCGATGGCGACGGCGCGCTTGGCGTCGTGTTGCCCGACGACGTACTTGTCGAGCTCGGCGACGATCTCTTTCGGCGTCAGCTCGTCGAGCGCGACGCCCTGTTCTTCGGCGGTGGCGGGTAGGTAGATGGCCATGACTTACAGCTCGAAGCTCACAACTCCTCGATCGTGATCTGGTCGTTGGTGTAGATGCAGATCTTGCCGGCGATGCGCATCGCTTCCTCGGCGATCTTGCGCGCGGGCAGCTCGGTGTTGTCGAGCAGCGCGCGCGCGGCGGCGAGCGCGTATTGCCCGCCGGAGCCGATGGCGGCCGCTTCCGAGTCGGGCTCGATCACGTCGCCTTGCCCGCTGACCAGGAACATCGATTCCTTGTCGGCGATCAGCAGCAGCGCTTCGAGGTGGCGCAGCACCTTGTCGGTGCGCCACTCCTTGGCCAGCTCGACGGCCGCGCGCCCCAGGTTGCCGTGATACTGGTCGAGCTTCGCTTCGAAGCGCGCGAACAGCGAAAAGGCGTCGGCGGTGGAGCCGGCAAAGCCGGCGACGATCTTGTCGTTGTGCAGCCGGCGGATCTTCTTCGCGGTGTGCTTGATCACGCCGTCGCCGAGCGTGACCTGGCCGTCGGCGGCCATCACCACGCCGCCCCCGCGCCGCACCGCCAGCACCGTGGTCGAACGTACTTGTCGCTGCGTTGTCATGAGGACAATCTGCGATTATAGCAGCCGTTCTAAGCGCTCTCCCGCGCAGATGCCGGCGGCGCGCCGGGTCATTGCGGCGGCTCTTCCAGCTTGGGCTCGATCTGGAGCTGGCCCGCCGGGATCGACCACGAGCCCTCCTTCTCGCCGCGGTAGACGCGCGAGACGCCGCGCACGATGCGCCGCATCGGCAGCTCGCCTTTCTCGTCCGCCAGGAAGATCTCGCCGACGCGCTGCGTGCGGAACACCCAGCGCTTGAGCAGCGCGAGGTGCTCCATCAACTCCGCCGCCGAGCCCGGCTGCGGGTCCGGCGCCGCGTCGAGCGTCTCGGTGATGCGCGTCTCCATCGAGAGGTGCTTGCCCTCGCCCTGGTCCTGCACCGAGAACGGCGTCGGCCCGGACATCCGGCCGGCTTCCAGGCGGAAGAACGCGACGCAGCCCGGCTCCGCGCATGGCTGGACGATCAGCCCGCTGAGCTGGTCGAGCCGGCGCGCGATCTCCGGCCGCTGGTGCGCCGCGGCGTGCACCTTCTCGATGCGCGCGTGCACCGCCGCCGCCTGCTCGAACGCCAGCTCCGCCGACGCCTTCTCGCGCTCGGCCTCGAGCTCCCGCGTCAGCGACTCGCCCGCCGTGTCCAGGAAGTTGCGCACCCGGATCACCTCCTCGGCGTACTGCTCGTCGCTGCATCCCTTGAAGCACGGCGCCAGGCACATCTTCATCTCGGAATAAATGCAGCCGGGGAATTGCGGGTCGGGGTTGAGGTCGAAGTCGCAGCGCCGCATCTTGAACAGGTCGAGCGAGTCGTTGAGGAATTTCTCCGCCGCCGCGCGCGACTGGAACGGCCCGTAGTACAGCGACTTGCCCTTGAGCGACGTCACGCGCCGCGTCACGTACGCTCGCGGGTACTCGTTGTCGAGGTTCAGCTTGACCAGCGCTGCTTCCCGGAGCTTCAGCCGCTCGCGGTAGTCCTTGGGGAACTCGCGGCGCAGCGCCTGGTAGAGCGCCCAGCGCGATTCGAAGTCCGACCCGGTCAACGCGTAATCGATGGAGCGCACGCGCTCGCGCAGGTTGAGGCGCTTGGTCCGCTCCTCGGGCGCGCCCAGCAGCCGGATCAGCCGCCGCTTCAGGTTCGCGGACTTCGAGACGTACGGCTCCGCGCCCGGCTCGCCGCGTAGCGTGAACACCGCGGGCTTGGCGGGGATCGCCTCGAAGATCGCGGCATCGCGCTCGGACGAGAAATCGATGTGGACGGCTTCCACGGGCTCATTATTCACGGTTTCGTGTTTCTCGTTCCTCGTTTCTCGAGAAACCAGGAACGAGGAACCAGAAACGCGCTACCGGAAGCTGGCGGACTTCACGTGCACGCGGAAGTCGTCGCCATGCATCTCGACCAGCTTGCACATCTCGTGCAGGCGGGAGCGCATGCGCTCGGTGATGCGGTCGCCCAGCGTCTCGCGCCGGTTGGCGCGCTCCGCCGCCGAGCGGCTGCGCAGGTCGGTCGAGCCGCTGCCGCTTTCCGCCTCGTCGGGGAAGTTGGTGGTGAACAGCGTGGTCTTCTGCGCGTTGTAGCGCCGGTTGATGATGTCGGAGATGGTGTCCCACTTCCAGTCGGTGGGCTTGACCGCGCCCAGCTCGTCGATCAGCAGTACCTCGGTGTCGAATACCGGCCGCAGCACGTCCATCTCGGTCGCCTCGACCGAGGGGTTGAAGGAGTTCTGGATGTCCTTGAGCAGCTCGCGGTAGTCGTAGAACAGGCACCCGATGCCCTTGTCGCGCACCAGCAGCTTGAGGATGCCGACCGCCAGGTGCGTCTTGCCCACGCCGATGTCCCCGACGAACAGCAGCCCGGCCTTGTGCACCGGGTATTCCTCGACGAAGCGCCGCGCATCGAGCAGCGCCGCGTCCAGCCGCGCGCGGCCGCCCATGGTGTCGAAGTTCTCCAGCTCGCAGTGCTCGTAGCGCGACGGGATGCGGGCGGCGGTGAGCAGGCGGTCGGCGCGCCCGGCGATCTTGCAGTCGCAGCGCGCGACCTTGCGCGCGGCTCCGTTCGCCACGGTCTTCCACCCGGTGTCCTGGCAGATGGGGCAGGTTGTCGATGTCGCGCTCAACGGGGTCTCTGTCTGGAATGTAGCTCCGGAAGCGGGAACTCGCAACGCCGGTCGCTCCTCGCCCCTGTGCGATTCAGGTACTTCCTGTGGAGCGGCGTGGAAAACCCGGCGGGAACTCACCTCCAGCAGCTCTGGTTGCCGACAAACCCGCCCTGATCCTGCCAAACCCGCATCCGCACCCCGCATCCTAATCCGGAGCAGCCATTGGGGAAGAAAACTCTGCGACGTAGTGTCGCGACTTGGGGAAGGTTTGCACATGAAAAAGCTTTCGGCAGTTCTGGTGTTAAGTCTGTTGACGATGGTGGGCTGCGCGGAGCGGCACAACAGCGCGCAGACGGGCGGTGCGGCGGCGCAGGGCGTGGCCACCGGCTCCAAGGCGGAGTCCATCGACCGCCTCAACGATTCCGCGCAGATCCTGAAGGAGCTGACCAGCGCTCCCGATAACGGCATCCCGCAGGAGATCCTGACGAAGGCGAAGTGCGTCGCGATCGTGCCTTCCATGGTCAAGGGCGGCTTCGTGTTCGGCGGCCAGCACGGCCGCGGCGTCGCGACCTGCCGCAACTCGAACGGCTGGAGTTCGCCGGCGTTCTTCACCGTGACGGGCGGCAGCTGGGGCGCGCAGATCGGCGCCGAAGCGGTCGACGTCGTCATGCTGGTCATGACCGACCAGGGCATGAAGGACCTGATGTCCTCGAAGTTCAAGCTCGGCGCTGAGGGCGGCGTTTCCGCCGGCCCGGTCGGCCGCGAAGCTACGGCCAACACCGACATCGCGATGAAGTCGGGCATCCTGACTTACTCGCGGTCGCGCGGCCTCTTTGCCGGCCTCGACCTGAGCGGCGCCGTCGTCCAGCAGGACGACGAGTCGCAGAACGCGTTCTACGGCAACGGCGTCAACTTTGCCCAGGTCCTCCAGGGCCAGGTGCAGACGCCCACCGACGCGCGTCCGTTCCTGGCCAGCGTCCGCGAGAGCTTCCACGAGGCGCGCCAGCAGGAAGCGACCGATCGTCCCTAGTCTTTCCATCCACCACGCGGCGGGCTTCGGCCCGCCGTTCTTTTTTGCTTCCCGGAGGCTTACAATCGCGCTTCCTCCGGAGGCGCCCATGCGCAAGGCTCTCGGCTTCCTCGTGCTCGTCTGCGCGGCTGCGTTCGCCCAGCAGACCCCGCCCATGACCGTCATCACCGCCGCCAACCTGCTCGACGGCCGTTCCCGCGAGGTGCTGCACAACCGCGCCGTCGTGATCCGCGGCGACAAGATCGTCGCCGTCGTTCCCGTCGACGACGCGCAGGCGCGCCAGGCCGCCACCCGCATCGCCTTCGGCCCCGACGTCACCGTGATGCCGGGGATGATCGAGTCGCACACCCACATCTTCCTCCAGGGCGAGGAGCCGGCGCAGGGCGGCTACGACGCCAACATCCTCAAGGAGGGCGTCGCGTTCCGCGCGGCGCGCGCGACGATGGCGCTGCGCCGCCTGCTCGACCAGGGCTTCACCACCATCCGCGACGTCGAGACCGAGGGCGCCGGCTACGGCGACGTCGAGCTCAAGCACGCCGTCCAGCAGGGATACATCCCCGGCCCGCGCATGTTCGTGGTCACGCGCGCCATCTCGACCACCGGCGGCTACCCGCTCGAGGGCTACGCGCCCGAGGTCCAGCCCATGCTGCCCAAGGGCGTGCAGATCGTCGACGGCCCCGTCGAAGCGCGCAAGGCGGCGCGCGAGCAGATGGACAACGGCGCCGACTGGATCAAGGTCTACATGACGCACCGCTCCTGGCTCGACAAGCAGGGGAACCTGGTCTCGCAGCCGACGCTCACGCTCGACGAGATCCGCGCCATCACCGACGAAGCGCACGGCTGGGGACGCAAGGTCGCCTGCCACGCCTACAACGGCGTCGGCCTGCAGCGCGCCCTCGACGGCGGCTGCGACTCCATCGAGCACGGCCTGGAGATGACCGACGCGCAGATCGCGCAGATGGTCCGCCAGGGCACCTGGTACTGCCCGACGCTCAGCCCTTACTACGGCGACTGGGCGCCGGAGGACACGCCGCAGGGCCAGCGCGACCGCAAGCGCGCCGCGGTCCACGGCCCGACCTTCCAGAAGGCGCTCAAGGCGGGCGCGAAGATCGTCTTCGGCACCGACATCGGCGGCATCGACTGGTCGCAGCCCATCGCCCAGGAGTTCCCGCGCATGGTCGAGTTCGGCATGGCGCCCATCGACACCATCCTCTCCGCGACTTCGGTGCCGGCGAAGATGCTCGACATGGACGGCGAGATCGGCGTGCTCGCGCCCGGCGCCTTCGCCGACGTCATCGCGGTCCAGGGCGACCCGACCCGGGACGTGAAGGTGCTCGGCAACGTGTCCTTCGTCATGCACGACGGCAAGGTGTGGAAGAACGCTAAGCCGTAGCGCGCGCCGTTGCCTTCAGCCGCCACATCGCCAGGATCCCCAGCGCCGGCCCGAGCGCCAGCAGCGCGATGGCGGCATGCATGTGGTGGCGGTCCATCATCCAGCCGAAGAACTGCAGCGACACCGCCGTCAGGGTGAAGCCGAGCGCGACCTGCATGGTCAGCGCCGTCCCGACGTAGCGCGGGTCCGAGACCTCGCTCACCACTGCCGAGAACTGCGCCGAGTCCGCGACCACGCTGACGCCCCACACCAGCGCGACCGGGATGAACCACTCCCCGCGCTCGATCACCGCCGCCGCCACCAGGCAGCAGGCGCCGCTGACCGCCATCGCCACGATGGTGACGTTGGCGCGCTGCCGCAGTTGCGACGCGGCCGCGCGGTCGGCGATGCGTCCCGCGACGTAGCACCCGAGCGCGCCGGCGGCGATGGCGGCAAACGCCCAGAGCTGCGTCGTGCGCAGGAACGACGGCTGCCCGGAGCCAGGGTCGCTGTGGGAGCGCATCATCAGCACGCCGATCCATCCCCACATGGTGTAGACCTCCCACATGTGTCCCCAGTAGCCGAGGTTGGCGAGCAGCAGGCGGCGGTTGCGGAAGGTCTCGCCCACCTGCCGGATGTCGAAGCGCGGCGTGGCGGCGAGGAACGGCCCCTCGCGGACGAAGAGCGCGACCAGCAGCGCGCCGGCGAGCGTGGAGGCGCTGGCGGTGTTGACCACGACCTTCAGGTCGAGCGCGGTGGCAAAGGGCAGCGCCTTGATCAGGTACGGCGACGCGGAGCCGACCGTCAGCCCGCCGATGAGGATGCCGAGCGCGGTGCCGCGCCCCTCGCGGAACCAGCCAGCCATGATCTTCATCGCCGTGGGGTAGACGCCGGCGAGGAAGAAGCCGGTGAGGAAGCGCGCGGCGAGTCCGAGCCGCAGGTGTTCGGCGGCGAGTTCGGCGAACAGCGAGTTGGCGACGGCGACTAGCAGCGCCGAGACCAGCATGACGCGCGGGGCGGGGAAGACGTCGGAGAGGTTGAGCGCGGCGGAGGCCAGCGCGCCGAGAACGAAGCCGAGCTGCACCGCGATGGTCAGCCACGCCGCGACGTTGAGGTCCGCGCCCCAGCGCCGGCTGAGTTCCGGCAGCACGACCGTGCCGGCAAACCACGGTGAGATGGCCAGCAACTCCGCCAGGGTGAGGGCCGCCAGTGTGCGCCAGCGCATCCGGGCGATTGTACCGATTCAGCGCTTGACTTCATTCCGCCGAAGTACATAATGACGGCCCATTCGATGCCCTCCGCTCGTCCAGGCGCGCGGAGGCACGGCGCGGCCCGGGAGCGAGCTGCGCAGGAGCTAGACCGATGAGCATTCTGGCCCTCTGTGACGAAGTGCCCGCCAAGGTCCATCCGGAGACGACCGTCGCCGACTCCATCAACCTGATGATCGCCAGCCGCGTGGGCGCGGTCGCGGTCGTCGACCGCGACAACAAGGTCGCCGGCATCTTCACCGAGCGCGACGTCCTCAAGAAGTTCGCGCTCAGCGGCAAGAACCCGTCCAAGACCGAGGTCCGCGAGTTCATGAACACGCCCGTGATGATGGCGACGGTCAGCACCACGCCCGGCGAGGCGCTCGCGGTCATGGTCGACAAGCACATCCGCCACCTGCCGGTGGTCGACGAGCAGTCGCACCTGCTCGGCATCCTCTCGATCCGCAACCTGCTCGAGTCGCAGGTCGACACCCTGCGCCAGGAGCTCGACTCGCTCGAGACCGCCCTCACCAACGACGCCGCCGGCGGCTAGCCGACGACTACATTCGCTGCGGCCGCTTCCGGAAGATCACCCGGATCTCCTCCCGCCAGCGCTCGTCGATGCCCAACAGCTCGCAGTCGATCTCGGGCGCGACGTAGCGCAGCAGCGTGTCGGTCGCCGGATGGACGTGCAGCGCGGGCGCCACCAGCAGCAGCAGCGGCGGCTCGGGCGCCAGCTCGCGGCCGGCGAAGTACCCGAAGCGGCGGAACTCGCCGCGTTGCCGGTGCCACTCGACCCGCGCCCAGTAGTCGATCCCCTGTAGCGGCAGGTGGATGTCCTCGTCCGCCTTCAACTCGAGGACGGCGAGCCGCGCGTCCCGCGCCAGCCCGAGCACGTCGATCATCCCGCGATCGCTGGCGGAGAACGCCGGCACCTGCGAGTAGACGGGCGCGGGCAGCAGCCGCCCGTCCAGCTTTCCCAGGTCGCGCAGCACCAGCGACTCGAGCCAGCGCTCCGGCTGCATCCGGAACAGCGGGTTGGCGTGGTCGGCGTGCTCGTTGCGCGCGCCCGCCAGCATGCGGGCAAAGTCCTTGAACTCGTCCCAGTTCTCCTCCGTGACCGGGGTCTCCGCCGGCGGCGCGCCGAAGACAAGCTGCGCGGCGTTGCGGAATGAGCGCGGATCGGCCGCCAGCCGCGCCCGCGCGAACTCCAGGCCATGGATGCGGAATGCCACCTCGTAAGCGCTGGCCACGCTCAGCTCGGCGTCAAGGACGATGGCGCGGACACGGTCGATCTGCTCGGCGAAGCGGTCGCGCACCGCCAGCTGGTCCGGGCAGTGCACGAGGCGCGTCTCGACGTTCCCGCGGTCGCGGCAGTCGAGTTCGGTGAACGCCAGCTCGCGCTCGTCGAACTCGTAGAGCGCGAACTGGGCAGCCGCGTGGTTGAGGTGCGCCATCCGCTCGCGGACGATGGCGCCGGTCTGCGGCGGGAGGAACAGCTTCAGCCCGGCAACCACCCCGCGCGCGTCCTGACGGCAGTGGTCGAGCCACAGCAGCCCGAAGGTCAGCGCCGCGTCGATCGAGGCCTGCATCTCCTCGCCATTGACGCCGAGGACGGCCATCGCCGTGTTCCCGTGCCGCAGCTCTCCGCGCGTGTAGACGGGGCTGAACGAGCGCTCCAGGTCCATCGCGCAGCTGGCGCGCTCCAGCCGCCACTCGGGGAAGTTCCGGGCGAGCGCCCGCTCCAGCAGCCGCCGGTAGCCCTCGCGCGACGCTTTCCTCGCGCTCGGCGTGCGCTGGTCGCGCTCGCGGCAGATCTCCAGCTTCGCCGGCCTGGCCTGGCCGAAGCGCAGCACCGAGAGCACCAGCGTCCCGTTTTTCTGCTCCAGGTCGACGACGCGCCGCACCGCGTTGCGCTCCTGCGACCACAGGTGCAGGACGCACTTGTCGTGCTCGGTCAGCAGGGAATAGCGCGCGCTCGCGAAGTCGAAGAGGATCTCGCCCTCTTCCCGCACCACCGCCGATGGCGCTTCGCCCAGGAACTCCTGGATGGCGCGCGCGAGTTGTTCGGGAGGGGCCGCGGTCGGCACAGGGACACCTCAACGCGGCTGGGGAGACACCCCAATCTTCAATCTTCAAACCGCGATCTGCAATGGATTTACGCCGACGCGGCGTCGGCGCCCAGCGGCAGGAAGTACTGCGTCCCCTTGATCGGCTCCGACACCCGCCGCAGCAGCTCCTGCAGGTCCTGGTGCCGGTCGACGAAGTCGATCTCGCTGGTATTGACGATGAGCAGGTCGCTCGACGTGTAGTGGAAGAAGAAATGCTCGTACGCCTTCGCCACTTCCTCGATGTAGTCCTCGGAGATGGCGACCTCGTTGGGCGCGTTCTTCTTCTTCAGCCGCTTCTTCAGCACCTCGGGCGTCGCCTGCAGGTAGATGACGAGGTCGGGCGTGGGCAGCTGCGAGCGGAAGTACTTGTAGTACTGGTCGTAGACCTGCAGCTCCGCGTCCGAGAGGTTGATGTTGGCGAACAGCTTGTCCTTCTCGAAGATGTAGTCGGCGACGACGGTCTTGCGCGTGCTCGGCCCGACCTCGAGCGCGTGCAGCTGCTCGAAGCGCTGGATGAGGAAGGAAAACTGCGCCTGGAACGCCGCCCCCGGCTCGCCGTCGTAGAAGGCGCCGAGGAACGGGTTGTCCTCGGGCTCGGTGACGCGCTGCGCGTTCAGCCGCTCCGCGATGATCCTGGCCAGGGTGCTTTTACCGACTCGGATGGGACCTTCCAGCGCGATGTAACGAGGCGGTTCAAAAAAATTGGCCATGAGTTTGTCGCGAAACTGAAGCGCAGCATAGCCCGAGACTTCCGCCGATGCAATTGCGCGATGAGTAAATACTTTTCCTCAGGAAGCGGCCGCCTCGCTGCCGCGACTCCGGGCCGGCACGAGAATCTGTAACGGCGGGCGCCCGCCCTGAATCTATTGGGCAGCACGGCGCGTACCTCAAAGACGAGGTTTTCGGCCTTCGGTCCGCTGTCCAGCGCGTGCGGTGCACTAAAATAGAAAGAGCGACATGTCCAACTTGCCATTGCCGATCGCGGCCTTCCTCGCAGGCGTGCTCTCTTTCCTCTCGCCCTGCGTGCTCCCGCTGGTTCCCGGATACATCTCGCTCATCTCCGGCGTGAGCCTGGAAGAGCTGCAGGCCGACAAGACCCGGCTGCAGAAGAAGGTCCTGCTGCACGCCATCCTGTTCGTGCTCGGCTTCAGCGTGGTATTCATCGCGTTCGGCGCGGCCGCGACCGGCATCGGCCACGTGCTCGGCCGCTACAAGGAGTGGATCCTCTACGTCGCCGGCGTGGTCATCATCCTCTTCGGCCTGCACCTGACCGGCTTGCTGAAGATCCCGTTCCTCTACCGCGACACCCGCATGCACAGCGTCAAGACCGAGCCCTCGCCCGCCGGCTCGTTCCTGCTCGGCTTCGCGTTTGCCTTCGGCTGGAGCCCGTGCATCGGGCCGATCCTGGCGGCGGTGCTGAAGTTCGCCGCCGAGCAGAGCACGCTGGCGCGCGGCATCCTGCTGCTGGCCGTCTACTCGCTCGGCCTCGCGGTGCCGTTCCTGCTGACCGCGCTCGCGGTCGACCGCTTCATCCACTTCTACGGCAAGTTCCGCAAGCACCTGCACAAGGTCGAGGTCGCCAGCGGCGTCCTGCTCATCGGGCTGGGCGTGCTCGTGTTCTACGGTAAGTTCGCGCTGCTGAACGTGTGGCTCAATAAGATCCCCGTGTTCCGCGCGCTCCAGGAGAAGTTCCTGTGAAACGCAACGCCATCGTGGTCATGGTCGTGGTCCTGACGGTGACCGGCATGCTCGTGCTCGGCCGCCGCATGGCCAGCAAGTCCGACTCCGGCCTGGCCGCCGAGGCCAAGCCGCTCCCCCTCGACGTCAAGGGCGCCGTCGCCCCCGACTTCACCCTCGCCTCGCTCCCCGACACCAAGCCGGTCAAGCTCTCCGACTTCAAGGGCAAGGCCGTCGTCATCAACTTCTGGGCCACCTGGTGCGAGCCCTGCAAGGTCGAGATGCCGTGGTTCGTCGAGTTCCAGAAGCAGTACGGCCCGCAGGGGCTGCAGATCCTCGGCATCGCCCAGGATGACTCCGGCGCCGACGCCATCACCAAGTTCGCGCAGGAGATGAAGGTCGACTACCCGGTGCTGCAGGGCAAGAACGCCGTCGGCGACGCCTACGGCGCGGAGTTCCTGCCCACCACCGTCTATATCGGCCGCGACGGCAAGATCATCGACCGCGTCACCGGCCTCGTCAGCAAAAGCGAGATCGAGGACAACATCAAGAAAGCGCTGGCCCAGAAATGAAGAAACGCATCCTCCTGGCCGTGCTCGCGCTCGCAATCGCCGCGGGCGCGCAGTCGCTCGGCGGCTCCACCGACCAGTACGTCACCGTCGCCGCCCCCAAGAAGCTGAGCGTCGCCTCCGGCAGCCCCGCCGCCCTCGAGCTCGACTTCCGCGTCAAGGAGGGCATGCACATCAACTCCAACACCCCCCGCTCCGAGTTCCTCATCCCCACCAAGCTGCGCTTCATGCCGCCCACCGACATCGTCGTCGGCAAGATCGAGTATCCCGCCGGCGAAGAGCTGAGCCTCTCGTTCTCGCCCAAGGACAAGCTCTCGGTCTACAGCGGCGACTTCGCCATCAAGGCGCAGGTCAGCGCCTCGCACGGTGCCTCGACCGGACCCTACACCGTCCACGGCGAGTTGAAGTATCAGGCCTGCAACGACAAGGCCTGCTTCCCGCCCAAGACCCTGCCCTTCGCCTTCGACATCCAGGTGGGCAAGCCGGTCCGCGCCGGCGGCGTCACCCAGACCAAGCCCGCCACGACCAGGCAGAAG
>Ga0310810_10006618_pt1 | contig 13117 bp, 13 predicted proteins | sample NCmetagenome_FD_207641 | JGI IMG/M metagenome (GOLD analysis project Ga0310810, IMG submission 207641) | Soil microbial communities from experimental microcosm in Duke University, North Carolina, United States - NC | ecosystem: Engineered > Artificial ecosystem > Soil microcosm > Unclassified ... | reverse complement strand
GTGACGGACGACTCCGTCAGTTGCCGGCTAAACAGCCACATCACTGCGATCGACAGGATCGCCCCGGTCTGCCGCAACGTGCCGTAGAACGCAGCGTCGAAATTGAGTTCGTCCAGCGTCCACCAGAAGAACCCGTCGCCGACCGCCGGCGTGGCGCGAAACGCGAACACGATGATGGTGGCGAACAGGATGCCCATCCGCGTCTCGTGCTGGAGGCCCGACGTCACCAGAACCAGCATGGTGCAGACGACGCCGAGCGAGATCAGAAAGATGATCTCCTGACCGAACGGGATGCCGCCGACGCCCAGCACCATCACCACGGCGCCGAATACGATGCCGCCGCCGAGAATGCGCCAGTCGATCGCCCGCTTCTCCGTGGTTTCGGTGCCGCGCAGGAACACGCCTGCGACCGAGATCGCCGGGATGATCAAGCCGATCAGGAAGCCATCCGGACAACCCGGCGACCGCAAGCACCCCGGCCGATACCGCCAGCCGCCCGAGCACCTGCACCATGCCAAGCTCGGTGCGCACAATGTGGTCGGGCCGCTCGTTGCCTTGCGCGTCGGTGCGCGGCACGACCTCGGTCGACATCGCGTCCGCCACCACGTCCTGCACCACGGTGCCGATCGCCACTAGCATCGCGCCCAGGATGTAGAGATGGTCGGCGCGGGCGAGGGTGAGCCATTGGCCGGCGGCTCCGGCGAGGATGAGCAAGCCTGCACCCATCAAGGCGGCGCCAAGCAGGATGTAGGCTTTGCGCTGTGAGCCGAAGATCGGAACGGTGTCGACGAGTTCGCCGAACACCATCTTTACGGTCCAGGGCAGCATCAGCCACACGGCGATACCGGCGAGCTGCGAGGGCGTGAACGACAGGCTCTCCTTGATCCACAGGTCGCGCGTAACGTCGATCAGTCCGAGCGCGCCATAGGCGAAATAGACCATCACCACCGGTACGTAGCGCAGCCGGAACGACCGGATCGGGCGCAGGATGCTGTCGAACCGCGTCGGCGGTCCTTCGGCGACGTCCACCTGGTCGTGCACCGCGCGGCCCTGCGACGTTTCGAAATTGGGGTCGATGGCGGTGGTCATCGGCGTCTCAGTTCCAGAACTTCTTGGTGGCGATGCGCGCGCCTTCCGCCATCGCCGCCATCTTCGCCCATACCACATCGGGATCGACGGCGGCCTGGCCAACCCAGGTGCCGTAGCCGCAATCGCTGCCGGCGATCACGTTTTCGCGCCCGACCAGCTTGGCATAGCGGCCGATGCGCTGCGCGATCAGTTCGGGATGCTCGACGAAGTTCGACTTTGATTCGATGACGCCGGGGATCAGCACCTTGCCCGGAGGCAGCTTGACGGTATCGAACAGCACGTACTCGTGGGCGTGGCGGGGGTTGGCGGCTTCGAGCGAAATCGCGTCCGCCCGCGCCGCAAAAACGACGTCGATGATGTCGGCTAGCGCCACGTCGTAGTGATGCGGCCCCTCGTAATTGCCCCAGCACAGATGCAGGCGGAGCTGCCCCGGCGGAATGTTCTTGGTCGCATGGTTGAGCGCCTCGATATGCAACTGGATGCGCTTGCGGAATTCCTTGAGATCGAGGTCGGCGTACTGGATGTGGCGGCCCATGCCGAGATCGGGGCAGTCGAACTGCACGACGAACCCGGCGTTGGCCACGGTCTCGTATTCGTCGCGCATCGCATCGGCGATGGCGTAGATGTAGGTTTCGAAATCCTTGTAGTGGTCGTTGCGGAAGAACAGCGACACCACGCCGGGGGAGGCAGCGCTCATGAAGCCTTCCGCGGCCTTCACGTTCGCCAGGGCGGCCTTGAGATTGTCGACGTCGGTGCGCACGGCGGCCGGGTCGCGCACGCTGATCGGGGCGTTGCAGGCCGGTGTCTTGCGCCGCGAGCGGCCGGGATCGCCGAACACCCGCTGCGCCAGCTTGGGGAAATCAGCCAAGTCCTGGTAGACGAATGTGTTGCCGGTGCCGCCGAAGCCGTTGAGCCGGTCCTTGATGTAGGTGGCGTAGCTCGGCTTCGAGAGTTCGCCGTCGTTGATCAGATCCACCCCGGCTTCGGCCTGCTTCTTGACCACGTCCGCCACCGCGGCCCGCACCCGCCTGGCGAGCGCATCGCGGTCCACCGGGACGCCTTCCTCCTTGGCATACATCATCCGGATCAGGTCGTCCGGCCGCGGCAGGCTGCCGGTGTGCGTGGTCAGAAAGCGTTCGGTGCTGCGCTTCATTCCGTTCTCCGAATCGGACATTAGAGCAGCCCGACGCGGCTATCTATGGTAGGCCGCGCGGCCAGGACGGGGCGCTTTCGCTATCAATTTCCGGTGTTTGACGGGCGGGCCGGGGTCCTTTAAGACCCTGCCAAACGTCGAACCACGGGATTGTTATGAAAGTCCGCAACTCGTTGAAATCGCTGCGCGGCCGCCATCGCGCGAACAAGCTCGTCCGGCGCAAGGGCCGGGTCTATGTGATCAACAAGGTCCAGCCCCGCTTCAAGGCTCGTCAGGGTTGAACCAAGGCTGAACCAGGGCTGAAAACGCCCCCTTGCCTCAATTCCCATCTTGCCGGCCCGCCATGGGTGGTTAGATTTGGTCGCGATGAGCCCGCGATTCCCCAGGTTGCCCTTGCTGTCGTTGGCCGCAGCGGCGTTGCTGCTGCCGGGCGTTTGGAGACCGGTCCTCGCGCAGACCGTCGCGCCGCCGAGTCCGCCGCCGCACGGCCAAGCCATCGAGCCGATGCAGCCGCCGAAAGACCTGCCCAAGCCGCAGCACGGCGATCGCACACGCAACCTCGATTTCCTGTTCGGCGCGCTGAAGGCTGCTCCTGATGCTGCGTCCGCGAAGCAGGTCGAGAACCGCATCTGGGCGCTGTGGCTTGCGTCAGGCAGCGATAGCGCCAATCTGCTGATGTCGAGAGCAAAGTCCGCGATCGATTCCCACGACCTGGATGTTGCGGTCGTACTGCTTGACGCCCTGGTAAAGATCAAGCCGGACTACATCGAGGCCTGGAACCGCCGCGCGACGTTGCACTACATGCGCAAGGAGTACGGCCAGGCTATGGAGGACATCCGCCAGGTCCTGGTTCGCGAGCCGCGTCACTTCGGGGCGATCTCGGGCCTCGGCATGATTCTTCAGGAGTTCGGCGACGAGAAGCATGCTCTCGATGCGTTTCGCCGCGCGCTGGAAATCAACCCGCATCTCTCCAAGATCGACGAGATGGTCAAGACCCTGACCGAAAAGGTCGAGGGCCGCGCCATCTGATCGCGTCGCACCCCGTTTCCTCTCCCGGCGGCATTTAGTTCGTACCGCGTCCGCGTCCGATTTCATGCGCATGATCCTGACAAGCCTCGTAATCGCTGTGGTGTTGCTTGGCGGGCTCGCGGCATTCACAGCGTTCGGCGCGCGAAGAATCGAGCGGGCCCATCCGCCGGCCGGGCGTTTTGTCGAAGTCGATGGCGGGCGCCTGCATCTGCTCGAACTCGGCCCACCCGGCGCGACGCCGGTCGTACTGCTGCACGGCGCCACCGGCAATCTCAACGACATGCGGCTGGCGCTCGGCGATCGGCTCGCGGCACGCTATCGCGTCATTCTCGTCGACCGCCCGGGTCACGGCTGGAGCGACCGGCCGGGCGGCAGCGCCGACGCCTCGCCGGCCCGGCAAGCCGCGCTGATCCATCAGGCGCTCCAGCGGATCGGGGTGAACCGCGCCATCGTGGTCGGGCACTCATGGTCCGGCGCGCTCGCCACCGCCTATACGCTGGCGTTTCCCGACGCCGTGTCGGGCCTCGTCCTGCTGGCGCCGGCGACGCACCCTTCCGACGAAAGCATCGGCTGGTATGCGCCGATCCTGACCAAGCCCGTGATCGGCCCGTTCTTTGCGAACTTCATCATGCTGCCGCTCGGCAAATTTCTGATTGGGCCGGGCATCAAGGCCGTGTTCGCGCCGCAGCAGCCGCCGGACGACTACGTCGCGCTTGCTGCCTCCGAGCTGGTGCTGCGGCCTCACGAGATCGCGGCCAACGCCGAAGACCTTGCCGGCATCAAGGCGTTCGTCGCAGGGCAGGCCCCGCACTACGGCGAAATCCAGACGCCAACGACCGTGATAACCGGCGACGTCGACAACACCGTTTCGCACCGCATTCACGCCGAGGTGATTGCTGCGATGCTGCCGCGGGGCACGCTCATCGTGCTGCCCGGCATCGGCCACATGCCGCATCACGCGGCGCCTGACATCATCATCCAGGCGATCGACGAGCTTGTCCGCGCCAAATAAGGCGGCTCGCTTGCGGCCGCACTTATCTGGCTTCGCCAGCCCTTATGCCGATGACGAATCGAGCGCCGTCCCACAGTTCGACGTCGTGGCCGTCCGCCAGCACCTTGGCCGCTTCGATGGCTTGTTGATCGCTATCGCAGGTGATGATGGTCGGAGCGCCATCGGCGTGGTCGTTCTTGATCTTGTAGGCCCGGTAATCAGGCATGGAAACCTTCCCCTTCGGCAATGAATTGCTTCGCCCCGGCAAATACGAAAAGCAGCGTACCGCGTCGGATCGGCGGCTGTCGCTTGCAAAAGACATACCGGCGACAATCGCCCAATGCCAGAAAGCCGACATTGGCTACGCGTCTCACCTGATTATGGAGCGCGAGATTGTGGGTGCGGGAGGGCGGCGTCCTAGTCCGCCGACTCCGAGCCGACGAAAGCGATCCGCAGCATGTTGGTTGCGCCTGGCGTGCCGAGCGGAACGCCGGCGACGATGATGACCCGGCGGCCGGCCTTGGCAAATCCGTCCTTGAATGCGAGCCGGCAGGCGCGCTCCACCATGTCGGCGATGTTCTTTGCATCCTCGGTGACGATGCAGTGGATGCCCCAGGCCACGGAAAGCTTGCGACCGGTCGCAACATTCGGCGACAGCGCCACGATCGGCACCTGCGGCCGCTCGCGCGCGACGCGTAACCCCGTCGAGCCGGAGAACGTCCAGCACACGATCGCCGAGAGGTCGAGCGTCTCCGCGATCTGCCGCGCAGCCGCAGCGATCGCGTCGGCCCCGGTGGCTTCGGGCTCGGCATGCTGCGCCTTCATGATGGTGTGGTAGGTATTCTCGTTCTCCACCTCTTCGGCGATCCGGTTCATGGTCCCGACCGCCTCGACCGGGAATTGCCCGGCCGCCGATTCCGCCGAGAGCATGACGGCGTCGGCGCCGTCAAAGATCGCGGTCGCGACGTCGGACACCTCGGCGCGGGTCGGCACCGGGCTCGAGATCATGCTTTCCAGCATCTGGGTGGCGACCACCACCGGCTTGCCGGCCTTTCGCGCGGCGCGCGTGAGTTGCTTCTGGATGCCCGGCACCTTTTCCAACGGCATCTCGACGCCGAGATCGCCGCGCGCCACCATGATGGCGTCGGTCAGGTCCATGATCTCGTCAATCCGCACCACCGCCTGCGGCTTCTCGATCTTGGCCATCACGGCGGCGCGGCCGCGGGTGATCTTCTTGGCCTCGGCGATGTCGTCGGGCCGCTGCACGAACGACAGGCCGATCCAGTCCACGCCGGCGTCAAGCGCGGCGTCGAGATCGGAGCGATCCTTCGGCGTCAGCGCGGAGAACGGCACCACGGTGTCGGGCAGGCTGACGCCCTTGCGGTCGGACAGTTTGCCGCCGACCTCGACGCGGGTGACGATCCGGTGCTGGCCGACTTCCGTCGCCACCAGCCGGATTTTTCCGTCGTCGAGCAGGAGCGTGTGGCCGGCCTTCACGCCTTCGAAGATTTCCGGATGCGGCAGGTGCACGCGGTGGGCATCGCCCGGTTTGGCGTCGGCGTCGAAGGTGAAGGCCGCGCCGTTGTCGAGCATGGCCGAACCGCCGGCGAACGCGCCGACCCGAAGCTTCGGGCCTTGCAGATCGACCAGGATGCCGATCGGCCGGTTGTAATCGCTTTCCACCTTGCGGATCGCTTTGACCATCTCGCGCATGCGGTCATGCGGCGTGTGGCTCATATTGATACGGAAGACGTCGGCGCCGGCGACGAACAGTCGCGCGATCATGTCCGCTTGCCCGGAAGCGGGACCGAGAGTTGCAACAACCTTGGTGCGGCGCAGCCGTCTCATTTTCCGGGTCCTCGCGGCACTTGCGCCGGTGCTTGTCGGCCCGGCGTCGGCAGCACCGGACTGCCCGGCGTGAGCGGGCGCTGCTGCGGTCCGCCATCGGCGGTGTCGGAAAGCTGCACGGTCCAGGCGCGCTGCTCGCCGGTGTCCACCTCGAAAAAGCCGGTGCGATCGAAGCCCCGCGCGAGGCAATCCTGATTGCCCCTGATGGTGAATTCCTTGTCGCGGGTGCACATGTAGGCCTGTCCCGCCCATTCGCCGCCGCGGTCATAGTCAATTGCATAGATGTAATAGAAACGAGCGATCAGCGCGCCTTTGAGCACGGGTTCGCACGAGCGCGCGGAGAGATTCCACCAGCCCTCGGTGACCCAGCTTCCGTCGGTGTCTTTGTAGCCGACGGCGACGCCGACGCGGCTGCCGGTGTTGTTGCAGAGCTGGAAGTCGGCCCGAGCCGAAGCCGGAGACACCACGAGCGTCAGCGCGAACGCCGCGGCGACCGGCACGAGTCGGGCAGACGTGAATGCGGGGAAGGGCAAGGGGCAGTTACCTTCTTGCAGCCGGTATCGCGTGGAGGCTTACGGCCTGTCAACGACGATAGCGCGAAAATCGTTCACGTTGGTCCACGTCGGTCCGATTTCGACCAGATCGCCGAGTCGGCTGAAAAAGCCGGTGGAATCGTTCTCGGCGAGAAAATGGGCCGGATCGAGGCCGCGCCAGCGAGCTCGTTGGAGCGTCGTAGCATCGATAAGGGCGCCGGCCGGATCGGAGGCATCTCCCTGGCCGCCGTCGGTGCCGTCGGTGTCGCCGGCCAGCGCTGCAATCCCAGGTGTCCCATCAAGCGCGATGGCGAGTGCGAGCGCGTATTCCTGATTCGGTCCACCACGGCCCTTGCCGCGCAAGGTGACGGTCAATTCGCCCCCGGACAGGATCACGGCGCGGCGCCCCTGTTGTTGCAGCGCCAGTGCCCGCCCGGCGTGATCCGCTGCGACATCACGCGCTTCGCCCTCGATGCGATCGCCGAGCATGACGCATTCATAGCCGGCCGCACGCACCACCTGTTGCGCCGCATGGAAGGCGTCGGCTGGCCGCGCGATCAGTTTGAATTGCGCCGATGCGAACGTGGCGTCGCCGGGCTTGGGCGACTCGTTGCTAGGATTGCCCAGCGCCCGCACGACGCTGTCCGGCACGTCGAGCTTGAAACGCGCGATGACGGCGCGGGCGTCGACAAGCGTCGATGGATCGGGCACCGTCGGTCCCGAGCCGATCACCGCGGGGTCGTCGCCTGGCACATCGGAAATCGCGAGCGTCAGCACCCGAGCGGGCTGCGCACGCCGCGCGAGCCGCCCGCCTTTGATGCGGGAGAGGTGCTTTCGAACCGCGTTGATCTCGCCGATGTTGGCGCCGGAGCGGAGCAATGCCCGCGTCACCGCCTGCTTGTCGGTGAGCGTCACGCCGTCAACCGGCGCGATCCAGTTGGCTGACGCGCCGCCGGACAAGAGCACCAGCACCAGATCGTCCGGTCCGGCCTTATCGGCGAGCGCGAGCGCGCGCTCGGCGGCCTCCAGGCCCGCCGCGTTGGGAATCGGGTGGCCCGCCTCGATCATCGGAATGATCTTGGTTGGCCGGCCATAGCCCTGGCGCGTCACCGCGACGCCGGTGAGCTGGCCGGCTGGCAGGCCCACATAGGCCGCCTCTGCCGCTTCAGCCATGGACCCGGCGGCCTTTCCTGCCGCCAGCACGATCAGCCGCCCTCGGGGAGTGGGAGGCAGATGCTGCGGCAGGCAGGACGACGGGTGCGCTGCGGCGATCGCTGCGCGGAAAAGCCCATCGAGCAGGGAGCTTGCCGTCATGCCGCATTATCCAACGCTGTCCACCCCGGCACTTTATCGCACGCCCGGACTGCCCACGCGGGCGCGGCCTCGTTATAATGCTTCAAAATAAGAATTCGTTGGGAGGTTATGGCGGGCCGGCGGCGGGCCCTGGTTTGCAGACATTCAATCCTGTTGCGTGCCGCTCCGCACATGGCGGACGGTACGCGTGAACATCGGCCAAAAGGAGGGTTACGCGATGGCGTATGCTTTTACGGTCAATGGCAAGGCGCAAAGTGTCGACACCGACGCCAACACGCCGTTGCTTTGGGTGGTGCGCGAGCATCTGAAACTTACGGGCACCAAGTTCGGTTGCGGCGCGGGCCTGTGCGGCGCATGCACGGTCCATCTCGATGGCAAGGCGGTGCGTTCTTGCCAGACCACAATGTCCGAGGTGAGCGGTAAGAAGGTCACCACCATCGAGGGACTGTCACCCGACTCCTCGCACCCGTTGCAAAAGGCGTGGCTCGCCGAGCAGGTGCCGCAATGCGGCTACTGCCAATCCGGCCAGATCATGCAGGCCGCCGAATTGCTGGCGAACAACAAGACGCCTTCGCGTGAGCAGATCGTCGCGCACATGGATGGCAACATCTGCCGCTGTGGCACCTACAGCGCCATCATCTCAGCCATCGAAACTGCGGCGAGGGGCTGACCATGACACATCATCCTGAAATGCACGCGTTCTCACGCCGCAGCTTTCTGGTCGGCACCGGAACAGCCGCCATCGCCGTGGCTTTTGGCGCCAGTGGCATCTCGTCCGCTCTGGCAGCGGGGCCGGTCAATGTCGGCGCTTTCGTCTCGATCGGCGAGGACGGCATCGTGACCGTTACCGTTCCTGCGTCCGAGATGGGGCAGGGCACGCGGACCGCGTTGTCAGTGATCCTTGCCGAGGACCTCGACGCCGACTGGAGCAAGGTCCGTGCCGTGCAGGCGCCTGCGAACGCCAAACTCTATGGCAATCCGAAGTTCAACAATCAGCAGCAGACCGTCGGCAGCTATTCCGTGACCGGCTACTACTTCCCGATGCGGCTTGCCGGCGCGCAGGCCCGCAAGGTGCTGATTGCGACCGCAGCGGAGCAGTGGAAGGTGCCTGTCGGCGAACTGACCACCGAGCCTGGCATGGTGGTGCATGCTAAGTCGAACCGGAAGATCGGCTACGGCGACCTGGCCAAGACGGCAAAGGTGCCCGACCCTCTGCCGGCTGTGACCAAGGAGGAGCTGAAGCCGATTTCGCAGTTCCGTCTGATCGGCAAGGACATCGACCGGATCGAAGGGCCGTCGAAGGTCAACGGCACGGCGCAATTCGGTATCGATACGCAGTTGCCGGACATGCTCTATGGCGTCGTGCTGTATCCCGAGGTTCAGCACGAGAAGCCCGAGCATGTCGAAGACGCCGAAGCGCTGAAGGTCAAGGGCGTCGTAAAGATTGTGTCGTTGCCGATCGGCGTCGGCGTCATTGCCGATACCGTCGAAGGCGCGATGCGGGCCCGCTCGCTCTTGAAGGTCACCTGGACCAAGTCCACGCCTGGGCAGACCTACACCGACGATGGAATCCTCGCCGACTACCGCACCATCGCGGCCGACTGGTCCAAGCCGGGCGTTGAGATGGTCAAGAAAGGCGATGCCGATGCTGCGCTCAAGGGCGCGGCCAAGGTGGTGACGGCGGAGTATTTCTCCGACCACGTCTCCCACGTCTGCATGGAACCGCTGAACGCCACCGTGCGGATCGATGGCGACAAGGTCGAGGTCTGGGCCGGCAACCAAGCGCCGGGAATCATGCAGATTCTGGCGTCGATTGCAGCCGGCACCAAGCCGGACAAGGTGAGCGTCCACACGCAACTGCTCGGCGGCGGTTTCGGACGCCGCTCCGACGGCGACGATGTGTTCCACGCCACCATGCTGGCCAAGGCGGTCGCGCCGCGTCCGGTCAAGATGATCTGGACCCGCAGCGACGACATGCAGAACGACAAGTTTCGCCCGCTGACAGCACAGCGCATCGAGATCGGTCTCGATGCGAAGGGCGACATCATCGGCTGGCGGCACCGTATCGTCAACGAAACGTACCTCGGCCGCGTGCTTCCGCCGCCGGTGTTCGAGAAGATCGGCAAACACGATGTGGTGTCGGGTGGCGGCGGCGACATGAGCTACGCGGTCGCCCACCATCGCGTCGAGTGGGTGCGGGCCAGCCGCGGTGTCGACGTCGGCGCGTGGCGCGGCATCGCAGCCGGCTACACCAAGTTCGCGATCGAGACGCTGATCGACGAGCTCGCCGCCGGCAAGGGCATGGACCCGGTGGCGTATCGTCTTGAGATGCTCAAGGGCGATCCGCGCGCCGCGGCCGTGGTCAAGGCGGTCGCCGACATGTCGAAGTGGGGCGAGAAGCGGCAGGGCAGGGCGGTCGGCATCGCCTACTCCGACGCGCTTCACAGTCATACTGCGGCGGCGGTGGAAATCTCGCTCGACGAGAAGACCGGCACGATCAAGGTCCACCACGTCTGGGCCGCGGTCGACGCCGGCGTCGCGGTCAATCCGCGCAACATCGTGGCGCAGATGAAAAGCGCCATGACCTTCGGCCTTGGAGCGGCTCTTCGCGAGCAGATCCACATCAAGGACGGCGTGGTGCAGGAGCGCAACTTCGACGGCTATCAGGTCATGCGGATGTCCGACGTGCCGCCGATGGACGTCAAGGTGATCTCCACCGCAGACGAGCCGTCGGGTATCGGCGAGGCGGGTGTCCCGGTGATCGCTCCCGCAATCGCCAATGCGGTCGCGCAACTCTCGGGCAAGCGGCTGCGCCACCTGCCGATGACGCCGGATCGGGTCAAGCAGACGCTGGGCTGAACCGGCGCTGCTGCAACAACACCATGCCCGCTGCGTTCCGCAGGGGACGCGGCGGGCTTTCTTTGGCCACTGGCAAGCACGGGGTGGCGGGAATATCTTGGGATCAGCACAGGAGCCTGTCATGGACGACCAAACCCGCACCGAGCTCGAAGCAGCCGTCTATCGGCGCCTGGTCGAGCATCTACGCAGCCGCACCGACGTGCAGAACATCGACATGATGAATCTGGCCGGCTTCTGCCGCAATTGCCTGTCGAACTGGATGAAGGACGCCGCCGACGCCAAGGGCGTTCCGATGAGCAAGGATCAGAGTCGCGAGATCGTCTACGGCGAGCCGTTCGAGCAATGGAAGGCCAAGCACCAGAAAGAGGCCTCCAAGGAGCAGAAGGCGGCCTTCGAGAAGTCGTCGGCGGCTAACAAGCATTGAGACTGCGGGAACATTTCCGTCGGAGCATCGGCGCGGTGCAGGCCTCACGAGGCCTCGGCCCATCGTTCGTCATGGCCGAGCTTGACCCGGCCATCCACGTCTTACTTGGCGTGAAAGAAAGACGTGGATTCCCGGCATAAAGCCGGGCATGACGGCGAGAGGCTTGTTCCGGTCGCGGGGGTTTTGCTTAGTTGCGCAAGCTCGTTGACGGTAACCCAAATTGCACGACAGAAATGGCGCCAGCAGCCCTGACAGGAAGTACCCATGCCGCCACGCATCGTCGTCGTTCCGCCCACCCATGCCGAGATCGCCGAAATCGCCACCAAAATGGCGCCGTCGGGCTTTGAACTGGTCGTGTCACGGGCCGACCGCGCTGCGCTTGCGCAGGTGCTGCCGGCCGCCGAATACATCGTCTGCTATCCGAACGTCGTCTCGGACGACGCGTTCTATAAGGCTGCGCCGAAGCTCAAGCTCTATCAACTCTTGAGCGCCGGCTACGACGATGTCGACATCGAAGCGGCGCGCCGTGCCAGGGTGCCGGTCTGCAACAACGGCGGCGCCAATGCGATCTCGGTGTCCGAGCACGCCATCATGCTGATGCTCGCGGTGTCGCGCCGCGTGATCTGGCAGCACGACAACGTCTCGAACGGCCGCTGGCGCGGCAATGGTCCGGCGCCGCGGATGTACGAGATGTACGACAAGACGCTTGGCATCGTTGGCCTCGGCACTATCGGGAAGAAAGTGGCGCGCATCGCCCGCGCGCTCGGCATGCGGGTACAGTATTACGACATCGCGCGGCTGCCGGAGCACGAGGAAGATGCGCTTGGCGTGCGCTTTCGGCTGTTCCTCGAATTGCTGCTCACGTCCGACATTGTGACCATGCATGTACCGCTCAACGATTCCACTCGCCACGTGGTCGGCGCGGCCGAGCTTGCGCTGATGAAGCCCGAGGCGATCATCGTCAACACCAGCCGGGGACCAGTGATTGACGAGGTGGCGCTCACCAAGGCGCTCGCTGACAACAAGCTGTTTGGCGCCGGCCTCGACGTGTTCGACCAGGAGCCGCCGCCGGGCGACAATCCGCTGTTCAAGCTGAAGAACGTGCTGCTGACCTCGCACTTCGCCGGTCCCACCTGGGACAATCACGTGGCGCGCTTTCGCAACGCGTTCGACAACGTCCAGCGTGTCCATCGTGGCGAGAAGCCGCTGTGGGTGGTGCCGGAATTGGCGGAGTTGGCCGACAGTAGGCCCTGACTCTCACGGCACCATGATGGCGCCGCCGTTCACGGCCACGGACTGTCCCGTCATGTAGGCGGCATCGTCGCTGAGCAGGAATGCCACCACCGCGGCGATATCCTGGGGCTGGCCGATGCGGCCGAGCGGAATCTTTGCGCCCGCGGCATAAAGCTCGTTGTCGCCCATCTCGACGCGTGGCTGCGCTGTGTCGCTTAAGCCCGGGATGATGCAATTGACGCGGATGCCGAAGCCGGCCCAATCGAGCGCCAGCGATTTGGTTAGCGCCAGGATGCCGCCCTTGGTCGCCGAATAGTGCGCGCCGTTGGCGGCACCTGCGAGCGCGCGGCCCGAGGCGGTGTTGACGATGGCGCCACGGCCCAGCTCCTTCATGCGCGCGGCGACAGCGCGTGCTGTCACGAAAGTGCCGGTGAGGTTGACGCGCAGCACCTGCTCCCACTCCGAAAGCTTCATGTCGAGCGCGCGGGCACGCGGGAAAATCCCGGCGTTGTTGACCAACCCGTCCGGCTTGCCCCATGCCTTGTCGAAGGCGGCCACCGCCTTCTCGATCTGATCGGCGTCCGCCACGTCAACGGTGGTGGCAGATGCTATTGCGCCGTTGTCCCGGCACAGCTTCGCGGTCT
>Ga0310810_10006617_pt1 | contig 13119 bp, 14 predicted proteins | sample NCmetagenome_FD_207641 | JGI IMG/M metagenome (GOLD analysis project Ga0310810, IMG submission 207641) | Soil microbial communities from experimental microcosm in Duke University, North Carolina, United States - NC | ecosystem: Engineered > Artificial ecosystem > Soil microcosm > Unclassified ... | reverse complement strand
GCTACGCTGAGCTCGCGCCTCCGCTCTCGCGGGATTCCGCCGCCGATACCGGGTTTTCGAATTCGTCGAAGCGCGAACCGGAATTCTGAACCCCGACCTGTTCGACGGATCGGTGGTCGGCGGCCACGAAGCGTATTCGCCGCAGACGTACAATAGCCGCAACGATGAGAGCGTTCGCCAAAGGGCTGACGACCACCGTCATTTTTTTCCTGCTCGTCGAACTGGGACTGCGCGGCGCGTACTTTGCCCGCAACGCCATGGTCCGATACGTGCCGTTGCCGTATGCCTTCGGTGACGATTACGGACCTATCCCGCCGTGGCTCGATGCGCTGCTGATTCTCAAAAATGACGATGCGTTGATCTGGAAGAACGAGCCGAACGTCAAGCGCACCTACCTCGACGTATTCAGTCCGGTCTGGACCGAGCGGGATCGCATCGCGCTGCTGCGCCGTTTCATCCCGACCGTGCCTGCGGAGTTCCGCGACAACCCGAAGTGGGACGTTCGGGTCAACTCTGAGGGGTATCGGGGCGACGAGATGTCGGTGACGCCTCCTCCATCTACGGTACGGATCGCGTGCGTTGGCGATTCGTGGACGTTTGGTATGCCCGTCGGTCAGGAGCAGACGTACCCGAGCCGCGTCGCGGCATGGCTCCGTCAGGAGCGGCCGGATACCAGGTATGAGGTGCAGAATTTCGGCGTGCTCGGATATTCCTCGTTTCAGGGGCTGCAGTTATTGAAATCCCGTGTGTTCGACTTTCATCCGGACGTCGTCGTTATCGGGTTCGGCATGAACGATTCGGAGGTCGCCGGCTATCGCGATAAAGACATCGTCGGCGGAACGGGCGGCCGCACGCTCATGGCCCGTCTGAAAGAGACGGCCAAAGATGCCGCGCAGCACATCGAAGGGTACAAGTTTCTGAAATACGAGGCGCTCGCGCTCAGGTTCCATCCCAAACCGATCAGCGACTACCTGAAAGGCGAAGCCGGCCCGAAGGGTTCCGGCGCGGTGGATTACGACTCCATCGAGCCGTGGACGCGCGTTTCGCCCCACGACTACGACCTGAACGTCCGGGAAATGATCCGTCTCGCGAGCGAACGCGGCGCCTCGGTCGTGCTCGTCGACAACGAGCTGTGGGAGGGCAGCCCCTACCGTGCGGTACTCAGGAAGATTGCGGATGAGATGGACGCGCCTCTGGTCGACAGTCTGGCCATCGTCAATGCGGCGCGCACGGGCATCGAGCAAAGTCTCGAGACGCGACTGAATCTCGCCGGCCGTGCCGATCACCTGCCGCTTTCGGCGCAGGGCGAGACAACGATCGTGTTTCGCGCGTACCGCGGTTCAGTCGCGGTCCCGCGAACCTTATCGATTGTCGGCGCCGACCCGCAGCTCGGTTCGCTCGTCCCGAACACCATCGCGATGCACGACGATGGGACCGGTGGTGATCAGAAGGCAGGGGACGGGGTGTGGACGTACAGCGCCCGGTTCGCGCCATCGAAGACTGTGCTCTACATGTACACGAACAGCGGCACCCCCGGGCAGTGGGAAGGACTCGACGTGCCGCATATCCGCCGTGTAGACGTCCCGTCCGCGACAGACGGGCGTCCCGTGTACATGCCGATCGAAACGTTTGGGCGCGTGTATATGCAGGGGGACGACTGGCACACCGACGCCGTCGGGTACGACGCGATTGCCCACGCGGTGGCGCGCGCGATCCCGTGATCGCTTCCTGGCGAGCTTGCTGATTTCGTGTTTTCGTGGCGAGCCGTGTTTTATACGGTCCGCTCTACTTTCCCATCCTTGACGCGCAGCAGACGCGTCGCCCAGGCGCGTGCGAAGTCTTCGTCGTGAGTCGCAATGACGAGAATGCGTCCTTCCCCGATGAGGCTGCGCATCAATTCGCCGACCTCCGCCCGCCGTGCGGGATCGAGCGAGGCCGTCGGTTCATCCATCAGCAGCACCGGCGGATCGACCGCGAGCGCGCGGGCGATGGCCACGCGCTGCGCCTCGCCGCCCGACAGGTTTCGCGGCAGCGCTGCGGCGCGGTGCTCGACGCCGAACGCCCGCAGGAGCTCGAGCGCCCGCTGCTCCGCATCCCGCGTGGCCACACCGTAGGCGTGCACCGGCGCCAGACAGATATTGTCGACCGCCGAAAGATGCTCGAACAGACAATGAAACTGGAACACCATGCCGACCTTGCGGCAGAGCGCCCGGCGCGAGGAGGCCGGAGTTGGTCCGCTTTCGAGCGTCACGCCGTCAACCGCGATCAGCCCCGCCTGGAACGGCTCGAGGCCGGCGATCGCGCGCAGCAGCGTCGTCTTGCCGGAACCGGACTCTCCCATGATCGCGACGAGCTCGCCGCGGTCGGCTCCGAACGAGACACCGTCGAGAATGCGGCGGTCGCCGCGATTGAGCCGCACCTCCTCGACGCGCAGGACGGAGGCGGTCACGTTACGAAAACCTCCAGCGCCGTTCGAGGCGCCGCGCCACGGCGGCCAGCGGCAACGACATCGCCAGATACAGGGCGGCGCACATCGTGCCCGGAATGACCCAGCTTCCAAGATTGGTGGCGAAGATCTGCGTTTCCTTCGTCAGCTCCAGCACCGTCAGGACCGACACGAGCGAGGAGTCTTTGAGCAGGGCGATGAAATCGTTGGTCATCGGCGCGAGCGCCAGCCGGAACGCCTGCGGTCCACGGATGAACCTGAGGACCTGGCGCTCGCTCAGGCCGAGCGTGCGGGCGGCTTCGAGCTGGCCGACAGAAACGGCCTCGAGCGCCGCGCGATAGATTTCGCTTTCGTACGCGGCGTAATTGAGCGCCAGCCCGAGCAGTGCGGCGCCAAAGGCAGGCAATCGAATCGCGGCCGCGATGCCGTAGTAGAGGACGAACAGCTGCAGCAGGATCGGTGTGCCCCGCATCAGCTCGACGTAGCCGACGAGTACGAGGCGCACCGGGCGGGCGCCATACACGCGGCCCGTCGCGATCAGCACTCCCAGGAGCACGGCCAGTGCCATCGACAGGCACGAGAGCACGATGGTCACCGCCGATGCCCGAAGCAACGAAGGAAAGTAACGGCGCGCCGCTTCCCATCCCGATAGTGTTGTCGCAGGCGCCGACGCGTCGAGGCCCCTTTCGTCGACGACCGCGGGAACCTCTGTACCGGCCAGAAGCTGTCCATAGAGCTTCGGCTGGTCATCGTTCCACACGTTCCACTTGCGAAAGATCCGCTCGAGTGAGCCGTCGCGCATCGCGCCGCGCAGCACGTCGTTGATGGCGTCCCTGAGCGCCGCGTCCTTCGCGGCCAGGATGCCGACATAGTGGCCGATCGCGACCGATTGGGGCTGAATCGAAAAGCCCGGCATCGCCCGATGACGCCGGTCGGCCAGCACGTTGTCGAGCAGTACGGCGTCGACTCGCCCCAGAAGCAGATCGCTGTATGGGTGCACATCATCGTCGTACGACACGGCCTGCAGGCCGTGGTCGCGCTCGGCGCGGAGGAGGATGTCGTACGCAATCGTGCCACTCAGCGTCGCGACGCGCTTGCCCCGGAGATCCTCGAGGGTTCGCAGGCGTCCGGCGTCCCCCGTTCGCACGGCCAGCACTTCGCGGAACTCGTAATAGGGAATGGTGACGGCGAGCGCCTTCCGTCGCGCCGGTGTGTCTTCGATGCCGCTGAGGCCGATGTCCGCGTCGCCTCGCGTGATGGACTGATCGATGGAGGTAAACGTGATCAGGACGAAGCGCGGCACGCGGCCGAGACCCTGCGCCACGAGGGCCGCGACTTCGACGTCGAAGCCGACGACCTGATCCGGATGCGACGGATCGGCCTCGACGAACGGCGCGCCGCCTTCGGCATCGCCCGCCCACCGCAGCTCGGACGGCAACGCGAGCGTCACCGCAAGGGCGAGGGCGGGGATCATTTCAGTTGGCGGAGGAACTCCACGATGGCGCCGTGTGCCATCGCCGGCTGCTCCCATTGCGGCAGATGTCCCGAGTCCTCGATCGCCACCAGGCGCGCGCGAGGCATCGTTTCGAGAAGCGGCCCGCTCGACTCGAACGGCACGGACGGGTCCTGTTTTCCCCAGATGATGAGGACCGGCCATGGCTGCTGGCCGATGCGCTCGAGCTCTTCCCGCTGATCGACGTTGGCGTTGGACACAAGCTCTGACAGGCGCGCCCGCCGGAAACCGCGGTACTGCATCTGAACGCGATACCGGTCAGGCCAGTCGCGAAAGCGCTCCGGGTGCAGAAAGTCGCCGAGTTGCTCGTCCGCCCACCCGCGTTCGGCGACGAGAGCCGCGATCAGATTCCAAAGTACCGGCATGCCGGCAAATGGAGGGAGCGATCCCGGCGTCCTGAACGACGGGTCCATGTAAATGAGCGACCGCACGCGCGCGGGGAAGGTGTCCGCGAAGCTCGTGATCACTCCGCCGCCGAGCGAGAGGCCGACGAGATCGACCGGATCCGCGATGCGCAGCGAATCGAGCAGGTCGCTGAGCTGCCGGACGTAAAAGGCCTGCGTGTACGGTACGTCCGGCCGGTCGGAAAATCCGCGGCCGTAGTAGTCGTAGCGCAGAACCCGAAACCCGGCGTCGGTCAGCACCTTGAACGTCGGATCCCAGATGTAGTACGGCACGCTGAAGCCGGCGACGAGCACCACCACATGGCCCCCCGGCGGCCCGGCGATCTCGTAATGCGTGTAGCCGTCAGTGAGGCGTGCGAACTGCCCCGGGGTCGCACGCCTGACCGAGTCGTCAAGGTCGCGCTTCTCAGGGTCTGCGACCGAATACACGGCGACCGGCGCTGTCACCAGAACACCGATCGCGACGGCCCGAGCAATCCAGCGACGCAAGCTACTTCCCGGGCGGCGTGTATCTGGCGGACTTCTTCGTTGCCTGGTCCAGTTCTTCCGGCGTCAGCAGCACGGTCAGATTGCCCGAAAGCCCGCCGCTTGCGCCGATGGTCAGCGATGCGGCGGCGGCGGACGCGGGGTCGGGCATGTCGACAATGGCGACGACATCGGTTGTGCCGAACGCGAAATACATGCATTCGATCTTTCCGCCGAGGCTCTCGACGAGCGTCTTGGCGGCGGCATGCCGCTTCGATCCGCCATCCTTCAGCAACCCCCTGGCGCCGTCAGCTGTGTACGATGCCTGCAAGAGATATTTCGCCATGACATGTCCTCCGTTACGGGTTCCTGCCGTTACTTTACGTACTGTCCGGGTTCAGCAGACCTCTACCATCCCAATCGAATCGCGGACCACAAGCCGGCGCCGATGAGCAGCCCGATCGCGACAAGCGTGAGCAGGGTCGTCGCGAAATAGGGATATACCGTGAGCGCAAGACCCGCGACGAGGTGCGGCCAGCTGTTCTGCTTCTTTCCGTACACGATGAGCACGAAGCCAATCCCGCTCGGGATGAGCGACAGAAACAGCCAGGTGGGATCCAGGTTCATGCGCGTGCGTAGCTTGACTTATACCCGAGGGGTTGGTCAAAGTCTTCTCCCAGTGGCTGATGCGTCGTTCCGTGCGGTCGACGTCACGCGTGTGCGCGGCACCGAGCGGGTCCGCACGGCTGATTGCGCCGCCGCGGAGGAGCCGCTCGAGGTCAGGCTCCATGGCCGGTCGTTCGCCGTTATCATGCGCACGCCTGGGGCGGATCGCGAGCTGGCGGCCGGTTTCCTGTTTGCCGAACGTGTACTCACCGGCGCCGACGAGCTCGGGACGATCGAGCACTGTACCGATCCTGCGGCAGATCATCCCGAAAACATCGTCAACGTCACGCTCGTCGACGGGACGCTGCCGAAGATCGAGCAGATGCTGGCCGGGAGGCGTCAGGTGACGACCAATTCGTCATGCGGGTTGTGCGGGCGCCTGACGATTGAATCGTTGCGGACCGACGGTCCGCCGCTCGATGCCGCCTGGTCGGTCAGTCGATCGGTCCTGTCGAGTTTTCCGGACAGGTTACGGTCGTCGCAACGCACGTTTGACGCGACCGGCGGGCTGCACGCGGCCGGCCTGTTCACGGCCGACGGCCGCCTCGACGATCTCGCGGAAGACGTGGGCCGCCATAACGCCGTCGATAAAGTGATTGGCCGTATGCTGATGCGCGAGGCGCTGCCGCTCTCCGATCGCCTCCTGTTCGTCAGCGGCCGGACGTCGTTCGAAATCGTTCAAAAGGCGTTTCTCGCGGGCATCCCCGTGCTAGTCTCGGTATCGGCGCCGTCCACGCTGGCGATCGATCTGGCGGTGGCGGCCGGGATGACGCTCGTCGGGTTCGTCCGCGGCAACAGCTTCAACGTCTATGCGCATCCCGAGCGGGTCGAGATGTGAAAGGCACGATGACGAAAGACCGTCCCGTTTTGCCGCCGGGTGCCGCGTTTTCCTGGGCCTCGGCCGTGGCGCTGGCGTTTGCGGCGACGATCGGGGTCGTCGCACAACAAGCCGGGGTGGTCGCCCAGCCCGGCGTTCACCCGATCAGCGGGCGGCGCTTTGCCCAGGTGATGTCGGCGGAGGGAGCGGCCTGGCTCGACCGGCCCGAACGGATCGAGGAAGAAGAGCCCGATCGCGCGCTCGACGTGCTCAAGATTCCGAAAGGGGCGATAGTCGCCGATGTCGGAGCGGGATCCGGCTATATGACCGTGAAGCTGGCCAAGCGGGTGGGGCCGACCGGCAAGGTATACGCGGATGACATCCAGTCCGAGATGCTGCGGCTGCTCGGCCTGCGCCTTCAGAAAGACAAGATCACGAACGTGATTCTCGTTCAGGGGGAAGTGGACAATCCTCAGCTGCCGCCGTCAACTCTCGACCTCGAGCTGCTCGTCGACGTGTATCATGAGTTCGCCGCGCCGCAGAGCATGCTGCGCCATCTGCGCGACGCGCTCAAGCCCGATGGTCGGCTCGTGCTGCTCGAATACCGGAAGGAAGATCCGTCGATCCCGATCCGGCCGGAGCATAAGATGAGCGTTCCCGAGGCCAAGCTCGAGGTGGAGGCCGAAGGCTACACCTTGTCGCAAGTCAACGAATCACTGCCACGTCAACACATCCTCGTCTTCACGAAACGGTGAGCCATGAATAACCTTTTGAGAAAACAGTTCGCTTGTCTGCTGTTCGGGGTTGCAGCCGTTGTCTGTTCGGGGACTGCCGCGGCGCAAGGCGCGCGCACGGGAAACAACGAGGTCACCGCCATCCCGAAGGTCACGGGGCCCATTCCGATCTCTTCAACGTCGTATCCGTTCCTCACAGCGGAACGGACCCTCGAGCCGACCGACCTGAAGAAGTACGGCTACGTCGAGGAAGAATTCATCGTCACCGGCACGGCCAACGTGTACGACTGGGCGGCCGATGGCGCGCTCACGGTGAAAACACCGAATGTGCCGTACGGCACGCGGGTTCTCGTGCGGCGGCCTGCCGACTCCGGCCGCTTCAGCGGAGACGTGGTGGTCGAGCCGTTGAACACCGTGCGACGACACGACTGGTCCTGGATGTGGGGCTACGTCGGCGAGCAGATCCTGCAGCGTGGAGACGCCTGGGTCGGAATCACCCTGCCCGCGAGCTCTCAGGCGCTCAAGAAATTCAACGCAGCGCGATACGCGGCCGTCTCCTTCCCGAACCCGACACCCACGCCTTGCTCTACCGGAGGGAACGCCCCCGCCGCCGTCTCCGAAACGGAAGACGGCTTGAAATGGGACGCGATCAGTCAGGTCGGCGCGCTGCTCAAAAGCAACGTCGCGTCGCGGCCGCTGGCGGGCTACCGCGTGCAGGCGCTGTACATGGTCGAGGGCCAGAGCCCGGATCTGATGACGTACATCAACGCGATTCACTCGCATGCCAATCTTCAGAACGGCAAGTCGGTGTACGACGGCTACCTCGTGAAGCAGCCTGGAAATCCCGCGCGCATCAACAATTGCGCGCCGGCCCTCGACGCGAACGATCCGCGCAAGCCATTCAAAGCCATCAACTCGCCCGTCATCGCGGTCCTGGCGCAGGGCGAGCTCCTGGCGGCCCTGCCGTGGCGCCGCGCCGACAGCGATGCGCCGGGCGATCGCTTCCGGCTGTACGAGATCGCCGGCGGGAGTCACATCGAATGGTCGGCGTACGTCGGCATGGCCACGTTCCAGGAGCAGACTGCGGCGGGCATCATGCCGCCGGGCACGCCGGATTGGCCGATTGCCGGCAAATGCGATCCCGATATTCCGCTCAAGGTGCCGCCGATCATGCCGTACGCGCTCGACGCGGCGCTGATCAACCTGGAGCAATGGGTGCGCAAAGGAACACCGGCGCCGCGAGCCGCGCGCATCGAGTTGAAAGATGTCGGCACACCGCAGGCCGCCGTGGTCGTCGATCAGAACGGCAACGCAGTCGGCGGCGTTCGGAATCCTTACGTCGATGTGCCGGCGGCGACGTTTTCTACGACCAGCCCGGGGCCGGGCACATGTCGCGAGATGGGTCACAAGGTCGATTTCGACGCGGCGCGCATTCGGACGCTCTATGGCACCGATAAGGGCTACGCCGACAAAGTATCGCAAGCCGTGGACAAGCTCGTGAAGGAACATTGGTTGACGGAAGCCGATGGCCGGAAGATCAAGCAGGAACTCTCTTCCGGTTCGGGCCGAGTGGCGGCGAACGGGGGACGGTAGGCACATGCGTCGTCATCGACCGGTGTCCTTAGGCATCGTACGTGTCGCGCTCGCGCTGGGCGCCCTCATGTGGCCTCCGTATTCCGCGTTCGCGCAGACACCGGTCGAGTCGAGCGCCGAGACCCGCTTCCAGCTGGATGTGCACGTTCCGGATGCGGCCATCGCGCCGATGGTGCCGATGGGGTTTACGTTGAACGTCGCGACGCAGGGCGCCGCCAAAGATGCGAATCTGCGCGTGGTGTTCATCGATCGCGTAACGGTCAACGCTCCGGACGGAAAGCCGGTGGGCAAAACGGGATCGAACCGCCTGGTCTACCTGATCGCGCCGGTCAAGGATCCGGCCGGCGCGAACGCCCAGCTCGTCATCGGCGGACTGACCGAAGACCCGGCGGATTCGCCGGGGCCGTTCGGCGTCTACAAGGTGGCGACCACCCACACGATGCAGCGCTCGACGTCCAGCAGCGGCACCGGGCCGATTCTCGATTCACAGGATTGGGTCTTTGCCGCGGCGAGCGGCGAACACCTGGAGCTGCACATCAAATACGAGCGCGGCGTGGCGAATCGGGCCAACGCCACCGAGACAAAGTTCTATTCGGCGAAGAATCCGGGCTTTTATCAGATCTCGAAAGACGAACGCGTGCTGGACATCTTGAAGAACGTCACGACCACGCCTCCCGATCGCGTCAAGGAGTTTTCGTTCAAGGCGTCGGGAGGCAGCTACAGCAAGCTGTTTGACGGCACGCAGACGGTCCTGAGCTGGGACAACATCCTGTGGATCAATCGGAGCGTCCTTCTACCGTAGATTCAGCTCGGTCGTGATGTCGATCGCCCGATGGAGCGATCGGTAGATCGGACACTTCGGCTTGAACAGCTCGTGGGCCCGCTCCGCCGCCGCGACGTTGTCCGCGCCGACTTCTTTCAGCGTGAAGATCACATGGACCCGTCGGAGCACCAGTACGCCTTCTTCCACCTCGACCTCGCCGCGCGCCAGCGCTGTCAGCCGATCTCCACTCGCCGCGATGTGGCGCGCCTCCAGCGCGCCCCCTAAGGTGCCAAGCAGTCAACCACCAGTCGCCGCTACAACGTAATCGATCGTCGTCGCGTGTGGATCGGGCACATCGCCGTGGATGCCGTAATGGCGGGCGATTGGCCCGTGCGTGCCGAACGGCACCGGATTGGATTCCGTGGGCATCCAGGCCAGACGGAACGGGCCGCGGACGCGTGTCAACGGGATCTCCGCGGTATAGACGACTTCACCCATTCGCCTGACGTTTCACCGTGGCCTCGTAGTCGGCGCGCGGATCGCGACCGGTTACGGCGCGGTACCACGCAGGATGGTGGGTCCAGGCCCACCGCTTCTCCACGGTGCCGCGAGTCATCGCCTGGAAAGTACCCGGTTGCTGTGCGGTGCCTTCATAGATGTGGACGATGAAGCCCGCCAGCATGACCAGCGCCGCCACGTCGTGGAGAACATAACTGATCGCCACGACCGCGCGTCCGAATGTCGCCGGAAACCAGATCGGAATCCCCGTAACGAGGAACAACACGCAACTGCCGACAATCGCCCAGAAGTAGAGTTTCTGCCCCGCGTTGAAGAAGCCGACGTACTCGGGTTCGAGCGGCTCCTCGTTCGTCACGTACTCCTTCAAACGCTTCAGCCAGCGGCGATCGTTGCTCGTCCATGCCATCAGTGCGGACCAGTTCAACAGCTGCAGCGCAAAGATGAGGACAAAGGCGAGGCTGAACCACGGGTGCAGCAGGCGGGTCATCGGGCCGCCGCCAAAGAGCGGCGTGAGCCAGCGATAAAGCCACGGGCTGTAAATGGCGAGTCCGGACAGGAGCGCGAGAACGAAGAAAATCGCGTAGCTCCAGTGCACGACGCGGGTGTACACGGGATGGCGAAGCAATTCGTTTTCGTGAACGGTAGTTTGGCCGTGCGCACTGACGGTCCGGTGGATGGGCTCGTCGAGTCGGACGGTTTCGGGCGTCATTGAGGTACGTTCCGACCGGGACGGTCCGGCGGCTGCGGTTCCTTTGGACCTTCCGTCACGTAATGGAAGAACGCCACCGGCGCGGCGAGCAGCGTCAGCAGCAGGCCGATTGGCTTCGCGAACCGCTTCCAGGCGGTATACGTCACCGGAATCTGCGGATTGGACGGAAGGCCTCCGTACAATTCCGGTTTCGTGATGTCGTGCAGCACGTAGATGACGTGCGTGCCGCCGACCGAGGGCGGATCGTACACACCCGCATTTGGAAACCCGGAATGCTCGCGAAGCTGCCGCGCGCGGGTCTCGGCCAGTGCCCGCATGTCGTTCTTCGTCCCGAACTTCAGACAGCCGGTGGGGCACGACTTGATGCACGCAGGCTCGAGTCCCTGTCCGACTCGATCCGAGCAGAGCGTGCACTTGTAGACTTTTTTCGTCGATGAATTGAACTTCGGAATGTCGAACGGGCAACCCGACACGCAGTACTGACACCCGATGCAGTTTTCCTGCTGGAAGTCGACGATGCCGTTGGTGTACTGCACGATCGCGCCGTCGGCGGGGCAGGCGCGCAGGCATCCCGGATCTTCGCAGTGCATGCACTGGTCCTTGCGCATGAGCCACGTGAACGTGCCGTCCTCGCGCGTGTGTTCGTTGAACTTGATCAGGTTCCAGTAGTTCCACGCCGTCGACGGCATCGTCTGGTAGGTGTTGTCGAACGTGGTCTGCTGGAACGGCATGTCGTTCCACTCGACGCACGCCACCTCGCACGCCTTGCAGCCGATGCAGGTGGTGACGTCGATGTACTTGCAGACCTCCTCTTCGCGCTGCACGCCGCGTCCAGGCGAGGGGACCATCTGGCCGGAGCTCAATTTGATCTGCAAGGTTCCTGTTGGCATGGCGTTTGTGGACAACAATCAACGCAGAGACCGCTGAGACCGCAGAGGAAAATAAGTATTCTCCGCGTGCTCTGCGAGCTCTGCGTTGATCGTCGTGAACGTCTTACACCTTCTCAAGTTTCACCATGAACCCCTTGAACTCCGGCGTGTACGCATTGGGATCCATCACCGTCGGCGACAACAGATTCGTCCCGTTGCGCGCCGTTCGTCCCGCATCTTCGGCGATGCCCCGATAGCCCCAGTGAATCGGCACCCCGATTTGATACGTTTTCCTCCCGTCGATCATCATCGGCTTGATCCGGCGAGTGACCATGGCTTTCGCCACATACGACGCCCGGATGCTGGAGACCTTGATCGTCTCGCCGCCTTTCAACCCCATCGTGTCGGCCAGCTCCGCCGGGATCTCGACGAACGGCTCGGGCACGAGCTGGACGTTCATCGGGTTGTTCTTCGTCCAATAGTGATAGTGCTCCGTGAGCCTGTATGTCGTGCAGACGATGTCGTAGCCGTCGCCCGTCGTGGCGTACTTGTCGAGCGGCGTCTTGAATTTCTTGACGACGGGATTGCTCGACTGTTGTGGATGAAGCGGGTTCGCGATCGGACTCTCGATCGGTTCGTAGTGCTCGGGAAACGGACCGTCCGCAAAAGCCGCCAGCGGCGCGAACAGGCGTCCCACGCCTTCGGGGTTCATGATGAAGGGGCCCATGTGCTCGGCGGGTTTCGAGTCCGGCTTGAAGTCCGGCACGTCGTTGCCGACCCAGCGGCCTGCTTCTCCGTTCCACCAGACCTGCCGCCGCGACTCATCCCACGGCTGTCCGTTTACGTCGCACGACGCGCGGTTGTACATCACGCGGCGGTTGGCCGGCCACGACCACGCCCAGTTTGGATAGATACCGAGACCGGATGGATCTTCAGTTCCCCGCCGGGCCATCTGATTGCCGGCCTCCGTCCACGATCCGCTGTATAGCCAGTTGCCGCACAACGTGCTCCCATCGTCCCGCAGGAACGCGAATCCGGGCAGTTGCTGGCCTGTTCGAATCGTCTGTCCGCTCGCGGCGTCGGTCACATCGGCGAGAGCCTGGCCGTTGATTTCGCGCGCCACCTCTGAAAGCGACGGATGGTCGGGCAGCGTGTAAGGCCATCGCAGGTTGAGGATCGGATCGGGAAACTTCCCGCCGTCCTTTTTGTACAGATCGCGCACCTTCAGGAAGATCTGCGCCAGGATGTCCTGATCGAGCCGCGTCTCGCCTGGCGGCGGCAGCGCGGCGTATTTCCACTGCAGCCAGCGCGCTGAGTTGGTGAAGCTGCCGTCCTTTTCGGCAAATCCGGCGCACGGCAGCCGGTAGACCGTCGTCTTGATCTGTTTCTGCTCCTCGGGAGTCGTGCCGGGCGCGTTCCAGAACTCGCTCGTTTCGTCCGGATAGATCTCGCCGACCACGAGCCAGTCGGCTTTCTTCAGCGCATCGATGTTCTTCTGTGAGTTCGGCCCGATCTGGACGCCGTTCATGCCGACGGCAAACAACCCCTTGACCTTGCCGTTGTACATGTCATCCCACAGTTCGACCCACGAATACTTTCGATCGATTTTTGGAAGGTGGTG
>Ga0310810_10006616_pt1 | contig 13119 bp, 11 predicted proteins | sample NCmetagenome_FD_207641 | JGI IMG/M metagenome (GOLD analysis project Ga0310810, IMG submission 207641) | Soil microbial communities from experimental microcosm in Duke University, North Carolina, United States - NC | ecosystem: Engineered > Artificial ecosystem > Soil microcosm > Unclassified ... | reverse complement strand
CGAGATATGTTCTGAAGTGCTGTGATAACAATGTAGATGCAACAATATTGTCTCTAGCCAGAAGCGGCAAGCCTAGCCGCCAAATCAAAACCCCTCTCAGCCATTTCTGAAAGGGGTAGTTTTCCCGGCGAGTGGGAAGCCGCAATTCCAAATCGTAGCCACTCTGGCTCTGTCGTTTCCATTCAATTAGTTTCCCCAGCGAGTGGGAAGTTTGGAAGGCATGACCTATCCTGCGGAGCAAACCTCTGCGTTTCCATTCAATTAGTTTCCCCAGCGAGTGGGGAGTGTTTTCTCATGGAGTCTATCTTGTGTCGCGCAATCGAGTTTCCATTCAATTAGTTTCCCCAGCGAGTGGGGAGGGTAAGCTTGATGACGGATGGAGGTGTTTAAACTTAAAAATTGTTTCCATTCAATTAGTTTCCCCAGCGAGTGGGGAGGGTGGCTTTTGAAAGCCGCTTCCAGTATAGCTTCTAGAAGCCGTTTCCGACGCTCACCAAATTTTACCTCTCATTCTTCTTCAAACTTCCCACAAAAATCGCTGGAACCCATACACAGCAAGCGACCGCCGCTCCCAACGATAGAATCAGCCTTTCAGAGATTTTGCTTGAGCGATCCGAGAAGGTTGGCTCTAACTCTCAGCCAAAGTTTTGAGGTACAACTCCTGTAATTCCTCATCACTCAGACTTAAAACGTCTTGGATTAGTCATCACGATTATAGGCTCTCGAATACATATAATGTCCCATCTGACCATCACACATTAAGCAACCTGACATATAACTATCTTCCAAATCTCCTGCAACAAATTCACTACAATAATCACACGAGCCTACTTCATTGTGAGTAGTTAGACAGCTTAGGCAGAGCCATTCATCATCGGTTGTAGGAACTACGGAAGGTTGTTTCGGGTACTCACAATCACTACAGTATGCAAAGCCATCTTCAAAGCCATAAAAATGTTCGCAATCTTCCAAGCATTCTCTCATCACATCCCCAAACTCAAAAACTTTCCCACAAGACCCACAACTCAATGAAGTGAAGATACTAAATTCACTGGTATTTTCAGCTTTTATCAGGTTTGAGTGACAAGATAAACACCTAATTTGCTCTACCGCTTCTTCTAAAATTGGGTGTTTGAATTCAATATCTTCAAATGATTGTTTACATGCAGCTTCTTCAGCTTCATACACGTCTGCCGTTTTTAATAAAGCTTGCCAACAAGCATCACCAAGGAGTCGATGGGGTTCTTCATCTAAGCAGTCGCGTATAAAATCTCGAATCAGAATAAATGATTTGGCAATGACTTCACGAACTGCATCAGAAGATTTATCTGTGTAGTAATGTTCTATGTTATTACGAAGTTGATTTAGTACATCAAACTCCTTCCAGTTAACCGTAATTTTCAAGCTACTAAATCGTTCTTTAATTTCTTGAACGTCTACTGTTTTTTTACCAGTTCCTATAAAAGATACGTTTCCTGCATCATCAACAACTGGTCTTATATCTTTTTTAATTAATACTTCTTTATCATACGAAGGGGATAAACGACACAGCTTTTCTTTGTAGAGAAGAAGTATTCCAGCACAAATATTTCTTACGGCAGACAGATATCTTCTGCTGTCGTCCATAAGGTAGTCTTCTACGCCTACTTGTATTGAGTCGATGGCATTGTTTAGAAGAGACATAACCCGCATCCTTTAAGAAAAATGTCAGTTTTAACCGATCACCACTCTACTAAACGTATTTCTAACTAAACCGTTGCACTTTTCGCAACACAGTCAGATCCGTTTCCGTTTTTCACAGTTCTTTACCAGTCTGCTTAAACTGCGACAAAAGAATTTTGTGACTACAAACTCTTCACACAATCAGAAAACCTGTCGGTACTACCCGACAGGGTGTTGTAGAAATAAATATTCCTCACTTCCCTTGTTGAAATTTCAACGCCTCACCATCCAAGCATTGCTCATTGACCAAAGTCAGTATCTTGGTAATCTTCTCTGACCCGTGACGCTTGTTGTAGTAAGTGCCTAGCCGTTGGGGGTCTATTGAGGTAGATTCCCCCGTACCTACCGCCTATCGCATTTAAACCTTGAAATCTTAAGGTCTATATTGCTTGATCTCTTCCGAAAGTTCTTTATACTCTCTTGAAGTTGCATGGTCTTTTACGTGAATTATTAATGGACTATTTGGAACTAATAGTATTTCTTTGTAAAGATCTTCTATATTTTTATGGTCTATTTTAATAACAACTCTATAATTCCCTAAAAAGAAATAATAGTGTTCAAAAGGCTCTTGCCTTTTTTTTGCACCAAAAAGCTCTGCTGCTTTACCTTCGTATCTCCACAGAAAAATAGGGAGTTTATTTTCATCCCCTGGTTCTTCCCTAATAATTATGTCTCTCAAATCAAACTCTAGACTGTCTGGTAAGTTAACTTCTTGAAAAAGAGGATGATTACATATATGACTGCGCCATAAAACAGAAATAAAGAATAATTTAAGTTTTTTATAATCAACAATAGGGATCTTCCATACTGTTTTTTCCTCGTTTTCGATGAATTTGCTTTTTAACAATGTAGTTTGAGCATAGTTGTCTAAAATTCCTAGTTTCTGTTCACAGTCTTTACATAAAATATTAGGAACATATATACCACTTTGAGCTTGTTTGGATTTACTTTTCTTCGAGTATGTACGACCGACTTTGTCTCCATGAGGGACATCTCCAAATCCCTTAGCAATATTTTCGGACATTTTGTGAAAAAACTGTCGCGGTATAATATGTGATTTTTCAATCAATGGTTTTTCTTGTGAACATAATTTACAGTGCATATTAATCCTATTGGGTCAAGTAACGGGGTTGTGCTGGATTGTCTAAGGGGGTAAGAGTAGGGTGGAGTATACGAATTAAAACTCTGATATCTAAGTAATTCCATTGCTTGTTAGCAACTCAACTTCTTTGAGTAAAGTTATAGTGGTTTCGATAACAGTGTTTATCTTGACTTGATAGCGCTCAACAAGACTGCTAATTTCTTTCCAAAGAAACTCCTCAAACCGCTTGTAAGCTTGTGGATCTGCCTTCAAATCGATTAAAACATCATGTGGATCGAAGATATCTCCAAAGCCATCGTAATCCATATAACAACCAAGATTAAGGAAAGTGTCGTGAGTATGAAAGTTGCGTAATCCTATATCTTCATCGAGTAACTTCAGTAAACATTCAAGTGGCTGCACAATCCCATTAGCTTTTGCCTGAAGTGACCTTAAAGCATTAGAGCGTTTTTTTCGATAGCGAAGCGCTTTCACAGTCTCCCCAGATTTTGTAACTGCACTCACCAGGCTAAAGACTCGGTCGCGAAGTTCGTAAACACGGCTCAGATAATTTTCCGTGTGGTACTGTAAGCGGCTTAAAGCCAAGTCAATATCCTCCTCTTTGCAAACCGAATCCAGCTCATCTCTCAAAAAAGCCAGACGATGAGTACTACCTGCTAGTTGACCCCAATACTGGCTAACTTTTTCACTCGGATAAGATTCATACCAGTAAAACTGCAATGATCCTTGAAGCTGTGGCTGTTGCGTAGTCATTATCCCAATACTCCTGTTTGTACGTCATCAAATGCTTCATAATCATTGCAAGGCGTAATCACCTGCACTTCCCTATAGTCTTATCTTTGACCCGACCGAGTAACGCCGTTTTTGTAGTATGTGTGTAGCTCAAATGTAACAAACTCTGCCGATTGGCACAACCAACCTCTGTAAACATTCTTAATAACAAAAACAATCGCCTCAACCGTGACATGTGGTTGAGGCGACTTGAAAAACTTGTGTGTCGGCTACCCCTCCTTACCCTGCTGAGACTTCAACGCCTCACCATCCAAGCATTGCTCTTTATACGCGAGTGATCGAATCAGGTCTGAGTACAAATCGCTTGTAAGCCTTGATGGTGGCTGAATCATCATCCCCTAGGACTTGCTTGGCATAATCCTCCCAGTCGTAGGGGTCAACACTGGCATTCTGTACACAAGCCCGGAAGTAGGCACCACGAAACTTGTGATAGGTCATTTCATCGAAAAGTCTCCAATCATCCCTGACTTTCTCGCTCAGAACTTTAGACCAACGGCGATTAACCCGTTCTGGGTCTTCATCTCTTTCAAATCGCTTGCCATTCTCTTCTAGCCATTGCACTCCTGCTATTACATAATCAGCCTTTACCAGTGTAGGAATTGTGAATTCATAATCTCTTAAAGCCAACTTCTTATCATCAACTCTCACTTTTCTAGACTTACCCTTTAACTGACCTTTGAAAGCTACTTGATAATCATCGACTTTCTTGAACTCTCCGGATAAATGCACTTCCCCCATCCTACGACCCGTAACTAAAGCCAGAGCGCATGAAACATCACGCCATTCAATATCCTCTTTGGTTGCACCATTAAAGACTTGAGATAATACCTGATGAGCCTCTTTGATGAACGATGACAAGTCTAGCTCAATCCGGTTCTCTGGCTTAGACCGCGTGTCAACTTTCTCACGATACTTTTCATTCTTCTCAAGCGTGTACTCTGAGAAAAGAAAGCTTAAGGCATTGCCAAAATGAGTGATTATTGTGTTGACTGGATGATAGTTTGCATGGTCTTTAACTTCTTTTTTGGCTGATAATTTAAGTTCTTTCTTGAGTGCTGTAATCTGCCTAAGGCAAGTCTGAGGATTATCATAGTTTGCTCTCAAAATAGAAGCCTCTCGTGTAGCTAGTTGCTTCCATCCTTCTAGCTTCTCAGCCTTGACTCCATCTTCTCTTTGCTTGCGACCATAAGGAGCTAACGCTTCAAACTTAGGTAGCAGTACTCTTACACGCTCATCAATAAAACTATTCTCCAGTTCATCCGCCGCTTTCAGTTCCCTAGCCATTCCTTGAATTCCTTGTTTGCTGATTATTCTTAAAAATGTAAACAAGGAATAGCTGTATAGCAATAGAAATAAGGCTTGTATAAGTTCCTTGTTTACCCCAATCGCTTTTCCATTACACCTGCTTATCTATGGATAAACCCACTTGTTATTATTATTTAAGAGGGTTAGTATATGGATAAGACGGTAAGGAGATAGATGAGATGGCTTCGTGGGGACAGAAGGGACGGGAACTGAACGAGCAACTAAAAGAAGTGACTGATGAGAATGCTATTAAGGCACTGGCGAACGGCACGCTTCAGGATATCTACCAGCTATCTAGCGCTGACGAACGCGCTAATGCACTCAAGCAAATTAACCGGGAATTGCTCAAGGCATTCCCTCGAAGCGAATCCGAGATTCCTGGCTACTGGCACGACCCAAAGGGAAGAGAGGCTCAGCCAAAGTGGAGACACCTAATCTTTAGGCACTTAACGTTAGACGCTAGAGATTGGGATAAAGTCGGAACCGAGACTAGGAAGGGAGCCAGAGAGGAGTGGAAAGAGACACAACCCACCGAGCAACCGATTGAGCAAACTACTGAGCAAGTCACCGAGCAAGCCACAGAACAAGTCGTAGAGCAAGCCAAAAAACAACGCAAACCACGTCAACCCAAGCAACCTAAGCAAACCTTAAAAACTATGACCATCGAACAATTAGAACTCGACACCGACACTCAAGCCATCCTCACTAATGCTCTTGAACAATCTGGGATGGCTCTAGAAGAATTCATCAAGCAAGCTATCAAGGTTTACGCTAGAACCGTCACAGGCAAGGCAAAACAGCTATCTGAAGACTTGGCTAATATCCCTACACAAGACCTCTTGAACAATCCTAAATACAGTACTCATCCGGCTCGTGCTGAAGAATTGACCAAACGCGCTATCCGAGCTATCAAATTTTTCAACGCTAACAAGGCTACCGAAAATGCTGATCGATGGATGATTACCCAAAGTGCGATCGCATCGCTCACAGGCTCACGGCAAGGCACTATCAAACAGATATTGGAGCAATACAAGGATGACATCGATAGCCACAATCAAACCTATGGATTGAACCCTTACAGCAATCGCAAGCCCGGTAAAGACATCACTGAGATTATCAATCTGGCTGAACTCGTTCCGAACGGGGTAGATTGATAACGTAAATTGACACATTCCCCTTATGGGAAACCCCCGGTGCTTGGCGGCGATCGGGGGTTTGATTTGGCTTTTTAATTACTCGGCAAGTGGCTAGAAAACTGGGAGTACTTTGGGAGTGAGGGACTAAGGGATTATGCCACAAACAGCACTTAGTAATGAGCGGCTTCCTGGAGAATTTGCTTGAATAGCAGTAACTTTGCCACCTAAATCAACTATCCATCCAGGTTCTGTTATGAAGTTAGTCAAGTCTGAAATGCTGGATATTTTCCGAATTTGTCTGATATCTTCAGCCTCAGCCCAACCCGGTATAGGTAATTCCAAGGTTGTAACACTCTCGTTCCTTGAAATTTTCCCGTGACTACAATATGGTGTGACTCCAATGTTTTCTCTAGATGAACCATCTTTTTCTATTCCATATTTGAATACTGTCCAACCGCTTTGGCTAACTGGCTCGGCAGTTGTGAAAACAGACAATGTTGCTCCATCGTTTGTTTTTTCTTTTAACCGTATTGTTCTGGCTGTAGCAGGGATGGGAATTACCAAAGAAAAAATGAGTGCAAATCCAAGTATTTTTTTCATAAGAGAACAATTAGCGAGGCATTGTTGTGATTTGTATTCAGTCTGCCTACTCTCTCAGCAAAAAAATTGGCTATCGGCAAATCTTCATAAACAGTCTTAATGGCGAGATAATCTGAGAATCGTTGTCTTCAATTACCAGGGATGAAGATCGACCGTCACGGTCAAGCCAAGATTCTCACTCAGTCTGAGATTCAGTTGCTCTTTAAGCAGGGGTTGCAGAGCGATCGCTCACGCGCTTTGTTTGGTATCTGCCTCTACTGCTGTTGTCGCATCAATGAGGCTTGCACCCTAAGCGTTAACGATGTCTACAGCAAGGGTAGGGTTAGACCGGAGTTGCTCATCCGCAAGGGAAACACTAAGGGGAAACTAGCAACGCGCTCCATCCCAGTGATTGAAGACTTGAGGGGATTGCTAAGAGCTTACCGACATCCAGAGCGCGGTTATCTCTTTCCCGGTCGCTGGGGGAAAGGTCACATCAATTCAGATTCGGCGGCAAGAATACTGAGAGAAGCGATGGAACGAGTAGGGATTGAGGGAGGCAGTACCCATAGCTTTAGAAGGACTGGCTTGACCCAACTATCGAATGCTGGAATTCCTTTGAGGGTGATTCAAGAGATATCGGGTCATAACAACTTAGAGCAGTTGCAGAAGTATCTTGAGGTCAAGCCAGAACAGGTAAAGGGAGCAGTAGCTGCGCTGTCGATGTTGAGCCACGTTGGGGAGAGTGGGGAGTTGGAAGTCAGGAGTTGGGAATCGGAAATAATTCATCGAGAAGATTTGTAACTTTCTGCATAATTCTCCTATCTAGAACTGAATTCTTAAAGGAAGTCCAACTCAAAGATGAGGTAATAGAACCTAAATACAACTTTAAACTTAAGTCAATAAGTTAGTTACCTTGCCTCAAGAATTTCCTGATAAAAATCTCTCCTTAAAGGAAATAGAGTCGTGCAACAGATAGCTATCGATGCCGTTTTTTTAAATTCCTGCTTCCACACATTTTTAGATTCACCTTTTTACAAGCCTATTCACGCCTCCTTCTTCCCCATAATCTATGAGACTATTGACAGTAGTATTCTTCGCACCGTTACACATAAGAAAAAATTAAAAAGCTGTAAGTATTCATCATACACGGGATTTATTGCTTCTTTTTACCCATCTGGTCAGTTGGATATATTTGGTTATATCAAAAGCGGTACTTTATACGCTTTCATCAAGTTAGAGCAGGGAAGAGAAAGTGGGGTTTCTGATTATTCTATTGAATATCAGCGTCAAGAGGTTCCTTGTAGTTCAAAGTATGTAAACGGGAAAAGTATAGAGCCTCCTTTTATATGGGGAGACGACGATATAATCAGCGAAATAAATTTCATTAAATGGGTTAAACAAGAAATTCATTATGTGATTAACTGTGGTTTCTACCATCAGAGAAAGAGCATTTTAGTCAGGCTTCAGGATAATATCCCCTCAATCAGGTTTCAGGATAAGAGTTTTTTTCAGCAAGTGGTTGAGCAGCGAAACCAGCTAGACGACTAAACTTCAATAACTGTTTTTGTGTGCCTTTTTTTGGAATTGTGACAAAAAAAGCTAATAAGAGAGATGTCATCTGGAAGAGAATACGTCGGGAAATGGACTTATGACGACCTAGACTCTACCACTGATTCACAAGCACTCTAGCCACTTTCGTCCCGACTTAAGGATGAAGATTTGCTAGACTCTTAGTCGCTGTCGAGAGTTGGAGTGCAAGACATCATGCCAAAACTTACTCGACAAGTACGGACAAGAGACAATCTGCTCGAATTGCTTGCTTACCAACAAGGTCATCAAACCCGTTTCAGGGTCTAGCTTGAATTCTGGTTTGTTCAAGACGTGAGTCAATCCCTGCATTGGATTATTAATTCATTTTGATTACAAAAACTTTTAATTTTATAAATTCCAAACTTTTAGCATACGACTTTCAACTTCAACCCACGTATCGGGTGATACGCTCATCGCAGCTTCTTTACATTTTATTATTAGTAAATTTGCATATAAATAATAAGAGAGATTCTCGACTTCCTGTTCTGATAACAATATTAGTTCTGGGGGGAGATTAAAGGCTCTTAACCAAGTTTCCCAAATCTTCTTAGCAAACTCTCGACGTGCTGAATCAGGCACACCGTTATTTGGCGCTTGGATTTTCAAAGTTTCTAAGTTGCTGTTGAGACAGGCAAAATTAAATTGCTGGAAAACTTTGAGTTTTCTTAATATTTTATTAAGAGTCGAAATGCGTTTTCGGGAGTTTCTCAAAGCACTAAGGCTAGCAGCCGCGCTAACGATTCTGTGGATATATTCTAGAACGGGGATAATCCGCTTGTCGAGATTGGAAGCCAATGCGTAAGCCCAACCAAAGGCATCAATGCGAAGTCTTTCGAGGCTAGCCATCTGGGGGACGTGAAAATCATTGATGCGGGATTCGGCAAAGGCACCAACAACATCGAGGGTTAGCGCACGCACAGCAACAGGGTTGAAATCTCCTTGCCATTCTCTTGTTGATATACTTACCCAGTGGAGTAGTTTTTCTAGCTTAGGCGTATTAATTAATTTCTGCGCTTGTTTCTCCATCAACAAAAGCAGCTCATCTGCCCTAGGACTCATTAAGCCAGCAACTAATAAGAACACTTCTTGCCATCGTGTATCGTTAAGGTGAGCAGTTACTAGCTTTTCAATTAGATGGCAAGAATTAATATAGTAGGCTGTTAAATATTCCTGAAATGTAAGATGAGAGAACCGATAAACATTTTTAGCACTCTCTACTAAAATACCCTGTTGAACTTCAACCGTTCTCAAAACTTTTTCTCCATCCAGTTTTTTTAATTTTTCTGGCGTATTTAAGTTGCTACTGAAAAAATTTTGAATTTGGTTGACTAAATTTCGTTTATCAAAGTAGATGCACTCTTGATTAAAGCCCTCATAAGCAATCTCTGATAGCAGCATTTTTTCTAAACTTGGGATGAAATCTTGATAGATTAGATCTCTTTCAACCCGCTTTTGTACGAGCCAATCCTTCAAAAACACATTGAGCGCTTCTTCATACAAGTTTGCACGATTCTTAGGAAAATTTTGAGAACCCTCATAAACTAAACACAGCAATGTTAAAAGCAAAGGATTTTGAGACAGCTCTCTTGCAGCAGCATTGTCGGACTCTTGTAGTAGCTCCCAACATCTTTGAGCTGTTCCCGCTTGCCGATCCTCCTCCTTCTGAAACCAACTATTAATAAACGTTTCTATTTTTACATCATTAAAAGAAGCCATAACAAAATCGGTAAATCCGAGTAAGCAGCTATATCTAGCGGCGGTGCGACATGAAGCAATAAAACGATTGCTGCTATATGTATTTACAAAATCTTTAATTTTAAGAATGTACTTGTTGACTATCCTTTCTGGAATTTCATCCAAACCATCAAGTAATATCAATAATTTTCCCTTTTTGAGTGCCTCAAAGGTAAAATCTTCAGAAACAGGAAAACCGCAAATACTGAATTCATTAATAATAATCTTCTCAATATCTAGCTCCTCATACCCCAAGCGTTTGAGTTCAACAAAAACAGGAATACACTGGTGCTGATACTTTATCCGTTCTGGCTTTAATGCTTCCAAACCCATCATACGAAGAAAGGTACTTTTTCCAGCTCCCGCCTCACCGAGTACCATTAAATGCTTGTGATGATTAGCGACTTTTATGCCTGATAAAAAATTTAGATTTTCATGAATAGATGTTTTTTTGTTTTCTAGTTCCGCAATAGAATTGTATGCGTTCCCTGAATATTCTGTTTTTGGCTCTAATAATTGAGAATCTACATAGACTGATTCTAGTTCTGCGGGTTTCCGCATCCCTAACACTTTAATTAGGCAATTGCGCTCTTTATAAGTTTTTTCATAGTTATTACAAGCTGCTAAGATTTGCTGCTCAATTTCCTTGTCTTTGAGTCGTTTCCTGAACTTACTGAAAATATTTCCACTGCCTTCTAGAAGAGATTTAAAGAGGGAAGAACCATAGCAGATTTACTCATTTAAAATTAAATTACAGATAAAGAAAGTACTGGATTTGACCCAAAACGGGGAAAGTCCATGTTTTTCAACAAAAGTCTATTATTGATTTGCTCAAAAAAATCTTCCTGAATCTATCCTGAATAAACAGATTCAATAAACTATGCAATTAAAAATATTCTCTAGTTCTAAAAAAATCCCTTTCTCAAAGTATAAACGACTAGTCAGGCAGTATTTGTCAAATTTTCAACATTATTTAATGTCAGTAATGCACCTTTCACCTTGGTAGTCCACAAACTAGCGCCAATCGACAGACGAAACCCATCCCTAACCCTTCACCACAGCGCTCTGACCAGATTCCACAGGACTAAAACGGCTAACGCACCCCTAACCATCACTGGCTGACAGCACCAAAAGTGAGCCAATCTCTGAGCAGCATTAGGGTAATTTTTCTGTTGTGATGGACGGCAAAAGGCACAAGCAAGCCATGAAAGATAAAGTTGTGAATAGGCATCCGGTATCTGGATGCCTGTTCTCTACCAGGTAATGTACTCCTTGATGCCTCCCTTGCGGCGATTTTGATGGGATGAGAAATTTTTCCAGAAGACCTAGAAAGGCTTAATAGCAATGTAAAGTTTTTCCATTTGGGAGACTGGACTTTTGATTATCCGTCCCTCAGCTTTTAGTTTCAGTACATTTTCTTCTTTGTCAAGTACATCGAGGCATTGACTGATATGACCTACATTCTTCGCAGTATCAAGAAAATTTTTATACTGCTTTTTATCATGCATGTGTTCCAGGAGTAAGCTGCCTGTTATGTTGTGACCCAGAAGCTGACGACAGAGCGTATTCACTGCTAGAATAGGTTCTTCATTTTGATTAATTTCTATTAGTAATGTAGCGCATGAATCCATCCTAAAATTAGTTTTTATAACCATTAGCTCGGCAAGCGCAAAAGCTTCATCCGGACGACGCTTGGGGAAAGAGGTTGTCATAGTCCAATAAAGTTCTGGGTCTAGTGAAACAATATTTACCCAGTAGGCTCCCCTTTCCTCAAGCAAGGTCAGATTGCATCCCTCAAAGTCGTAGGTAATTATTTCTTCATTCATTTTTAACTCGTCCTTTGCCTTAGTACATTATTAATTCGCTTACTGTCGCTATTCCTACTTAGTGAAATTCTTTCCACAATCTTTGCAAAGATACCTTTGCTTATCGCCTCTCTTCCCTTTTTTCTGTAGATTAAAACTTCCACAGTGGATACACTTTGGTGCTTGAGGTGCCGAAACCTCACCCTCGATTTTCCCCGTGTTTTTTGGGGTATGGGGTGGGGTGGTGCTTGCACCAGAATCATCACATGGCTTATCCAGTATGCGTTCTAGCTGGCTCCTGATATCTGTCTGTGGTGCCTCATCAGTCACCTGTGGTGCTGACAGCTTGTAATAGTTTGGCGCAGGAGGTATCGCCAGAAATGCATCTTTGTTATGCTCTACAAGGCAGATAAACTTATCGCCTTTTTCAGTCATTTGTTCATATTGAATTAATAGCTTTTCTTTAGTATCTCTAGTAGAAGCTTGTAAGTCTTCTATGGCTCTACCTACGTTTTTACCTAGATGGAAAGCCGCGCTATGGTTGAAATCTTGTTTCTTCAGTCCGAGGGTAGAGCAGAGAGGAGACTGACCAATATAAAGAACGTGAACATTGTAATGAGTACCCATCTTTAAACAGGTTTTGAGCAACTCAGTAGCCTGTTTATCATGAGTAGAAACTGTCATGTCAATCTCATCAAAGATGTACAGGATAGGCTCAAAATCTGGGGTTGGTAACCCAGCGTCTTTTGCTTTTCTGCCTTGTTCGTTCCGCTTAAGGATAATACCTGCAAGCTCTTGTAACCCGTCTATCGCCTCATCAAAAGACTTCCAGGTAGCTGGAATAGTCCAAGTGTCTTTACGACTCCCATAGAGCGGATTACAGAGCTTAATCTTGCAACCTGGATTCTGAGACAGTTTGAGGTTTACCAGATTCACAACCATAGTTGACTTACCTGAGTCTCTCTCACCTGTAACCCTCAAGTGTTCAACATCATTAACAGTTTCCTCAAACCAATTGTTAGGAACGGTAGCGACATCTGCTTTTTTACGACCCTCACTGATATCAGTCTTGAGACTGATTTTGAGGCTCCCATCCTCTACCTTGTACTTAGGCAGTGCCAGATAAGCTTGCTTGATGAACAGTTCACGCGCCAACTTTTCATAGGCTTCTACTGTTCCTGTGCGTGGCCTTAGCCAAACATCAATCAATCCTGATCCGTGACTCTCGTACTTGACTGGATCAGCTATCAGGTCATTCTCCAGGTAAAAGCTCAATACAGCATTCCCAACCGTAGCCCCGTAGCTATTCCCCTCGAATAACCTAGGTTTTTGATACTGGCTGAGCATGGCG
>Ga0310810_10006615_pt1 | contig 13119 bp, 8 predicted proteins | sample NCmetagenome_FD_207641 | JGI IMG/M metagenome (GOLD analysis project Ga0310810, IMG submission 207641) | Soil microbial communities from experimental microcosm in Duke University, North Carolina, United States - NC | ecosystem: Engineered > Artificial ecosystem > Soil microcosm > Unclassified ... | reverse complement strand
CCGGAACGCGGGCGCTGAGCGTCGGCCGCAGGGCCGCGAGCACATTCTGTTTGACCGTGTCCTGGCGTGTGACAACGGGCGGCAGCGGAGCCGGGGCCGCTTCCGCAGCCAGCTTGTCCAGGACCGACTTGAGATTGAATTCGTTGATGCCTTCCACCGCCGGAGGCAGGATCGCGTTCTGACCTTCGGCCGGGGCCGTGTAACCTTCGGGCGCCACTTCCGTCGAGCTGATGCTCGTCGCGAACACGCGCACGGGCTTGTCTTCGGCGTTGTTGATTACGACCGTCGGAATTTTCAGGAACTGGCCGTTCGGCATCCTGACCGGCTGGCCTTTATAGAATAAGTAAGCATAATCGCCTGCCGGAGAAAGCTGGATGCGGATGTTGCGCAGCGCGGCGAAACGGGATTCGTTGATGACTTTCGTGAACCTGGCCGCGTCATAATAATCGGTTTCGGGATTGATGCCCTGCGATACCCATTTCTGGTCCGCCTGCACGGCTGTCGAAAGCTGAGGGGCAACGACGCCCGCGAATTCATCTACACCCTTGGCCGCGAGTACCGTCCCGGATTCCATCGAGGCCGGAAGTTCCACGGTCGCAGACTCAAACATGTTGGGATTTTTATCGAGCATGGCGTTTACGTAATTCTGGTTGTCGATTTCTTCCTGGATGCGCGGCATGAGCACGCCGTAATTGACTTCGTCCTTGCGGAAACGCTCGAAAACGCCGGCCGTGTGAAAGCCGCCGGTCAGCAGCGCGGACTTATCCTCGGTTTCCTTGAACATCCCCTGCTTGATCATGTAATAGAAAACAGATTCGCGCTGGCGGGCGAGATTGTAAAAATTGAGCGCCAGGTCAAAAGCCTCGAGGACTTCTTTTGAAGGCTTGATCTCCGCGCCTTCCGAGCTGAGCTTGCCGATCCTCTGGACGAGCGTTTCCGGTTCCATGCGCTGTTTCTCCTGGGAAAAGGCTTCCCAGTTTTCCCGCGTGACTTCGAGGTGGAAGAGTTTGCGCACCGTGAGATTGTCGCGGAGCAGCGCGAGCAGCAGTTTTTCCTGGTCCTTGACCGCGAGTTTGTTCAGGATCTGCTCGAAAAGGGCTTCGACTTCATCGAACAGCATCTTGGAATCCACTTCGCTTTTCAGGATGAAGTAGCCCGCGTACAGGCTGAAATCCGGATAATCCGAAAATTTAAAGCCCTTGGGCCCCGCTTCTTCCACGAGCCGTTCCAGAAGGTAGCGCGGGAGGTTTTCGAGCTTTTCGTCCGCGGGATCGAGACGGTTCATGGTGATATGCCGTTCTTCGAGATTTTGCAGCGCGGTGACCACCTTCTCCGGCACCTGATGGTTCCTCAGGAACGCCACAACCTGGTCTTTTTGCTTGCGTCCCTCATCGAGGTTCAATTCCTTTTCCATGGACTGAAGAATCAGAAGCCGCGTGATCTGCGGCCACTCGACCTGAGACACGATGTCCTTCATGTCAACGTCCAGGTACTTGCGGGCATCCTGCGAGAGCTTTTCGATGAAAGGCATGAACGCGCGGTGGCCGGACTGGAACTTTTTCCATTCCAGGATCAGGCGGCGCAGTTCCGGAGAAAAAATCTTGGCCGAAAGGTCCAGGAGGCGCTGATCCACCTGGTCGGTGAACCGGTCGGTTTCGGACTGCCGGGCATAAACTTCTTTGAAGACTTCCACGTTGGCGCGATAGAGCTCCGCCTGTTCAATGCCGACGGCCTGGACTTCGGAAGGCGCGTCGATCAGGAAGAACTCGGCGCCGGTCAACTTGCCTTCGCGCGCGAGCTGGTCGGCCACGTCGAGATTGTGTTTGTTATCCGGGAAAAGCCGGAGGTAATCCGGATTCAGGCGTTCGACTGCACCTTCCACGAAAAAGAGGCGGAAGCCGTACGTGCTGTAAAGGTGCTTGAGAAGTTTCTTGATCTTCAGCTGCGCTTCGTAATTTCCGTGCGCGTTCTGGATGTGGATGATGAGCCGCGGGTCGACTTTGGGCGGCGCTTCGTAGATTTCCTCGACTTGGGCCAGATCCGAGGGAATATCAATATTGAGGAATGCGGGAGTTTCTTTCTTGGGCATGATCTCGATGCCCACGGGAGAAGGGAGCGCCCATACCGTATTCGTGATGGAATACACGAATAAAGTCACCAAGCCCAGTGTTTGGCGTACTCTTTTGAAGGTCTTCATTTGTACTTTTTAAGAAGTTTTTATTTTGTAGAAGAAAAGATACCATCGGAGAGCGGATTTGTCAAAGGAAAATTTAGCGGAAAACGAAGTGGATAACTTCCCTAAGTCTTTTTAATCAAATAAGATGCGATTTTCAGAGTCTCGGCCGTCGGGATCGTCCATGATGAGGTCATCATAGAGGATCTCGTCATCGTCTTCGGCAGGGGGTCTTCCGGGCGCTCCCGCCGCTTGGTAAAGAGATGAGGGAATCTCATTAAGGAAGCGCGAAGGCAGGTTATGCTGAATCGAACCGTAGAGACGGCGCTGGCGGGCGTAGGAGAGATAGAGTTTGTCCTTGGCGCGGGTAATCCCCACGTAGCAAATGCGTCTTTCCTCTTCCAGATCCTCCCCGGACTCCATAAACGAGTTGATGTGCGGGAAAATTCCCTCCTCCAGGCCCACAATGTAGACCACCGGGAACTCCAACCCCTTGGCCATGTGCATGGTCATGAGGGTCAGGACATTCGTACCCTGGTCCCATTTGTCGAGGTCGGTCATGAGCGAAATCGATTCCAGGAACGACAGGAGCGTGGCCTCTTCCTTCTTCTCTTCCTCGAAATCCCGGACCACGCTGAAAAATTCCTGGATGTTTTCGATCCTGTCCTCGGCTTCGGCGCTTTTCTCGGCTTCCAGTTCCTGGACGTAACGCGTGTCGCGCAGGATTTTTTCCAGGAGATCGCCGGGCTTGGTTTGCGCCTGGATGTCGCGGAGACCTTGCAAAAACAGGCTGAAATCCGCGATTGCCCGCTTTGCCTTGGGCGTGAGCTCCTCGATTTCGCGGACATGCTTCAGGGCTTCGTCGAAAGATGCGTTGTGCGTCTTGGCCCACGCCTCCAGAAGTTCCACGGCCTTTTTGCCGATGGCGCGCGCGGGAACATTCACGATGCGCTTCAGGCTGATGTCGTCGTGCGGAAACGCGATCGCTTTGAGGTAGGCGATCAGGTCCTTGATTTCCCTGCGGTCATAGAACCGCGTGCCGCCCACGATGCGATACGGAACGTTGTAGCGCATCAGGATTTCTTCAATGATACGCGACTGGGCATGGACGCGGTAGAAAACCACCTGGTCCCCGAGCGTTCTCCCCTTGTCGCGATTCTTCAGGACCTGGTTCACGACGAACATGGCTTCGTCTCTTTCGTCCTGCGCGTTGAAGAGCGTGATCTTCTCCCCGCCTTCCCGCTCGGTCCACAGCGCCTTGGGTTTACGGTCGCGGTTGTGCTTGATCAGCTCGTTGGCCGCATCCAGCACCACGCTGGTCGAGCGGTAATTCTGCTCCATCTTGATGATGCCGGCATCCGGATAGTCTTTTTCGAAGTTCAGGATGTTGCGGATATCCGCGCCGCGCCAGGCATAAATGGACTGGTCCGGATCGCCCACCACGGTGATCTGCCGCCTTTTCGCAGCGAGCAGCTTTACCAGGCGGTACTGCGCATGGTTAGTGTCCTGATACTCGTCGATCAGGATGTGCTGGAACCGGTTCTGCCAGTTTTCCAGGACGTCCGGACAGCGGTCGAGAACGGCCACCGTCTTCGAGATCAGATCGCCGAAATCCAGGGCCCGCAGCTTCGTCAATTTCTCTTCGTAGAGACGGTACACTTTCGCCACCGACTCCTCATAGATGTCCTGCGATTTTTCCGCATATTGGTACGGCGTCATCAGGTAATCTTTCGCGCGCGAAATCCTTTCCCGCACGCCCTTGGGATGGATCTGCTTTTCGTTCATGTTCAGTTCTTTCACGCACTCTTTAATGAGCGTGAGCTGGTCGGAATCGTCGTAAATGGAAAAATTGCGGTCGATCTCGATGCGCGGCGCTTCCATGCGGAGGATGCGCAGGCAGGTCGCGTGAAAGGTGCTGATCCACACGTCCTGATTGACGAGCCTCTGCACGCGGAGCTTCATTTCCTGCGCGGCCTTGTTGGTGAATGTCACGCCAAGGATGTTGAAGCTCGGCACCCCTTCGAAAATCAGGTGTGCGATGCGGTGGGTCAAAATGCGCGTCTTGCCGCTGCCCGCGCCGGCCAGGATGAGAAGCGGCGAAGCCGGCCATATCACGGCTTCTTTCTGGGCCGGATTCAGTTTTTCCAGGAGTTTTTCCTGCGCCATTATTCGTCCTCGATAGTGTAGCCTTCGTCGAACACTTCCTTGAAATCGTAGACCGCCGCGAAATCCTCGAGCTTGTCTTCCGGCTGCTTGCGAAGCACGCCGACGTCGACCAGCGCGAACACGATTTTCCCGAAATCCAGCGTTTCGTTGATGCCCCAGTAGTTCAGCACCACGCGCGCCATGGGCCCGAACTGGTCGTGGGCGTATCGGCGGATGCCGTGCAGCAGTTCCTGTCCCGTGATGTGACGGGGCTTATTCAGTTTCGAAACCGTATGATGCAGGGCGGAAAGCACGAAGCTGTAGGCCTCGAACTTGTACTGCGAATTGCTCTGGATGACCTTCTCGATCTTCTGGAGAAAATCGTCTTTTTCTTTCATGAGCGTCCGCCTGACATCGCCTGCGCGGGATTCACTTCATATTTCTCCTGCCCCAGTTTTTCCGCCCGGAAAAGACAGTCGGGGTCCCAATGCTGTTCCTTGATTTCCGCGCCAAAGGCCCGGGCGAATTGATGTTCGATCGCGGCCGCCAGGTCTTCGAAACCGCAAGGCGGCTGGAACTGGATGGACTCCTGATGCAGCAGCATGCCGAGCGAACGCTTCTGCCCCCCGCCCGCGATTTTCTTGTTGCCGAAGGCGAGATCCGTGGCGATCGGAAACATAAAACATTCGCGGCCTTTGGGCAGCTCTTCGTCGCAGCGGTAAAACCGCGGCGGGCAGCCCAGTTCTTCCAGCGCAGCCTTCAGCACTTCGTGGATCTTCCAGTAGCTGACTCGCACGGACCCGAAAGACTCGTCGAAATCCTTGGGCGCGATCAGCGTAAACATGAGATCGCGGCCATGCAGCACTTCTCCGCCTCCGGTCAGGCGGCGGCAGACGGGCACGCGGGAAGCCTGCGCCGCGGAGCGGCCCTCTTCCCATTCCTTCCAGCCCGCGTACGCATAGCCCACGGAAATCCAGGGGCTCGAAGCATAATAAAACCGCAAAAGCGCGGACGACGGCTTCTCTTCCATGGCCTTGCGGAAGAGGATTTCGTCCAATGCCATTTGAAAAGGCATCGGGGCGCTGAGGGGCGGATACAGCCGGATTTCGGACATAAGCCTCCGTCGAGGACGCCTAGAAAGGCGCGCCTTCGGCAAGCAGGATTTTTTCCCTCATCAGGTCGCGGTAGGACAGGATGGGCTTGCGCGCGGCAAGCACCTCGTCGGGGCGCGTGATCGGCATGGTATGCGGCGCGTTCTGGACCTTTTCCGGGTCCTTCGCGACTTCCACCGCAATTTTTTCCAGCGCTTCGATGAAAGAGTCCAGGGTTTCCTTGCTTTCGCTTTCCGTGGGCTCGATCATGAGGGCCTCTTCCACGACGAGCGGAAAATGTACCGTCGGCGCGTGGTACCCGTAATCAAGCAGCCGCTTACCCACGTCCCCGGAATGAATGCCCTGGGCCTTGGCGTTTTTCAGCGTCAGCACGAACTCGTGCATGCACGGCTCGTCGACGGCCACGGGAAAAATCTTTTTCAATTTTTCTTTCATGTAGTTCGCGTTCAGGATCGCGTCTTCGCTCACCTTTTTCAGGCCTTCCAGGCCGAGCGTGCGGATGTACACGTATGCGCGCACGAGCATTCCCACGTTGCCGTGGAAAGACTTCACGCGGCCGATCGAAAGATCTCCCACGGGCTGGAAACGGTAGCCCATGTCGTCTTTTTCGACGAGCGGTCCGGGAAGGAAAGGCACGAGCCTCTCGCTCACGCCGACCGGGCCGGAGCCGGGGCCGCCGCCGCCGTGCGGCGTGGAGAACGTTTTGTGCAGGTTGAGGTGAACGATGTCAAAACCCATGTCGCCCGGGCGCGCGACGCCCATCAGCGCATTGAAATTGGCGCCGTCATAATAAAGAAGAGCGCCTTTTTCGTGCACGGCCTTGGTGATCTCGAGGATCTCCTCTTCGAAAAGGCCGAGCGTATTGGGATTGGTGAGCATGAGGCAGGCCGTTTCATCGTCGAGGTGCTCTTTCAGCGCCTTCAGGTCCACGCGGCCGCGGCTGTTGCTCTTGATCTCGACCACGTGATAGCCAAAAAGCGCGGCGCTCGCGGGATTCGTGCCGTGGCTGGAGTCGGGAACGAGCACCTTGCGGCGCTTGTTCTGTTTCAAGTGGTGATGATACGCATGCACAAGCATCATGCCCGTAAGCTCGCCGTGCGCGCCGGCGGCCGGCTGCAGCGTAAAACGCTTCATGCCCGTCAATTCTTTCAGCGAGTGCTCGAGCTCGTGAAAAACCTGGAGCATGCCCTGCACGGTTTCGGCCGGCTGCAAAGGATGGACCTTCGCGAAACCGTCGAGCGCCGCCACCCATTCGTTGATCTTGGGGTTGTATTTCATGGAGCAGCTGCCGAGCGGATAAAAATGCGTGTCGATGGAAAAGTTTTTCTTCGACAATTGGACGAAGTGGCGCACGGCTTCGGGTTCCGTCATTTCCGGGAACACGATCGGGCGCTTGCGGCGGAATTTTTCCGGGATTCGCTCGAGGACTTTGCTTTTTTCATAGCGGCCCTGCGGCAGCGACGCGCCGCGCCTTCCGGAGCGGCTTTTTTCGAAACTGAGGCGGCTGTCCTGGGAAATCAGCATTTTCCGAGCTCCTTCACGAAGTTTTCGAGCTGCTCACGCGTCTTCGTTTCCGTGGCGCAGACGAGGAATTCGTTTTTCAATTCCGGATAGAACTGCGAAAGGTCGATGCCCGGGAGGATGTTCTTTTCGATCAGCTTCTCCTCGATCATCTTGAACGGGACTTTCGACTTTACCACGAATTCGTTGAAGATAGGCTGGTCCTTGCGGACTTCGAAGCCCGGCACGTCCGCGACAAGACGGCGCAGGTAAGCGGCGCGGTCCATGTTGAGCTCCGCCACTTCCTGAATGCCTTCCTTGCCGAGCAGCGTCATGTACACGCACGCGGCAAGCGCGCAAAGCGCCTGGTTCGTGCAGATGTTGGAGGCCGCCCTTTCGCGGCGGATATGCTGTTCACGTGCCTGCAGGGTCAGACAGTAGGCACGGCGTCCCTGGGAATCCTGCGTCATGCCCGCAAGGCGTCCGGGGATGCGGCGCATCAGCGCGCGCGAAACGGAAAAATAACCAAGGTACGGTCCGCCGTACTGGAGCGGCACGCCGAGAGGCTGGCCTTCGCCGGCCGCCACGTCCGCGCCCCATTCACCGGGCGAACGCAGCGAGCCCATGGACATCGGGTTCGCGGTCAAAAGAAGAAGGCTGCCGTTCGTGTGCAGCTTATCGCTCACGCCTTCGAGGTCTTCGAGCACGCCGAAAAAGTTCGGCGTCTGGAAAATCGCGCCGGCCGTGTCGTCGGCGATCTTCGATTCGAAATCGGCGCGGTCAAACGTCTTGTCTTCGCCGAAACCGAATTCGACCACTTTGTACGGCGTTTCGTGGAAATAAGTTTTCAGCACCTGGCGGTAATGCGGGTGCACGGCACGCGACACGAGGATTTTCGTGCGGTCGGTCTGGCGCAGCGCAAGCACGGCAGCTTCGGCAAGGCTGGTCGAGCCGTCGTAATGCGACGCGTTGGTCACGTCCAGGCCCGTGAGCTCCGTGATGAGGCTCTGATATTCGAAGATCACCTGCAGGCTTCCCTGCGCGGCTTCGGGCTGGTACGGCGTGTAGGCCGTGTAAAATTCGTTGCGGCGCATGATTTCGCCCACGGCCGTGGGAATAAAATGCTCGTAGCTGCCTCCGCCCAGAAAAGAAAGCACGTCGGCCGCGGATTTGTTCTTTTTGCCGAGCGTCTTCATCAGGTTCTGGATGTCGAATTCGCTGAGGGCCTCGCCGATGCGCAATTCGGGATCGCGGAGTGCGGCCGGAATGCCTTTCAAGAGATCTTCGAAGGAGGAAACCCCGATTTCCTCCAGCATCTTTCTCTTGTCCTCTTCGGTCAAAGGAAGGTAATGCATGTTCTCGCTCCGCTGCGCTTTATCAAGAGTGGTTTCCATTTGAGCACCTAACAGAATCCTATTTGGCTGCAAACCCGCATGCCTGCGGGCTTCTTCGTTGCACCGGTCAAAAAATGCTCAGCGTACTGCTGTGAGTACGCTTCCGCGTTTTTTGCCCGTCGCGCCTCGAATCCCTTTGGCCTGCGAGTTTTCGCTTCAACCAGGATTCTGTTAGGCGCTCTCAATTAAACTCCCGTTTTGAGGCTTTTTTCATAGTCTTCTTTGGTCATGAGCTTGTCCCATTCGGACGCGTCCTTCAGGGCGATCGAAAAAAACCAGCCCTTGCCGTAGCAATCCTGATTCACGAGGCCCGGATCCCCTTCCAGCGCGCTGTTGACCTGGGTCACGCTGCCGCTGACAGGCGCGTAAATGTCGAAGGCCGCTTTCACGGATTCGACGACCGCGATCGGCTTGCCGGCCTGGCCTTCTTTCCCGCTCTTGGGAAGCTCGACGAAAACCACGTCGGAGATTTCTTTCTGGGCGTAATCGGTAATGCCGACCGTGAGCACGTTGCCGTCGCGTCGGGCCCATTCGTGGGTTTTGGTGTAGCGCAGCTCATTCGGAAAATTCATGGATTCCTCCGGGGATAGGGTTATGATTTCGTTCTTTTATAAAAAGGAAGCTTCACGGCTATGGCTTTTAAGTCGCGGTCCCGGATGCGGACCGCGAGTTCCTCGCCGGCCGCGGGTTCCGGCGTCCGGACGTAGCCGAGACCGATGTTTTTTTTCAGCGTGGGCGCGAATGTCCCGCTGGTGACCGCGCCGGCCGCTTCGCCGTTTCTCACGATCGCATAGCCTTCACGGGGAATGCCGCGCTCCAGCATTTCAAAGCCGATGAGTTTTTTCTGCGGCCCGGACTGCGCCTGCTTTTTCAGCGCCCCGGCGCCCGTGAAATCTTTGGTCAAATTCACGGCCCAGCCGATTCCCGCTTCGAGCGGCGTGATCGTATCGTTCATGTCATGGCCATGCAGCAGCATCCCGGCCTCGAGCCGCAGCGTGTCACGCGCGCCGAAACCGACCGGCACCAGCCCGGCTTCTTTTCCCGCCTCGCGCAGCCTTTCCCACACCTGCGGGATCTTGGGCTTGGACACCATGATCTCGAAACCGTCTTCGCCCGTGTAGCCGGTCCTGGAAATGACGCCGTCTTCGTAAGCCGCGAACCGGTAATAGCCGAGCTCCGTATAAGAAGCGCCGAAAACCTTGCGCGCGATGGCAACGCTTGCCGGCCCCTGCAGTGCGAGAAGCCCGTAAAATTCGCTCTGATCTTCGAAGGAAACGCCGGCCGGCACCTGCGCCTTGATCCAGCGGAAGTCCTTCTCGACGTTCCCGGCATTGACAATGAAGAGGAACTCTTTCTCTGCCACCCGGTATAGGATGATGTCGTCGATGATGCCGCCGTTTTCATTTAATAAGGGCATGTACTGGGCCTGGCCGTTCTGCATGGGAGCAATCCGGCGTGGTAAAAGCTTTTCCAGGAAAGCGACCACCGCTTCCCCCTTGGCCCGGAACTCGCCCATGTGCGAGATGTCGAAAACTCCGGCGCGGGTACGCACCGCTTCGTGCTCTTCGAGAATGCTGGTGAAATACAAAGGGACTTCCCATTGCCCGAAAGCGCCCATTTTGGCCCCGAGGGCGAGGGATTGTTGGTGGAGGGGAAGCTCGCGTAGAGTCTCAGATGAGGCCAAGCTCAAATGGAGTCCTGTAATTTAATCTATTAAATGATGATGAATTTGCAAGGAGTCCGCCCCGGAACGGAGCGCCAAATGATAGGAAGCATTATAGGTTTGAAACGCTAAAAAGCAATCCAAAAAACGGCCTGAACCGGGACGGAGCGGCTATTTTTTCTGCGGGCCTGCGCCGCGTTTGGAATTCTTCTCGCGGTACATCTGGCGGTCCGCGGCTTCAAAGATTTCCCAGGGATTTTCCACGCGCGGCTCGTAGGAGGCGATGCCCGTACTGACCGACAGCGAAAGCGATTCGCCGGTTTCCGGCACGACATACCGCAGCTCTTCCACGCCCTTGCGGATTTTTTCCATGGCCTGACGCGCTTCGCTTTCGCCGCACTCGGGAAAGATGACGACAAATTCGTCTCCGCCGTACCGCACGGCCAGATCGGCCTTGCGGATCGATTGCCTGATGGCTTCGGCAATGGCCTTGATCACGGCATCGCCGCATTTGTGCCCGAAGCGGTCGTTGACGGGCTTCAAATTGTCGATGTCGATGACGGCGACGGAAAAGGTACGGGCGTACCGCTTGGCGATGTTGAAGATGAGGTCGATCTCTTTCTTGAAGAACTGGAAATTCGCGAGGCCCGTGAGCCCGTCGGTCATGGACACTTTTTCGTAATGCCGCCGCCGGCGGATCGCGGTGTTGATGCGCGCGAGAAGTTCTTCCATTTCAAAAGGCTTGGTGACGTAATCGTCAGCTTCGAGGTGCAGGCCTTCCAGCTTGTCCTCGGTCGTTCCTTTCGCGCTCAGAAAAATCACGGGAATGCGCGCGAGAAGCTCGTCGTCGTTCAGGCGGGCTTTCACCTGCCGCCCGTCGTAGCCGGGCATCATCACGTCCAGCAGGATAAGGTCGGGCGCGACGGTTCTCGCTTTTTCCAGCGCCTCGCGGCCGTTAAACGCGCTGTGCACGCGGTACCCGGCGCCTTCGAGGATCCGGACGAGGCCGCGGACCAGGTCTTCCTCGTCGTCCACCACGAGAATGGTCTGCATGCCTTGTTTGACCGCCATGGAAGCGCCATCCAAATAATGCGTCATACCGCCGCCGCTTCGCCGGCTTCGACCGGCAGGATGAGGCCGAACGTGCTGCCCTTGCCGAATTCCGACTGCACCCAGATGCGCCCGCCATGCTGTTCGACGATCCTTTTCGAGATGGCAAGGCCCAGGCCGGTGCCGTGCACCTTCCGGTTGGTGGAGGGATCGTGAACTTGTGAAAACGACGTGAATAATTTGCCCAGATTTTCCTTTTTGATGCCGATGCCGGTGTCGTGCACCGCGAGTTCGATCGTATTGCCCTTTTTTGCCGTCTTGATCGTCACGGCGCCCTGGTCCGTAAATTTCGCGGCATTGTCGACCAGGTTGATCAGGACCTGCGCGACTTTGTCCCGGTCGAAATCCGCCTCGGGAAGGTCGCCGGCCAGTTCCAGCTTGAGCGCCACGGGCTTATCTTTGAAAAGAGGGTGCACGGTTTTTTCGATCTCGAGGACGAGTTCGTTGAGATTGTGTTTTTTCTTCTCGTAGACCACGCGCCCGGCGTCCAGCTTCTGGAAATCCAGCACATTATTGATGAGGCGCGCCAGCCTGTCAACGTTGCGGCAAATCATGTCGAGCCATTCCTTCTGTTCTTCGGTCACGTCGCCCGAGCGCCCGCTCATCAGCACGTCGCCCCCCATCTTGATGGCGGTCAGCGGCGTCCTCAGTTCGTGGGAAACAACCGAGATGAACTGGGATTTCATCTCGAGGTCCTTTTTGTGCCGCAGGAGATCTTCGGCCTCTTTCAGCGCCGTGATGTCGCGGCAGACGGTCGAGATGCCCGTGATCCTGCCGGTGGCGTCCCGTATCGGCGAAATGGTGAGCGCGACCTTGATCGGCGTCCCGTCTTTCCGCAGCCGGATGGCCTCGTAATTCTCGAACGTACCGCCTTCCTGAATGCGGCTGATGATCCCGGCCACTTCCCCGGCATCCTCCGGCAAGGCCAGGATCGCGACCGGGCTTCCGATGATTTCGACGGCCTTGTAGCCAAAAATTTTTTCCGCGGCGGGATTCCAGCTCGTGATGGTGCCGGTCCGGTTCATGCCAAGAATCGCGTCGTTGGTCGATTCGACGATGGACGCCAGGCGCAGGCGCATTTCCTTGTTCTTGCGGCTTTCCGTGATGTCGCGCGCCGCGCCATAGATCAGCTTCTGGTCCGGCAGCGGGATCGCGTTCCACAGCAGCCAGCGGTAAGTGCCGTCCTTGCATAAAAAACGGTGTTCGTAGCTCTCGACGTTCAGGCCGGACACGACTTTCCGAAGCTCGATTTCGGACTCGGTCCTGTCTTCCGGGTGCACGAATTCGAGGGCGGGCCTCGCCATCAACTCTTCGTTCGACCAGCCGGTCACTTTCTGCCAGGTGGGATTGAGCTGCTTGAAATAGCCGTCGTAATTGACGACGCACAGCATCTCCAGCGATACGGTGAAAAACCGCTCACGCTCTTCCTGCATCTGGCGCCGCAGCGAAATGTCGCGGATGATACCCGCGAAAAAAAGGCCGCGGGAAGTTTTCCAATGGGAAAGCGAAAGCTCGATCGGAAATTCCGTTCCGTCTTTGCGGAGTCCGTGCAGTTCCAGCGTCTTGCCCATGACCTTGAGCTCGCCCGTATGGCGCAGGCGGTAAAGGCCGCGTTCGTGCGCTTCGCGGTAACGCTGCGGCATGATGATGGAAAGCGGACGGCCGATGACCTCGTAATCCGCGTAGCCGAAAATGCTGCTGGCGCCGTTGTTCCAGTACATGATGTAGCCTTTTTCGTCCGCGCAAACGATCGCCTCGTTGGCGCTTTCCGCGACGGACCGGAAGCGTTCCTCGCTTTCGCGGAGCTTGTCGTCCACCTCCTTGCTTTGCGTCCTGTCGCGCGTCACGCGCAAAAAGCCCTCGAGCTTTCCGGCCTTGTTCCGGAGCGCGGTCATAGTGACGCGCGCCCAGAATTTCGATCCATTCTTGCGGCGGATCCAGCCCTCGTCTTCCACGAAGCCCTGCGCCGCCGCGGATTTGAGCAGCCGCTGGGGCCTCTGATCGCTCACGTCTTCCGGAAGA
>Ga0310810_10006614_pt1 | contig 13120 bp, 9 predicted proteins | sample NCmetagenome_FD_207641 | JGI IMG/M metagenome (GOLD analysis project Ga0310810, IMG submission 207641) | Soil microbial communities from experimental microcosm in Duke University, North Carolina, United States - NC | ecosystem: Engineered > Artificial ecosystem > Soil microcosm > Unclassified ... | reverse complement strand
GCGGCCGAGCGTCTCACATCCGCTCGATGACGGATCGTTCCTGTACTTCATCCGCACGGTTCCGATCGAGCTCGGCGCCACGTACGAGTTTCAGCGGTACTTCATGCCCGACCGGAATCCCGTTCGCCTCGAGGTCCTGGGCCGCGACACGGTCGAAGTCCCCGCCGGCCGGTTCGACGCGCTCGTCATTCGGCCCGTGATCAAGGCGAAGGGCATCTTCTCGGAGAACGGTCGCGCGCAGATCTGGATCTCGAACGACTCGGATCACCTGCTACTGCAGATGACCTCGCACCTCAAGTTCGGCTCGCTCAGCCTCCACCTGAAGTCGCGGAGGCTCCAGGATTCGGCCAGTGGGGCCGACAGCTCGCACCGAGTCGAACGTCGCGCGTTGAACAGCGGGCGTCCGGAGCCGTAAGGCAGCACCCGGCTGGCGGTGATACGTGGCTTCTCGCGCCCGCTCACCCGCGCTTTACCACGTCGCCCTGACTCCCAGAACACCCGGCGCGACAATCGGTTTGACGTCAAACAACGACAATCGACTCCGCTCGCCCGCTTTCACGCCGTCGCCCGATGGTCCCGCCGGCATCTTGACGACCGTCCGACCTCGCGTCGCCACAGTCTTGCCTACGACGGCGCCGATCGCCAGCGCCAACGGGTAGTCGCTCGCCCAGTGCACGCCGTTGTTCACCATGGCGAAGGAGAGCACGCCCATCGTCGCGATGCTCACCGGCCAGATGAACTTGTGCTCGTGGTAGTTCGTCGCCACGACAGTGAGCGTCGCCATCGTGCTCGCAAGGTGACCCGATGGGAAGGCGTCGTACGCCGGAACATTGGCGCTGTAGGCGTTCAGTGGCGGAAAGGGTCGCCATCGCCCGCGCGGCACGGTCGCCTCGGACGGCGTCTGACGACCTGCCACATGCTTGAGCGTCTGCGTCACCGTCCCTGAAACGAGCAGTGCCTCGATGACTTCGCTCGCCGTGCGGCGCGCTCGCATGTCGTCCGCCAGACTCCCTCGCGCGGCGAAGCCTGCCGCCAGAAAAACGCTCGCCATTCCATCGCCCAGGAAATACAGTCCGGACCCCACCGTCGTGGGGAACGGTTGCTTGAATGGACCGATGCGGACGTTCGCCGACGGATGGTTCTGCGGCAGGCCGACGCGGTTGCCCAGCCGACGCGTCTCGGCGAGGACCTGCTCGTCGGCCGCAATCAGCAAGCCCGTACTGGCGGCGACCGCCATCATCGCCGGAATGTTACTCGGGCGGCATGCGCTGCGAGCGGATGCACCTAACGCCGCGGGCACGTCCGTGACGGCATGGAGCAACCGTGGGCGGGTGTACGCGTATCCCGTCGACGAGTCACGTCGCACCACGTCGGCCTTCCCCACCCGGATGCGCTTGACCGAGTCGGACGACGTCGCACTCTGCGCCACCGCCGCCGCCGGAAGCATTACGGCGAGCACGAACAGCCAAAGCGTGCCGCGCCCCGCTCTCATGCAACCGAACAGCAAGCGGTCTTCACTCGTGAAGCGACCATTGCATCGCCGCGCCGTTCGTACTCGGTCCCACCGACAGGTGTGACAAGAACGGCAGGCCGATGTGTGACCGATCGCCGCGACCGTGCGCGACCACCTCGTAGCCCGTGATGCTACCGAGCGCCGCGCCGACAACCACGTCGCTCGGCCAGTGCTGCCGCTGATACACCCTCGAGAACCCAACAAAAGTCGCGCCACCGAACAGCAGTGAGTTGACCCACCACCTCGAGGCTGGATGCGCGGCGTTCAGCTCGCGCGCGAGAACCGTCGCGGTCGCGAAGGCCGCGCTCGTATGGCCCGACGGGAACGATGCGAGGCCAGCGTTCGTAAATCCGTGGCCCGGGCTGTACACGTCGGGATCACCGGGGGCGGCGAACGGGCGAGCACGGCCTACGGCACCCTTCACCACAGCAGTGATCCCCCCACTGATGAGCACCGCACGCATGACTTCGCGGCCGGTCTGCGTGACGAGTCCGTTGCCGCGGACCTGTCCCGCCCCGTACAGCACGGCCCCGAGCGCGAGGGGCACCGGCCCGCCGACGAAGCTGCCGATCGCCGACGGGGTCGACATGTCGTCGCCGCCTATCCGTCGGGCGTCGAGCGACAGCCGTGAGTCGAACAGCGACATCATTCCGGCAACGCCGACCGAGCCGAGGATCACCCCGACCGTGTTTCGGCCAACCTCGGGGCGTGTGGTCGTGCTGCCTAACCGCGCCACCGAGTCGCCCCGCGCAGAATCGGAGTTGGTGACGGGCGATTGAGCGTGACCGGTGGTCACGACGATGGCGAGAAGGGCCGGGACGACGAAACGCACTGGTGCACCTCGGTTCGTGTCCCACCAAGGTGCACCGGTGCGCCTAAAACACTCGTGAACGACGATCGCCGAAGGCTAAACCGCGGATTAAGCGATTCTCAGTCGGCTCGAGCGTGAACCGCGAATGCCGCGCCCTGCGGGTCCAGGCATTGCGCGATGCGGTCTCCACCCGGGACGTCCATCGGCCCATTCAGCACCTGCCCGCCTAACGCCTTCACGCGCTCCGTCGCGTCATCCACGTTCGGCACCCGGATGTAGTACAGCCAGTTGGGCGGCATCGGCATGTCGGCCGGCTTGGTGAACATGCCGCCGAGCGACTCGTTGTTGCGCCCGTACATCTGGTAGACGCCCATCGGCTCGCCCATGTCGAAGTCGCCGGTCTTGTCCCACCCGAACAGCGTCTGGTAGAAGTCGTATGCGGCCTTGTGGTCCGTCGTCGTGAGCTCGTGCCACGAGATCTCGCCGACGTTAGGCGCGTGTTCCGGCTGCGACGAGCCGGGTTTCGGCGTGAAGATCGCGATCGCCGCGCCCTGCGGGTCCGAGATGACCGCGAACCGCCCGACCTCCGGGATGTCCATCGGCTGCGTCAGCACCCGCCCGCCGAGCGACTCGGCCTGCTTCGCACTGTCATCGACGCTCGGCACGGCGACGTACCCGATCCAGTGCGGCGGCATCGATCCGCGCATCTCCGGCGCCATCTCCATCACGCCGCCGATGGGCGTGTCGTGTGTCGTCCACATCGTGTACGGCTTCGCGCCGCTTCCCGGCCAGTCCTGCGTGCCCCAGCCAGCGACCTTCGTGTAGAACTCCGTGGCGCGGTCGGGATCCGTCGTCAGCAGGTCGTACCAGACAAAGCGTCCGCGTGGGCTCGTCTCGCTCATGGCCGTTTCTCCATCGTTGAGATCAGCGATATCGGCTGGCGGCGCGCGCGACAGCCGCCGTCGCGCCGTATTCGTAGCCGACCGATACTAATAGTCCACTGGCACCGTCGCCAGACAGCGGGGCACGTAACCTCGCTGTGTTCGGCGTCGTCGTCGAGTGAGATGATCGAATCAATACAATCGCCCGGGACGAGCCGTTCTCGGCGGCTGACGAGTCGTCGCGCCGCGCTCGCTGCGATCACGCTGGCGATCATCGCCCTCGCGATCGGGATCGCGCTCGTGGAGGATCGTCCACGATCGGACCGGCAGTGGATTCCACAGCAGGCGGTGATGGCGCACGCGGATATCCGCGGCGATTCCGTCTTCGTGACGCACGTTCGCAACTTCTCGTACACGGCGGAGGAAGAGTTCACGCCGGCGTATGACGATCGCGCCTACGACCTGAACGCTCTCGAGAGCGTCTGGTTCATCGTCACGCCGTTCTCCAAGCGCTGGCGTGGTCCGGCCCACACGTTCGTCAGCTTCGGGTTCGCCGACTCGCAGTTCGTCGGGATCTCCGTGGAAGCTCGCCGCGAGCCCGGCGAGACCTACAGTCCACTGACGGGCCTCTTCCGGCAGTTCGAGCTGATCTACGTCATCGGCGACGAACGCGATCTCATCGGATCGCGTGCCGTCTACGGCGGCTACGACGTATACGTCTACCCCATTCGTGCGAGCCGCGCGCGCATTCGTGCACTGTTCCTCGAGATGCTCGGGCGCGCGAACGTGCTGGCAACTCGACCGGAGTTCTACAATACCCTCACGAACAACTGTACGAGCAACGTGGTCGATCACGTCAACCACATCGTGCCGCGAGCGGTGCCACACGGGATCAAGACCGTGCTGCCGGGCTACGCCGACGAGGTCGCGTACAGCCTCGGCCTGATCGACAACTCCATCTCGCTGGACGAAGCCCGTCGCCGCTTTCGCGTGAACGACCAGGCCCGGCGCTTCGTGAAAGCCGCTGACTTCTCGCGCCGCATTCGCAACAACTAGAGTTTTCACGTCGGCGGCGAGCTCTTTCCGAAAGACGATGAAACGGAAACGGCCTGAAACTGCCGGATCCGGCTTTACATTCACGCGAACTCTCGCGACGAACCGCAATGGAGAATGAACGACCCGGGCCGCATGAGCTTCCCGGGCGATCCCCAAAGAATTCCAGGCTCGTTGGGTGAACAGGAATCCCGTTAGGGTCGATCCGGCAGTTCCCGCCTGATCCGCTTCATGGCAGTGCCGAAAAAGGGCTTGTCTTACACCGGAGCTCGACCGGTCGCGATATCAGAGCCGGGCTCGATATCATTATCTGAAATCAGACTCGGGGCAGATATGGGCGGTGGGCAAGAAGAGCTGAAGGGACCGGATCTCTCGTCAGGCATTCCACTCGGCGACCTCGCCGACGGTGGAATGCTTCTCGGTCACGCGGAGGGCGAGAGCGTGCTGCTCGCTCGACGCGGCGACGAGATCTTCGCGATCGGCGCCACGTGCTCGCACTACAGCGGGCCGCTTGCCGAGGGCCTTCTCGTCGAGGACACGGTCCGGTGTCCCTGGCATCACGCCTGCTTCAGCCTCCGCACGGGCGAGCCCGTTGGCGCGCCCGCCCTCAACCCGGTTTCGTGCTGGCGCGTCGAGCGCACGAGCGATCGCGTGCGACTCGGTGGCAAGATCGATCGTGACCCGCTCGCGCCGAGTGACGAAGCCAGGCGGGGGGTCACGCGAACCAGGGCGAAAGCGCACGCGGCGAGCGGCACCGCGCCGTCCACGCACACACCGGAGAGCATCGTCATCGTCGGCGCGGGCGCGGCGGGAAACGCATCCGCGGAGATGCTCCGTCGACTCGGCTACGCCGGGCGCATCACGATGCTCGACGCGGAGCAGGACTCACCGTACGACCGGCCCAACCTCTCGAAGGATTATCTCGCCGGCAACGCACCCGAAGAATGGATCCCGCTGCGCCCTCCGGGATTTCACGGGGAACACGGCATCGACCTCGTACACAATGCGCAGGTCTCGGCGCTCGATCTCCCGAAACGGCAAGTGGAGTTGGCCGACGGACGAGCCTACCCGTTCGACCGCCTCCTGCTCGCCACCGGCGCCGAGCCGGTTCGGCTCTCCTTGCCCGGAGGAGACCGCGCGCACGTGCACTACCTGCGGTCGCTCGCGGACAGCCGCGCAATCATTGCGAACATCGCGCAGGCGAAGCGCGCGGTCGTCATCGGTGCCAGCTTCATCGGTCTCGAGGTGGCGGCCTCGTTGCGCAAACGCGAGATCGACGTGCACGTCGTCGCGCCGGAGAAACTGCCGCTCGAGCGCGTGATGGGGACCGAGCTCGCGCGGTTCGTGAAGGCGCTGCACGAGGAGCACGGCGTCGTCTTCCATCTCGAGGACACGGCGACCGCGATCGGCGACCGCGATGTGACGCTCAAGACCGGCGGGACGCTCGCTGCCGACCTGGTCGTCATCGGCGTCGGCGTTAGGCCCCGCACCGGTCTGGCCGAGCAAGCGAAATTGGCTATCGACCGCGGCGTCACCGTGAACGAGCTTCTCGAAACGAGCGCGCCGCACGTGTTCGCCGCGGGCGACATCGCGCGGTATCCCGACCCGTACACCGGAGAGCGAATCCGTGTCGAGCATTGGGTGCACGCGGAACGCCAGGGTCAGGCTGCCGCGCGGAACATGCTTGGCCTGGGTTGGCCGTACGACGATGTTCCGTTCTTCTGGAGCGCGCACTACGATGTGTCGATCAACTACGTCGGCCACGCAGAGCAGTGGGACTCGGTCGAGGTGGATGGAGATCCGGCGACGAGGGATGTGGCCGTTCGATTCAAGCGCGGCGGGCGCACGCTGGCCGTCGCGAGCATTTTCCGCGACCTGGAGAGCCTCGAGGCGGAAGTGAACATGGAGCTGCAGGCCACATCGTGATGCGCATCCGGGTCGCGTTTCTCGCGTTCGCCGCCGTGGCGTGTTCCGGTGGCGCGCGGTCGGGCGTCACGACGGGCGCCCCGAGCTCGTCGACGAACACGGCAACGGGCCACGGTACGATCATTGTCGCCAACATGGGCGACAACACCGCGACGCTGCTCGACGTCGCCTCGAGGCGCGTCGTGGCGACATTGCCGACTGGCAACGGCGCGCACGAGGTGGCGGTCTCGCGCGACGGTCGGTGGGCCGTCGTGAGCAACTATGGCGTGCGTGGTGCGCCGGGCAACTCGCTCACGGTGATCGACGTGCCCGCCGCCGCCGTTGCCCGCACGATCGACCTCGGCGAATTCAAACGACCGCACGGGTCGGCGTTCCTGCCAGGCGATTCGCTGTTCGTCGTGACGTCGGAGGTGAGCAAGGCCGTCGTGCTCGTGAACTTCAGCGCCGGAACGATTGCCGGGTCGATTCCGACGAACCATCCGGCGTCCCACATGCTGGCGCTCACGGGGGACGCGCGCCGCATCTACACGAGCAACGTCGCGGACGGGACGGTGAGTGAGCTCGACGTGCCCGGGCGGAAGTTCGTGCGCGATTTCAACGTGGCGCCGGCGGTCGAGGGGATCACGGTGACGCCGGGCGGGGATCAGGTGTGGGTGGGCAGCAACCAGGCGAAGACAGTGACCGTGCTCGATCCGCGCGCCGGCGTGCCCGCGGGGACACTGTCAGGGTTCGGGATGCCGTACCGGCTTGCCGTCACGCCGGACAGTCGGACGGTGGTCATCACCGATCCGCCTAACGCGGTCGTGCGGATCATCGATCGCGCGACGCGACAGGACCGGGCGACCGTCAAGATTCCGGCCGACAGCGTCGGGCCGAACGCGGAGTTCCCCGGCTCGCCCTCGCCGGAGGGCATCGTGCTCTCGCGTGACGGCAACTACGCCTTCGTGGCGCTGCAGGGTAGTTCGCGTGTGGCGATGATCGATATCGCCAAGGGTGCCGTCGTGGCCTACATGCCCACGGGCGCGGGGCCCGACGGGATCGCGTATTCAGGAGTCGTGAGTCGGTAGTCGTGAGTCGGTAGCGACGACCGCTGTCGACCAAAAGCTGCCGGCTTTCGACTCATGTGGCTGGTTTTTTGCCGCCGACTGGCTCCGTCCACGAAGCCAACTCTATCCGGGGTGAGCCAATGGCGACGGCAAAGCGAAAGAGTTCCTCGAAACGATCCGGCGGACGCCGATACGGGAAGTCTGCATCGAAGCGCGTCGCAAGCGCGATGCGTCGGCGGAAGAAAGGAACCCTGAAGAGCGGTCGTGGCGGCAAAGGCGGCACGGTGAAGAGCCGCAAGCAGGCGATTGCGATCGGCCTCTCGGAGGCACGAAAGAAGGGCGCGAAGGTTCCGCGCAAGCGAACGAGCAAGCGTTCGGCGCGAAAGAAATAGCGACTATCGGCGCCTAGTCGTCGACGAGCGCGTACCGCAGCGGCTCGGCGACACATCGCTCGTAGCCGCGCCAGCCGCATTGCGCGATTGCGAACGTGTCGATGCGCGTCCGCACGATCTCCGGATAACGGAAGCAATTCCGCGTGTTCGTCCCGCGAACGCATCCGTTGTATCGGAGGAGGCCGCGTCGCAGTGACCCGTGCACGTTCGTCGAATCCGTGGCGACCGTGTCATCGCTGTCGTAGAGCAGATGACTGAGAATGAACACGCCGTACTGAAGGTTCGTCTCGTCGTTGCGCAGGTTCGTGCCGAAGCGCTTGCCGAGTGAGCTCACCCAGGTGCTGGTGTCGATCTGCATGAGGCCCACCGCGCCGGCGTTGGATGTCGCGGATGACTTGAGCTCACGGTTCTCCACCATCAACACGCCGAAGACGAGCGCCGGTGGAATGCGGCGACGGTATGCCTCGCGCACGGCGAACGTGGCGACAGAATCCGCGCGGCCTGGCGTGCTGCCGGTCGTGCGAATCAGGTCCTCCATGAAAGCGCGGCGGTCGATCTCGAACTGGGGACTCATGAGGGCGACGTCGCCGGACCCGGTCGCCCAGGGCGCACGGGCGAGCGCGGAGTCAGCCCACAGGCGAGAGTCGAGCAGATCTCTCACGACCGGCGCTCGGCCGGCGTAGACCGGGCGGATGTGCTGCGTCGTGAAGACGATGGTGCCGAGCGCGCCGATCCCCACCGCGAGCTGCTTCACCCACGAAAACCACGAAGCGGGTTTGACGGACTTCGTCATTCGATTTGCCTCCGTCGGCGTCAGTGCATCCCTGCTCGAGACGCCATGAGAGTGCCGCACGCCTGCGGCTACCCGATTCGTGTCCATGAAAGTGCCCGTTCGATCGTCGCGCGTTCGACTGCGCCGCATCGCCCAAGCAGGAACAGCGCCACTTCGTTACTGACAATCCGAGCGACCCCAATCGTTGCTTTGCAAATAGTCGAGTATGCTAGCGACGATCGAGGGATAGGGATGTTAACTCTGCCCGGGATCGCCAACAACCAACCTGAAAGTCCAAGAAGACACGGCGTTCGACTCGGTGGTCAATTTCGGATCACAAAGCGAATTAATCAGCATCGTCTCACAGTCTTTCCTCTACGGCGCAAGTGGCGCCTGAATGTCGCGATAACGATCGGTTAAAGTCCTTATGAGCTGTCGCAAGGCAGACTCTGACGCGCACCGGAAATCGTCTTTCAAAGGCGCCCGCCAGTACGCCTCCCACTCACCGCTTGACATCTTCCGATGCTTCCCCTCACATTGTGAGTGGAAGGCCGCCTCCCGACCCGCCTAACGAATCGCCACGATGGATCTCCTCCAGGGCACCCTCGACGTCCTGATCCTCAAGACGCTCTCGTGGGACGCGATGCACGGCTACGCCATCTCACGGTGGATCCGCCAACACACCGACAACGTCCTCACCGTCGAAGACGCGGCCCTCTACCAGGCGCTCCACCGCCTCGAGCGCAAAGGCCTCATCGAATCCGAATGGGGACTCTCCGAGAACAATCGACGCGCGAAGTACTACCAGCTCACCCAAGCGGGCCGCGCGCAGCTCCGCGCGGAAACCAGCGAATGGAGACAGTACGCCGAGGCCGTCTTCAAAGTTCTCGAGACCGCGTGACCCGACACGCCATACCTTCGCTTCACCACGCCAATGAGACGCATTCGCGGCATCCGGCCAGCCTTCAGACTCCCGTGGTTCTCCGCCTCGCGAGTCCGTCGCGAAGTCGATGACGAGCTCCGATTCCACCTCGACATGAAAACCCAGGAGCTCATCGACGCCGGCGCATCGCCGACCGACGCCCTGAGCCGCGCCCGCGCCGAGTTCGGAGACCTCGAGTACACCCGTCGCTACCTGAACCAAACCGACCGCGCGCGCATGCACCACGAGCGACGTTCAGAGCTGGGCGATGAGCTCCAAAACGACGTGCGGTTCGCGTTCCGACAGCTCCGCCGCAATCCGGGCTTCACCGCCATCGCGCTCGTTACCCTCGCGCTGGGCATCGGAGCGAACACGGCGATCTTCTCCGTCGTCCGCGGCGTACTGCTCGCCGAGCTGCCTTACGCCGACCCGGATCGCCTCGTCAGGGTGTACTCGAAGATCGAGCGCGGGATGACCTCCGTGTCACCGGCCGACTTCAACGACTGGCGCAGGCAGTCGACCAGGCTCTCGGCTCTCGCCGCGTCCTCGGAAGGCACAGTCAACCTCACGGGGACCGGCACGGCGGAGCGCTTCGGTCAGGCTCGGGTGAGCGCGAACATGTTCCAGCTGCTCGGCGTGCGCGTCGCGCTCGGTCGCGCGTTTGCGCCTGGCGAAGACGCGCCCGACGCACCACGCGTGGTCATCCTGAGCGATGGCCTGTGGCGCAGTCGTTTTGGCGGCGACCCGGCAATCATAGGGAAATCGATCCGCCTCGATGACTTTCCCACCGAAGTGATCGGCGTCGCGCCGCCGGAGATGCGCTACCCATCGCCGGTGGACTTGTGGCTCACGACGCGGTTCTCGGCGAAGGATCTGTCGGACAGTAACCGCGGATCGCGGTGGATCGATGTGATTGGCCGGTTGGCGCCAGGTGCAACCCCCGAACAGGCGCAGAGCGAGATGAACGCCATCGCCCGACGCCTGGAGCTGCAGGACCCGAAACACAACGCGGGCTACTCGACCAGGCTTCTTCGGCTGCGCGACGACATGGTCGGCGGAGTGCGTCCGGCGCTCATCATCCTCCTCGCCGCGGTCGGCTTCGTGATGCTCATCGCGTGCGCGAACGTCGCGAGTCTCATGCTGGGTCGCACCGCCGCACGCGAATCCGAGCTCGCGGTCCGCACGGCGCTCGGTGCCGGTCGCGGACGCCTCGTCAGGCAACTTCTGACCGAGAGCTGTTGCCTCGCGCTGGCCGGCGGAGTGTTGGGTCTCGCCCTCGCGCTGGCCGCAACTCGACTCCTCCTCTCGCTCGCGCCGAGCGACATCCCGAGGCTGTACAACGTTCGGATGGACGCGACGGTGCTGCTGTTCACGATCGGTACGACCGCGCTCGCGGCGCTGTTCTTCGGCGCGGCCCCCGCGCTACAGGCTTCCGGGACAGATACGGTCCTGCATCTGCGCACCGGAGACCGTGGCTCGCGCACGCGTCCGGGAAGCGCTCGCGCGCGCAGCGTGCTCGTGGTCACGGAGATCACACTGGCGCTCATGCTTTTGGTCGGCGCCGGGCTGCTGATCAAGAGCTTCGAACGGCTGCGGGACGTGAACCCGGGCTTCACCGCCGCCCGCGTCTCGACCTTCACGGTGACGCTGTCCCCGGTGAAGTACGAGACGCTCGAGCAGCAGCGCGCGTTCTCGACGCGGCTTCTCGATGCCGTTCATCGGATTCCGGGCGTCGACTCGGCCGCCGTGACGTTCGGGCTCCCGCTTTCGGGCACGAGCTTCCAGCTGAGCTACACGGTCGAAGGCCGGCCGGCTCCGCCGCCTAACGCCGAACCGCGTGCGCAGGTCCGCATCGTCAGCCCCGGCTACTTCGCGACGGTCGGGATTCCGCTGGTGCGTGGGCGCGTGTTCGGCGAAGCCGACCGGGCAGGCAGTCCCCGGACGATGGTGGTGAGCGAGGAGACGGTGCGCCGGTACTTTCCGGGGGAAGACCCGATTGGCAAGCACATCGACTTCGGCTGGAACCGGGACGGCGATCATCTGGCGGGTGAGATCGTCGGCGTCGTGGGCGATGTCAGGCAGCACGGCTTGAGTGAAGCGGTGACGCCGCACGTTTACGCCGCGTGGGACCAGTGGCCCATTGATGAGATCACGGTCGTGATGCGGTCGCGCGGCGACCCGGCCGTGGCGGTCGCGGCGGCGAGAGCGACCGTGCTGTCACTCGATCGCGATCTGCCGGTCTACGACGCGTTCACGCTCGAGACGATGGTCGACCGTGCGCTCGGCCAGCCTCGCTTCTACGTGTTGCTGCTGAGCATCTTCGCGGCGCTGGCGGTGGTGCTCGCGGTGGTGGGCATCTACGGCGTGATCGCGTCCACGGTGCAGCAGCGTACCCGCGAGATCGGTATCCGGATCGCGCTCGGGGCGAGCCGCGAGCGCGTGGTCGCGATGGTCGTGCGGCGCGGGCTCATCCTGGCGCTGGCGGGGATCGCGTTAGGCTCGGCCGGCGCGTACGCGGTGTCGCGCGTGCTCCAGAGCCTGCTGTTCGGCGTCGGCGCCAGGGATCCGTTCACCTTCGTCGCGGTGGCGGCGCTGCTTGGCGGCGTGGCCCTGCTCGCGTCGTGGCTGCCGGCGCGTCGTGCGGCGCGCGTCGATCCGCTCGCTGCGATGCGGGCGGAGGGATGAGCGCTACCGGACAGCGGCGGGTGCGGCGCCGGGGATGGTCGAGGCCCGTTTCTCGTCTGGCAACCAGCGGGCTACCTGCTCCATGCACCGCACGACGAGCGAGGTCCACCCCGTTTGGTGACTCGCGCCGACTCCACGTCCGGTTTCTCCGTGGAAGTACTCGTAGAACAGCACGAGATCCTTCCAGTGCGCGTCATTCGCGTACCGAGGGTCGCCACCGTGTACGGGCCGCGCGCCCGAGGAGTCAGGAAGGAAAATCGAGGACAGGCGACGCTCGAGCTCTCGGGCGACCTCGCCCAACGTCATGTACGTGCCCGAATGCGTCGGACACTCCACCTTGAGATCGTCGCCGAAAAACAGGTGATAGCGTTCGAGTGCCTCGATCAGCAGGTAGTTGAGCGGGAACCACACCGGTCCACGCCAGTTCGAGTTCCCGCCGAACAACCCTGACGTCGACTCGCCCGGTGCATACTCGACGCTGTACGTCGTGCCCATCGCCTCGAGCATGAACGGATGGTCCGCATGAAATCGTGACAGCGACCGGACGCCGTAGGGCGACAGGAACTCGTTCTCGTCCAGCACATACCGCAGGGCACGAACGAGACGCTCGCGTGACGCGATCGAGAGGAGCCGTCCAACGAGCAGCTCCCCATCGCTGTGCGCGCCTGCTCCCCGCCGTTCGCGAATGAACGCGCCCTGTACCATGTGCCGCGCCAGCTCGGCCCGGTTGTCGACGAACCACTGCAGCCGCTTCCGGAACCCGGGGAGCCGAGAGATCACCGCATCCTCGAGGATGCCGCACACGAACAGCGGGATGATGCCCACCATCGACCGGATCCGGAGCGGGGCGAGCTGCCCGTCGAAGTGCAGCATGTCATAGTAGAATCCGTCCTTCTCGTCCCAGAGCCCGGACGTGCCTAACGCGTTCATCGCGTCCGAGATGGCGACGTAATGCTCGAAGAACTTCGACGCGACGTCTTCGTAGGCCGGGTCCTCGCTTGCCAGCTCGAGGGCGATGAAGAGCATGGTGCCGCAGAAGAATGCCATCCAGGCCGTGCCGTCCGCCTGCTCGAGGTGGCCGCCGGTCGGCAGCGGCTTCGACCGGTCGAAGATTCCGAT
>Ga0310810_10006610_pt1 | contig 13123 bp, 6 predicted proteins | sample NCmetagenome_FD_207641 | JGI IMG/M metagenome (GOLD analysis project Ga0310810, IMG submission 207641) | Soil microbial communities from experimental microcosm in Duke University, North Carolina, United States - NC | ecosystem: Engineered > Artificial ecosystem > Soil microcosm > Unclassified ... | reverse complement strand
TCTGGGGCCGGTTAGGCCCCGCCGGCCCGGATTGTTGCAATCCGGGACGCGTTTTGGCATAGGTGGCGCGCCCAACGGCCACCCAGCCGCTGGTTCTTCGGATGCGGGTGTAGCTCAGGGGTAGAGCACGACCTTGCCAAGGTCGGGGTCGAGGGTTCGAATCCCTTCGCCCGCTCCATTTTTCCCAGATATTAATGGCTTAGTACCCCTCCGCCAGCGTGCCGCGCTGGCGCGGGTCGGCGGCGCCGGTCAGCCCTTCCGGCGTGACCATGATCGAGTTGGCCGAACCGAAGGTGCGGCCGACCACGATCTTGTGGCCGCGCGCTTCTAGGAGCCGGATCGTGTCGGGCGAAAGCCCGCTTTCGGCGTCCACCTGGTCCGGCAGCCACTGGTGATGGATGCGCGGCGCAGCGACGGCCTCCGCGATGTTCATCTGATGATCGATCACGTTGAGGATGACCTGCGCCACCATGGTGATGATACGGCTTCCGCCATGCGTGCCCGTGACCAGGAACACGCGGCCGTCGCGGAACACGATCGTGGGCGACATCGAGGAAAGAGGACGCTTGCCCGGGCCCGGTGCGTTGGCCTCGCTGCCGACGAGCCCGAACGCATTGGGCGCGCCCGCCTTCGCGGCAAAATCGTCCAGTTCATTGTTCAGCACGATGCCGGTGCCGTCGGCGACGAGCCCGAGACCATAGAAGAAGTTGAGCGTGTAGGTATTGGCGACTGCATTGCCGTCTGAATCCACCACCGAGAAGTGCGTGGTGTTATCGCCCTCGTATGCCGCCGGATTGCCGGCACGAACTTCTTGTGCGGGTCGCGCGTGCTCCGGATCGATTTTGCCGCGCAGTTCCGCCGCATAGCGCTTCGAGGTGAGACCCGCCACTGGCACCTTGACGAATGCGGGATCGCCGAGGAATTGCGCGCGGTCCGCGTAGGCCGGCTTCATCGCTTCGATCATCAGATGGTAGGTCGCGGCGGAGTCGGCGCCGGTTTCGCGCAACGGGAACCCTTCGAGGATGTTGAGGATCTGGATCAGGTGCACGCCGCCGGAGGAAGGCGGGGGCATCGAAGCGATGTCATAGCCACGGTAGCTGCCGCGCACGATAGGACGCACGATCGCCTGATAGTTCTTCAGATCGTCCAGCGTCATGATGCCGCCATTGGCGCGCACCGATGCAACGATCTTGTGCGCGAGCGGCCCTTCGTAACAGGCGCGCGGGCCGTTCGCGGCGATCGTTTCGAGCGATGCCGCAAGATCGTTCTGCACCAGCCGGTCGCCTCGTCCCAGCGGTGCGCCGTCGCCCTTGAGAAAGATCTTCGCCGAGGCAGGCCAGCGTGCAAGCCGCAGCTGCGCGCGCGGCAACGTATCGGCCAATTCGTCATCAACCTCGAAGCCCTCGCGCGCCAGCCTGATCGCAGGCGCGATCAGTTGTGCGAGCGTGAACCTGCCCGAGCCGTATTTCTCGTGCGCCAGCGCCAGCCCCGCGACGGTGCCGGGCACGCCGACGCCGAGCGCCGAGTCGCGCGACTTTTTCGGATCCGCCTCGCCGTTGGCAGCGAGGAAGACGTCGCGCGTCATCGCGGCGGGCGCGGTCTCGCGATAGTCGATTGCTACGGTCTCGTTCGACTTCGCGATATGCACCAGCATGAAGCCGCCGCCGCCGATGTTGCCGGCCTGCGGATGCGTCACGGCCAGCGCGAAACCGACCGCAACCGCCGCATCGACTGCATTGCCGCCCGCCTTGAGGATTTCGACGCCCACGTGCGTGGCGCGTTTCTCCTGACTCGCCACCATGCCGTTCTTGGCGACGACGGGCAGAAAGCGCGCCGTGCTGGTGAGGATCGGGGCCTGCGCCGGAGGGGCGGTCTGCGCGTACGCGAGCGTGCCGGCGAAAGCCCAGCATGCCGCGAAGGCAGCAATCATCAGGCGGCGCATTCCCGTGCTCCTCATCGTGCCATCCTCACTTGGGAGCCTGCACCGCGCGATGAAGCCTACCTCGCCTGTTTGTGATAGACCGCGTTCGGGCGCATGTCGGTCGCGCTCGCGACGCGGTTCGACATGTTGAAGAAGCCTGCGACCGCCGCGATGTCCCAGATGTCGCGATCGGTCCAGCCGATGCGGCGCAGCGCTTCGCGGTCTTCTTCCTCGATCGCGTAGGACTCGACCGTCATCTTCACGGCGAAATCGAGCATGGCGCGCTGTTTCTTCGTCAGCTTGGCGGCGCGATAGTTCATCACCATCAGTTCGCCGAGCGCCGGGTCGCCGGAATAGACGCGCACCGCCGCACCGTGCGCGGTCAGGCAGTAGTAGCAGCGGTTCTGCGACGACACTGCGACCGCGATCATCTCGCGCTCGAGCTTGGAGAGGCCGGAAGGCGCGAGCATCAGGTCGTTGTAGAAGGCCGCAAATGCTTCCAGCTTGGCATTGTCGAACGCATAGGCGAGCAGCACGTTGGGCACGAAGCCGAGTTTTTCCTCGCACTTCTTGAAGTAGGCCTGCATCGCGGGCGAGAGCGTATCGGGCGGCAGGTCGAGCGCCATCACACGCCCGTCATCCTGGCGTGGCACGCCGGAGCCGGCCGGTTTTTCAGCCGGCCGCGGCGCCTTCTTGCCCGGGTACGCTACAACGTTGGATTTGTTCGCTTTTCTCGCCACGTCGAGGCTCCATTGTGCAACACACGTTGTGGAGCATCGTACAGGTTTCACGCGCCGCACGAAATCACGTGAGCACATGAAGCCGGGAGCCGTTTCCCCTCGACGCCGCCGCTCGATTCAGGGAGAGTCGCTTCTGAAAAAATTCGGCGAATCTGGCCGGGAGACGCCCATGAACATCCAGGGGCAATTCATCAGCGACGAGGATCGCGCCGTCCGCCGGCTGATCGAGCAGGCGCAGATCATCATCAAAAGCGTGCGCGGCGATGTGCCGGACAGCTTCCTGGCCCTGATGTTTGCCGGCGTGCCGGCCGAAGACCTGACGCGTTACGAGGCGCGCGAACTCGCCGAGCTTGCCGAAGCCGCCTGGGCTTTCCTGCAGCAGCGCAAGGCCGGCACACCGAAGATCCGCTTCGAGTCGCGCCCCGGTCCGATGGGCGCGGAACGCGTGCGCTCGGTCTCGATCATCGAGATGATCAACAGCGACATGCCGTTCCTGCTCGACTCGGTGATGGCCGAGCTGACCCAGCAGAACGTCGATGTGCGGCTCGTGCTGCATCCGATCTTCACGGTCGAACGTGACCAGACCGGCGCGCTGATCGGCTTCCGCGGCGATGGCCCGGCGGTCGGTGCCGCACAGCGTGAAAGCTTCATCCACATTCACGTCGAGCGCATCGAGGACGAGGCGCGCCAGGCGCAGATCATCGATGCGATCGGCGCGGTGCTCACCGATGTGCGCGTCTGCGTGCAGGACTGGCGGCCGATGATGTCGCGTGTCGGCGAGGTCATCGCCGACATCAAAAACAATCCTCCGCCGCTCCCCGTCGAGGAGATCGCCGAGGCGACCCAGTTTCTCGAATGGCTGGTCGCCAACAACTTCACGTTCCTCGGCGTGCGGGAGTACCGCCTGACAGGCGGCAGCGATCAGGATTACGAGCCCGTCTTCGAGTCCGGGCTCGGCATCCTGCGCAACCCGGAAGTGCGGGTGCTGCGCCGCGGCACCGAGCTCGTCTCGATCACGCCGGAGATCATGGAGTTCCTCAAGGAGCCCAAGGAACTCATCATCACCAAGGCTAACGTGCGCTCGCGCGTGCACCGCCGTGTCCACATGGACTACATCGGGGTGAAGCGGTTCGACGAGGACGGGAAGCTCACCGGCGAATTCCGCATCGTCGGCCTGTTCACGTCGACGGCCTACACGCGCTCGACCCGCTCGATTCCCTATCTGCGCCGCAAGGTGGACAACCTGATGCGCCGCTCCGGTTTCGATCCCGACAGCCACTCCGGCAAGGCATTCGCAGCCGTGCTGGAGCATTATTCGCGCGACGAGCTGTTCCAGATCGACGAGGACACGCTGTACCAGTTCGTGCTCGCGATCATGCACCTCGACGAGCGCCCGCGCGTGCGCGTGCTGGCGCGGCGCGATCGCTTCGACCGTTTTGTGTCGGTCATGGTGTTCGTGCCGCGCGAGCGCTACGACTCCTCCGCGCGCGCCGCGATCGGCACGTACCTGTGCGGGGTCTACAAGGGGCGCGTGTCGGCCTTCTATCCCTATTTCCCCGAAGGCCCGCTGGTGCGGGTGCACTTCATCATCGCACGGCTCGGTGGCGAAACGCCGAACCCGGATCGCGCGATGCTGGAGCAACAGGTCGAAGCACTGGTGCGGACCTGGACCGACGGGCTCGCCGAGGCACTCACCCTCGCCCACGACTCGATCAAGGCGCAGCAGCTGATCCGCCGCTATCGCGATGCGTTCCCGGTCTCATACCGCGAAGCTTACGTGCCGCCCGTCGCGGTCGCCGACATCCGGCTCATCGAGAGCCTCTCGCCGATCCGGCCCCTTGGCGTTGACTTCTACAGCCGGCGCGAAGCGGAGCGCGCGGCCGCCGGCCTCAAAGTCTGGAGCCGCGAGAAGCCGATAGCGCTCTCCGAGCGCGTGCCGGTGCTGGAGAACATGGGCTTCCGGGTCGTGGACGAGCGCACCTACCGCATCGAGCCGAGCGGCGCCGGAGCCGCCGAGGTATGGCTGCACGACATGCTGCTGGAGCGCGCTGACGGTGCGGCGTTCGATCTGGAGGCGCTGAAGGCGCGTCTCGAAGCCGCCTTCCTGGCGGTGATGCGCGGCCGCGCCGAAAACGATGGCTACAACGCGCTGGTGCTGAGCGCCGGCCTGCAGTGGCGCGATGTTGCGCTGATCCGAACCATCTCCCGCTTCCTGCGTCAGGCGCGTGTTGCCTATTCGCAGGATTACCTGTGGGCGACATTGCGGCGGCATCCGGAGATCGCCGCGCAAATCGTGCAGATGTTCCACACGCGCTTCGATCCGCGGCTCGAGCTTTCGCTTCGAGAGCGCGGCGAGACGCAGGCTGAAATCCTCGCGGCGATCGAAACGGCATTGAGCGCGGTCGAGAGCCTCGACGAGGACCGCATCCTGCGCCACTTCGTCAACGCAGTGACGTCGGCGCTGCGCACCAACTTCTATCAGGCTGAAAGCGGCCAGCCGAAGCCGACCATTGCGATCAAGTTCGACAGCCGCAAGATCGATGGGCTGCCGCTGCCGAAGCCGCTCTACGAGATCTTCGTCTATTCGCCGCGCGTGGAAGGCGTACATCTGCGCTTCGGCAAGGTCGCGCGCGGCGGCATCCGCTGGTCGGACCGGCCGCAGGACTTCCGCACCGAGGTTCTCGGGCTCGTCAAGGCGCAGCAGGTGAAGAACGCCGTGATCGTGCCGGTCGGCGCGAAAGGCGGCTTCGTGCCGAAGTATCTGCCGAGCGGGCCGCGCGAAGCGATCCAGGCCGAGGGCACAGCGGCCTACACGATCTTCATCTCGAGCCTGCTCGATGTCACCGACAATTTCGGTCCCGACGGCATCATCCCGCCCGAGAACGTCATTCGCTACGACGATGACGATCCCTATCTGGTGGTTGCGGCCGACAAGGGCACGGCAACGTTCTCGGATACGGCGAACAACATTTCGCTCGAACGCGGTTTCTGGCTCGGCGATGCCTTCGCCAGTGGTGGCTCGGCCGGCTACGACCACAAGAAAATGGGCATCACCGCGCGAGGAGCGTGGGAAGCTGTCCGGCGTCATTTCCGCGAGATGGACATCGACATCACCGCGACGCCGTTCACGGTGGCGGGCGTCGGCGACATGTCGGGCGACGTGTTCGGCAACGGCATGCTGCGTGAGCGCACCATCAGGCTCGTCGCTGCGTTCGATCACCGCGACATCTTCATCGACCCGGCCCCGGACCCGGAGCGCAGCTTTGCCGAGCGCCAGCGGCTGTTCGATCTCTCTCGCTCGAGCTGGCAGGACTACAACAAGGATTATCTCTCGGCCGGCGGCGGCATCTATTCGCGCAAGGCAAAGGAGATCACGCTCAGCGCGGAGGCACAGGCGCTGCTTGGGCTTGTCGAGAAGGTTACGCCGCAGCAGGCGATGACCGCGATCCTCAAGCTCAACACAGACCTGCTCTGGTTCGGCGGTATCGGCACCTACATCCGCGCCTCGATCGAGACCGACGATCAGGTCGGCGACCGCGTCAACGACCCGATCCGCATCACGGGCGCCATGCTTCGCTGCAAGGTGGTCGGGGAGGGAGCGAACCTCGGTGTCACGCAGCGCGGCCGCGTCGAGGCGGCAATGCGCGGCGTGCGCATCAATACCGATGCGATCGACAATTCGGCTGGCGTCAACACTTCCGACGTCGAGGTGAACATCAAGATCGCGCTCGGCATACCGGTGCGCGACGGCCGGCTCACGATCGACACACGCAACAGGCTGCTCGCCGAGATGACGGACGAGGTCGGGCGGCTGGTGCTGCGCAACAATTATCAGCAGACGCTGGCGCTCTCGCTGGCGCAGCGGCGCGGGCTGGAGGATTTGGGCTTTCAGCAGCGGCTGATGCAGGCGCTGGAACAGCGAGGCCATCTCGACCGCGCGGTCGAGTTCCTGCCGGACGATTCCGAAATCGGCGAACGAAGAAAGCGCGGACAGGGGCTGACGCGGCCCGAACTTGCGGTGCTGCTCGCCTACGCCAAGCTGACGCTCTACGGCGACCTGCTCGAGTCGAGCATACCGGATGATCCCTATCTCGGCCGCGAGCTGACGCGCTATTTCCCGAAGGAGCTGGTCGAAGGTTATCCCGACGCGCTCGAGAAGCATCGGCTGCGGCGCGAAATCATTTCGACGCAGCTCACCAATTCGATGATCAACCGCGGCGGTCCGTCGTTTGCGGTGCGCATCGGCGACCAGACCGGCGCGTCGGCGCCGACCATTGCGGCCGCGTTCTTCGTGGTGCGCAACAGCTACGACATGATCTCGCTCAACAGCGCGATCGACGCCCTCGACAACAAGGTGTCCGGCAAGCTGCAGCTCGAGCTCTATGCGGCCGTCGAAGACCTGCTGCTCGACCGCATCGTCTGGTTCGTGCGCAACGTCGACGTCTCGAAGGGGTTGGCCGACGTGGTCGAGCACTACCGGAGCGGAATCGAGCAGGTGACAGACGCGCTTGCTCGCGTGCTGCCCGAGGATGTCGAACGTGCGCTCGCGGCGCGAATGGCCGAGCTGACGAAGGCCGCTGTTCCCGAGGACCTCGCGCGCCTGCTCGCGAATCTTCGTGCCCTTGGCGCTGCGCCCGACATCATCTCGGTCGCGGACCGCACCGGCAAGCCGGTGCAGGATGTGGCGGCGACCTACTTTGCGGCTGGCGCGTTCTTCCAGCTCGACCGCATTTCCAATGCGGCGCGCGGCATCCAGGTGACCGACTACTTCGACCGGCTCGCACTCGATCGAGCGCTCGACTCGATCGGCGAGTCGGAACGCCGACTCACCGCCGAGATGGTCGGCAACGGTATCACCGGGCCGCAGGCCGTCGAGGCCTGGGTCTCGCCGCGCGCCGGCGAAGTGGAGCGCATTCGCGCGGCGGTGCACGGCATCGCAAGCTCGGGGCTGACGATCTCGAAGCTGTCGGTTGCGGCGAGTTTGCTGGGGGACCTGGCGCGGCACTAATGCCGGAAGTGCCGCACGCCGGTGAACACCATCGCGATGCCGTGTTCGTCGGCGGCCTTGATCACCTCGTCGTCGCGCATCGAGCCGCCCGGCTGGATCACCGCTGTCGCACCGGCCTCGATGGCGACCAGCAGCCCATCCGCGAATGGGAAGAACGCGTCGGAGGCGACCACCGAGCCTTTGGTGAGCGGCGCGCCGCGCTTTTGCTCCCGTGCCGCATCCTCGGCTTTGCGCGCCGCGATGCGCGCCGCATCGACGCGGCTCATCTGTCCGGCGCCGATGCCGACGGTCGCGCGGTCCTTGGCGTAGACGATGGTGTTCGATTTGACGTGCTTGGCGACGCGGAACGCAAAACGAAGATCGGCAAGCTCGGCCTCACTGGGTGCACGCCTGGTGACGGTCTTGAGCTGCATTTCGTCCACGCTCGCATTGTCGCGCGACTGAACCAGCAGGCCGCCCGCGACCGACTTGACCGTGAGCCCGCTCGCCTTCGGGTCGGGCAGGCCGCCGGCGAGCAGCAGGCGCAAATTCTTCTTCTCAGCCACGATCGCGATCGCCTCCTCGCTCGCGTCCGGCGCGATGATCACTTCGGTGAAGATCTCCGTGATGGCGCGCGCAGCCTCCGCATCAAGTGTGCCGTTCAGCGCCACGATGCCGCCGAAGGCCGAGGTGGGGTCGCAGGCGTGCGCCTTGCGATAGGCCTCGAGGAATGAACCGCCCTCGGCAACGCCGCAGGGGTTGGCATGCTTGACGATCACGCAGGCAGGGCTGCGTGAAAACTCTGCGACGCACTCGTAGGCTGCGTCGGTGTCGTTGATGTTGTTGTAGGAGAGCTCCTTGCCCTGCACCTGGCGCGCCGTCGCGACGCCGTAGCGCTGTTCGGGCGCGCGATAGAATGCGGCGCTCTGGTGCGGGTTCTCGCCGTAACGCAGCGGCTGCAGTAGCTTGCCGCCGAAGGCGCGATAGGCGGGGGTTTGTTCGTGCAGCGCGTTCGCGAACCAGTTGGAGATCGCCGCATCATAGGCTGCGGTGCGCGCATAGGCCTTCTGTGCCAGCGCCTTGCGCAACGCGAGCGTCGTCGAACCGCCATGCTGCGTTAACTCGGCCAGCAAGCGCACGTAGTCATCGGCATCGACCACCACCGCCACATCGTTGTGGTTCTTCGCCGCGGCGCGGATCATCGCCGGGCCGCCGATGTCGATGTTCTCGATGCAGTCGTCGAACGTCGCGCCTTTCGCAACCGTCGCCTCGAAAGGATAGAGGTTGACCACCAGCAGGTCGATCGGCGCGATGCCGTGGTCCTTCATCGACGCGGCATGTTTCGCGTCGTCGCGGATCGCCAGCAGTCCGCCGTGCACCTTCGGATGCAGCGTCTTGACGCGGCCATCCATCATTTCGGGAAAGCCGGTCAGCTCGGCGACGTCGCGCACCTTCAGGCCGGCGTCCGCAATGGCCTTTGCGGTGCCGCCGGTCGAAACGAGTTCGATGCCGTGACCGGCAAGCGCGCGCGCGAACGCGATCAGTCCGGTCTTGTCCGACACGGAGAGGAGCGCGCGGGTGATGCGGCGAAGGTCGGGCATTTGTGTTGCCTCGTCATGCCCCGCGAAGGCGGGGCACCCAGTAAACACCGAAACCGGTTGTCTGGTTTGCGTTCTCCCCTACACCATTGCCAGTGTTTACTGGGTCGTCCGCCTTCGCGCACGATGACGAAGGAGAGGTCATCCACAACATTATAGCGGCAGCTGCGGCTCTTCCTGTTCGGCGCGCCGCACCGGTTCCTGCGCGTCCTGGTGCGAGAGGGTCCAGTGTACGCGTGGGACCGCGCGCGCCTGCCCATAGATCACGACCTGAACGGAGCGGCGCGGCCCGTCGGGCCCGGCGAGATAGACGCTTTCTTCCAGCTCCACGCGCTCCTCGTAGGCGTCGAACGTCCACACCTCCTTGCTCGGCAGCACCAGCATTACGCCGTGGCCGTCGCTGTGGCGGCTCGCCTTGACCAGCGGGTGGAGGTGGAAGCGCACCGCGAAGTTGTCGCCGCGCCGGGCCGGCAGGCTCTCGCCATGGGCTGGCGCGAACACATCCTCGCCGTCGAGCCGCCGCCCGTCGGACGAAAGGCGCAGTGTGCGCTGATGGATGACGCCATAGCGGCTTGCGTAGCCGTCGTGGGAGAGGCGCAAGGTCACGCCGTTGTCGCGCTCCTGGCGCGAGACCTGCACGTCGGCGGGGCCGGAGAGGATCGGCGCGCCGAGCAGGGGTTTGAGCGATTCGGACGTGAGAAAGCGGCACGACGACGTGTCGTTGAAGATCACCGTCGAATGCGCGGCGCTGGCGCGCGCCACATGGCGCCAGGTCTCGCGGCTGGTTTCCGGCAGGCCACAGTTCACCACGATGCGGTGATTTCTCGAGGACAATTCGAACGAGAGGCAGCCCGCGTGCGCCTCGTAGCTCAACGGCATCGGCGGCGGCGGCCCAGCGTCGACGATCAGCAAGGCGTCGGCGACCTGTACGCGCTGATAGCCCGAGTGCGGCGCATTCGCGACCGGCGTGCCGCGCGCATCGTCATAGGCGAGCACGGTGGAGACGAGGTCGGTGCGGGTCGGCCCCATGCCGTTGAACAGCGCGAAGTTGCCGTCGCCGTGGCGGAAAAAGCGCAACATCGGCATCATGCGGTCGATCGCATTGTTCAGCGCCGCCGGTGGCGGTACGTTGCGCGCCGCAAAGGCCTGGCGCAGCGGCAGCAGATCGAGCAGCAGCTCGACCAGCGTCCCCGGATTGCGGCTCGCATGGCCGCCGTCGGGAAGCACCTGACGCTCCAGCTCGCTGGTAAGCAGTCGCGTCACGCTTTTCAGCATGCGCGCCTGACCCTGCATGCAGAGCGCCGCATAGTTGAGCGCCATGATCGCCTGCAGCCGCGGCACGCCGTCGCGCGTCGCCGCATAGGCGCGGCGCAGGTAGCGCACCTGCCGGGTGAGGTTGCGCAGGAAGCGGCGATAAAACCGCATGTCCGCTTCGTGGAGCACCAGCGGCGCCTGGGAGAGCCATGAGATGATGCGGCGCGCGACGAGTTCGGGCCGCCAGCCGTCGACCGCATCGAACGCGCTTTGCAGCGAAATCCATTCGTCCACCAGCGCGCGCGCATTGGCGCGGGTGATGGCGGACTCGGCAGCGCGCAGGTGGCGCAGCCAGCCGAAGCCGAGCAGCTGGTCGGACCATTCCTCCGACGGGGGCTCGATCTCGAACGGCGAGCGGCCGTCGCAGATCACGATCTTGCCCGCGAAGGCGAAGCGGCCGGCGTAGATCTCGCTCGCACGGGTCGGGTCGGCGGTGCGCAAGTCCTGCGGGGCGATCAGCAGGCGGTCAGAGATCGCGGGCGTAAAGCGCCAGCGCACGACCGGGTGCGCGTTGATCCGGCCCCAGGTGGTGCGCAAAGCACGCCGGGCCGCGAAAGCGGCCAGTCTGGTGCGATCCGCGAAGCCGCGGGACATTTGCGCGCGTGAACCCCTGATCCCGCGCATGATCCGGCGAAGTGGGAACCGGTTCGCCGATTAGATCATGCGCAATCCTAATAAGTTAGCGCGCGACCGGACGCAAAACCGGTATCCACTTTTGCTGGTCGCGCGCCTGCGGCCCGTCCCGCTCGGACGGGCAAGATAGCGTTCAGGGGAGTCGGGGCCAAATGCAGGCAAAAAACACTGTTAAATCCGCTCCAGCCGCGCCGCGAAGAAGCCGTCGAGCCCGCCCATGTGCGGTTCCGAATCAGGCCAGCCGCAGGGCAGCGTGCGCAGACTTCCGTCCGCGGCGAGGAGTTCGGCCGTTCCGGGAACGTCGCCTGCCACGATCGGCATTCGCCGGACGGCCGGCTCGCGGGCCAGCAGTGCCTCGACCTGCTGCTCGCCCTCCTCGGGCTCCAGCGAGCAGACGCAATAGACGATCGTACCGCCTGGCTTCGCCAGTGCGACCGCCCGGTCGAGCAGGCGCCGCTGCAAATCGGCGAGCTGGGCAATGTCCGCCTCGGACTTGAGCCACGCGACGTCGGGATGACGGCGAATCGTTCCAGTCGAGGAGCACGGCGCATCGACCAGCACCGAATCGAATGGTCCGGCCTGCCATTCGGTCACGTCCGCCGCGATCATGTCGGCGTGCAGGCCGAGCCGCGCGAGATTCTCGCGCACGCGCACGAGCCGGTTCGCCGAGCGGTCGACGGCGGTGACGCGCGCGCCGGCCTGAGCAAGCTGTGCGGTCTTGCCGCCGGGCGCGGCGCACAGGTCCGCGACCGTCTTTCCCGCCACATCGCCGAACAGACGCGCGGGTAGCGCCGCGGCTGCGTCCTGCACCCACCAGGCACCCTCGTGATAGCCAGGCAGCAGCGCGACATGGCCCTGCATGGCGGTGCGCACCGTGCCGGTCGGCATCACGCGCCCGCGCAGGCGCTGTGCCCAGCTTTCGGCGTCGGACTTCACCGTGAGATCGAGCGGCGGCTCGTGTCCGTGCGCGATCGCAATCGCGCGCGCGGTCGCGTCGCCGTAATTGCGCTGCCAGCGCGCGAACAGCCAGGCGGGCGTATCGAGCGGCACCGGATCGAGCGCGGCAAGCGCATCCTTTCCCTCGCGCGCCACGCGCCGCAGCACCGCGTTGATGAGGCCTGGATACTTCGCGGCGCGCCGGTCTGCCTGCACCAGCCGCACCGAGAGATCGACCGCCGCATGATCCGGCACATCGAGAAACAGAATTTGCGCAGCGCCGATCAGCAGCGCGGTCTCGACGCGCGGCGCGTCGGAGGGAAACCCGCGCTCGAGAAATTTGCCGAGCACGTGCCGCAGCGTGCCGACGCGACGCAGTACGGTCGCGACCAGCTTGCGCACCAGCGCGCGGTCGCGATCCGCAAGGGAGGCAAGGCCCAGATGCGCCTCAGCGCCGTCGAGTTCGGAATCAAGCGGGCGGCGCCGGCGCAGGACATTGTCGAGAATGTCCGTGGCGATGCGGCGCGCCGCAAGACCCGGGACTTCGGCGGGCGCTACACGTCTGGCCGGTGTCATGAGTTCCGTTTGCCCTGAAGGCCGCCCGCCAACCGAATCATACCTCGCATTCTAACGAAGCGGAAACGTGACGGTTCGCTCGTGTGGCAACAATGCCGCCGATTCAGTCAACGCTCCGCCGCCCGTTTGGCAAGGGCGCGGGTCACCCTGTCCCGTTTTTCCTGCCCCTCCGGGGAGGGGATGGAGCGCCGGGAGGCGCCAGGGCGCTGCGCTAGGGCGCCCTTCACACGCCCCTTGCGATCGGGGCGTGTACGCGCCGCATGAGCAGGCTTGCGAGACCTGCCCCGAGGCGCGCGCGTCCCGCAGTGACGGGTTTGCGAGGCCCGTCCCCCGGACGCTGCGCCTCCCGGCGCTCCACCGCGCACCGCGTTGTCGGCGGTGCGCACCTGCTCGACGGCGGACACCTCTAGAAGCGCCT
>Ga0310810_10006608_pt1 | contig 13124 bp, 21 predicted proteins | sample NCmetagenome_FD_207641 | JGI IMG/M metagenome (GOLD analysis project Ga0310810, IMG submission 207641) | Soil microbial communities from experimental microcosm in Duke University, North Carolina, United States - NC | ecosystem: Engineered > Artificial ecosystem > Soil microcosm > Unclassified ... | reverse complement strand
ACAGCACTGTACGTCTTGGTGTCGCGCTGATCCTGTTCGCCGCCGCGGCGTCTGCGCAGGGGCCACCGCTGGTCATCGCCAGACAGGGATATTTCTTCATCGGCGGAAAGTATTTCGATGCGACGGACGGCCGGTTCATGTCGGGCCAGATGTACGTCGAGTATCAGATTCCAAGTCAGGTCACTCACCGCTATCCGATCGTCATGTTCTCGGGTGGTGGCCAGAGCGGGCTGAACTATACCGGCACCCCGGATGGCCGAGAAGGCTGGATGCAGTACTTCGTGCGACATGGGTACGCCGTGTACGTGCTCGACCAGCCCTCGCGCGCGCGGTCGGGTCATCAGCCGGAAGTCGGTCCGCAATCGCGCAATGCTGTCGATCGGATTCAACAACGGTTTACCGCGCCCGAGCGCTCGAATCTGTGGCCGCAAGCCAAACTCCACACGCAGTGGCCGGGCTCCGGTGTTGCCGGTGATCCGGTGTTCGATCAGTTCTTTGCGCAGAACTATCCATCCCTCGCGGGTTTCCCTCGTCAGCAGGAACTGAATCGCGATGCGGGTGCGGCGTTGCTCGATCGAATCGGTCCAGCCATCCTCCTGACTCATTCGCAGTCCGGGACCTTTGGCTGGCTCGTCGCCGATGCCAGGCCGTCGCTCGTGAAAGCCATTGTTGCGATGGAGCCATCCGGCCCACCGGTTCACGACAACGTGGAAAAGGGCGCGCCCGAGTGGTTCGAAGATGGGCCGCTGTCCAAACCGTACGGTCTGACCGCCCCGCCGCTCGCCTACGAGCCTCCGGTCACTGATCCCAGGGAATTGAGGTTCGTGCGTCAGGAGAAGGCGGACGCGCCGGACTTGGTACGCTGCTGGAAGCAAGCGGAGCCCGCGCGCACACTCGTCAACTTACGAGGGATTCCAGTGCTCGTCGTGCAGGCCGAGGCGTCATACCACGCGGCATACGATCACTGCACGGTGGCCTATCTCCGGCAGGCGCGCGTCGCAACCGTGCGCTACGTTCGTCTCGCCGATATCGGCATCACGGGCAACGGTCACATGTTGATGCTCGAGAAGAACAATCTGGACGTGGCAGCAGTGGTTGAGAAGTGGCTGCACGAGTCCGTGGACTGAAGTTCTCCGCTCCTCGAGAGATGGACGGTGTGACCGTGTGGAAGGCGACTGTTGCGGACACGCCATTCCTGCTTGCCCCCGCCCGCGAAGGCATTGGGGAGTCTGGGCGTCGGGCGAAGATTGGCCACAGTTCTACGCGTGGCGGGGAGCACTTGGCGGATGTTGCGATGAAGAAGATGAAAGCCTACGCAAGTTTCGATGAGTACCTGAAGGATCAGAGTCCCAAGAATCAGGCGATCATTCGTTCGCTTCGCCGCTTCGTGACGCGCGTTCAGCCTGGGCTCACCGAGGCCGTCAAGTGGGGCAACGGATGCTGGATCGGCGACGATGGCCCGGTCGCGTACGTGTACTCCGCGACGGAGTACGTCCAGTTTGGATTTTTTTACGGATCATCATTGAAGGATCCGAAAGGGTTGCTCGAGGGCTCGGGCAAGTACGTGCGGCACACGAAAGTCCGTGGCCCGTCCGGAATCGATGAGCGAGCCTTTGCGGCGCTCCTCCGGCAAGCCGTTGGCTCGCACTAGCGACGACGAACGCAGGCGGACGTTCGTATGCCCGCGTGCTAGGATTCGGCGCCCGCGATGCCGGAACCCTTGCCAATCATGGTCGGCTATCTGCTCTGGTTCGCCTTCGTCATCGCGTGGAACGTCACCGACAAACGAACGCCCACCATAGCCACCGCGGGAGCGCAGCGGGAGCGGCTGTACACCTTAGTCATTTCGCTTGGATTGGTCATGATCGTCACCGCACCCTTCTTGCTCATGAAGGGAGGCTTTCTGCTTTGGATGAATCCTCCGCTGGTTGCCTGGGCGATGGTGCTCGTCGTCACGAGCGGAATCGCGCTGTGCTGCTGGGCGAGAATTCATCTCGGGCGACTGTGGTCGGCCAGTGTCAAGCGTCTGGAAGGCCATCGTGTTGTCGACACCGGTCCCTATCGTCTGGTGCGCCATCCGATGTACACCGGATTCATAGTGATGGATGTGGGGCTGGCGATTCTCTGCGGGTCAGCGCTGGCACTCGTCGGCGTCGCGGCGATCACCCTCGGCCTATGGATGAAGGCACGGCTCGAGGAGCACTTTCTAGCCGAAGAGCTCGGAGCCGGAGCCTATGCCGGCTATCAGGCCAGAACGCCAATGCTTTTGCCTCGCATCACACGACGACCCGTCTGAATCGTTCCAACATCTGCAGGTGTACCGGGACGTCGCATACCTCGCCGCAAAAATACAACGTCGCCAGATTTCGTGAGTCTGAGTTCATACGACGGTCCTTCTCTGACCGCCTCTTCAAGTCCTGCGTTCAGATTCAGTCATAGGTGATGCGTCGGCGAAATCGATACGAGCGGTGTCTATTCCTCCAGACACGCACGTATGCGCTGGCGAAGGATTCTCTCGCGCGTCGTGGCTGCTCCCTTGCTGCTGTCCAGTCTCATCTCTCTGTACACGCAAGGCGAGTGGTTTGCGCAATCGGCGTGGGTAATGCTCCCGTTCTTTGGGTTCGTGCTCTCCCTGTTCGTCGGACTGCTTGCTGTTGCGACGCGCGAATGGCGCACTGCACGGTCGTGTGCACTCATGGCCACCTTCTCCCTCTGTTTTTTCGTTGGTCTTCAAACGTCCGGGCGGCTCGTCTTCCGCGTGAGTCGCCATGTCGTGCAGCGATCGAGCGAACAACTCGTTCCGAGCATCGAGGCGCATCGACGAACGCACGGGACGTATCCCAAGGAGCTTCATGAGGCATCGTTAGAGGCTCCAACTTTCGGGTCGGCCCGGTCCGTCTACTTTCGCGACGACGACGGCTCATTCGGGTTTGTCATCTGCGATCCAGGCTGCTGGGCAGAGCTATGTGTGGGACAGTCGCAGCAGGCAATGGCGCGATAACTACGAGCCCGGGTGGATTTTTTGAGTGAAGAGAAAATGCTCTCCGACATCCCGTCTTTCGAGCCGAGTAGCAAAGGGAAGCGCAGAGTATCTGTCCGAAACGCAGGTGCGACGCGAACCGCCGCGGCGATTGTGTGAGCCGGAATCACCAGGCAATGGCTGACCAGGACGTCGTTCTTGAACAGTCGATCGAGGCGGACGTGCCACTGGCATTCGCGTGGAGGTTTCGGACCGACATCGCCACGTGGAACGATCCTCCCGCCACGTTCGAGCTCGACGGTCCATTTGTGGAGGGCACTTCAGGAAAGACGTTGATGCCCGGGCAGGAGCCGATCGTGTGGTGGATCCGTGACGTGCAGAGTGGCCGCTCATTCACCATCGAGATGCCGCTGAAGGGAGCAACCCTGCGCTTCGAATGGCATTTCAGTGCCGTATCCGAGCGACGGACCACGCTCACGCAGCGCATCATCCTCTCCCGCGGCGCCGCAGACGTGTATCGAGAACAAGTTCAGACGGGTTTCGCCGCGAACCTCGCTACCGGAATGGCAAAACTCGCCGCATCGATGGAGACGTCGGAGAGGGCGGGTCGAACGCTGCCCGAGACCAATGACTAACGCGGACGTACCCACTCCGATCGATTTTCGGGATGCTCAACACGCTGCGGAGTGGGAGCGGACCGCCCAGGCCCGTCCGGGCCGTGCTCAGATCTTCGAGACATTCAGTCGTGAACTCCAACGTCTGGGCAACGGTAGTCTCGCCGTCCTCGACTTAGGTTCTGGGCCTGGCTTCCTGGCCGCACATCTTCTCGACGTGATGCCGAACCTTCAGCTGACGCTGCTGGATTTCTCGGCGGCGATGCACGACTTGGCGCGGCAGCGGCTCGGTTCCGTGCCGAGCACGTGCGCTTTATGCATCGCAACTTCAGAGATGACGAGTGGCCGCTGGGACTGGGGCTATTCGATGTGGTGGTGACGAATCAGGCCGTTCACGAACTGCGTCACAAGCGACACGCTCCCGCGCTGCACGCCGCGGTTCGCAAGGTCCTCAGGCCTGGCGGCTCCTACTTGGTGAGCGACCACTACTTCGGTGATGGTGGTCTCCAGAATGAGCACCTCTATATGACGATGGCCGAACAACGGGCTACGCTCCTGGCCGCCGGATTCTCACACGTCGAGAGAGTGGCTTCGTTCGGCAGTATGGTCATGCACTCGGCAACCTGAATCGTCCGATGACCGCACTACTTATCGGAGTGTTACTCGCGTTGGCAGTGGGCCTCTTCGCCACTGGCGTTGGTCTCGATCGGGACCGAGCGTTCTATCCAACGGTGACAATTGTCATCGGCGCCTTATACGCGCTCTTCGCGGTCATGGGCGAATCCACGGAAGCACTCGTTCGTGAGTCGCTTGCTGGCGCAGTGTTCGTCGGGCTCGCGGTCATCGGATTCAGGTGGTCACTCTGGGTTGTGGTCGTTGCCCTGGCGGGCCATGGCATGTTTGACTTCATCCATGCTGGCCTCATCTCGAATCCCGGCGTGCCACAGTGGTGGCCCGAGTTCTGCGGCGCCTACGATGTGACCGCAGCCGCGTACTTGGCGTGGTTGCTCAAGAGCGGGCGTACGCACGCCACGCAATCTGGATAGACTCTCCGCACGCGTTTAGGAGAGTCATGGGCGTTCACGAACGGCTGGACCTCGCACATTGGGTCGCGCAGTTTCCGCTGTCGCGCCTGCGTGCTGATGCGCGTGACTACGTCCTCAAACGACGGCAGGAGTTGCCGCAGGCGTACGCGGACGATCACGCCGTCGAGGCCCATATCCATCTGATGAATCCCAAGTGGGACATCGTCGTCGGTCCTGGTCCGGTCGCTGTCAATGAACAGCTGAGGGCAGAAGCGATCGCGGCCGGAGAACGTCCCGTTCGCCGCGTTCCGACTGATGTGATGGTGTGGGCGATGGGTGAGCCCACGAATCGCGCTGTCACAAAGATCGGTGGGCTCCCGTACCGCCCGTCCGCTGTCGCCTGGCCACACGACAAGGACGGCGAGCCACTGCGCTTTATTGGACAACTCTGTTTCGCCGATTCACGAGACATCCTGCCCGAGTTGCCGGGCGACGTGCTTCTCGTCTTTGGTGATGAAGACGCGCTGGTCGATGAGCCTGAGCGACTTGTCTTCGAGTGGTGGTCGCTGACCAGTGCGCCGCTTGTGGCCCAGGTGTCGGCCGTCGAAGAACCGCTCGCTCCGTATCACGCGCATCTGCATCGTACTGACGACTGGGACGATGCGGTGTTTGAAGGCACCAAGATTGGCGGCCTGCCGAAGTTCATTCAGGATGTTCCCGATATCGGCGGCACATTCATCGGCGCACTTGGCTCCATTTCTGTTCCACATGACCAGCGTCATCCGTTTGTCAATGTCGCAGAGCCGCGTGGCTGGTCACATGAGAACGACCTGATGATCGGGGACATGGGCTCTCTGTATGTATTCGTGCGCCCCGATGGATCGATCGCCGCGTGTTCGCAGTTCTACTAGCATTGCTCTGAAGGAACATCGTGATGGAGGACGTGATCGTGCGAGAGGCGACGGCCGCTGACGCGCCATTCCTGCTGTCGCTCGCCCGCGACGCGTATCGAGAGGTGTTAGCGCGGCAATTCAGTGGTTGGGATGACTCCATCCACGGCGTCCGCTTCGCGGAGAAGGTCGCGAGCCTTCCTTTTCGGATCGTCGAACTGCACGGTGAACCGGTGGCGACCGTCTCCTCGTCTATTTGCCGTGATCACGTCCGGGTGAATGAGCTCGTGGTTCTGCCGCGGTTTCAGAACCGCGGTCTCGGATCGTTCCTGCTTCTGAACGAGATCGAACGCGCCCGGATCGTCGGCTTACCAATCCGACTGCACACGTTTCGGCTCAATCGTGCGCTGGCGTTTTACGAGCGCCATGGCTTTGTGGTGACCGCGCGCCGAGAGGACGAGATCGACCTCGAGCTGACTTTCGATAGAAGGGATTGATGATGCATCGTCGCTTGATTCTTCTTCTCGTCTCGATGCCGCTGATCGGAGTTGCGTTTGTCGCCGGGCAGCAACGCGATGCCGGCGACATGGTGGCGCGCATACGCGCGGAAGGACTGCAGCGTTCGCGCGCGCTCGTCTTATATCGAACGCTCACCGACGAGATCGGCGCACGACTGACAGGATCGCCGGCCCACATGCAGGCCGCACGCTGGGCACGCGACCGATTCGGGGAATGGGGCCTCACTAATCCACACCTCGAGCCGTACGAGTTCGGTCGCGGCTGGCAGCTCGAACACGTGTCAGTGGCGATGACCGAACCGCGGTACATGCCGCTCATCGCCTACGCCGACGCGTGGTCTCCATCAACCAACGGAGCGATCAGCGGACGCGTGGTCTACATCGGCGACAAGTCAGCTGCGCAAATCGAGGCCATGGCCGGTCAGCTGCGCGGTGCCATCGTCCTCACGCATCTTCCGCAGACGGAGTTCGTCGTTCGCGATCGGCCCCAGCCCGGCCTCGACGACCGTTCGGTCGCCACAGGCAACCCGACACTCCCGGGGCCCCGGCGATCACCATCGGTCAACGATCTGACAGAGCTGCTCAAGAAAATGGGAGTCGCCGTCGCACTGCGGCCGAGCGCGTACCGCGACGGCACCGTCGGTGTCACCGGCACTCGCACCACGCCCACCGACGCGGTCCCCACGATCGTCGTGGCTGGTGAGCAATACAACGTGATCGCACGATTGGCCGCGGAAGGACGTCCGGTGTCGCTGCGCGTCGAACTGCGGACGCGCTACTTCGAGGAGGACCGCAACAGCTACAACGTCATCGCCGAGATCCCGGGTCGCGATCCGGCGCTGCGCGATCAGGTTGTGCTGATCGGCGGACACCTCGATTCGTGGCATACCGCGAGTGGCGCGACTGACAACGCCGATGGTGCTGTGGCGGTGATGGAGGCGATGCGCATCCTGCGCGCGATCGGCGGCGAACCGAGGCGGACTATACGCGTGGCGTTATGGAGCGGTGAAGAGCAGGGGCTACTCGGCGCTCGTGCTCACGTTGCGCAACACTACGCGACACCGGCCGCTCGAGATCAGCTGGCCGTGTATCTGAATGACGATCCGGGCAGTGGCCGGACACTGGGCTTCTACATGGAAGGGAATGCGCAAGCCAAGGCGATCTTCGATCGCTGGCTCGCACGGCTGCAGGATCTTGGTGCGACACGCAACATCATCGAGGGCATCGGCTCGACCGATCACGTGCCGTTCAATGAAGCCGGACTCCCGGGCTTCAATGTGATCAAGGACTTCACTGCCTACGACGAACGCACGCGTCACACGAACGCCGATTTTCCCGAGCGCATGACCGATGACGCGCTGAAGCAATCGGCCATCGTCATGGCCACGTTCGCTTGGCAAGCAGCTATGCACGAGGGGACGATTCCTCGAAAAAGCGCGAAATAGAGGTGTGCTAGGATTCAGCGCGTCAGAGTATGAACAGCACTGTTCGTCGTGGTGCTGCGGCGTTTCTCGTCGTGCTGTGCACGGCGTGCGGGAGTTCCGCGCCAACATCGCCCACGGTCGTACCGCAACCGCAACCGCAACCGATACCCACTCCCACTCCTTCGCCGCCGAGGACCTTCCCGCCGCTCTCCGGTCCATCGCGTACGTTCGTGTTCGACCATGAACTGACTTACCTCGTCCGCGACTACACGAAACGATCGCGCATCGTCCTCTATGACAACGGTGCGTTCGTGCTGGGGTACGACGGTCTTGGCGACTATCGCGGTGGATATACGGAATCAAACGGCCTTATCAGGTTCGATTGGGAAGGCTGGAGCGTCGCCGGGCCATGGGGCGCCAGCGGGACGCTGGAGAAGAGGTCGCTCACAATCCAGTTCAACTTCATCATGCAGTTGACGGACTTCGAAGACGCGGTCTACCTCCTGGCGCCTTCCTGAAATGCGCGCGCCGGTGTCCAATCAACAGGGGACACTGGGTTGTTCCGAAAAAGGCTCCCACTCGCCAATCTAATCGCATGCCTGCTGTTCGTGTGGCTGCGTGAGCCCGCGAGCCCGTGGTACCTGCGGGAACTCGATCAGGCGCGGCTGCGCGGGGCGATGTTCGACGTTGACGATATCTGGGGAACGCTGGCCTGCCGCACGCTCAATAACTGGGGACCGATACATGGCGGAGAGGCTTTGGGCGTTGCGGTCCTCGAAGTCCTGAATCTTCCCAGCCTGTTACTCACTGGATTCATCGCAGTCATCACGGAAGGCTCCAGTGCGGCACGCCTCACATCGGCCTGCCGATGGTCCTGGCTGCTGGCTGGTGTGTTCGTCGTCCTCGCCTCTGCGCAATGGTGGGTCATCGGTCGCAGCATCGATGCGCGACGAGGGCGGCTCAACGTCAATCCACTCGTGCTTGCCTTTGCGGCAGCTCCGTTTGGAGCAGTGCCGGTGACCGCGGTGTTTCAGGTCGCATACGGTCTTGTAGAAGGCGACCCGATTCGAGGGACAGCGCTCATGACGAGCGCCGTCGTCTTCGCGTACTTCATCGGGATGTTTCTGCTGCCGATCTGGTGGGTATTCGAAAAGGCCGGCTGGCGTGGTTGGCGATACTACGTGCCGACAGGCGCCTGCGCCGGTGGATTGATGGGCCTCTGGGGCGGCGCTGACGAGGCATGGTGGCCGCTGATTTTCGTTGCGTCCGGTATGTCATGCGCGATCGTCTTCTCAATCGCGCTGGCTTCCGGACGTCGACTCGTAGCCAGAACGAGTTAGCCTATCCACGATGGATCGGGACACACTCAACCAGTCGCTGAGGTTGTACGAGCAGCTGCTTCGCGCCTGGAACGACCAGGACGCGGACGCCTTTGGCGCCGTGTTCGCCGACGATGGCAGCTCCGTTGGGTTTGACGGATCAACGATGAACGGCCGGCAGGAAATCGTTGAGACGATTCGCGCGATTTTCATGAACCATCGCACGGCCACCTACGTCGCCAAGGTCCGTGAGGTGCGTGAGATTGGCGCCGATGTCGTGCTTCTTCGGGCCGTCGTCGGCATGACGCCGCCCGGAGCTGCCGAACTGAATCCCGCGGTGAATTCGATCCAGAGTGTCGTGATGACGGGCAAGGGCACAGGTCTGCGTGTGGCATTGCTGCACAACACGCCTGCAGCATTTCACGGCAGGCCCGAACTCGCGGAGGAACTCACGCGCGAACTGACGGAGGTGCTGCGTACGGGTCAGGTGGTCGTGACGACATGACCCCGCAATCGCACCTGACCGCGCGACTCGTGCTGAGAGGTGTCGTAGGAATCGTCATCATCGACGCGATTCTCTTCGGCGTGGCCGGCCGCCTCGATTGGCGCGCGGCTGAGGCATGAGCGTGCCGGGTACCAAGAGTACGCGCTGGACGTGAGGCAACGCCTCGTGCCCGGTGTGTGGTAGCGCTGGCCCCGTCGTGCTTCGCCCGATTCTGATCGCCGATTAAGCTGCCACCAATCCGTCGCGCCACCCACCGTTGTACGGTCGCGGCATGAGCGCTCTATCAGTCACAGAAGAGGACCGTCACCGCGAGCCAGCGGTCACACTGATCCGTCACGTCTTCTCGCTTGTCTGCCGTGTCGAGGTGAACATCCGCGCCGGTGCTCCGGTTATCTGGCGCATCCTGACCGACGCGCAGGACTTCCCGCGCTGGAACTCAACCATCACACGGATCGAGGGAGATATCCGTGAAGGCAGGCGGCTTCGGCTGCACGTTCCCGGGACCGAGCGAACGTTCACGCCACGTGTGTCAGGGCTCACGCCGAATCAGCGCATGACATGGACAGGTGGCGTCGCTCCACTCTTTACAGGCGTTCGCGCCTTTGTCCTGCGGCCTCGGTCCGACGGCTCAACGGACTTTGTCATGGACGAGCGCTTCTCTGGTGCGATGCTGCCGTTGATCGCGCGTGCCCTGCCTGACTTCCGTCCAGTCTTCGCCAGGTTCGCCAGCGATTTGAAGTGGGAAGCGGAGCGGCCTCCTGCGCGTGCTACTGTCGGCACATGAAGACTTCACCTCATGTGCAGACGATTGAACGCGTCAACCTTCGCGAGAAGCTGTCGTTGTTCGATACGCACTGGGACCCGAAGATCGTCGGCGAGCTGAACGGCCAGCACGTGAAGCTCGTGAAGTTCAAGGGCGAGTTCGTCTGGCATCACCACGAGCACGAGGACGAGCTGTTCCTCGTCGTGAAGGGCCGTTTCACGATGGAGTTCCGCGACCGGCACGTGCCGCTCGAGGAAGGTGAGTTCCTCATCGTGCCGCGTGGCGTCGAGCATCGTCCGGTTGCGACCGACGAAGTGCACGTGCTGCTCTTCGAGCCGGCGACGACGTTGAATACCGGCAATGTGGTGTCGGAGCGGACGGTTGCACAGCCGGCGAGGATCTAGCGCACTCGTCGCGTGGCTGGCTGCGGCTGCGACCGTTGCTGCGCAGCAGATGCCCGATCGCAGTTACCGCCCGATGATCGAAGACCGCGCGTACGCGATCGGTACCGGGCCGGTCGTGTGCGTCGATCAGTCGCACAACAACTTCTACACATCGAGCGACGGCTTCTGGCCCTTTCATGATTTGGTCAGCCGCGACGGGTACGTCGTCCGCGCCGTCACGACGATCGAGGCGCAGTCGCGTGACGCGGGCCTGCGCGCCGACTGTCGCATTCTGGTCATCGCGAGTCCTCGTTCACGTGTCGAGCCAGGCGAGGCGCGCCGATGGGTGGCTGGTGGAGGTCGTCTCCTCCTCATCGCCGATCGCGATTCGTCGGCTGCTGCCGCCGATCTGGCTGCATCGTTCGGCATCACCTTCACGGATGCACCGGCGAGGGCGGGCCGATTTCGCGCCGCAGACCAGACGCTGCGTCCGCATGCGATCGTACGAGGACGGCATGCGAAGGAGTCGCCGGCGAGTGTCACGGTGTTCGCCGGTCTCACAATGCGAGTGCCTGACGAGGCTGAGCCTCTGCTCGTGACAACGGACGGCGCGGTGCTGGGCGCCGCGATGCGCGTTGAGATGGGCCGCGCCGCGTTCTTCGGCGATCCCGCGTTGTTCACGGCGCAGATCACCGGTTCTGATCGCCGACTCGTCGGCATGAACGCGCGCGGCTCGGAACAGAACTTCCAGCTGGTGCTGAACGTGCTGCACTGGCTCTCTGGTGTGATCTAGGTGTCGCGGGTGATTCGGACTCTCATCGGGTGTGATCGATCGAGGCAGTGATGCTGCGTCGTGTCGGGTTTGGCGTGCTGTGGGCAATTCCTGCGTATCTGGTTGGTGCGTTCGGTGGCGGTTTTCTCGTGTCGCTGCTGTCATCGAACACGCACGATCGATCGGTGCAAGCGGCCATGACCGGAGCGTTCGTCTTCGGGCCGCTTACAGGTCTGATCGGGTTCATCGTGGGCGCGGTTCGCGCCGCTCCTCCTGTTCCACCGCAGTCATGACACGTCTGTGACCCGATAACGCGCGCGCCCACGTCTCACCGACGGTGACGGCGTTTGACTGCGATCACAATTTTCGGATGCGCGTGATGCGCTCTGTCTCGCTCACCTGTGTTCGGGCAAGGACACTAGCGGGCAGATGCTTGGGCGTATTCGCAGGTGTGTGGTTGGCGCGATCCGTGCACCAGTCAGCTGCGAATGGCCAATCCATCGCGAATCGTGGTCGGGGTGATCTCCGACACGCACGGGCTGCTTCGTCCCGAAGCTGTCGCCGCGCTGCACGGATCGGATGTGATCATCCATGCCGGCGATGTGGGCGACTCGGAAATCCTCGACCGACTGCGCGCGATTGCGCCGACGTTCACTGTGCGCGGCAACATCGATACGAGCCCATGGGCGCAGACGCTGCCGTTGACGGAAGTGGTCGAGGTCGGCCGTACGCAGTTCTACGTGCTCCACAACCTGATGGATCTCGGCCTCGATCCCAAAGCCGCCGGATTCTCCGCCGTCATTTCCGGGCACACGCATCGTCCGCATGCGCAAGTACGTCACGATGTGCTGTACTTGAACCCGGGGAGCGCCGGGCCGCGCCGCTTCACCTTACCAATTGCGGTAGCGCGGATCGAGGTGAACGGCTCGCACATCTCACACGAGATCATCGAACTCCAGGTCTGAGCCGTTTCCTCTCGAGCAGGCTCGGTTGAGGCCCTCGAGGAATGTCATGACTTTTGATCGTGATCAGTCGATCGACGTGCTCGCACGTACGCCGTCGGTGATGCAGTCGCTGCTCGGCAGCCTCGCCGACTCGTGGGTTCGCAGCAACGAGGGACCGGATACGTTCAGCCCGTTTGATGTCGTTGGACATCTGATCGACGGTGAGGAGACGGACTGGATGCCGCGCGCGCGCATCATTCTGGCGCGCGGGGACAGCATCCGGTTCGAGCCATACGATCGATTCAGACATCGAACGCGCAACGTCAATCGAACGCTTCAATCGCTGCTCGACGAGTTCGCCAGACTGCGCGCCGACAACCTCGGCGCGCTGCGCTCCTGGCGGCTGACGGCACACGAACTGGATCTGCCAGGCGAGCATCCATCGCTCGGCGCGGTGACCCTTCGCCAACTGCTGGCGGCCTGGGTGGTCCACGACCTTGGACACATTGCACAGACCGTGCGCGTCATGGCCAAACAGTACGGAGACGAAGTCGGCCCGTGGGTACCCTATTTGCCGGTGCTCACCGACCATTTAGTCCCGCGATCGTAGATGCCCGTCCGCGAGATGCCATGATCGTCTACGCGATCGCCAAATACCTCGTCTACTCGTTGTGGTGTTACGTCGGCCTGCGAATGCTCAGCGGCCACATCACGTCGCTCGGTCCGGCGCTCGGCTTCGGCGCAGTCCGCTGGCTGCTCGGTCTGGGGTTTGGCATCCTGGTGTTCCTTGCGGTCGGTTCCGTTGATCGCAGCAGCCTGGCCGTGCTGTACTTCGCTATCTACACTCCGTTGCGCGTGCTGGAATGGACGGTCATGACCTGGCTGATGCTGCGTCAGCATCCGCCGGCGTCAGCGACAACACGGATCGCCTGGGTGCTCGGTGGCATCGTCATCTCCTTCGCGACTGATGCCGTATCGCCAGACGGC
>Ga0310810_10006607_pt1 | contig 13125 bp, 14 predicted proteins | sample NCmetagenome_FD_207641 | JGI IMG/M metagenome (GOLD analysis project Ga0310810, IMG submission 207641) | Soil microbial communities from experimental microcosm in Duke University, North Carolina, United States - NC | ecosystem: Engineered > Artificial ecosystem > Soil microcosm > Unclassified ... | reverse complement strand
GCACGTTGTTCATGTCGAGGTTCGACCCGACCTCGAACGAGACCTTCAGCGTCAACGTGCCGTCGTTGGCATTCGTTGACTTCATGTAGATCATGTTCTCGACGCCGTTGATCTTCTGCTCGAGCGGTGTCGCCACCGACGCCTCGACGTCCGTGGCACTCGCGCCGACGAAGGTCGTGGTGACCTGGATCATCGGCGGCACGACCTCGGGATACTGCGAAATCGGCAGGCCGCTCATGGCGACGACGCCGAGCAGCACCGTGATGATCGAGATGACGATCGCGACGATGGGACGGTTGACGAAGAAGCGAGCCATGACTTACTTGGCCTCTCCGGCTGGGGTCGGCGCGTTACCTGCCGGCGTTGCCGGTGCCGGCTTGGCAGAGACCGTCATGCCTTCCTGTATCCGCTGGAGACCTTCGACGACGACCTGTTCGTCGCCTTTGAGTCCCTCTTCGATGACCCAGAGTGAGTCGACTCTCGGGCCGACCTTCACGTTGCGGAAGGACACCTTCCCGCCGCCATCCACGACAGCGACGCTGTAGAGATTCTGGAGTTCCTGCACGGCGCGCTGCGGCACGAGGAGCGCGCCCCTCTTGGTATCAAGCAGGATGCGCGCACGACCGTATTGGCCCGGGCGGAGGATCTGCTGCGGATTCGGGAAGACCAGCTCTATTCCCAACGTGCCGGTCGTCGGGTCGACCGCGCGCTCGACGGTGTTGATCTTGCCCGTCTGCTGGTAGCGCGTGCCGTCCGCCAGGGTGAGCTCGATTCCCTCTCGAGAGCCGCCAGACGACTTGCCGGCGGCCGTGACTTGTCGCGCGATGCGCAGATAGTCCGCCTCGGTCACACCGACCTTGAACAGCACGGGGTTGATCTGCGAAATCGTCGTGAGGAGCGTGCTCTCACCGCGTCCGACCAGGTTGCCTGGCTTCACATTGGTGGTGCCGACGAGTCCGCTGATTGGCGAGGTGACGCGTGTGTAGCCCAGATCCAGCGTGGCCTTCTCCACGGACGCCTTGGCGGCCGCGACCTGCGACCGCGATGCCTCCTGATCGGCCAGCGCGTTGTCGAGTTCCTGCTTGCTGACCGCCTGCTTGGCTACGAGCGGCGTATACCGGGTGACGTCGTTGGTGGCTCTGGAGAGTCGTGCCTCGGCGGTGGCCTGGTCCGCTTTTCCTTCAGCGACGACGGCTTCGAGCGGCTTGCGGTCGATGGTGTAGAGAAGGTCGCCTTGTTTGACGAAGGAGCCCTCCTGGAAATTCATCGTCTCGAGAAAGCCCTCGACGCGCGCGCGGATCTCCACGTCCTGAAAGCCTTCGGTCTGGCCGACGAGCTCGAGGTACTCCGGTACATCCTTCTTGACGACAGCGGTGACGTAGACCTCGGGAGGCGGCGGCGCCGGCGGTGCGGGCTTCTCGCACGCGACGCTCGCTGCGATCGCGACGACGCCTGCGGCAAGCATCCCTCGTTTCAAGTTCTTACCCATGTGCTGTCCTCATGTTTTACGTGCGCTGCTTGCGCTTCAACGCATCCAGTTCGAATCGCAGATATTCGAGGAGACCCACCAATTGCGCGCCCTGTTGCTCGACTCGCTGCAATGCATCCAGGCCGACGGCATCGGCCGAGACGAGTTCATCGAGCTCCAGAATGGGATTCGCGGCTTCCGCGCATGACGCAAGAAGCTCCGGAACCTGCGCCTCACTCAGGTGTCCGGCCAGATGCACCACCACACGTCCGTTCTCGCGCCGCAGTTGAATCCGGCACCACACAGTGTTCGCCCTACAACAGAGATAGCGACGGCATCACGCGGACAAACGTCCAGAGTCGAATGCCATCGCGCTCTTCGGCCGCTGAATCCCGAATTTCTTCATGCGATTGCGGAGCGTGTTCGGATGCAGCCCAAGCACTTCGGCCGCGTTGCCGCGCCCGTTGATGCGCCAGCGACACCGCCTGAGCGCATCCTCGACGTACTGACGCTCCATTTCCTCGAGCGTGCCGGAGTCGCGGACCGGCGTCACATGCTGCGGCAACGGTGCTTCGTCGAGCACCAGCGTGGTGCCGGAGGAATGAATCATCGCGCGCTCGATCACGTTGGCCAGCTCGCGGACATTTCCTGGCCACGAGCGCTCGGCGAGTGCCGTCAACACACTGTCCGGAATGCTGGTGAACTTGCGATTGAGCGCGCGCTGCCGGCGATTGACGAAGTACCAGACCAGCCGCGGCAGGTCCTCGAGACGCTCGCGCAGCGGCGGCAACGAGATCGGAAACACGTTGAGCCGGTAATAGAGATCGGCCCGGAAACGGCCTTCTTTCATGGCCGTCTCGAGATTGTGGTGAGTGGCGGCGACGATGCGCACATCGACGTTGCGTGATTGAGACGTGCCGACGCGCTCGAACTGCCCTTCCTGCAGCACGCGCAGGAGCTTGGCCTGCACGTCCGAAGGAAGGTCGCCGATCTCGTCGAGGAAGAGCGTGCCGCCATCGGCCAGCTCGAAGCGCCCCTGGCGCGTCGCCACTGCGCCCGTAAACGCGCCGCGCACGTGGCCGAAGAGCTCGGTCTCGATCAGCGTGGACGGAAGCGCTGCGCAGTTCACGCTGACGAACGGGCGGCCGCGGCGGGTGCTCCGATTGTGGACAGCGCGAGCGAAGAGCTCCTTGCCCGTGCCGGTCTCGCCGAGGAGCATCACCGACGCGTCGGTGGGCGCCACTTCCTGCACACGGGCAATCGCGACACGCAACGCCGGGCTGTCACCGATGATGCTCTCGAAGTCATCCTCCCAGCTCTCGGCCATCGCGAGAGGCACCGCCGACGTACCGGACGACGAGAGAGAGAACCTGACCCGTTCGAGCTCCTGTATCTGGCGGGCGCGCAGCACGCTGAGCACGATCACGTTCGCGAGGTCCCGAAGGGCCTCGGTCACGGGTGACGGCCACGGCGAGCACTCGGCTTTGCCTATCGAGAGCGTGAAATTGGAGCCGTCCGACACGGCCACGGGGAATGTGAACGCCGGCTCCGAGGTCGTTGGCGCGCCATGACGGAGCCACGTGCGCCACGGAGTGGAGTGTGGCGCCTCTTCACAGAGCCCATCGAGCGTGGCGCTCTCGGCCTTGAGCATCTCGCACACCTGACGCAGTGCGTCGGTGACGATGACGTCGATCATCTCGGGCCCGACGCCAACGGCCGCAGAGGCCACCTGACCCGTCACGCGATCGATCCGACTGCCGAGGGCGTCGACCGGCATGAGCGTCTCTGTTGTCATGTCGGCTGGGCTGAGCACATCGTGTGCCACGACCTCTCTCTGATTTGGTGATCACCGTACCCGGAGATTTTCGTGAACCGGTGTCCGTGAGCACTCGGCCAACGCTCCAACGGAGTGGAGGCACTCCGGATTGACGGAGGCCGTTGAGGTTTCTGGCGCGGCAGATTTAGGAAGCAGACGAGCGATCGCGCGTGTTTGCAAATTGAACTGACGGTGGCACAGGACGTGCTCCGCGACGCACTGGTCTTGACTGCATGGACAGCGCAACCGGCCACTCGGATTCTCGACCCGCTAGAGCGGACGTCGGAGATTCTGTTCGGCGTGATCATGGTGCTGACCTTCACCAGCTCGATCAGCGTGGCGCAGAGCGGCCAGGCGGAAACGCGGGAAGTACTGGTCGCCGCACTCGGATGCAATATCGCCTGGGGGATCGTCGACGCGGCGTTCTACCTGATGGCCATCCTGATCGGGCGCGCACGTGGACTGAGGATCCTGCACGCCATCCGCGAAAATCGCGATCACTCCCTCAGCCAGCGCCTCATTCTGGAAGCGCTTCCGGAACCAGTCTCCGCGGTACTGGCTCCCTCGGAAGTCGAAGAGCTTCGCGAACGGCTGGCCCGGATACCCGACCGGCCGCTGCATTCCCTAATCAAGCGCAGGGATCTCACCGGAGCGCTTGCGGTTTTCCTGCTGGTGTTCCTCTCGACGCTCCCGATCGCCCTCCCCTTTCTGCTCGTGTCGCAAATCGGCGTGGCGATGCGAACCTCGAACGCGATCGCCATCGCGATGCTGTTCGGAACGGGCCGGACGCTGGGCCGGCATACGGGACGATCGGGCTGGGGCACCGGACTGGTGATGGTCTTCCTCGGGCTGGTGCTCGTCGCCATCACGATCGCGCTGGGAGGATGAGCGCGCGTGCAGCCCTGATCGTCGTCGCTGCAATGGGGGCATCGGCCACGCTCTCAGCCGCGGGCGAGCACGGCCTCTCACAGAGCGCCGTGGAGATTTGGCGGCCCTTCGGTTTCCCGGTTACCAATTCGATGATCGTGACCTGGATCGTCACGATCGGGCTCATCGTCTTTGCCCAGGTCGCCACGCGGCACATGAAAGAGGTGCCGGACGGCGCGCAGAACTTCCTCGAGTGGCTCGTCGAGAGCCTCTACGGATTCCTCGAAGGACTCCTGGGTCCGCATCTGGCAAAGCAGACCTTCTGGTTCTTCGCCAGCGTCTTCATCTTCATCCTCTCTGCCAACTGGTTCGGATTGATTCCGGGCGTGGGCTCGATGGGCTGGGGTCACTACACGGCCGAGGGATTTCAACTCGATGAACCCTTCTTCCGGGGCGCCAATGCCGACGTCAATCTGACGATGGCGATGGCGCTCACCTTCTTCGCGATGTGGATCGTCTGGGGCCTGCGTGCTCTTGGACCGATCGGCTTCTTCAAAGAGCTGTTCGCCCCCAAGGGCTCGACGACGGGCGTGCTGAAGCTGCTGATGTTCGTCGTCTTCTTCGCGGCAGGCCTGCTCGAGGTCGTCTCGATTCTCTTTCGACCCGTCTCACTCAGCTTTCGACTCTACGGCAACGTCTTCGCCGGCGAGACGATGCTGGAGACGATGGCCCAGGTGCCGTACATCGCCTGGCTCGTACAGATCCCCTTCTATTTTTTGGAACTACTCGTCGGGTTGGTTCAGGCGTTGGTGTTCATGTTGCTGACGGCGGTATTCACGCTGCTGATTTGCCAGCATCACGAGGAAGGCTCCGCCGCGCACCACTGAGGAAGGAACAGAGAACATGTTGACCGGCAACTTTCACGTCGCTCTTGCGGTCCTCGGCGCCGCCCTGGCCGTCGGTTTGATTGGAATGAAGGCGTCCGAGGCGGTAGGACGAAATCCGGGCGCAGCGACGCCGATCCTCGTTCAATCGATTCTCGCCATCGCCTTCGCGGAAGCCATCGTGTTCTATGCCTTGTTCCTCGTGCAGTAACGGGAGGGACGTGTGCTTGCCCTGATGCTGCAACAGGAGGCCGTTGGCGGCCCGGTCGAGAAGATCGCGCGGACCTTCGGCGTGGACTGGCCGCACTTGACGGCGCAACTCGTCAGCTTCGCGATCGTCTGCGCTGCGCTCTACTGGCTCGCCTACAAGCCGGTGTTGCGCATGCTGGAGGCACGACGCCAGCAGATCGCACTGGGCCTCGCCAACACCGAGAAGATCAACGCCGCACTCGCCAACATCGAATCTCAGCGGCAGAGCGTGATGGCGGACGCACAGGCGCAGTCGACGCGACTCATCGCGGAAGCCCGCGATATCGCCAAGCGACTCCAGGAGCAGGAGGCGCAACGCTCGATTGTCACGGCCGAACAGATCATGGCCAAGGCACGCGAGGCAGCCGAGCAGGAACACGCGCGCATGTTCGCCGAGTTGCGCCGCGAGGTTGGCCGTCTCGTCGTCCAGACCACGACGGCCGTTGTCGGGAAAGTGCTCACTCCGGACGATGAACGGCGGCTCGCGGAAGAGACGGCGCGGCATTTGGCTGCTCACTGAAGGAACAAGACACATGCGGTGCGACGGGGCGACGGTGCGGTGGTGCGAAGGTCCAGTCCGAAGGTGCGAGGGTGCGGTCGGTGCAGCCCGGACCTTCGGACCCTCGGACCGGACCGTCGCACCCTCGCACCGGACCGTCGCACCCTCGCACCGTCGCCCCATCGCACCGTTGCGTATTCGATGAGCCCGGTATGAAAACGAACAGGCAGACCTTGCGCGAGGCCAAACAGCTCTTCCGGCTGTGCGTGGTCGGCGGCTCACTCGATGACACACGCGTCCGTCAGGTCGTGGAGAAGGTCATCGCGGCCGGGAGACCAGGCGGCCTCAAGGTCCTCTCGCTATTCCAGCGCCTCGTGCGACTCAGACGGGAGGCTCACAGCGCGAAGGTCGAAAGCGCCTCCCCGCTGTCGGGCGACGTGCAGGCGCAGATCGAAACAGAGCTGACGCGCATGTACGGTCCAGGCCTGTCGTTGTCATACGGCAGCAACCCCGCGCTGCTCAGTGGCGTACGAATCACGGTGGGTAGCGATGTCTACGACGGCAGCGTCAAGGGCCGACTGACAGCGCTCGAGGAACGGTTCTGATTGGGGATGTCGAGATCGCGTAGGCCGGGTCTTGCTCTTCAGACCCGGCGTTTCAGGCGGGTCCCAAAAGCAGGACCCGCCCTACGGAGCCGAGGTAAACGATGGCGAACTTGATCCAGGACATCGAGGCGCAGATCGCGGGCGCGAAAGCGACAGCGGTCAAGCAGAACATCGGTGTCATCCGCGAGATCGGTGACGGCGTTGCCCGCGTCGAAGGTCTGAGCGACGTCATGCTGAACGAGATGCTCGACTTCGGGAACGGCATCACCGGCCTGGCGCTCAGTCTCCAGGAGACGGAGGTCGGCGTCATCGTCCTCGGCGAGTACACAGGCCTCGAAGAGGGCGACGAGGTTCGTGCCACCGGCAAACTGCTGCAGGTCCCGGTCGGCAAGGGCCTGCTCGGTCGCGTCGTCAACACGCTGGGAGAACCGATCGACGGCAAGGGACCGATCGCGAGCGACGTGGCGTACCCGGTCGAGAAGATTGCGCCCGGCATCATGCGGCGCAAACCGGTGAGCCAGCCTGTGCAGACCGGCATCATGGCGATCGACGCGATGATCCCGATCGGCCGCGGTCAGCGCGAGCTGATCATCGGCGACCGATCCACCGGCAAGACGACGATCTGTGTGGACACGATCATCAGCCAGGCTCGTCTCAACAGGCAGGCCGAAGCCTCGGGAGACAAGGACTATCGTCCGCTCTACAGCATCTACGTCGCCATCGGACAGAAGCAGTCGACCATTGCGCGCCTCATCGCCGTCCTCGAAGAGGCGGGCGCGATGCCGTACACGATCATCGTCGCGTCTCCAGCCGCCGATTCGGCGACCAATCAGTACCTGGCGCCGTTTGCCGGAGCGGCCATGGGCGAGTGGTTCATGGACAACGGTATGGACGCGCTCATCGTCTATGACGACCTCTCGAAGCACGCGGTGGCCTACCGACAGGTCTCGCTCGTGCTCAAGCGACCGTCAGGACGCGAAGCCTACCCGGGCGATGTGTTTTACCTGCACAGCCGCCTTCTCGAACGAGCCGCCCGAGTCGGAGAGCAGTACGGCAACGGTTCGCTGACCGCTCTCCCGATCATCGAGACGCAAGCGGGCGACGTGTCGGCGTACATCCCGACCAACGTCATCTCGATTACCGACGGGCAGATCTATCTCGAAACCGACCTGTTCTATCAAGGCATCCGGCCCGCCATCTCGGTTGGCCTGTCGGTGTCGCGAGTCGGATCGGCCGCGCAGGTCAAAGCTGTGAAGCAGGTGGCTGGACGGCTCAAGGGCGATCTGGCGCAGTTCCGCGAGCTCGCCGCGTTCGCGCAGTTTGGTTCCGATCTCGACGCGACGACGCAGGCCAAGATCGACCGCGGCAAGCGGATCATCGAGCTGTTCAATCAGCCGCAATACAACCCCATCCCGGTCGAGACGCAAGTCGCCATGCTCTGGATGGTGCAGAACGGCCACATGGATGACGTACCAGTCGAACGCATCAAGGAATTTCAGACCAGACTGACCGAATACCTGACGACGTCCAAGGCCAGCCTGCTCGAGCAGATCGGCCGAGAAAAGGCGCTGAGCGACGACCTCGTGAACGCGTTGAAGGCGGCGGCCGCCGCGTTCAAGCCGCTCTGGAACTGACCCGTGGCCAGCACCCGCGAGATCCGTCGGCGCATCAAGTCGATCAGGAGCACGGCGCAGATTACGAAGGCCATGCAGATGGTCGCCGCATCGAAGATGCGCAAGGCCCAGCAGGCCGCCATCGACGTGCGTCCGTTTATCCGCCTCGTGTACCGCATCCAGCGCCGGGCCGTGACGCGGGTGGCCGACTTCACGCATCCCTTGCTCGAGGTGCGTCCGGTCAAGAAGCGCCTGGTCATCCTCGTGTCGTCGGACAAGGGGTTGTGCGGAGCGCTCAACAGCAATCTGTTTCGACTGGTCGGGCGGTACGACCATCGCTCGACGGTCTTCATCACCGCCGGCCGCAAGGCTGCGCAGTTCGTTGCGCGCACACGCCGCGTGCTCGTTGCCGATTTTCCGTATGGGGATACACCGCGGTTCGCGGAAGCCCGGGCGATCGCGGCCATGGCGCGCGACCTGTTCATCAAGGGCGAAGTGGACGAAGTCACCCTCGTCGCCACGAGATTCGTCAACACCCTGACGCAACAGGCGATGGCACTCGAGTATCTGCCGATCGGGGAAATCAAAGGCATCCGGATGCCCGGCGCGGACCCGGAGGAAGAGCTCGCGAACGACACGACCGAGTTCCGCTTCGAACCCAGTGCCGAGCACATTCTCAGCTACCTGTTCGGTCACTACCTGAACGTGCTCCTCTACACCGTGCTGCTCAACGCGAAGGCCAGCGAGCAGAGCGCACGCATGGTGTCGATGAAGAGCGCGACCGACAACGCGAACACCATGATCAAGGACCTGACGCTGCACTACAACAAGCTGCGTCAGGGAGCCATCACGCAGGAGCTGCTGGAGATCGCCGGCGGCCAGGCCAATTGAGCTGGAAGGCATCCGTATGAACACAGGCACGATCGTGCAAGTCGATGGTCCGGTGGTGGACGTCGCGTTCACCGGCTCGCTCCCTGCGATCACGAACGCCTTGACCGTCGAGTACACCGTCCTGGATCACCCCGTGACGCTGACACTCGAAGTGCAGCAGCACCTTGGCGATCATTGGGTCCGCACCATCTCGATGTCGGGAACCGAGGGACTCAAGCGCGGGTTCACGGTCACCGACAGCGGCGGGCCGATCCACATGCCGGTCGGGCCGGGCGTCATGGGCCGGGTGCTCAACGTCACGGGCGCTCCGGTGGACGAACGTGGACCCGTAGTGGCAGAGAAGTACTACCCGATCCACAGAAAAGCTCCGTCGCTGGTCGATCAGTCCACGTCGCCCGACGTGCTCTCGACGGGCATCAAGGTGATCGATCTCATCTGCCCATTTCTCAAGGGCGGCAAGATCGGCGCGTTCGGCGGTGCGGGCGTGGGCAAGACCGTCGTGATCATGGAGTTGATCAACAACATCGCCAAGCTCCACGGCGGCGTCTCGGTGTTTGCCGGTGTCGGCGAGCGCACGCGCGAGGGCAACGACCTCTATCACGAGATGGCGACAGCGGGCGTCATCAACGAGAAGGATCTCGGTGCCTCGAAGATCGCGCTCGTCTACGGGCAGATGAACGAGCCGCCCGGCGCGCGCCTCCGTGTGGCGCTCTCCGGGCTGGCGATCACCGAGTACTTCCGCGACGAGAAGGGGCAGGACGTGCTGCTCTTCATCGACAACATCTTCCGCTTCTCGCAAGCGGGTTCCGAGGTGTCAGCGCTGCTTGGACGCACCGCAAGCGCCGTCGGCTATCAGCCGACGCTGGCCGCCGAAATGGGTGCATTGCAGGAGCGGATCACATCGACCAAGAAGGGGTCGATCACGTCGTTCCAGGCGGTCTACGTGCCCGCAGACGATCTGACCGACCCGGCACCGGCCACCACATTCGCTCATCTCGACGCGACGATCGTGCTCGAGCGCTCGATTGCGGAGCTCGGGATCTATCCGGCCGTCGATCCGCTGGCGTCCACGTCACGTGCGCTCGCGCCCGAGATCGTCGGCCAGGAGCATTACGACGTCGCGCGCGGCGTGCAGAAGGTCCTGCAGCGCTTCAAGGATCTGCAGGACATCATCGCGATTCTCGGCATGGACGAACTGTCGCCCGACGACAAGCAGACGGTGTTCCGCGCCCGCAAGATTCAGCGCTTTCTCAGCCAGCCGTTCAGCTCGGCGCAGGTGTTCACGGGACGCGAAGGCCGGCAGGTGGAGGTCGGCGAGACGGTACGCGCATTCAAGGAGATCCTCGACGGCAAGCACGATGACGTCGCTGAGGACAACTTCTATATGAAAGGCGGTATCGAGGAGATCCGTCAGAGCTGACCATGGCCCTCACACTGAAGCTCGAAATCGTCACACCAGACGCCATCGTCTACTCCGAGGACGTCCACATGGTCACGCTGCCGGCGCTCGAGGGACAGATCGGCATCTACCCGCAGCACATCCCCCTCATGACGCAGATCGTGCCGGGCGAGATCATCGTGCAGAAGGACGGTCATGAGTCGTACCTGGCCGTCGGTGAAGGCGTCGTCGAGGTCACGGCCCACCGTGTCGCGATCGTCACGGACATGGCCATCCCGGCCGATCACATCGACGAAGCCAAAGTCGAAGAAGCGCGCCAGCGTGCGGCGGCACGCCTGCGCGACAAGATCTCCGATGAAGAAGTGGCCACGATCAATGCGTCGCTGGCTCGTTCGCTTGCACAGCTGAAGGTCAAGCGCCGCCACCACGGGTAATGCGCGATGACCATCCCCGCCCGTGCCTGGCTGGCGACCTACAACCGGACGTGGCTTCGTGGGGACCTCATCGCCGGCATCACGCTCGCCGCCTACCTGCTGCCATCGGCGATCGGTGACGCGTCGCTTGCAGGTCTCCCCCCACAAGCCGGCCTCTACGCGTGCCTCTTCGGCGGCCTCGTCTTCTGGGTCTTCTGCAGCTCCCGCCACACGGCCATCGCCGTCACGTCAGCGATCTCGCTGCTGATGGGCGCCACGCTCGCGGACATTGCCGGCAACGATCCGATGCGCTATGCGGCGCTCGCTTCGGCCACGGCCCTGATCGTCGCCGTCATCGCCTTCGCCGCGTATTTCCTGCGGGCGGGATCGATCGTGAGTTTCTTCTCGGAAACGGTGCTCGTGGGGTTCAAGTGCGGCGTCGCGCTGTTCCTCGCGAGCACGCAACTGCCGAAGCTGTTTGGGTTCAGCGCCGGCCATGGCGGCGACTTCTGGGATCGCATGGGGCACTTCTTCAGCGGCCTTGGAAACACCAATCCCACGGCGCTGATACTCGGCGTGAGCGCGCTTGCACTTCTGCTGCTGGGCAAGACCGTGCTCAAGAATCGACCGGTCGCGCTGTTCGTGGTCATCGGGGGCATCGCGGCCGCCAGCCTCTTTCACCTGGGCGACCGCGGCGTGGCACTGCTCGGTGACATTCCTCAGGGCCTGCCCATGCCGTCGCTCCCGCTCCTGGCGCGGGCCGACATCAACGCGATCCTCCCGCTCGGCATGGCGTGCTTCGTGTTGGCAGCCGTCGAGACGACGGCCATCGGCCGGATGTTCGGCGCAAAGCATGGCTACCGACTCGATGCCACGCAGGAGTTCCTGGCGATCGGCGTGGCCAATCTTGCCGCCGGCCTCGGCAGCGCATTTCCGATCAGCGGCGGGATGTCGCAGTCGCTCGTCAACGAAACCGGCGGCGCGCGCACCCCACTTTCGGGCCTCGTGGCCGCGCTCATCACGCTGCTCGTCGCCGTCTTCTTCACGGGCCTGCTGCGGGATCTCCCGCAGCCGGTGCTGGCGGCCATCATCCTGATGGCCGTCACAGGCCTGATCCAGATCAACACCCTGAAGCACATCTGGCGCTTCAGCCGGACCGAGTTCGCCGTTGCAATGGCCGCACTGCTCGGCGTGCTGGGATCGGGACTCCTCAACGGCGTGCTGCTGGGCGTCGTGTTCTCGCTCATGTTGCTGCTCCGCCGCGCGTCGCGCCCCCGGGTCACCGAGCTCGGACGCGTACCCGGCACGACCTACTTCGCCGATCTCACGAGGCATCCGGAGAACGAAACCGTCGATGACGTGCTCGTGGTCAGAACCGAAGGGGCACTCCTCTACTTCAACGTCGATCACGTTCGCGAGCGCGTGTCGACACTGATCGCAGAACGACGGACGCCGCTCCGTCTGCTCGTGTTCTTCATGGGCAACGTGCCGCTTGTCGATCTGGCCGGAGTCGAGTTCCTGTTCGAACTGGACGCCACGTGCCGCAAGTCTGGAATCGAGTTCCGGCTGGCCGAAGTTCACGGGGAAGCTCGCGAAGCACTTCGTCGGCTCGGCGACGAGCACGGCAGCCGCCTGGCCGAGGCGAACCAGACCGTCGCCGACATCCTTGGACAGTGGCGCGGAGCCGCTGGCCACACTCTACGCATCGGATCCACCACGTGACGACCACACACGACTCGACACCCGCTATGAACGCAGCGCAGGTCCTGGCGCGCCTCCAGGCCGGCAACGAACGTTTCGTGCGCGGCGAAGCGCGCTTCCCCACCGTTCAGAAAGACATCCTGGCCGAACTTGCGAAAGGCCAGCAACCCTACGCAACGATCATCGGCTGCAGCGACTCGCGTGTGCCGCCGGAGCTGGTGTTCGACGCGGGATTCGGCGAGCTCTTTGTCGTTCGCGTCGCCGGCAACGTCATCTCGCACGAAGTCGCCGGCACGATGCAGTACGCGGCCATTCACTTGAAGACGCCGCTCTTCCTCGTGCTCGGGCACGAAGGATGTGGAGCGGTCCAGGCGGCCCTCGCGGCGAAGTTCCGCGGTGTGCGTGAGCGAAGCCGAATCGAACGCCTGCTCGAGAACATCACGCCCGGCCTCGACGATGTCAACCCGGAGATGAGCCCGGAAGAACAGATGAAGGTCGGCGTGGAAGCGAACGTGCGCTGGTCGATGCGTCAGATCATGGACACGCCAGAGGCACAGGCACGCGCAGCCGAGGGCGTCCTGAAACTGGCGGGCGCCGTCTACGAACTGACCACAGGCCGCGTGCGGTTCCTGCCATGAGCACGGTCGCCTCATTGCGTCACCGTCTGATCCTCACAGCGACGCTCGCGGCACTTCTCTGCACAGCCCCGCTCCTCGCACA
>Ga0310810_10006606_pt1 | contig 13125 bp, 9 predicted proteins | sample NCmetagenome_FD_207641 | JGI IMG/M metagenome (GOLD analysis project Ga0310810, IMG submission 207641) | Soil microbial communities from experimental microcosm in Duke University, North Carolina, United States - NC | ecosystem: Engineered > Artificial ecosystem > Soil microcosm > Unclassified ... | reverse complement strand
ATCACTTCTTCTGGCGCGTTGGGAGGTAACGGTCCGAGTCGATCCGGAGTCCAGGTCAGTTGAACGTCGTATCGATCTGTGAGCCCCGTACGATCGCGGACGGTGCGCTGCTCCGTGAACGGATCGCGCATGCGCGCGAGCTCGGCCATCGTCATTCCAGTGCCCGTTATCCTTCCGGCATAGACCGCGCTTGGGCACCGACTCCTGTCAGGACTGGCGACTGCGCACTCTGGCTTGGGCGGTAGAAGCCTCGGACCGAGTTCAGCCGTGCTCCTGGCAACTTTCAGATCGTAGACGTCGCCCTCGCGCACTTCTGAGTGAACGACCAACTGAAACCGCTGCGCCAGCAGCGAACGAATCATCTCCGTGACGTCTGGGTAACGAAGAGCGCCTTCCGCCGTGGCGACGATATCGAATCGATCGGTGTTGATCCAATTAGGACCACCCACGATGCGCGCGCGAGGAAGCGGCGCGTAGATGCCGGCAAGCAGATCCTTCACCGAGAGATTCGTCCCCGTGTATCGATTGCCCTCGACCGTGGTGTTCACGATCACGCTACCAGATGCATTTCGTTTGACTGAGGCAACCTCGAAGCTCGGCGACTGGGCCTTCGACGCCGGCACCTGGGCGTGAAGCGGACTCGCGACTACGACAGCGACGAACAGTGTCAGCACTCGCATCGTGCCTGAGGCTAGTATTGTCTCTGCGAACACAAGGACGATCATCGATGAGCAAGAACTACGACGCAATAGTCATCGGCACCGGGCAGGCAGGACCCACTCTCGCGAAGCGACTGTCCAGTGCGGGCATGTCGGTCGCCGTCGTGGAACGGCATCTCTTCGGCGGGACGTGCGTCAATACCGGGTGCATCCCAACCAAGGCGATGGTCGCCAGCGCATACGCCGCTCATCTCGCGCGGCGCGCGCGCGAGTACGGCGTCGTCGTAGACGGCGACGTGCGTGTCGACATGAAGGCCGTCAAGGCGCGCAAAGACGCGATCGCAGAGCGATCGCGCACCGGCGTCGAGAAGATGCTGCGCGGCCTGCCGAAGTGCGATGTCTATACCGGGCATGCTCGACTCCGTTCGCCGCGTGAAGTCGCTGTGGGCGATCAGGTCTTCACCGCCGACCGCATCTTCCTCAACGTCGGAGGACGGGCCGCGGTTCCGAAGATGCCCGGGATCGATCAGGTGCCGTTCCTGACGAACAGCTCGATGATGGAAATCGACACGGCTCCGCCGCATCTCGTGATCATCGGCGGCAGCTACGTCGGCCTGGAATTTGGCCAGATGTTCCGGCGGTTCGGATCCGAGGTGACGATCGTCGAGATGGGACCTCGCCTCGTACAGCGCGAAGACGCAGAGATCTCGTCGGCGATTCAAGACCTTCTGACAAGCGAGGGCATCGCCCTTCGCTTGAACGCGAAGTGCATTCGCCTGAGTGGACGCGAGGGCGCCATGGTCGCGCACGTCGACTGCCAGGACGGCAGCCCGGCGGTCGAAGGCACACATCTGTTGCTCGCGGTGGGCCGCCAGCCGAATACGGACGATCTGGGACTCGATGCCGCAGGCGTGTCGCGCGATGACCGCGGCTACATCGTCGTGAACGATCGACTGGAGACCAACGTGCCGGGCATCTGGGCGCTCGGCGACTGCAACGGCAAAGGCGCCTTTACACACACGTCCTACAACGACTTCGAGATCGTGGCTGGCAACCTGCTCGACGGTGATTCTCGCGGCGTCTCCGATCGAATCCAGGCGTATGCGCTCTATACCGACCCACCGCTCGGCCGCGCAGGCATGTCGGAGACGGAAGCGCAACAGCGCGGCCACACGATCCTCGTCGGTAAGCGTCCGATGACGCGCGTCGGACGCGCGATCGAAAAGGGCGAGACGACTGGCCTGATGAAAATCGTCGTGGACGCGAAGTCGAAGGAGATTCTTGGCGCCGCCGTGTTCGGTACCGGCGGAGACGAAGCGATTCATTGCGTGCTGGATACGATGTACGCGAAGGCACCCTACCCCGTTCTCCAGCGCGCGATGCACATCCACCCGACGGTCGCCGAGCTGATTCCGACGATCCTGCAAGAGCTCGCGCCGCCGGCCTCGTAGTCGTGGATCACTCTGAACTGCCGGTCATTGTCATGCGACATCGCTCTCGCCGCCCCGCGGCGAGCCGATCCGGCGACGCGGGATTGCGGCGCCCCGCCGCAATCCCATGACGGCGCAGCGACCCAAGTATCGAACGGACCACTAGTCGGTATCGTCATCGTGCCGCAGCTTCACATCCCCACTTCGCGACTTGGCTCGACAGATCTCATCGTCAGTCGCATCGGCCTCGGCCTCGCCGCCCTTGGCCGGCCGGCCTACATCAACCTCGGAAGGCAGCGCGACTTGGGACCTCATCGCAGCGTCGCCGAACTCGAGCGGCGTTGTCATGACATGCTCGACGCAGCGTACGCGGCGGGCGTGCGATACGTCGACGCTGCACGCTCGTACGGCCTGGCCGAGGACTTTCTTGGCACGTGGCTGAAGACGCGCAACCCGCCGAGAGATTCGATCACCGTTGGGTCCAAGTGGGGCTACTCCTACACGGGATCGTGGCAGCTCGATGCGCCGGTCCATGAAGTGAAGGACCTTTCGATCGGCACGCTACGCCGGCAGATCGTCGAGAGCCGCTCGCTGCTTGGAGACCGTCTGCAGCTCTACGAGATTCACTCGGCAACGATCGAGAGCCAGGTTCTCGAGAACATCGACGTGCTGCGTGAACTAGGGCGACTGCGTTCGAGCGGACTCGTCATCGGGTTGACCGTCACCGGGCCGAACCAACCAGACGTGATCAGGCGCGCCCTGGACGTGCGTGTCGATGGCGTGAATCCATTTCAGGTCGTGCAGGCGACGTGGAACCTGTTCGAGCGTTCAGCGGCCGCCGCTCTCGCGGAGGCACACGCGACCGGATGGGGGGTCATCATCAAAGAGGCACTTGCGAACGGGCGCCTCGCCGATCGCGATGTGCTCGCCTTCGCTGCAGTCCTCTCTCAACCCTGGGTCGATGTCGTCCTCTCGGGCGCGGTCACACTCAATCAACTCGAACGCAACCTGAAGTCGATCGCCTTGATGCGCGAACCGGCCGATTGGCCCGACATCGCAGAATCGCCGACGGAGTACTGGGCCCGCCGCAGTGCGCTCGCCTGGCAGTGAAGCCATCAATCAGCGACCCCTGTCATCAAGCCGGTCCAGTGGCTCACGAGCGTGAGCGGCGTGCTACCGGCGGCGATCATTCCCGTGTTGACGATGAAGCGCTGGCCGTCACTGGTCACGTCGTACGGGTGATTTGCGAACAGGTTGAATGAGGTCTGGAACAAGCGCTGCGGCATGCCGGCCCGAAGCCCGCCCGGCTGCACCGCGATCGGAACGGCGAGGAGCGTGCCATCGAGGCTCACCAGGAACAGTTCGCGGCCATCGCGACGCCACAGGGGCCAGTTGGCGCCCGATGTCGAAATCCTCATCTTGGCGCTGGCTGTCGGGAACGTTGTCACGTACACCTCGAGGCGGCCCGACTCGTCCGACACGTACGCGATGTAACGACCGTCCGGAGAAAGCGCGGGCGCACTCTCATCAAATGGTGTCGCCATGAATGGCGACGTGCTGCCATCGGCGAACGAATAGACCCACAAGTCCGATTGTGTCGGCGGGGCATTCCACTGGTCGACGCGCTCGTAGAGCAGGTATTTGCCATCACGTGACCAGTCGCGCGGATACATCGCGACTTTGTCGTCGAGCAAGACTGTGGTGCTCCCTGTACTGTCCGCTTGGCGCTCGACAAGTCGGGAGTGACTGCTTGTCGCCTCCATGATGGCGAGACGGCGACCGTCTGGCGACCACACAGATCCTTCGTCCGTGGTCGGGTCGAAAGTCAGTCTCGACCGCACGGCTCTCGGCACATCGAACACCCAGATGTCGCTGTTCTCGCCGTACACCGAGACGCTCGCGGATCGTCCGTCGGGTGACAGGAACACGTCCTTGAACGCCACGTCGTCGCCCAACGTCCCGACGATGCCGCCATCGTGATCGAACCACGCCAGCCTCGTACGCACCGCGTTGGTACCTGCGGCGTAGATCAACATATCGCCGGCATCGCTCAAGGAGAGGGCCGCAACGTGTCCGACTGGAGCACCGTCCGCCGCCCCCTGCGCAACCGCGTCGGCGAGACGCACGGGTGTGCCACTCAACTGCAGCCGATCCGGGTCGAACCTTTGGGCCAGCAGAAGTGGTCCGCTGGTGAAGACCAGGTGCCCATTCGCGTAGCGCGGATTGGCGACGTCTGGAACAAGCAGCATCACCTCGGTACTGCCAAGCGAACCGACGAAGATGCCGCGGGCATCGTCGGCAGCACCGGGCTTGCCGATCGCGGCAAAGAGGAATCGCCGTTTGTCGGGCAACCACACAGGAGCGGTGTGTGTAGTCTCCGCGTTCGCAGTATCAAGGCGCGTGACAGGTTCAGGCTTGCCGCCGGCAGCCGGTACTCGATAGATGACAACCGGAGACCCGGTAGCCACGAGGATCGTGCCGTCCAGGCCCCAGGACGGCTGGCCGTCCACGATCGTCGGCACGGTAGCAATCGTGACGCCCGGGCCACCATCGATTGGGACACTGCGCAAATCGGAGGTGGCCTGCCGCAATTCCGAGCTCGCGGAGAAGAGGACGTAGAAACCGATTCGCTTGCTGTCGGGCGACCAGAACGGGTACACGCCACCGTTGGTGTCCGGCAATCGCCGTGACTGGCCGCTGGCCAGCGATCGCAGCCAGATTTCCGGAGCTTGCTCACCGGTGCGGCGCGAATATGCGAGCCATTGTCCGTCCGGCGACAATGCGAACTCGCCGGGCGGAGTTCCTAAGCCAAGCAGACCGTCGATCGCGATCGTGGCCGACAGGGTACGGAATGCCGAACCGTCTGATGACGGTCGGCGCGTGAAGGCATTGCCGAGCAGAGCCGCTGCTAACAGCGCCACGACGGCAGTCACCCACCAACCGACACGCGACGACTGACCGGTGACAACTGAAGATGCACCACTACCGGGAGAGACGCCTTCGAGCGCGAACACGAGATCAGCAGCAGACTGGAACCGCAACTCCGGCCGCTTGCTGAGACACCGTGTGACGATGCGACTGAGTTCTGCGGGAATGTCCGGACGACTGTCCTCGAGTGGCGGAGGATCAGCGTTCAGGATCGCTGCCAGGACATCGGCGCCGAACGCACCGCGAAACGGAAGATGTCCGGTCAGCATCTCGTACATGACGACACCAAAGGCGAAGAGATCCGTGCGATGGTCGGCCTCGAGACCGCGTGCTTGCTCGGGTGCCATGTACGCGACGGTTCCCATCACCATGCCTGCGGCTGTGTCGACAGTAGCCACCGACGTCAGGGCCTGTGTGCGCTCTGTGAGCTTGGCGAGCCCAAAGTCCAGCAGCTTGACGCGACCGTCGTTCGCCACGAAGACGTTCTCCGGCTTCAAGTCACGATGGACGATGTTGGCGCCATGCGCCGCGGCCAGACCACGCGCAATCTGCACGGCGTAGTCGAGCGCCTGCCGTAATGACACTGGCTCACCAACGCGGAGACTGGCACGGAGCGTGTGCCCCTGGAGGAGTTCCATCACCAACCATGGAATGCCGTCCTGGACACCCACGTCGAAGACCGTGATCACGTTGGGGTGATTGAGCGCGGCAGTCGCCCGTGCCTCGTGTTGAAAGCGGGCAAGCCGTTCGTGGTCGTCGGCGAGTCGCGCAGGCAGGACTTTGATCGCGACATCGCGCGCGAGCCGGACATCTCGCGCCCTGTACACCTCGCCCATCCCACCGGCGCCGATGAGCGCCGTCAACTCGTACGGCCCCAGGTGTCGCCCTGCGAGGCGTCCAGGTTGGGCTATTTCGGCACGATTATCGAGAGCGCCGCCGTCAGCGCTGTGTTCTGCGGATTCGCTCTGCTCGGCCATGAGCCGAAAGCATGGTACATCGCCGTTACTTGTCCAGGAGTCGCGCGCCTCCGAGCATCGAGCTCATGCTCAGGAAGTTTCCTTCGTGACAGGCGAACTCGAACAACTCGTAACTTTTGTCCTCTTTCAACGGAAACGAGACCGACCACGCGCGGGTCCACGTCCTCGGATCGTCGATCGTGGCGTCGTAGCGAATCGTGTCGGGGCCGGTCCGGGTGAAGCGTTCCGTCAGGCGCGCATCGCCGCTGAACGTGTTGACGCCGTTGTTGCGATCGTCGAAGTTGGTGGTCTCGACGACCAGCGTGTTGCCATCCCACCACCCGCGCGCATTCCCCATGTAACTGCGGATCTTCGCTCCGAGATGCGGGCGCCCGTCCACGGGAATAAGCCGCGCCTCGTGAATCATTTCGTTGCGAATGACCACCCAACCCGGGGACTGGATGATCTGGTTGCCGCTCGAGTTACCGATCGGCAACATCGAGCCTAATGTTCCGCGCGAGAGACACCGTGCCTGCGCGCTCACGTTCTCCGGACCGTCGAGCGGGCCGCGGGCTTCGCTCGGACGCGTGGAGAATCGTGTCTGACCCTCGGCGGTCATCGCAGGGTACCGGCCATTGGACGGATCGACGATCAGCGACGTCTGGTGCTGCGGCTTCCCGTACTCCCGCCAGTGCGCCTGCGATTCGCCGATGAAATTGTCGTTGTCGTTGGGCGTCCGCCGTTGAGCGGGCAACTGCGCGACTTCCTCGTCGGTCAGCGTGGCCTTCTCGCCAAGCCCCGCCGGCCGCTGCAGCGGCACCCCCAACATCTCCACACCGGGCCAGAGGCCTTGCAGGTCCGGGTCGCCCCACGGAGTTCTTGGCGGGGTCCAGTGCTGCGCGTGAGCGGCGACCGACGTGATGACGAGCGCGATGACGACAAGCAGCCTGCGCACCGGGCACCTCCCTCGCTAGACGGGCCGATTATCGCTCCCCTACGGGCCACGTCAACGCTTTCTTGTCACGTCCTCACCACCCGCACCGGAAGCCTGGCGGGGCCGTGGCCAATGGTTGTCATCCACGGCTCCGGATCACCGGTTGCCTCGAAACGCTCAATACGGGGCAGCATCGCGCCGAGCATCGCATCGGCTTCGAGCTGCGCGAGCGTCCTGCCGACGCACATGTGCACGCCGGCGCCCCAGCCAACCTGCCCGCGAACGTCGCGGCCAAGATCGAAACGATCGGGGTCGGTCCATTTGCGTGCGTCGCGATTGGCCGCAGCGAACAAGAGGCCGCAGCGCGTGCCAGCTGGAATGACGTGTCCTTCGATCTCGACGTCGCGCGTCGTGATGCGTCCTGCCATTCGGGAGGGCGAGTCCCAGCGCAGGCTCTCGTCGAACGCGGTTCGCGTCATCGATGGGTTCTGTCTCAGCGCCTGATACTGGCTGGGGAACTCGCAGAACGCGCGAATCGCGGTGCCGAGTGTCATGACCGTCGTGTCTGCCGCGGCCGAAAGCAGAATCTGGACGAGCAGCTTGGCCTCGGCGTGCGTGATGTCGCCGCGATCCGCGGCGTGGAACATCGCCATTCCGAGCCCGTCCGGCTCGAGGTTCTCCCGGTTGCAGCACTCCTCCACCCACGCAAGCACGGGCTCGCTGCCGACCATCGCTTCGTTGAACAGCTCGTTCGTCGGGCCCATCGTTGCCCACACCATGTGGCCGAACGCTTCCATGTGCTCACGACCAGGCACGGGCAATCCGAGCAGATCGGGCAGCACCTTGTAGACGAACGGGCGGCAGATCGCGGAAACAGCGTCGAGCTCGCCGTCGATGGCGAGCACGCGTTCGACAACGAGCTCCGCTTCCCTGGCGAACGCCTGCGCCATGCGATTGAGCGCCTTCGGCGACAGCGCATTGGCGATCACCACGCGCACCTCGGTGTGCCGAGGCGGATCGTCTGTCAGCAGGATCTCGGGCCTGACCGAGGAGGGATCGTGCCAGGGGCGCGATCGACTGGAGAAGGTGCGCCAGTCCGACAGCGCGGCAGACACGTGACTGAAACGCCCGATGACGACGATATCCTCGCGGCCGAGGCGTACGACCGGTGCGAGCTCGCGCACGCGATCGTCCACGGCTCGCGCGTGACGGATCGATTCACGGCTGAAGAGGTCTGTGTCGAGGACCGGGATTGGGTTGGCCACGTCGCCTCCGGGCCGAGTGTAATCGAGGCTACACTGTGGGCGCTCGAGAGGTGCCTATGCCCAGATATCTTGCCTGCACGTTCGCGTCGCTGCTCCTCACCGCCGTTCCCGCAGCCGCGCAGCAGAAAGCGACAATCAGCGGCGTTGCCGAGATTCCGTTCATGTCGGTACCGAATTTCCTGAAGCTGCCGGCTGGTGAATCGCTCGGCGAGTCGGTTGCAGTGGCAACCAATTCGAAGGGCCACATCTTCGTCTATCACCGCCGCGACACCACGAGGTTGTTCGAGTTCGATCGCAATGGCACCTTCCTCAAGGAGATCGGGAAGGGCTACTACGGCTTCGAGTTCGCCCATTCGGTGCGTGTGGACAAAGAGGACAACATCTGGACGGTCGATGAGGGAACGAATCTCGTCACCAAGTTCAGCCCCGACGGCAAGGTGGTGATGGTGCTGGGCCGGCGGCCGCCGGCAGTAGACGGTCCCGTGGTGTTTCCCGCCGGACCGAACCAGCCTGCGCAGAAGTACATTTTCTGCCGCCCGACCGACGTCGGCTTTGATCCGCAGGGCAACATCTTCGTGTCGGACGGGTACTGCAACAACCGCGTCCTCAAGTACGACAAGAACGGACGCTTCCTCGCGCAGGCTGGGAGCGAGAAGTCCGGGAAGGGACTCGGTGAGTTCGACCTCCCGCACGGACTTCAGGTGGACGAGCGCGGCAACGTGTGGGTGGCCGATCGCACCAACAATCGCTATCAGGTGCTCGACAACAACTTGAAGCCGATTCGGGAGATCACCAACCTCGGGGTCGGCTGGACGCTGTGCATCTCTCCGGGGCCGCATCAGTACGTCTTCCATTCCAATTCGAACCCGAACGGCAACGCGCCGGGCACGTGGGAGACGACGGGCGAGATCTACAAGACGGAGCTCGATGGCACCGTGCTCGGCAAGTTCGGGAAGCCGGGCAAGGTCACGCCCGGGTTCCAGGTGGTTCACATGATGGACTGCCGGAATCCCAATGAGATCGTTTTGGGTGAGATCGAATCGTGGCGCGTGCAGAAATTCATCCTGCAGCCGGCGGCGTCCCGGACATCCACACGTTGAGGAGATGACCATGAAACGCCTGATGCTCGTACTCCTTGTGACGTGCGTCGCCGCGTCGATCCCCGCCGGCGCGCAAGCCCCGGCGCCCGCGTTGAACTTCGATGCGGCGAACCCGTTGACGCTGCCCGATGACATCTATCTGGGCGAAGTTGGCGGCGTGGCGACGAGCTCCCGCGGCGACATCTACGTGTACACCCGGACCGGCCATCCGACCCTGTCGATGGCCACAGCGCGCCCGTTCGCACATGGCGGCTCGCGACTGTTCCAATTCGATCGCAACGGAAAATTCACGCGCGAGATCGGCGCGGGACTCTACGGCTTCCTGTTTGCCGCGCAAGTTCGCGTCGACCCGCAGGACAACGTATGGGTCGTCGACGAGATGTCGGCGATGGTCATGAAGTTCGATCCTCAGGGCCACGTCGCGCTGCTGCTCGGACGCAAGGCCGAAGCACTCAACAACCCGCCACGGGCCGGTGGCGCAGGACCGGCTGGTGACGGCGGCGGCCGCGGCGGGCGTGCCGCTGGCGCAGGCGCGCCACAGGATGTCTTCAATCGTCCGACCGATGTGGCGTGGGATGCCCAGGGCAACATCTTCGTGGCCGATGGGCTTGGCAACGCACGCATCGCGAAGTTCACGAAAGACGGCGCGTTCATCAAGTCCTGGGGACAGCGTGGCGCCGCCAACGGCGAGTTCGCCAGCGTCAACAGCATCGCCGTGGACGCGCAGGGCAACGTCTACGCCGCTGACGCCGGCAATCAGCGCATCCAGGTGTTCGACAACAACGGCACGTTCAAGAGCGAGATCAAAGGCGTCGGCAACGCGCAGGCGCTCTGCATCACGCCGGGCGCGAGTCAGATGCTCTATGTGTCGAACTCGAACCCGCCGACCGACATCGACACCGCCGGCGAGATCTACAAGATGCGTCTCGACGGCACGATGATCGGCAAGTTCGGCCGGGCGGGAAAGCTGCCGAAGGAGTTCGGCACGGTCAACGCGATCGACTGCCGCAGCGAAGGCACGCTCTACGTCGGCGAGGTCGGGAATTTCAGGGTGCAGAAGGTGACGATGAAGTAACGTTCGCCACCACCTTCCACGAGGCTTGGCCGAGGAGACCTGGCTATGGACTCTCTGTCGCGAGTCGTCATGTCCGCTGTCGTAGCTGGCCTATCGGCACTGTGCACGACTGGTATGTTCGCTCAGGCGGAGCAGGAGCCAGAGCATCCGTCGCCAGGCTCCACTGAGTATTGCCTCATCGGCAAAGCGCCTGTTCGGGACGCACCGTTTTCGGCCGACGTCTCGATCACATGGCGTCCTCCCGCGAGCAGCGGGATCTCCGAGCAGCGCGCGAGCGCCAGATACTTTCGCGATCGAGAGGGGCGCGTTCGCGTGGAGCAAGGAGTCGCTGGAGGTGACCAGGCTCCGCTGAGAGTGTTCATAGCGGTCGATGCGACCCACCGCATCTACATCGCGGATCCAGCCGGGCAAACCGCAAGCGCTCACATTCGTGGCGTCGCCGACATGATGATTGGAGGTGGATGCCACGACCACTTCGTCCTTCCGTTTTCCAAGCGGCGATTCACTTCTTTCTTTCAGCACCCGCTTAATGAAGAACCGCTAGGTGAGAGAAAGATCCTCGGAGTGATGGCAACCGGTACGCGCTTCACGACCCAACTTCCGCTCTACGTGTTTGGCGAGCCTCATAGTGAGCGTTGGGTCTCATCGGAACTGAGGCTCGTGCTGTACCTCCATTCGGATGAACCCAACATGGGCGCCTTCGACTATGAACTCACCCGCCTCAGTCGTGCTGAGCCGAGTCCTCACCTGTTCGAGGCTCCTGCGGGTTGCGACGTGTCCCCCGACGAACCCGCGTGGCCCAGGGGCTGCGACGGTGGAAGAGCCAGTGACGTCACGGTTCGAACGTCGTGGGAGTCCGCATACACGACTCTGAAGAACCCGGCTCAGTCGCGCGGTAAACACTGACAACTGTCCTCGGTGAACAGCCGCTCGACGCGCACGTTTAACATCACCCCGGACGGCAGGCAGATTATCTTCGATCGTCTCACGGACAACTCGGACATCGTCCCCATCGACTTGCCGCAGCCGTGAGTCGCTCGACCTTTCCATGTTGTCCTCCCCAGGAGTACCAGTGATGCGAACCCGATCGGCGTCGAAGAGTGTGCCGGGACTACTGCTGCTGTCGTTGGCGACGCTGGCGCTCGCACAGCCGGCCGCGGCGCTCGACGCCGACTACTGGCGTGGCGGATGGCGAACGCCGCTCGGGGACGACCCGCACATCTACGAGTTCGTGATCCGCGGGAACCGCGTCACCGGGGTGTACTGCCGGAACTGCTCGGACGCGACCACGATCGGCTTCATCGACGGCACGTGGAACGAGAAGACCGGCATCGACTTCAAAGTCACGTTCGCCAACCCGGACGGACAAATCAGATCTGTTGACGACCAACATGCCACGCTCACCGATGGGCGGCTGATCGTCACGGGGTCCGCGAGCGTACGGAACGGAAGCGCGCTGACGCTCGTCAAGGACCCGCGCGGGGCCGACCCTGGCGGGGCGCCGGCGTATCACCTCCCGCCAGGTACTGCGCCTGCGCTACCCGTGGCGCGTCCCGCCGGAGGTGGCGGTGGTGGAGGCGGTGGCTTCGGACCGCCCGCGCCCTACTGGCAGGCCGGTCCGTTCAAGGCGCTAAAGCCTTCGGATGTCGTGGGCACGTGGATCGCCTCGTTCGGCTTGGGCATGAACAGGCAGATCTTTACGTTTCTCCTGGTCGGTGATCGGCTGCGAGGCGTGGTGTGCGGCCGCTGCGACAACACCTACACAATCGGCGCGATGGAGAACATCCTCATCGTCGGCGACACGCTGTACTTCGACATCGTGCACCAGGACTGGGGCGAGAGCGACCCGCCGACCTTCGATCGAAACATCGTCGCCCGGATCGTGCAGAACGAGATGATTGCGTTCACGCTCGGGAAGAACCTGGTGATCGATCCCGCCAATCCGCCCGCGCGGCCGCCGGGACGCGGCTTCACGCTCGTCGGGCCCATCGCTCCCGAAGGAACAAAAGGAAATACATCCGAGGGCGTGGATGTCTGGGGACCTGGCACGGGCTCCGTCATCCAGCCGCCGCCCGGCAGGACGCCGATCGGACCGGTGAACCCGGGTCGATAGACCGGCTCTGGCACAGAGCACCAGGAAAGCAATGACGCTCACCGGCGCCGGTGTAGACTTCGCTGCGGCCGATCGGAAACGCGACTTCGGCGAAACCTCAAGGAGTAGAGCACCGTGCGAAACACATCAATCGTCCTTGGAACGATCCTGGTTCTGGCGCTGGCCAGTGTCAGTCACGCTCAGCGTCCGGCCGGCATCACGCCCGAGATGATCGCCACGGCACTGCCGGTTGAGGGCGCTCCCCTCGCCGTGCCGGGACCGTACAAAGTCGAAAGCGGACCAGCCTTCGACTCGCCGGGTCATGTGGTCTTCCGCCCTGCGGATCTCACGCCGTTCCCGGGCAAAGACACCCTGCCGCTGATGGTCTGGGGTAATGGCGGTTGCGCGATCAACAGCACGCGCTACGGCGGCTTCCTGACGACGATCGCATCGCACGGCTTCGTGGTGATGGCGACTGCCGCCGAGCCTGGTACAGCGCCGGGCACTCGGTCCACCGCGGACAACCTGCGCAAGGCCATCGACTGGGCCGAAGCGGAGAACAAGCGAGCCGAGTCACCGCTGAAGGGCAAGATCGCGCTCGACAAGGTGGCGGTCATGGGCCAGTCGTGCGGCGGCTTCCTGTCGATTGAGCTCGGCGCGGATCCGCGCGTGGACACGATCGGCGT